>Ga0209289_100556_pt1 | contig 18820 bp, 17 predicted proteins | sample GXS110809BmetaG_FD_184121 | JGI IMG/M metagenome (GOLD analysis project Ga0209289, IMG submission 184121) | Hot spring microbial communities from Gongxiaoshe hot spring, China to study Microbial Dark Matter (Phase II) - GXS 110809B (SPAdes)... ...
AAATAGTTATGGATCTGAATATAAAAGTTCAGGATATTACGAATTTGAACAGAATAGATAAATTACCGGATACAAAAGGCATATATGATTTTCTTAAACATGCATACAAAGAAGATATAGAGATTTTATCAGAAGATTTCCCTCAATTTCAAATATGGATAGAAAGCTGAAAATTCTTCTAATAGATGGTTTCCTACCTGTACAAAAGAAAATTTTAGAATTAGAATTGAAATCATTTAACTTAGAAGAAATTTTAAAGATTTCATTAAATATAACCCCTAATCCGATTAAGTTTTTTTTCTACCTAAATAGGTATTTTGACATAATTCAAATCGTTTCTAATTCAGATTTTCATCAAAAGATTTGGGAAAAAAATTTCTTTTCCGAAAATTCAAATTTTGTAAAAAATATATTGTCCAATATAAGTCCAATATCTAAAATAGATTTCTACTCGACAAAAGATTTTTACAGAATACTTGCTAAGCAGATAATCTTCTTCGAACCAAACGTGATAATAAATTTAATACCTGAACAGATAAATCCTCTTTTCTTCAAGATGTTGAAAGACAACATTAAGTTCAAACTTATAGGATATCACGGTGCAACACCAATGAAAATTGATCTGAGTCCATACGACTTGTTTATATCCCCTTTCATGCCGACAGTGTCAAAAGCAAGAGCATACGGAATTAAAGCTGAACTGATAGACTTTGGTATAGATCCAGATGAAATAAAGAGTATATTAAGCGAATTGGGAGATAAAGAGAAAAAATATTCTATTGTATTTTCTGGGAGTTTGCATAAAGCCCATAGAAGCAGATTAGTTCTCCTTGAAAGTATAGCTGAAGAATTTGGAGAGCAGTTTCATCTTTTTACACATACAGATTATGCACTAACACCTATATTGAAAGAAGTATATAAAGGCAAAGTTTTCGGTAAGGATCACATAAAAACTTTAGTTCTCTCAAAGATAAGTATAAACCATCACGGAGATATACTTCCATGGGCTCATAATATAAGATTATATGAAACAACAGCCTCAGGAGCATTACTAATTACTGATGATCTTCCTGGTTTAAGAAATCTATTTGATGTTGGGAAAGAAGTTATAGCCTACTCATCTACTGAAGAATGTATTAAGTTCATCAGAAGATTTCTTGAAGATGATGAAGAGAGAGAGAAAATAGCAAAATCTGGTCAGAGAAAGACACTATCAAAGCATACATATGAAAATAAACTCGAAAAACTTATCAAGATGATAGAAATGTTGATTTCATAAACAGATTCGATCTTTGGCATAATTAGTCAGAAATCCAATTTAATATATTTCCTCTGCCAAATTTTGCTACAATATATTCTTCAAATTATCCCGAGATGAAAGCAATACTTTGCAATAGTAATAATTAGTAAAAACCATCCTTGAACTCATAATTTCTACCGAAAATAAATTCGTTTTAAAACTCTAAAAATATTATCCTTATATGAATTTCAATCAGATCAAGAATACAATAAAGAGAATATTACCTTCAAAGGTTCGTTCATATCTGCAAGCTAAGCATTTTAAATTCTCCAAATGGCCACCGGTTGGATTTGTATATTTTGGTTCATTACGTAGACTTACTCCGATAAGTCGGCGATTTGGTTTAGATAGAGGTTTACCAATCGATCGCTACTATATAGAAAAATTTCTCGCAGAAAACTCTGAAGATATTAGAGGAAGAGTTCTGGAAATCGAAGATAATAGATATACAATTAAATTTGGTGGGGAAAAAGTATCAAAATCTGATATACTTCACGCTGTAGAAGGGAATCCAAAAGCAACAATAATAGCAGACTTAAATCGAGCAGATCATATACCATCAGATACTTTTGATTGCATAATATTTACTCAGACGTTGCTGTGTATCTATGATTTCCGCTCCGCTGTCAAGACGCTTCATCGTATCTTAAAGCCAAAAGGAGTTCTTTTGAGCACTTTTCCCGGTATTAGTCAAATTAGTCGGTATGATATGGAAAGGTGGGGCGACTACTGGCGTTTTACAAGTCTTTCTGCTCGTAAAATCTTTGAAGAATTTTTCCCTCCAGAGAATGTTAAAGTGAAAGCCTATGGAAATGTTTTGGCTGCTATAGCTTTTCTCCATGGAATAGCTGCCGAGGAACTGAAAAAAGAGGAACTTGACTATCAAGATCCAGATTATGAAGTTACTATAGCAGTTCGTGCAGTTAAGTAGATTAAACAATAAGTCTATAAAGATCACATTCTGAAAAAACCTTTAAGTTTCTTCTCAAATATATACTTATTCCAGTTGATAACGGAAAATCTCGGTATAATGTATCTATTTATTACAAATGGTATAATCGTCCCTTTCACCCCAGAAAAGGCTAAAGAAAATCCACAATTTTTTACAATATTCAATGTATCCGATGAGAAATCATCAGCTAAACCAAATGGATAAGCAAATGTCTCCACTCTTTTACCCAATATTTTTTCTAATTTTGACTTACTGTTCAAGATTTGTCTTTCTTGATCCTGATAATCGAGAATAGAAAGAACTTCATGGTGCTCAGTGTGAGCGCCAACCAAAAAACTACATGCAGAAATCCGCCTTATATCATCTTCCATAAAAATTTCAGGTAAAGAAAAACTATTAAATCCAACCTGTTTTTCAATAGATAAAAGAATTTCCTCCCTCTTTCTCCGATCAATATATTTTAACTTTGTGTATATGTAAGAAAAAGCAGTGTTCTTACTGACAATATGTTTTCCAGCTAAAAATTCTCCCTTAAAAATTTGAACCTTTATGGCTTCAGGATCAGGTGAATCATTAATAAAAAAATGTATATTTTTTCCATTGATATTAAAAATTATTTCTTTGATATCTACAGAAAATATGTTCTTTAACCTTTCCTCCCAAAATATCGTCTTCAAAACATCTTCTGGGTTTTGTTCAAAGAGATGACCAGTTACCATAAATAAAGTTGCAGGTATCTTTTCTCTGTCAAGGATTTCAAAAGCCTTAAGATTATCCTTATAACCATCATCAAAAGTAATTGCTACAAATTTCTTTCTTTTTGGTTTGTAAAAAGGTATATCCAAAACACTTATAACTTCAAAATTCTCCTTTACAGTCCGAACATGTGATATGAAGTTATTTAGAGAAACATTTATCGCATATGGATCATAATTTTCATCGGATATCCTGTGATACATCAAAACTATCCCAGAAGACACAAAAGATTTTATGACTCCTGTAGCTTTATGAAAAAAATTCTTCGGATCCATACTACATTTTTCTAAAATTATCTATGATTTCTTTGAAAAACTCTACATACTGATTTAATTGATTTTCTATTCTGAATCTTTTAGAATTTTCTATAGCATTCGTTTTGATTTTTTCTAAAAGGACCCTATCATCTAAAACTTTTCTGATCGCTTGAGAAAAAGCTATATAATTCTCTGGATCTATAAGAAAACCGTTTTCACCATCTTTTATAAGTTCAGAAACTCCCCCAACATTTGAAGCTATTGGTATAGTCCCGCAAGCTGAAGCTTCAATAACAACAAGTGGAAGAGTTTCAGCTCTTGATGTAAGCATGAAAACATCAGATGCACAAAAATATTTTGAAACTGTTTTGTGATCTTTTTCAAATGGGTGATAGAGTATCTTTATGCTACCTATATTTTCAATTTCCCTCTCACCTCCCAAAGCAACTCCTCCAAGAGCAACCACAAATATATCTTTCCTTTCCGATAAAACTTCAAGGGCTTTCAAAAGTATATCAAATCCCTTCCAACGATTTGTTCTCAAAGACTTAGAAGCAGATATTAGGATAAATTTGTCTTTTGGTAAACCTAATTCTTCTCTTATTTTCATTTTCTCTTCATATGAAACAGGTTTAAATGTATTTAAATCCACTGGATTGTAAATAACCCTTATATCTCTCATACCATATCTCAAAATAGAGCGTTTTGCAATGTTTGCCATCCATTCAGATGGAGCTACACACCAAAATTTAGATTTCTGATATATCTTCTTTTTTATAATCCAATTGAAATGTGACATATCTCTTCTTATCTGAGGAGGTAAGGTTATATCAGGACACTTTCCACAACCTATTTCCCATCTTTGGCACATAAGAGAGTGAGAACAGTGACCCGTCATCAACCACATATCGTGTAATGTCAGAACAGTAGGAGTTATCTTTGTAATTTCTGGCAGAAGTCTTAAATCAAAAAAACCTCTATCTTTTAACCAAAAACCATGAAGAATATGAAGGTTTAGTATATCTGGCTTCTCATTTTTCAGAAAATCAATGAGAAACTTTGTTCCGGGAAATTCGAAGTCTTCAAATCCTAACCATATTTTCATCTGCCTAAATGGATTTCCAAGAAATCTCAAGATTTCTTTTATTCGCCAACTTCCACGAAATGATGGTATATTATTGCCTATATCAATAAAGATCTTCTCCCACCAAGTTCTCATCTGATAATTTGGAAGTTCAAGAACAAAGTTCCAATTTGTATTTTTCTGCCCTACAACAAAAAAACTTTTGAATCCCATCTTAACATATTCTCTGTGAAGATAAAGAGGAACTCTAAAAGCTCCACCGTTCATATCTTCTGGAAGAACTTGAACTACATACACATAGCAAAAAATAAACATAGAATGATATAAGAAAACAATAAATAGATTAAATTTCTGGATCTAAAGGAAACTCTCTAGATTCTTATCGTTGAAGAATAAAATCAAAAAGGAAATCTACTAGATGAAGAGCTTTTTTTCTTCTTGAAAGTTGAATTATACATCCTGGAGAAGTTGATACTATGAAATCACATTCTTTCCCCTCAAGAGTTTTCTCTAACAATAGATCTGACATATCCCAGTGCTTAAACATAAGAGACCCCCCAAATCCACAACAGGGAAAATCTGTCTCTTTAAATTCCATACCCGTAGAGCTAAAAAATTCCCCAAGACTTTTTTCTCTATGACATGGCTTGTGAATTAAAAACTTCCCATTTATTCTAAAATCCAAACCCGATAGAATATCTACAAGATAGTCTGAAATTTCTTGAATATCTCCTAATGAAAAACCAATTTCCTGAGGAAATACATCCTTTAATATCCATGAACAAGTTGATCCAAAGACAAGAATTTTAAAGTCTTTATGGTTCTTATTTTTCTCCATCAATCTTTGATAGACTTTTTGAGCATGTTTCCTAAAACCTTCTATGTCTCCGGAGAGAAATATAGGAGCTCCACAGCACACAAAATTATCGTAGAGAAGCTTTACATCCGAACCGAAATATCTCAAAATCAAAACGGCTTTCTTTATAGTATTCTTGAAAAAGGTATATCCAAAACAAGTTGGGAAAATAAATAACGAATCCCTATGTGCGTGTTCAGATCTTAATTTTATATCTTTCACATCTTCCGAAGTGTATTTTGATCCTCTAATTTTCATGAAAATCCAGAACAATGTTCTGAAGATAAATTTGTTTTTTGATATAGATTTTGCAATAATTGATTCAATATTACCAAGTGATGTTTGGTTTTTTACAAGAACAAAATTCATCCACGGTTTCAACCCAACCGGACAAATTCTTTCGCATTCAACACACTTTGAACATGTGTCAAGATCATTGTAGAAATCCAAAAAATTTTTTACATCAGATAAACCAGAATAGAGTTTTTTTGATATAATGAGGCGACCACGAGGAGAAACCCTTTCGTCCCTCTTAGCTAGATAAGTAGGACAATTAGATTTACAATATCCACATTTCACACAGACTTCTGGATCAAAAAGAATGCGATTTCTAAGTATCTGATGATGCATAAAATAAGCAAGAAATAAAAAATTTATGACATAAAGGAAAAACTATATCTAATAACAGTAAATGTAAAGCTGCGAAAAACAAGTATATTGTGTAATATTTTTAGTCCTATAATTGCCAAATTTTCTGAATGCTCTCGTACGAAGTTTCCTCTGGAATTAGTCATTATATTTTATTTTTTTGATTACCAATCACATAGATTATATTTTTTAAGTGCTTTGGCAAATAAATATGTACCAAAAATCGTCAATTTCCTCTTGCATTGTAAGTAGAGGATAAAAATTTTTTGACACAGCATTTAAGCGAATTTCGTCTTTTTGCAAATCAGAAAGAGAACATCTCTTAATTTTCAGACTTACAAAGGAACAGCAGAAATACAAGATAGAAAAAAATCAAATACTCCAAGATAGCACATAGCAACAAAGCACAATTCAAATAAATTCAAAGAAAACTCAATAGAGCTTTCTCAAATTCGTGAGAAACTATATCCCATGTTTTATCCTCAGAAAAAATCCTTCCTAAATAACCGAGATATCTTCTTTCTTCAGGATTCTCAATAAGGTAAATTATTTTTTTAGCAAGGGAATCCGAATCGCCTGTTTGAAATGTCAAACAGAAATGTTTTGCCCAAGAAAAAGCAGGAATATTGCCTATGATAGAAGTTTTTGAGAAAGAAGCTGCTTCAAGTATAGATAAACCAAAACCCTCATATCTTGATGGTAGAACAGAGAAAAGACATCTTGAATAAAATCTACTTAGTGTATGTTTGTCAGATATCCAACCAAAAAATTTTACAGGAAGGTTTAATCTTTTAGAAATTGCTTCGTATTTTCTTCTATCAGGTCCATCTCCAACTACAGCAAGATATATCTTTTTATTCTCAAGAAAATTTTTGATTTTCCTCAAAGCATCAAAGAGGATATCAATGCCTTTCATATACTCTGAAATCCTACCACAGTAAAGTATGAAATTCTCCTCTTCTGATTTGTATTGGAAATTCTCCTTATCAACACCATTCCAGATAACTTTGTATTTTTTTCCTGGCACATCAAATCCAAATACTTTTACAAGATATTCCTGCACAGATATAGCCCTTTTAAAGATCTTTGGATAAAGATTTTCATTTCCCCAGAAGAAGATATTTATTGGAAAAGGAAACCTTTTGATATTATGTTTTCCTATATATATCTGAAACTGAATCACCGAATTTTTATGGAATATAGGAGCTAAAGAGAAATAAAAAGGAGAATAATCGTCAATAATTATGTCATACTCACTTGAATTTTTTCTTGTGAAAATAGGTATATTCAACGAAAAAGAAAAAAGGGATCTATAAATGTTCTTACCATCCCCAAGAAAAATCAAATTATATGGTGCTTTGACAGAATCTGATCTTGGGAAATTTCCTGTAACCACATCAACCTTCTGCCTTTGCGACAGAAAAGATGCAAATTTGTGTATGCGCAAAGCTCCACCACCGGGCAAAAATGGGCTAAACACACTTCCATAAGAGATAAACAGTACTCTCATTTTTTCCATTACTTGATACTATAGTAAATCGTGAAAACTTTTCAACAGAAGCGATGGATTTTATGCCTTATTTATTTGTCTAAATTTGGAGATTTACTACATTTTAAGAATGAATTTTTCTTTAAGAATGAATTCCTAATATCAAAATATAATGCTACAAGTTGAAAGAGTGTTATTTTATTGTAACAATTTACAGATTTTCTAAATCTGCTCCAAGGAACAAATTGTAAATTGGCAATAATTTTATTTTTAGGAATGTCTTATAGAGATTATCCTCTTACAAGACCAGCAAGTTCAACGAGCATAGCATCAGAAACAGCTATAACTCTTGCAGAAGCCTGGAAAGCCCTCTGGAAAACTATCATGTTTATAAATTCATTTGCAAGATCAACATTTGATTGCTCAAGAGATTTAGCTAAGACTTTACCTCTTCCACCTACAGTTGCTTTATCAAGTGCAGGCTGACCTGACCTTGGAGTTTCTGCAAAAAGTGTTCTACCAACTCTGAGCAATCCATCTTTATCCGGAAACTTAGCTATAGCAAGCTGTGCTAATGGACGAGAAACTCCGTTTGAATAAAACCCTATGATAGTTCCATCTTCTTCAACAGTGAATTTAAGTAAAGATCCAACAGTTTTACCATCTTGTCTGACAAAGTTTGTAGATGACGGAGAAGCAAACTGAGTGGTTCCATCAAGTCCGACTTCAACGCCTGGTTCAGGTATAGTTAGTCCAAAATTAACCTCATCAACACTTGTTCCAAAATTCAATTCTATGGTTTGTGGAGCTGTAGATTGTCCATCTTGCCATGTTATCTCAAGACGCAGAGCCCTTTCAAGAACACCGTTTATCTTCTCTGCAGAAAGCTTACCATCTGTTGTAAATTCAAGTGTTCCAATTAGAGGATTTCCAAAGGCATCTGGAGGAGGAAAGTTTATAACTCCACCTTCTACCGTTGCAAGAACTTCCCAAACATTCCTTGATGTTGGTATATTTGGATCTGCTTCTGCTACCTTTCTGAAGAAAAGATTTATAACCCTTGGGGTTCCAAGAGAATCATAAACAGTTATTGAAGTATTGAATTGATATGTTTGAGGATCATCTGGATCAAAAATAGGATACGGAGGAGAAGGTATAACGCCATTTTGAGAGCTCAAGTTCAAACCAAAATCGGCTTTACTTGTTTGTTTTGGAGGAGAATCAACCTGAGGGATTTTTATATCCGAAAGGGGACCAACTCTACGAAATTCTCCGGTTTTTTCGTCCATAACAACAGACCATCCTTGAACACGCAGACCTTCCCTACCATCTACTAGTCTGTTGACAAGGAAGCCATTTCTATCGACCTCAAATTGTCCATTCCTTGTATAATATACTCCGAATCTTGGAACATCCTTGACAACGAAGAAACCTTCTCCATCTATTGCCATATCCGTTTCAAGTCCAGTGAATTCAAGAGTTCCTTGTGTATGTAAAACTCTCACTTCACCGATTGTAACACCTCTTCCAAACTGCTCCCCAATGAAACCAGTTGGGAGTATATCTATAAACTCTGCCCGAGAAGCCTTAAAGCCAACAGTGTTTACATTTGCTATGTTATCAGATATTACCTGCAAGCCTCTTGAATGGGTTTGAACCCCTGTTCTACCAACAAAAAGAGATGGCATTGGCATAGCCTTTTACCTCCTTTAAAAATCTCTATTTCTTACATACTTCTCAATTCTGTAACTTTTTCAAATTCAAACTTACCCCCTCCGATACCGATAAAAACAGCTCCGTTGTCTAATGAAACCGAATCTACTCTTCCGGAGATTAATTTTGTTGGACTGAATTTATTACCAGCAGAATCATAAGCTTCAACCTCAAATATATATTCTCCGTCGGAAACTCTGGCTCCAGCATCATTTTTACCATCCCAGGTTACCTGATGATTCCCTTGAGAAACTCCAGAGATTCTTATTGTTCTGATAGTAACCCCACTGGGAGTTTTCACTTTTACATAAACATCCCTTGCAGGAATATCAAGGTAAAAAGAGGGATTTGTCTGGACCTGACCATCTGAAACATATATCCTATCAGAATACACAAGGGCGTTCTTTCCAATAGCTGTTGAAGCATAAAAGAAATTCATTCTTCCTATTGACTTTGAAAGCTCTTCAATCTGTTTGTTCAAGTTTATAGATTGTTCTATTTCTGTCAGAATTGAAAGTTGATTCATGAGATCCTTATAATCAACTGAAGATTCAAAATCTTGATATTTTAACTGAGTAAAAAGAAGCTTCAAGAAATCATCTTTCTTTATTCTTGAATTTGGGTTTACTGATCTGGTTTGATTAAGAGAATTCATTATATCAGATACCAAATTCTGCTCCATAGTTTCAAAACCTCCTTATGCGACGAAATTTATTCGCCCTCTTACATTTGAAAAAATTGTTCCATAGGAAAATTTTTCCTTATTTTCTTGGATTGGACTGAAAATGATGGAAGAAGGATTTGGCATATTTGCTAACATATCCCAATTATTCTTACCATCTTGATTCTGTGAATTCAGGTCAAATTTGGCAAGGAAAAAATTATTTTCTTGCATGAATCTTTTAAAATCATTGTAGCTATTTGAAAGTTCTTGTCTTAAACTTTCATCTGGAGTTGTTATAGATATATAGACTTTGTTTGAGAAATCAACTTGAACTTCAAGAGATAGTCTTATACCACCGAGATTAGTATCAACAACTGCCTTCCTTTGATGCGAATTTATTGATATCTTCAGGAAATCAGAAATTATTTCTTTTATCTTCTGAATCCTTTCGCTTTGTGTATCAGCTTGAACTTTGCCAACCTCCTTTGTAGAGTTCTCTGAATGTTTTACATTTTCAAGATTGCTAAAAATATTCCTATGCTTTTCATCTGAAAAAACTTTATTCTCTTGCTTTTCATCCGAAAAAACTTTATTCTCCTGCGAAGAAATCTTATTCTCTTGTGTTGAATCATTTCTTTCAGACTTTCTGGAGTAATCTTCCTGTAAGTTGTCAGTTCTTTCAGCATTTCCATCATTCTGATACTTCAATTTCTCCAATCTATTGTTGGTTTTTTGCTCTATCTTTAGATTCCCTTCATCTAGAGTTTCTCCTTCAGATTCTATAGAATCATTGCTATGATGATTGAATTTTTCTATTCCATCATCAATTTTCTGATTCGTTTTAGATTCTGTATCATTTCCATTTTTCTGATTCACATTTTTATATTCTTTGACTTGCTGAACTTCATTCTTAATTTCTTCATTTACTTTCTTAATTTCTTCATTTACTTTCTCAATTTCTTCATTTACTTTTTCTTTAATTTGTTGAGATACTTTCTTAGCTTGCTCATTTGTTCTCCCTAGCTGATCCAGATAAGATTTCTGGTTCAGAATTTTCTGATTTTCTTGAATTTGTTCTTTTTCTACTTCATTCACCACGCCTCCAGCTTGAGAAGATTCAACTTCATTATTATTATTAATGTTTCCAAAATTTTTTGAAGAATTTAACCAAACCGCATCATTAACATCCAATATCTTTCCTTCTTTAAAATCTTCCGGTTTTAAATTTTCATCTGCTTGCTGCCCTTGTGAAACAAAAGGATAAAACAAATAAACTAACTCACCCTGAATTCGCTCACCTTGCCGATTATCTTGCTCTAATTTTTCAAGTATTTCTTTAAGCTTCTCATCAAAGTTTGGATCCTGTATATTGAACCTTGACTTAAGAATCTTTAAAATGTTTCCCCCAGAATCTCCAATTTCTTTGGATAACTCCTTAACTATTTGATCGAAAATATTTGAGAAATCCGAGGATTGTTGGAGATCAATTTGAATGTTTTGGAAAATAAAGTCTATGATTTTTTGAATTACTGAGAACATACCCATATACTATTCCTCCTATATCATTTCCTTCGCCTTTAGCCTTTTCTCGATAATTTCTTCAGGATTCAATCTTTCCGGAACAAATTTTTCTTTTTCTGGTAATAATTTTTCCTCCGGTTGTGAAATTCCTCTTCTCTGCTGCTTTTCTGGTTTCTCCTGATCTTTTTTACCTATCATAGATTCTGATATTTCTTTAGCCTTTCCTTCAGGAAGCAAAGATAAAATTTTCCCTGCTCTGCGCGGATCCATCTGGGAAAGAATATTAGCAGCACTCTCGTTATCTAAGATGGAGATTATCCTGGCTGCATCCTCTGGAGGAGAATTCATAACTATGTTTCCCATACGAGATATCCTTTCTTGTTTGGCCTTCTCTAAAGCTTGCTTCTCTTTCTCCCTTTCAACCTTGTTCTCCTGTATTAATCTCATAAGTTTCTCTATCTGCTTCTCATATGCCTCGACAACTGAACTCAAAGATTTTTCAAAGGAATTCTTTATCTCTTTTATCTCATCAGCTTTCCTTGCTTCAATAGCCTTAATATTACTCTCATACTTACTAGAAATCTCAGATATCTTATTTTCATAAAACAGTCTAATATCTTCCATCTTCTTTTCAGCATCAGCCTTTTGTGTATCCAACAATCTTTTGAGATCCGCTATTTCTTTTTCGTATTTCTTCTTCAAATCGTCAATGGTGGCTTTAAGTTCTGATACGACTTTCTCATTATTTCTATATATGTTCGTTATCTTCTCTTCATAAGATTTTATTATACTGTTTTTCTCTTTATTGTATTTATTTATTAGCTCTTTCTTCTCTTTATCAAATTCCTTAGTAATATTTTCCTTCTCCCTATCGAAGTTTCTTTTTATATCAGTAATCCTCTTTTCATATTCTCTAGAAATTTTGTTAAGATTTTCATTATAATCTTTAAGAATCTTCAAAACAGTATTATCCTTATCGTTCCGAATATCACTAATTTTCTTCTCATACTCGTTTATGATTCCCCTAATTTCATTTTCCTTTTCATTCTGAAACTTCTGTGAGAGCTCTGTTATCTTGTTCTCGTAAGATGTTCTTAGAGATATTTCAAGATTCTTGATTTTATCTTCATAATCTGAAATGATCTTTGCTTTTTCTTTTTCCAGAGAGCTTATTTTATTTGTACATCCTGTTTTCAATTCTTCAATATTCTTTTTAAGTTTCATAATAGAAGCCAAATCTGCTGCTATTTTTTCTTCAAGATTAGAAAGCCGGATCTCCTTTTCTGCCAATTTCTTTTCTCGTTCCTTGACTTCTTCTAACCTCTGTGAGAGCTTCTTAGCTATCTGCTCTATCTCCTTTGGAGTGAAAATGACTACACAATTTTCTGCTGTTCCTTGTTTCTTGATTTGTTGCGCATCAGCTAAAAATATAAAAACGGAAAAACTTAAGAGAAAAACAAAAATTTTCTGCAGATTATGTGCTAAAAACCTTCCAAAAAGACCAAATATCTTTAATATTTTATTACCTCTCATAAAATTAATCAAACAATAAATTATTCTTCTCCTTCCTTCTTATAACGAGTTATAACAAATTCATCGGAAAATTTTTCCTGGTTTTTCATCTCCTCAATGCTTTCCTCAAACTTCCTCTTTTCAGATAATTTTGCTGCGATATCCTTTTCTTTTTTTGCTTCAATATACTCTTTCCTCCTCTCTTCTTCGGCAACCATAAGATTCTTTAGTTCCTCCTCTTTCTGTCTCTTTTCCTCTCTCAAACCTTCTATATATTGCAAAAACTGTGCCAAAATCCAGGCGGAAACTCCTTCCTCCTTCTCTTTTACCTCAGAAGATATAGATTTTTTTTCTCTCTCAAGTTCAGCTATTTCACCTTCTTTCTTAATCCTTTCAGATACAGCATCTGCTAGTTGCTTTTTTTTCTGCTTCTCTTCAATTTCCCTTATATGCAACAGAAGCTTGTATATCTTTTTCATTCAAAACTTCAATACACAAATATTTTAGTAATTCACAAAAAAATGTTCTCGTTTTTATAGAAGCAATAAATTCATCAAGATAATGTATAGCTAAATTTTTATGCTTATAAAATAATTCCATTGCCTTATCTAAATCTAAAAAATCAACTATATTCGGGCTCCCCTTAGTTCTGTCTTCTTCAACATCTTTTACATCGTCAAGGATCTGAAAAGCAAATCCGAAATGATGTCCGAAAAGCTCAAGACTTTTCCATATTTTCTTTATTCTTTCCGTACTTTTAGATTTTTTCCCCTCCCTAGACGAACTTAAATACAATACGGGCAAAATAGATGATATTTTGAACAAGGAAGATGTCTTAAGCTGTTGAATCTTCTGGATATTATCTTCAGATCTTTCAATCTTTCCTTCTAACCATAAGACATCTAATATTTGCCCTTCTATAACCTGCTGAAGATAATTCGCAAAGTAGAATGGTTCCATTTTAAGATAAGAAAAAGACATTGCGAATAAAATATCACCTATCAGGAGTGCTAAATTCTCACCAAATTCAGAAAATAAAGGCACATTTCCCCTACGCTCGGAAGGTTTATCTATAATATCATCATGCACAAGTGTAAAAGCATGTGAAAACTCCACACAACAAGCTAACCTTATAGCATCTTTTTTAGAAATTCCTAAAATCCTTGATATAACATATGTCATTATTGCTCTGATCCTTCTACCACCAACAGCAACAGCCCTTTCAATAGCGCGCTTTGTAGTATCAGAAAAATCCAACTTTCTTATCTCCTGAGTAAGTATGTTATCTATCTCTACCCTCAGATTATTCAGGACGTCTCTAAAATCTCTTTGTTTCATTTTTCTAATCTTTATTCATTTAGGTTTTATCTTGAAAAAAACAGTAACTACATCCTTGTCAAACTTTAAACCTTCTTCTTTTCTCAATGGTATCCTTATTGAAAAGTCTTGTTTCCTACCCTGAATATCCACCAGCTCTGTATATACTATATCTTTATCTCTTAACTTACTTTCTGGTCCAGAAGCAATAATATATGGTGGATCAACTGAAAAAGAATAAGAATAATCTGATTGAATATCTCCAACTATGTCAGGTAAAACACGCAAAAGCTTGGAATACAATCTCTGCAACTCTATACTTATAATCTTTTGAGAAACTGATTCAACATTGCAAAAAGGAATATCTTTAACAATATCCCAAACATCTAAATTCACAAAAAAAACATAGTTTCTAACCTCCTGAGACGGTATGCTGTAATCAATATCTATAACATCTTGATCCTTAAGTATGCCTTTAAGTATATGAGAACATTTGTAAGTAGCAGAAAATGATATATCTTTACTTGCCAGAATAAATCCCTCGGGTATATTGACAAGTTTCAGTCTATAGTTCAGTCTATAATCAAACCTTATAGCAAAAACAGAGTAAATGACAGAAAAGACAGAAAAAAGAAGAGCTATAAGATTTGCGAATACCTTTCGTTTTCTCATTTCAAATAGGTTTATGTTTTCAAAAATATTTTAGTTTTTGGCTTATATTTTTATTGTTATAATATAATAACAGAAGATGGAAACGAACTTGAAAACAAGAAAAGAGGAAGTCTTAGTAAGCTTAGAGAATGTAACAAAATATTATGGGGATAGATTAGCAGTAGATAACATAAGCTTTGACGTAGGTAAAGGTGAAATATTAGGATTTCTTGGGCCAAACGGTGCAGGTAAAACAACAACTATGAGAATGATAACGGGATATATGCCACCAACTAGTGGGAAAATTACGATCATAGGAATAAATATGCAAGAAAACCCTGTTGAGGCGAAAAAGCATATAGGATATCTCCCAGAGAATCCACCTGTATATGGAGAAATGACGGTGATATCTTATCTCAAGTTTGTTGCAAGACTCAAAAGAGTAAATCGCAAAAAAATAAATGAGAGGATTGAATTTGTTCTCCAAAAATGTGGCCTTGAAAATGTAAAAAATAGAATAATCGGAAATCTATCAAGAGGTTATAGACAGAGAGTAGGAATAGCTCAAGCCATAGTGCATGACCCAGAAATAATAATATTTGATGAACCAACAGTAGGACTTGATCCCCAGCAAGTCGTTGAAATAAGGAATTTAATAAAGGAAATATCAAATCAGAAAACTGTTATTCTCTCCACTCATATATTGAGCGAGGTTACAAAAATATGCGATAGAGTTATCATAATATCTCAAGGAAAACTTGTCTTTGGGAAATATCTGGACGAGATAGGAGACGAAACAACAGAAGAGAAAAAGATAAGATTAGTAATTGATGATAGGGAGGAAATAAAGAAAGCTGCTGATATGATCTCACAAATTCCCAGTGTAATAAAAGTGACGGTAAGTGATTCTAATCTACTTGTCATCTCTAAAGATGATATCAGGAAAAAATTAGTTCAAAAACTTTCAGAGTCAAATATATTACCTACTGAGATATATAAAGAAAGACCATCTCTTGAGGAAATATATCTGAAAGTCGTAACTGGCTGATGATTATTGTTGTCTCTTTAGAAAGACAAAAACTCTACCTTATAGATGGGGATAAAATAATAAGAGAATATCAGGTCTCAACATCAAAATATGGTGCAGGAAACGAGGAGGGATCCTTTAAAACTCCGAAAGGAATACATAGAATATATAAAAAAATAGGTGAAAATTTCCCTGAAGATACAATATTTGTTGGGAGAGAGCCTGTTTCAGTAGAACAAGCAAAAAATATAGAAGACAAAATAATGTCAAGAATAATATGGCTTGAAGGTTGTGAGGAAGGAATAAACAAAGGTAAGAATCAAGAAGGTAAAATCGTGGATACTAAAGAAAGATATATATACATACACGGAACACCAGATGACATAAATGAACCAAGATCAAAAGGATGTATTAGAATGTCTAAAAAAGACATAATTGAGTTGTTTGATATGGTAAAAGAAGGAGAACTCGTTATAATACTATAGAGAACAGAATCTAATTGAACAATATAAGAATTTATTCTTTCTGTGAAAAAATCTGTAATGAACTTGTCCATTGATTCATTATTTACGAGAACATACACCAAAACCAAACTGATAACTTATAATTCCGAAAACTGAAGACTAACCTAATTTCAGGGAGGTAAGACATATGTACAGGATAGAAAAAGATACATTGGGAGAGGTAAAAGTTCCAGAGGAAAGTTATTGGGGGGCTCAAACACAAAGAGCTGTTGATAATTTTCCTATAAGCGGTTGGAAGATACCAGAGGAGATGATAAAAGCCATAGCTGTGATAAAATTCGCTTCGGCAAAAGCTAATTATGAACTCAAACTTATAGATGAAAAGACTAAAGATGCAATATGCCAAGCTGCAAGAGAAATATATGAAGGGAAAATGAAAGATGATTTTCCAATAGATATATTTCAAACAGGATCTGGAACATCAACTAATATGAATGTAAATGAAGTTATAGCTAACAGAGCAAACGAAATACTGGGAGTAGGGAAAGGGAAAAAATCTCCTGTTCATCCAAACGACCATGTGAATAAGTGTCAATCATCAAATGATGTTATTCCCTCTTCAATAAATATCGCTTCAGTTATGCTGTTGAAAAACAAACTCATCCCAGCAATGAAGGAGCTTGCAGATTTAATTAAGAAGAAAGAAGACGAGTTCAAAGATCTGATTAAAATCGGGAGAACACATCTTATGGATGCAACTCCTGTGACGCTTGGACAAGAGTTTTCTGGATACAGAGAACAAGTATTACATTGCCTGGAGATAATACAAAACTATATACCAAGACTCTCTGAAATAGCACTTGGTGGAACCGCGGTTGGAACAGGAATAAATGCTCATCCGGAATTTCCAAAACTTGCCATAAAATACATATCTGAATTTCTTGGACATGAGTTTAAGGAGACAAGAAACCATTTCTTCTCTCAAGCTACGCAAGATCAGATGGTTGCACTATCAGGTATTATAAGAACATACGCAGTGGCGCTCTTCAAAATATCTAACGATATAAGATGGCTTTCATCTGGTCCAAGATGTGGTATTGGAGAAATAGAACTCCCCTCTCTACAACCTGGTTCATCTATAATGCCAGGAAAAATAAACCCTGTCATTCCTGAATCGACAATGATGGTATGCTCTCATGTGATTGGTTCAGATATATCAATAGTTATCGGAGGAATGAATGGAAACTTTGAACTTAACACATTCTTACCCATTATAGGTTATCACATCATAAACTCAATAAGGATACTTGCTTCAGCAACTGAAAACCTCGCTCGCAAGTGCATAGATGGGCTAAAACCAAACACAAAAAGGATGAATGAACTTTTAGAATGGTCTATGGCTCTTGTAACTCCACTCGCGTTAAAGATAGGTTATGACAAAGCGGCAGAAATAGCCAAAAAATCCGTTCTAGAAGGTAAGACTGTAAAGCAGGTCGTAAAGGAATTAAAACTTCTCCAAGATGATGAAATAGAAAAAGTCCTTGATCCAAAATCTATGATTCAACCCAATGCTGATATTATCGGAAGCGGAGGAGGATAGACAAAAAATTTTTATCAATTATAAAATATCTGGATATACAATTTAGAATTCTACTAATGCGAAGACTTTTTTGCGTTGGTGTTGGACCAGGAGATCCTAAACTTCTAACAATAAAGGGTAAAGAAATTATTGAATCATCAGAGGTCATATTCTCACCAATAAAATCCGCTCAATCCGAAAGCTTTGCACTTGAAATAATAAAAAAAATTATAAACCTTGAAGGAAAAGAAATATGTCCGCTACTCTTCCCAATGACGACAAAAGAAGAAAAACTTAAACCTTACTGGGAAAAAGCATATGAAAAAATAAGGGAAAAGATTTTTGAAGGAAAAAAATGTGTCTTTATCGTAGAAGGAGATCCTCTAATCTACTCCACATTTAACAATGTTCTTGAAATAATAAAGAAAAAACAAGATTTTGAGGTTGAGATAATTCCCGGAATATCCTCATTCCAAGCAATGTCAGCATCTTTAAAGATTCCAATTATAGATGGAGATGATGTTCTGGTTATAACGTCAGCCTCATATAAAGAAAGCTCAGGATGTAGAACCGCGGAACTAAGAGATGACTTTCAAAGAATTCTTGATGTTTCTGACACAGTATTCGTAATGAAAGCAGGAAGAGTCATATCACAAATACTCCAAAATAAAAATGGTTTCTCCGCATTTTTTGGAGAACTCTGTGGAACCGAATCAGAATTCATATCTGAACTTAAACCAGAACTCCAAAATAGAAAAAATCACTACTTCTCAACAATTCTAATGAAAAAACAAAGGTAAGTTAAGAAATTTTCTTGTCATTATTAGAGAACTTGTAATACTTCCTATAATACTTCGTATACTTCCGCTGATTGCCTATGTATTGAAAAGAATCACTATACTCCTCTGAAATTTTATTCACAACACATTTTATATCTTTTATCCCAATCTCCCTCAAAATATTTATCATCTTCTTATACAACCTCTTATCTGTCCTACTTATATCATATACAGCTAAAACAACATCAAAA
>Ga0209289_100561_pt1 | contig 18579 bp, 20 predicted proteins | sample GXS110809BmetaG_FD_184121 | JGI IMG/M metagenome (GOLD analysis project Ga0209289, IMG submission 184121) | Hot spring microbial communities from Gongxiaoshe hot spring, China to study Microbial Dark Matter (Phase II) - GXS 110809B (SPAdes)... ...
CGTCTAAAGAACGATGGGCAGCGGGAAGAGTTGCTTTCAAATCGCCGCCGAAAAAGTCAGCAAGGTAGTAGGCGGAGAAAAGTTCGTGCTTGTTGACGCCGAGTGAGCGAAACGGCTGACCGTTCAAAAGCAATTGATAGCCTTTTCGGCTAAGAAAGGCGGTCGGTGAACTTGATGGTTCCTGTGAAGGCGCATTTTGGGCATCGGCTTTCACTAATCCAGCCCCAACGCCAATTCCAACAACAACCTGAAAGAACTCACGCCTTGTCATCGCTCATCAACCTCCTTTGAGTGGTTTTTATGGCTGAAGCCACTGGGATAACCGTTTATAGCAATGCACAAGTAAAACTTGAAAGTGGGGATATGAAGATGCAACTTACCGCCTGGAAGACGATCCACCTTAACTTTTGCTTTTTGACCGACTGATTCAAGTTCTGGGTCATGCGTTGTGACATCAATCTGCCTGTTGACAAAATACTTTGGAAGCCGAAGGGTGACTTTAATTGGCGATGTTGGCTTTACTTGGTCGGTTGCGACATCAATGTCATAGTTGACCAAGTCCAAAGTCAATATGGGAGCATTCATTGAGCCATTCCAGTGGAGATAAAATCCGACAGTTTTGCCAGCATCTGTCCACAAAATTGGCTGCCAATCTTCAAAATCAAGCAACTGCTTCATCTCCGCCTCTAACCGATTTGCACCAACATAGCCATCAGTGATTCGCATCCTCGCATGTTGAAACTTCGCCCAAATCGGCGTCGGTCGTGGCATCAAATATTCCGAAACGCCAAACCTTGTCCCAGTTGTGCCTGTTGCGATAACTCGCCCTCCAGAACGAACATAGTCACAAAGGGCTTGAAATTGCTCATCAGTGATAACACGAATTGAAGGCATGACGATGACTGAAAATCGTCTCAAATCTTCAGTCGTTAAGTCTTGGCTCAATAGGACATCCCATTGGAAGTGGTTTTTGCTCAAAAAGTCAGCCCAACCAATGTATTCGTCAAGGAAAAGCGATGTCTTAACGCCGATGGGGGTTATGCTCGTCAGTTCTGTATAAGGGCAATAGACTAAAGCCACCTCGGCAAATGGCTTTCGCTTGGACAGGAGTTTTTGATGAGTTGTTACGAACTTATTGACAAATCCGACGCTTTCAACTGTCCCCAGCGAATAGCCGTCAAGAAACCAATGCCCATAGTCAAGGAGCGCTCTGTTAGCAAGGCATTCAAAAGCAAGTAATTTGTGCAAATTCTCGTGCCCTTCACCTGATAACTCCCTTGGGACATAAACAGTTGCCCAGCAATAGCCTGCGTTGCTTATGGCAGCGCCAACTTTCGTAGCGTGCCCGACACGCCCTTCAGGCGGTAAGCCCGATGGGCGAATTGGTCCAAATTGCTTTGTCATCGTCCATTCAAAGCAAGCAATGTCGCACCAGCCTCGTAAAAGAGTTCTTGCGGGAAACAGTGGAATGACATTGCCACCGACCATAAGGTCACATCCAATTTCTGCTGCAGCCTCTTTCGCAGCCTGATAGACTGCTTTGTGGAAATTCAGTTCGGTCTCCACCTTGAAGAGCAAAAAGCGAAGCCAAATTGGGTCTTCTGTCCATCGCAAATCCGAAAGTGCTTCCATAAGTTTTTGCCCTGCCTGAAAGCGCTTGTTAAGCACATACTCTCGTATGTCAAACTGGCTCACGCTGTCAATTCTCCACTCGCTCAACTGTTCAGGTGTAGCGTGCTTTTGAAGCCATTGGCGGAAACCTGCCACTGACCAAACACCAAAGGCTTGCATGTAAGGGTAAAGGATGTTCACATCGCCGTGATTGTCAATGTGAACGCCGTCAGGACGAATTTCCCGAACCAACCTTTTAATTTCACGGCATCGGTAGTCAAGCAACTGTGGGTTGGAAAAGTCAACATGAATCAAACGAACCGTTATCCAACCGGATTTTTCGGCAACATCTTCCCTCGCTTTCTGCTTGCTGCTGATATTGGCGAGACCGCTCTTTTGAGCGATTTCATCGGTCACTTTCGGGTTGGAGAAAAAGTCAAATTGCCATTGCCCATGCAAATCCCTTCGTGCGATGGCATCATAAACGCTTTTCGGCTTCGTCCCATCAGGCATTGTAAATGGTGGCAGTCCATAACTTTTTGCTGTCGGATATGGCGCCCAATCAACATCGTTCATGAAAGCATCCAGCCCAAACCAATAAGGCGTCATTGCTCCTTTCCCATCCCACCAAGGCAACTCCCATGCATTGCAAACAACTTTTCCATCATTGCCAATGAAAATGGCGTAATCGCCGGCTTCGCCTGAATCGTAGTAAAGCACCTTCCTCATTCCAAACTTATCAAGCAACCGCCAGATATACTCGTTATGCTTTGTCCGACGCTGGTCGTCTAAAGCCCAATAGCCATACCAACCGTTGTGGTAAACGCCTCGCCCTACAATGGCGTTGATTTTTTGCAAGTCTTTTGCGATGCGACCTGGGTCGCTCACAACAGGCGTCAGCATTTCCCACCAATGCTCCTTAACGGAGTTTGCCAAGATTTTGCCAAAACATAAGGCTGACACCAATGAACACAATTGAGCGATTGTCAGAAACATCCCACAAATTTCCATCCTGGACAAACTTTTTCACCTCCAAAACTCCATCTCTTCGCCTTGATACTCAAACCAATCAAAAGCCGCCTTTGGAGCACTTTTTTCGCGGGCATAACAATGAAGACCTACAAATGCTCCAGTGAATCCGAAAGTTGGTGGCTTGTCAACCTCTTCAACATACTCGTCGGAAAGTATCAAGGCGTCCTGCGGTTCGCCAATTTGGCGCCATTCTTGTGCATTTGAAGGGGCATAATAAAACTGAAGATGATGCCCATCGCAATCCACTCTCAAGAGCAGTGGACCGCGCTTAACAGGCTCAATAGCCAACTCTTTCGGCTTTACACTTGCTCCCTTTGTCCAAAGTGCGATGGCATTTCCCAATCGCACATCAAGTAGCCTCAAAAGGAAATACCAGCGCCTTGTGTCGTAGTAGCAGACCAAACCAGCGAACTGCTCCGGTGCATTTGGTTCAAATTCCATCAAAGTTTTCGCAGTAAAAATGTGATGTCGGACACGGCGCGCTATCAAGCATGGTCGCTCAATGCTGCTCAGGAAACTGGCTGTCGGAGTCAGAACGAGCCAACTGGGGCGAGATTTTAGGTCAAACAAATCGTCCATCGGCTGACGAAGCGTGTTCCACTCAAGTTGCAAGTTGGGTGCATCAAAGTCATCACGAAACGGCGGCTCTTCAAAAGATGATTCTGGAAGACCGAAATCTGGCAGTTCAAAAATTGGTTTTCGTGAATCCAGCCTGAGCCAACCATCCTCACACCAGCGAGCGCTTGCAAGAAAAGTTTCCCTTCCCAACATGCTTCTGCGATTGATGGGGCGTGACGCAAGGTAGACAAGCACCACACGCCCATTGCCCAAATCCAGCATATCAGCATGCCCAGCACGCTGAATTGGATTTTTAGGGTCATCCCTTGCCGTAAGAATCGGGTTTTCTGGGTGAGGCTCATAAGGTCCCCAAATTGAGCGAGAGCGAGCCATCGTCACTGCATGACCGTATCCTGTCCCACCTTCGGCAATCATCAAGTAATATATGCCTCTGCGCTTGAACATCTTCGCCCCTTCGGGTATGCCAAGTTCCGTTCCCGTCCAGATGTTCTTAGCAGAACCGATGAGCCTTCTCTCTTTGTGGGAATATTCCTGCAAAAGAACGCCAGCATGAGCGGGAATACCTGGCGAAATGCGGAAGTCAGTGCAAAGGACATACTTGCGACCGTCATCATCGTGAAATAGCGATGGGTCATTGCCGCTTGAGTTGAGATGAACTGACTCAGACCAAGGTCCGGTTGGCTCTTTTGCCGTGATGAGAAAGTTCATGCACTCATAGCCATGTTGGCGTGACCCTGATGCGATGCAATAAACCAGCCAAAACAAGCCGTCGTGATAGGTCAAAGAAGGCGCCCAAATCCCTGCCGAATCGCCAATCCTGCTCAAGTTGGCATATGATGGGTCAGTTATGGCATAGCCAATCAACTCCCAATTTCGCAAGTCACGGCTTCGGTAAATGGGCAAAGCAGGCCACCATTGAAAACTGGAAGTGACAATGAAAAACTCGTCACCACGGCGGCAAATTGCTGGGTCCGGTGCAAAGCCGGGAATGATGGGGTTCTTCACCCTCTTCCACGAAGGTTTCATCACTCTTTCCCTCTTTTGGCTCTCACTGGCATAAGCATCTTCCATCGCCCTCAGCCTTATCCCAACTAACGACACTACGATACCCGTTACGAATTCAATGAATTGCCTCCTTCTCACCCCAATTTTGCCCCCTTCCCACGGCATTCTTATGCGGCAAAACGACTCGCCAGAGAGCACAGGCTTCAACCCATAGTTGCTGACGAATTTGTGAGCGCCGTATTCAGACGGCAAATCCTCTAACGCTCTGAACGCTCAACGCATTGTGGCATAAATGACCGCCCCAATTTTATGGCAGTTTTTCCATGATTGAAACCGCTATAACTTTGCTGGCTCAAGGGCTCGTTCCCAATCCGAAAGTAACTTCTTCAAATCATTGACCACATCGGCATATTTGCCCTCCATCGCCAAATTCCTCATTTCGCCCTTGTCGTTTCGCATGTCAAAAAGTTGGTCGGTTTTGTCCCCGTAATAGGTGATGAGTTTCCATTCTGGAGTGCGAACCATCCTGCCTGTCACATCAACTTCGGAAACCAAAAACTCTCGCCACTGAACATCCTTGCCCTCAAGCAAAGGTCGCAAACTCATCCCTCTGAACTTCGGTGGTGGGTCAATCCCAGCCAAATCGCAAAGCGTCGGCGCTAAGTCCAAACCGCTGACTAAGTGCTTCTCATCAATGATTCCCTCGGCAAAATGCCCCTTCCAAGAGACGATGAACGGAACTCTCGCAGCCTCCTCGTAAAAATACGCCTTTTGCCACAATTTGTGAGCACCCATACCGTCGCCGTGATCGGACGAGAAAATGACGACAGTGCTTTTGTCAAGCCCTGAATCTTCAAGGGCATCCAAAATTCGTCCAACTTGAGCATCCACCATCTCAACCATTCGGTAGTAACTCCATCGGTAGTAGCGCCATTGCTCCTCACTCCATTGAGAGATTTGCCCCCATTCCCAACCCTTACGCCATCTCTTTTGGAAAGTTTCCGGCTCCCTCGGGTCGTAGCCGAAGTTTTCCCAAATTGGTGGCAAATCATTGGAAACTTCCGGGAATGGAATTTTGTCAAGTGGTTGGCGATGGGCAAAAACCCAATAGCAGCAATCGTGTGGTTGAAGGAAGCCGACAGAAAGGAAAAACGGCTTATCACTTCGGTAATTCATCAGGAAACTTGAAGCAGCCCTCGCAACAGCACCATCACCATGCTGACCACAAAAGTGCCCAGCAGGCAAAGCAGTAAAACTCTTCGTTACATCCCGCCCAGTAACATGCCATTTCCCGACATAAATTGCTTCGTAGCCCCTTGCTCTGAACCATTGACCCAAGTCAGGGATGCTTTCCAAGAGCGGATATTTGTCATTGCGAACTACACCGTTTTCCGAAGTAGCCCTCCCTGTATACCACGCTGCCCTCGCTGGACAACAAACGGGATTTGCGGAGTAAGATAGTCGGAACGAAATTCCGTTGGCAATCAATCTGTCAATGTTTGGAGTTTTGATATGCTTACAACCGTGCGCCGAAATTGCATCGCAAAACATCTGGTCAACATGGATGAACAGCAAATTTGGCTGGCGACGAATTTGAATTGCTGGTGCTTTCCTTTGCGTCATCATGCCCACCACTCCCAAAGCGCCAGTTTTCAAGAATTTGCGACGACTTATTCGCTCACTCATCCCAATCACCTCACAGACATGGCTTGTTTATTGACGGCACTTCACTTCGTTTCGTGCCTTACTACGAACTGTCTGAACTATGTCCTTGCCAAAAGGATTGCCTTCATGGCACTGAATGCCAAGATAAGGCGATTGTTTTCGTCAAGGCAATAAGTCCAAGGCAAAACCCCGTCTCCAAACTGCTCAAAGCGCTGCCATCGGAATTTTTGTCCTTCAACTTCAATCTCCATAGGCTCACGAAGATACAGCCGTTGGTTTGGTCGCAAAAACTCCAACTCCTCAAGCATGGAAAACTGAAGCGCCTTTTTAGCGCCACTTTTTGCCAACCTTTGCACGACATCAATCATCGCCCAATCGCAAGTTAACGGCGTGTGAACTTTCAACTTTCGTTCACGCCCTTGCATTTGCAAAGTGACTTGCTCGTTCTTAACTTTTCCCCCCATTTTTGCCACAACAACCATTCCCAAGTCCCCAATTTCCGCCTTTTGCTTCTCTGGTGTCAAAAGCCAAGATAGCCTCTGCCAACTGATAAGGCTTGCGAATTGGTCATTTCGGCAGACAATTTGAGCCTCAATTCTGTCAAAGCCCCTTCCATGTCGCTCAATGCCTTGATTGGCAACGACATTGACTTGCAATGTGAAAGTTCCATCTTGCTTTGGCGTGCGCTTGATTTGAATTGTCCCTGCAGGGGCGCAATTCCATTCTCGGTGTGGCTGCGAAAGCATTCCAACGATGAAGGTGCGATAGGTTTGTTCCCATTCGCCATCTGGCTCAAAGGGCTCAGTCGGAGGCTGGAAACCCTTGAGAAGGAGTGGTAAAAAGCCCACCGATGAAATCAAACTTTTGCTGTCTTGAACCATCCTGACCACCTCCAAAATTTTGTCAGCATTTGTTGAGCGAACAAATTTTTCCGAAACCAAGTCTAAGCGCTGAAATAATTTGTTTTTGGACACATGCTCACTATTAATTATAACCCAAGTTGCAATGAAAGAGTTACGCGGTTAGTTGCAAACCCTTTCAAAATTTCAAAAGGTGATGGCTGTGCTTGATGCTCAATTTCTTGCTCGGTTAGAACGACTTAGGTTCAAACCGAGGCGTGTTCACATTGGCTCGTTAAGGGGCGAACGCCTTTCAAAACGCAAGGGCATCTCCATTGAATTTGCTGATTTCCGCCCTTACGCTATCGGTGACGACACAAGGCACCTTGATTGGAAAATCCTTGCCCGACTTGACAGACCTATCGTCAAAACTTACCGCGATGAAACCGAGTTGCCTGTTTATTTGCTCTTGGATGCTTCAGCGTCAATGCAATTTGGCAATCCGCCAAAGTGGCAACTTGCAATCCACCTCTCGGCAGCGTTGGGATACATTGCCCTATGCGGCGGTGATGCTCTTTTCACGATCGCTTTACCTCAGTCGGATTTCCGAACTGTTCCGTTGAGAGGGAAAGGCATGTTTCCAAATCTATTGCGTTGGCTCAAAGGCTTAAGCCCTAACGGCAAAGGGTTAGCAGAAAGTCTGCAACAGTTTGCCCGCGCCGATTTTCCCAAAGGACTTGCTATCTTGCTCACCGACGGACTTGACGAAAATTTTCCCGATGCGCTGCGTCAACTTGCGTCTCGCAATCACGAAATTTTGCTCCTGCAAGTTCTTTCCGACGCTGAAATGGAACCTGACCTTGAGGGCGATTTGCGTTTGTTGGATTGCGAGACGGACGAGGTTGTGGAAATCACTGCCACGCTGGGAGTTATGCGTGAATATGCCCAACGCTTAAAAGCGTTTTGCCAGCAGTTGGAAGACATTTGCCGAAGGGCAGGTGGCTGGTATTTTCGCACAAATTCAAATGCGCAGGTCTCGGACATAGTTCTCCGTCATTTAAGGCGGTTGGGCATCGTTGGCTTGCCGTAAGTTGCTTTGGGGGCTATAATCCTGATTTCGGTGACCTGCTATGCATGTCGCAAGGGATTACATGTTCGTTGCTGTTTTCATCTTGTTTGGAATTTTTGCGATCGCCGTCACTTTGGGAATTGCTTGGCTTCTTCGTCCATACAAGCCGACACCGGACAAACTCATGACTTACGAATGCAGCGTCCCGCCACGAGGGACAGCGTGGGTTCAATTTCGCATCATTTACTACCTGTTCGCCATCTTGTTCGTCATTTTTGATGTTGAGGCGATTTTCCTTTTCCCTTGGGGTGCTGCACTGAAGTGGCTGAAGGAACAAGGGTTGGGTATTTTGGCTTTCATTGACATGCTCATCTTCTTGGTCATCTTGGCGTTTGGTTGGCTCTACGCTTGGCGCAAAGGTGTCCTTCGCTGGACTTGACAATCGTCAGGATCTTCTCCACGAGGTTAAGCAAGCATTTTAAGCGGGTGGTGAAATTATGTCGCCCGAACAGATTGAGCAAAAGTTGCGCGAGCGGTTCAGTGATGCAATTTTGGCTGCACGGGTAGGCTTGAATGGCTTAGAGGTGAGGGTTGAGCCCCAACGGTTGGTGGAAATTTGCCGATTTTTGAAGGAAGACCCCGAACTTGATTTCAACTTCCTGCGCTGCATATCGGCAGTGGACTGGCTTAATGACGGTGAGTTTGAAGTTGTCTACCACTTGTTTTCCTTCCGTCACCGCCACGAAATGGTCATTAAAGTTCGCGTCCCGCGTCACATGCCCCGAGTCCCGTCGGTCACTTCCGTTTGGCGCACCGCTAATTGGCATGAACGGGAAGCCTTTGACTTGATGGGCATAATCTTTGATGGTCATCCTGACTTGCGTCGCATCCTGTTGCCCGAAGACTGGGTGGGTCATCCGCTCCGAAAAGATTACATCCACGACATTGAGCGCTTTGATGACGAATACGCTGAGAAAATTCGGCGAGGCGAAATTCGCTGAGAGGTGAGAGCAAATGCCAGAGGAACGAAAGTCAAGAAGAAAGCACAAATCTGGCAACCCGAACAATGAGCGACATCAAAGCAGTTTGGATGAAACCTTGCAACATCTGGTTAATGGACTCGTTTCGTTGGCTGAAGGTCAAAAACAGTTGCAAGCAACCGTGTCTCAATTGGTGGAATGGCAGCAGCGAACTCAAGGGACTATTGCCCAATTAGTTGAAGGACAGCAGCACTTGCAACAGGCTGTCATCCACTTGACAGAAGAGAACCGAAGGTTGGCGGAAGGGCAGCAAAGGTTGCAAGAGACGGTTGCCGAGTTGGCTGAAGAGAACCGAAGGTTGACAGAAGAGAACCGAAGGTTGGCGGAAGGGCAGCAAAGGTTGCAAGAGACGGTTGCCGAGTTGGCTGAAGAGAACCGAAGGTTAACAGAAGAGAACCGAAGGTTGGCGGAAGGGCAGCAAAGGTTGCAAGAGGCGGTTGCTCATTTGACAGAAGAGAACCGAAGATTAGCGGAAGGGCAACAAAGGTTACAAGAAATAGTCGCTGAATTAGCGGAAGGGCAACAAGGACTGCAAAGGACAGTGGAGCAACTTGCCGAAGAAAACCGAAAGATGTCGGTGGTTTTGAAGGAGGTCAACAAGAAAGTTGGGCGACTTGACGAACAATGGGGAATGACCGTTGAGGGAGTTGCTCAATTGTTTTTGCCCCGTTACTTGGAAAGTGAATACGGAATAAAACTCAAAGGCAGACCAGGCTATAAACTCAGACCCATGTTTTTCAGGCTGAACGGCGAATGGGAACAAGTTGACCTTTACGGTGAAGGGACAAAGAACGGCGAGGAGATTTGCGTCGTTTGCGAATGCAAGTCGAAGATTTACGGTCGTGATGTCTTCGCTTTTATCAAAAAGTTGGACAGGCTGTGGCTACACTTGAGGAAGCGACCTATCGCTGTTATGTTCGGCTACTCAATTCACCCGACAGCCGAAGAGCCAGCAAGTTCGCGAAACATCATTCTGGTCAATCCGCTGATCCGCTGAAGGGCTTTGCTTTTCCAATGCGCCTAAGGGGGCGATGAACAATGCCAATGAGGGAAGTTGGAGAGGTTGTTGCAGTTGCACCGAAAAGGGAAATTAGGACTGAGACAATGGAAATCAACATGGGTCCGCAGCACCCATCAACTCATGGCGTCTTGAGGGTCGTCATTAAAGTTGATGGCGAGTGGATTAAGGCTGCCGACCCAGACTTAGGATACTTGCACCGCTCTTTTGAAAAACTCGCTGAGTTGAGAACTTACCCGCAAGGTGTCTTCTTGACAGACCGTTGGGATTACCTTTCGGCGATGAACAACAACTGGATTTACTGCATGGCTGTTGAGAAGTTGCTGGGCATTCAAGTCCCAGAAAAAGCCGAATGGATTAGGGTGATGATTTCCGAGTTCCAACGCATCGCAAGTCACTTGGTTTTTCTGGGAACTTACGGCTTGGACATGGGTGCATTGACACCATTTTTTTACTGCTTCCGAGAGCGCGAAAAAATTCTTGACCTTTTTGAGGAACTTTGCGGGGCTCGTTTGACTTACAACTACATCCGAATCGGAGGCGTCTCCCGTGACATACCCAAAGGATGGCTTGACAAGGCTGAGGAGTTGCTTGATTACCTTGCCAAACGCTTTGACGAGTTAGACGACTTGCTGACTTACAACAAAATTTTCGTCGCCCGCACCGTAGGCATCGGCGTCATTCCACCAGAGATGGCGATGGACTATGGCTTGACGGGACCGATGATTCGCGGGAGCGGAATTCCTTACGACCTTCGCAAAGTTCAGCCGTATAGCGTTTACGACCAAATTGAATTTGATGTCGTTACACATCCTGGTTGCGACTGTTGGGCTCGTGTTTGGGTTAGGTCGCAAGAGATGCGACAAAGTTTGCGAATTATCAAGCAGTGCATTGACAAGTTGAGGTCTTTTCCTGAACCTGAAAACGACTTGCCTTACGACCCATCGCCTTATGTAATGGCAAAAGTCCCGCCAAAGCCTAAACCCAAACCGAACGATGTTTATGTCGCCATAGAGTCACCGCGAGGCGAGTTGGGCGTCTACATGGTCAGCGATGGAAGCGAAAAGCCTTACCGCATGAAAATCAGGGGACCCGCTTTTGTGAACTTGTCAATTTTGCCAGCAATAGCGCCCGGACACAAAGTTGCTGACTTGGTGGCAATTGTGGGCAACATTGACATCGTGATGGGCGAAGTTGACAGGTAGGGGCGCACGATAGTGCGCCCGATAAAAAGGGGTGACCGAACATGGTAAATGCCTCAACGCAGATGATAGAGCATCGCATTGTCCGCAAAGTTCTGAACACTGAACCGCAGTTGACTTTCACTGTGGAAATTTGCTACCATCCCGACGATAACGGCTATTCGGCGGAGTGCTTTGAGATGGATGCGGTTGCTTGGGGCGAAACTTATGAGAAGCGGTTGAAAACCTGCTGGATGTCATGATGGGCTTAGCAGAGGTAATTGTTGAAGATGCGAAACTTTATCCACACTTGCCAGAACCGTTACTGCCTTACGGGCAACTCATCCTTTCGCTGTGGAGCGAAGAAAAATTGCGGAAGGTTTTGGGGTTGTGAGCGTGATGGCTTACACTTATGACCAGTTTCAGAAAGTATTGCGTAAAGCGGGGTTTGAACTGAGGCGTTCAGGTAAGCATGAAGTGTGGAGGCGCATAGAGCCTGACGGTTCTAAACGCCGTGTAATCATTAGCCATCAACATGGTAAAGACATTCCGACTTGGCTTTTCACCAATAGGAGTTACGCAGTTGGATGTAGGGGCGGCTGCTAAGCCGCCCGCAAGGGCAGTTTTAAACCCTTATAAAGGATGTTTTCGGGCAGACTATCGTCCGCCCCTACACAAAATGACATCAACTGCGTAAGTCCTAACCAAAATGTTGCGACAGGCTGGTTTGAGTCGTGACGAATATGAACGATTATCGCGTGACCCCTAAGTCCATAAAGTGTGAGGTGGGCAGGAAATGACGCTGACGGAAATTTGTCGGGCAATTGTCAATTGGCTGAAAGTTCCAACTGAGCATCAAGAGGCAGCGACGCTGATCTTGCTTGCACTCATTGATGCAATCATCATCTTCACCTTTGTGATGGTCGCTGTTTTGGTGCTTGTCTACGCTTTCAGGAAAGTTGTCGGATTTATTCAAGCGAGGCTTGGTCCGAGATACACTGGACCGCGCGGGATTTTTCAAACTATCGCCGACGCAATAAAGTTGCTCGGCAAGGAAGACATAATCCCTGCAGCGGCGGACAAAATTGCTTTTAACCTTGCACCGCTTCTCGTTTTCCTTCCAGCCTTTCTCGTCTACCTTGTCATTCCCTTCGGCGATCCCAAAAGCGGTTGGCAGGTGCGGGATTTGAATATCGGTGTCCTTTACCTTGTCGCCATAACTTCAATCACCGTCATCGGCATCGTGACAGCAGGTTGGGCTTCAGGAAATAAATGGGCAGTTTTGGGTGCGATGAGGTCAGGAGCGCAACTTGTCTCCTATGAAGTTCCAATGACTTTGGTGGTGCTCGTTCCCGTATTGATGGCTGGTTCGCTGAGGCTGTCTGAAATCGTTGAAAATCAAGGTGAATGGTTTTGGCAGTGGCATGCCTTTCAAATGTTTCCGCTCGGCTTAATTGCCTTCGTCGTTTACTTCGTTTGCGCCCTTGCGGAAACGAACCAAACTCCCTTTGATTTGCCAGAAGCCGAGAGCGAGTTAGTTGCTGGCTACCATGTTGAATACAGTGGGATGAAATTTGCATTGTTTTTCTTGGCGGAATTCGGCAACACCGTTGCTATTTCGGCAATTGCGGTTCACTTGTTCTTGGGCGGATGGAAAGCGCCATTTCCTTTCCTGCCAGACACCGAAATTTGGTCAGCGTTTTGGTTCTTTTTGAAAGTTTCAACGATCGTCTTCTTGACTTTTTGGGTTCGCGGGACTTTGCCGCGAGTCCGCATTGACCAACTGATGGAACTTGGTTGGAAAGTGCTTTTGCCTGTTGGACTTATTTGTGTGACCTTTGTGGGGCTTATCATCGCAATCTTGCCTTGAGAGGTGATGCGTGTGCGATTCGTTGTCATCTTGACGCCAGACGAAGAAGGAGGATATGTTGCGGAATGTCCTGCCATTCCGGGTTGCATTAGTGAAGGTGAAACATTAGAGCAAGCGATTGAGAACATTCGTGAAGCGATTGCAGCGTGTTTGGAGACCATTGTGTCTCATGGTTGGGAGTTACCTAAGGAAACCGATGTCTTAGTGACAACGGTGGAAGTCCCACTGCCTGCTGTGGTGAGTTAGGATGATGAGTCGCTTACCAGTTCTTGATTGGCGCAAGGTGGTGAAGGTATTTGAGAAAGTTGGATGGCGTCATGACCGAACAAGAGGTAGCCATTAAATCATGGTCAGACCCGAAAAAGAAGGGTTGCTATCTATCCCGATGCATTCGCCACTGAAGCGTGGAACACTACACAAACTAATCAAACAGTCTGGACTAACCATTGAAGAGTTTTTGCAGTTGCTGAAAGATGACCCATAGCGATGGGGAAGGTGATGTTAGATGGGCGAAGCAATTGCGTTTTGGGTCTTAGCAGCGATCATCGTTTTGGCAGCGCTCGGTGTTGTGATTTTGAGAAATCTGTTCCATTGCGCTTTATGTCTCGGCTTAGTTCTGGTTTGCGTGGCTGGAATTTTCATCCTGAACGGAGCGGAATTTCTCGCCGGCGTTCAAGTTCTGATTTATGTTGGAGCAACGCTCGTCATCATCCTGTTTGCGATCATGCTGAGCGAAGATATTGCCGGCAGGCGGATTCAAATAGTGAGTTATAACCGCTTGCTTGGCTTCGTTGCTGCTTTGGTCTTCTTCGGCACAATCGCTTTTCTCGCGCTGACGACAGATTTCCCTTTTCATACCAGCACGATCAAAGATCCGGCAGTTGCAGTGTTAGCGAATGTCAAAACTAACATCGCAGCCTTTGGGACATTGCTGCTCACCAAATTCATCGTGCCCTTTGAGTTCGCATCGGTTTTTCTGCTCATCGCGTTGATAGGCGCAATAGTCATAGCGAGGACAGCAGAGTGAGGTGGCGGAAATGCAAGTTACGCTGACCCATTACTTGGTGCTGTCGGCTATTTTGTTTGCTATTGGCGTTTACGGCATCCTTACTCGCCGAAACGCAATTGCGCTTTTGATGTGCGTTGAGTTGATGCTCAACGCCGTCAACATCAACTTGGTAGCGATGAACCGATTTTTGCAACCTGATTGGAAAATCGTGACAGGGCAAATTTTTGCGGGCTTCATAATCGTTTTGGCTGCTGCGGAAGCAGCCGTCGGTTTCGCTTTGGTCATCGCCATCTACCGCAACCTTAATCGCATTAATGTTGACGAGGTGAACATTTTGAAGTGGTAGGAGATGAAAGGTGCGCATTGAAGACTTTGACTGGGACGAAATTAATCGGAGACATTTAGCTCGTCATCGGGTAAAGCCAGATGAAGTTGAAGAAGTTTTCGTCAACCCTTTGTATCTAAGGCGGAGCCATAGCGGTCGTTACATTGCATATGGGAAGACAGCAGAGGGTCGTTTCCTGTTAGTCGTGTTTGAATTGCGAGGCAAAATCATCCGTGTCGTGACTGCACGGGACATGACTCCTAAAGAGAAGCGTCTGTATCGGAGGAGAATTAAGCGATGAAGCGAGCACGAAAACAGCCACCGACTTTTAAATCTGCGGAGGAGGAAGCCAAATTTTGGGAGCAGCATGACACGACCGAGTTTGAACTTGAGGAAGTCAGTGAGCAGATCGTTTTATCACCACGCCTAAGGGCAAAGGTTCTGAAACGATTGCAGAAATCAAGGACAGTAGAATGGTTACCTTTGCCAGAAACACAAACACGCCGTTTGAAAATCTTGGCTCGCCGTAAAAAAATCCCTTGGGAACTTTTGGTCTACCAATGGCTTGAAGAACGATTACGCTCTGAAGGGATGGCACCTTGAACCTTTGGTTAGGTGGTGAAAGTGGTCGCTGTTGCGCTGGAAAGGGCTAAAGAATTTTTGGCGGTAGCGGAAGTTGCGTTGGAACGGGAATGCTACAACGGTTGCGCGAGCAATGCCTACTACGCTATGTTTTGGGCTGCCATCGCCGCTTTGGCTCATCAAGGTTTCAAACAAACGGAATGGTCACATGGCGGTTTACGGGAAACTTTCAGCAGGGAACTTATCGTCAAGCGACACATCTACCCGCCAAAATTTGGCGAGTGGTTAAAGGACGGTTACAACTTGCGAACAAATGCACATTACAGATTGCAAGGTGCAAGCGCTAAGGGGTCACGCAGAATGTTAGAACATGCTCGTGAATTCATTACCAAAGTTGAGGAGGTCGTCAAAAGATGAGAAAGCGCCATCCAAATGCAAGGTTTTCAAAGCGTCGGCTGAAACAACTCATCAACGAACTAATTGCTTACGCTAAAGAATTGTGCCCTGAAGCCGAAGTCTTGGAAGTCAAAATCCCTGGCTATGAGGAATTGGACGCAATGGTGGAAATCATCGTGCCCGACGAAAAATACGAGGAAGTGGATGATGCCATTACTCACCGCGAACATGAAATTTTCATGACCGAAGGCTACGACATCGGGGTTCATGTCCTTAGTCGCTCCGACTACGACTGGATTATGGCGAAGATGAAAAGTTTGGGCGCTTTGTAAATTGCGAATGACACGATCCCTGATCCAAACCTAAGGGAGGAGGTCGTCAAAAGATGAGAAAGCGCCATCCAAATGCAAGGTTTTCAAAGCGTCGGCTGAAACAACTCATCAACGAATTAATTGCTTACGCTAAAGAATTGTGCCCTGAAGCCGAAGTCTTGGAAGTCAAAATCCCCGGCTATGAGGAACTGGACGCAATGGTGGAAATCGTCGTGCCCAACGAAAAATACGAGCAAGTTCACGATGCTGTTCTGCATCGTGAATACGAAATTTTCATGACCGAAGGCTACGACATCGGAGTTCATGTCCTTAGTCGCTCCGACTATGACTGGATTATGGCGAAGATGAAAAGTTTGGGCGCTTTGTGATTTGAAAAGGCAAGTAACTTCATTGGATGAAGGTGAGCAAGATGCGAAAGTTAAGGCGTAAACAAAGGGTTAAACTTGGACAGCGAGTTTTTCGCTATACCGTCGTGATTGAGCGTGAGAGTGACCCAGAATTTGAGGGCTACTACAACGCTTATGTGCCAGCCTTGCCCGGATGTGTAAGTTACGGGAAATCGGAGCAAGAAGCGTTGGCGAATATCCGCGAGGCAATTGCAAGTTATTTGCTTTCAATTTTGGACGAGGGTGAATCGCCACCACAAGACATTTCTCCTGAAATCAAAACTGTGACCATTGAGGTAAGTGTGTGATGGCAACGGCGAGAGCAAAAGAGATTGTGCGAGTAGTGAAGGGAGGAACTTGAAGGATGGAAGCGACGCCAATTGTGGTTGCGGTTATCATGCTGGCACCTTTCGCAGCGTATCTCATCAATGTGTTTTTTGGCGGTTGGTTGAAAGAAAGAGCGCATTGGATTTCGTTGACGCTCGTCGGCATCTCGGCAATTTTGTCGTTGATAATTTTCGGCACAACAGTTGTTCGCTCATTTGCTGACCCACATTTTCACGGTTGGCACGGAACTTGGTTCACAATTCCTGCTGGCGCATACACACTCAAAATCGGCTACCAAGTTGACCAACTCACTGCTTTCATGCTCGTCGTAGTCACTTTCATCGGTTGGTTCATTCAACTTTACTCCGTTGGCTACATGCACGGTGACCCGCGATATTCTCGCTATTTCGCCTTCCTTTCGCTTTTCAAGGCTTCCATGCTTTTGCTCGTCTTGACAGACAACTTGGTTGGTCTTTACGCTGCGTGGGAACTTGTCGGTTTGTGTTCCTACTTGCTGATTGGCTTCTGGTTTGAAAAGCCTGAGGCAATGCGGGCGGCGAAAAAAGCCTTCATCGTCACTCGCGTCGGCGACGCAGGCTTTGCGTTGGGCATTTTCTTGACTTTCGCTGTGACCGGCATGTTGGGTTTTAGAGAGATTTTCGGTTTCGCGGAAAAGGCTTCTCCCGAAGCAAAGCATTTGCTCACCATTGCAGCGATTTTGCTTTTCTGCGGCGCAATTGGCAAATCGGCACAATTTCCGCTGCACATTTGGCTGCCTGACGCGATGGAAGGTCCAACACCCGTCAGCGCACTCATTCACGCAGCGACAATGGTCGCCGCAGGCGTTTACATGGTCGGGCGACTTTACCCGCTATTTGCCCTTCAAGGTTTTGAACACAACCCAGCACTGACAATCGTAGCGTGGATCGGCGGCTTCACCGCATTTTTGGCAGCGACCATCGCTGTCGCCCAAGACGACATAAAGCGAGTGCTCGCTTATTCAACCATCAGCCAATTGGGCTACATGCTGATGGGTTTGGGTGTCGGCGGCTTTACTGCGGGGCTGTTCCACCTTGTCACTCATGCCTTTTTCAAGGCTCTACTCTTTTTAGGTTCAGGTAGCGTCATACACGCTGTCGGGCACAACGACATGAAGCGGATGGGCGGATTGAAAGACCACATGTCTATCACTTTTAAGACCTACATGATTGGCATGGGTGCATTGGCAGGCATCCCACCATTTGCGGGCTTTTGGAGCAAGGACGAAATTTTAGGTGCTGCGTTTCACAGTCACATCCCCGGGGCAAAATGGCTTTTCGCGCTCGGTTTAGTCACAGCCTTCCTGACCGCGTTCTACATGACCCGACAAATTGGTTTGGTGTTTTACGGCAAGTTGCGAGACCACCACGCTCACCCACACGAAAGCCCACCTGTGATGACTGTTCCATTAACGGTGCTTGCATTTTTCTCGGCAACAGTTGGTTTCATCGGCATCCCCGGCGCCAACTTATTTGAGCGCCTTGTCCATTTTGAAGCAGCACCGCACCATGAGTTTTCAGTAATTCCAATGGTGCTTTCAATTGCTGCTGCTCTTTTGGGCATCTACGCGGGTTACAGCCTTTACATCGCTAACCCAATTCGTTCCCCAGATGAAGAGCCATTACGGCAACGATTGGGTAAACTTTACGACATCCTTGCCAACAAGTGGCATTTGGACTGGTATGACCCGCAGTTGCCCCAACCGGGTTACTATGTCGCTCGTGGTTTCATTTGGATGGCAATCTTGTGGCGTTGGTTTGACTTGCACATCATTGACGGCATTGTCAACGCAATTGGTTACGCGACAGCATACATCTTCGCTGCAGCATATCGCTGGTTTGACCTTTACATCGTTGATGGAGCCGTCAATTTTGTCGGTTGGTTCACAAAGTTGGTGGGCAACATCACCCGTCGCATACAGACGGGCTTAGTTCAGCATTACATGTTCTTGGTCGTCGCCGGTTTAGCAATCATCGCCCTTTGGGCAATTTGGCAGCAGTTGAGGTAGGTGCGGATTGTGATTGAGTTCACAAAGCATGCTGTAGAACGAGGTTTTGAGCGTGAATTTATCGTGCAAGTTGTCCTTAATCCTGACTGGGTGGAAGAGCGGGGCGAAACTGAATGGCATTCTTTCAAACGAGTAGGCATAGGAGTTACGCAGTTGGATGTAGGGGCGGCTGCTAAGCCGCCCGCAAGGGCAGTTTTAACCCCTTATAAAGGATGTTTTCGGGCGGACTATCGTCCGCCCCTACACAAAATGACATCAACTGCGTA
>Ga0209289_100562_pt1 | contig 18561 bp, 17 predicted proteins | sample GXS110809BmetaG_FD_184121 | JGI IMG/M metagenome (GOLD analysis project Ga0209289, IMG submission 184121) | Hot spring microbial communities from Gongxiaoshe hot spring, China to study Microbial Dark Matter (Phase II) - GXS 110809B (SPAdes)... ...
GTGCGTCGGATGCTCGTCGGGTTAAAGTGAGCCGACTCAATCAGGACATTTTGGGTGAAAGGCGAAATGGCGGTCTCCAATCCGCCCATGATGCCCGCCAAGGCGACGGGGCGCTCAGCGTCGGCGATGACCAGCATCTCACTGTCCAGTTGACGCCGAACTTCATCCAGCGTGTCCAGCACTTCGCCAGGTCTTGCTCTCCGCACGACGATGCGCCGACCCTTCAGGGTGTCAAAGTCAAAGGCATGCAAGGGTTGACCCAGTTCCAAAAGGACGAAGTTGGTGATGTCCACGATGTTGTTGATGGGGCGAATGCCGCACAACTCCAACTTTCGCTTGAGCCACGACGGGCTTTCGTCCACCTTCACGCCCAACACCAACCGCGCCGAATATCTGGGGCATAAATCAGGCGCTTCCACTGTGACGGAAGTTAGCGCCGTGATGGGCGGTCCGCTTTCAGGGACGGAAAAATCCAGCGGCTTTAAGGGCAATCCCAACATCGCCGAAAGTTCTCGGGCAACGCCGTAGACCGAAAGCCAATCGCCTCGGTTGGGCGTGACCTCCAAATCCAACACGACATCGCCGTCCACCACCTCAACACCTTCTACGCCCAAACCCGCCATCTCCAAGGTGTGAACGAGTTCGCTGACTTCCGCTTCCGTCGGCACAAACTCCCTGAGCCAAGACAACGGCACTCGCATGGACGAACCCCCTCAACGGTGACTTTGAGCCGACAAAAAGTTTGGCAGCATGAAACGGGATGCGAGGCAAGGGAGTCGGGCGACTTTAAACATTCGCCAGTTCGCCGTCTTGGTTCTCCAAGTCAATCCGCCAAAGATGTTCGGGCACTAAGCCTTGCTGCTTTTGGAAGGTCTCCATCGCTTCCTTGTTGGCTGCCACAAAGACGCAGATGAGTTGTCCCGCTGTCGTGCTGGCGTAAGCCTTCTCGCAACGGACTTCACCGTCCGCTGTCAGCAGTTGTCGCACTAAGTTCTCCAATTGCTTGCGGGTTAAACATGCCGTCGTGTAGACGCCGATGTATTTGGGCACGCCAATTCACCTCCGAAAAAACGAACCGCCAGCGAAGCGAAAGGAAGCGTCGCTGGCGGCGAGGTCGGTTTGCTCCCGAAGCGTCGTGCGGTCTCAAAAATTGTGCTGCACGAAGGCGTTGAGGCGGTGGTCAATGCCTGTCGCTTGCCCTTGCCACTTCGTCGTCCAGAAAAGGTAGTTGACGGCGACCTCCACATTACCGCTGAGACGCCAACGATGGTGCAGATACCAAGCGAAGTTTTTCGTCCGCCCGCCTGCGGGCACATCGGCATCCTTCGGGTCGTCCATCGTGTAACCGAAGGCAAGGCGTTGTTTGGGTGAATATTGCCAACCCAACTCCAACCAGCCACCTTTGCTGCGGATTTCTGCGCCTGTCGCTGGATTGACGCCTTGCCCAATCCCGCCGCGAAAGTCGCTCAAGTTTCGTCCCGTCCAAAGTTCGCCGCGCAGGTTCCATTTCGGCGACAGTTGCCATTGCCAGTCCAAACCGATGCTGTGGCTGGTGAAGCGAGTTTGTCCGGCGACAGGGTTGGTCACTCGTTCCCAAGCGTGGTGCGCCCAGAAGCCAAGTTCACCGTTGCGAAACTTCCACGCCAATCTCCCTTGCACATTGGGCAACCCGCTGTCTTCACCGTCCCGAACGCCGTTGTTGTCTAGGTCTTTGCCATCCACTGCACCTGTCAAGCCCAACGCAATCGCCCAACGAAGTGGCTTGTCTTTGGGTTCGTAACTGAGGCGAATTTGAGCCCGTCGGTCACCCAAGTTGCCCGCATTCCACATCAGCGTGTCGTCGTTGGGCGACGGAAAGAGAGGTGAAATCAAATCCCAAGTTTGACCCAGCAGCAAACTGTAACTGCCTCGCTGCAGTTGCAAGTAAGCGTGACGGATGCGGGGCAACGGGCGCGATTCAGCCGTGACGCCTTGTGCGTTTTGCCAGTCCATCTCAAACTTGCTCGTCACCTCCCAACCCTTGACCAAGTTGGGCGGTGCGAGGAAATTGACGCCGATGCGTGTCAGGCGGGGATGGACGGTCAACTGTTGATTGCCCGTCCGCCGCTTGTTGGCGTTGCTGGGCGAAAGAACCCAGAAAGGTGTTTGGGCGTTGTTGGTCAGTCCGCTGTCAAAGATGCTGTCCAGCCGAAGGAAGCCGTAAAAGTTGAGCCGCTCGCCCGATGGAGCGGTGACCGTCGGTTGCGGCACAGGTTGAGACGGTTGCTGTTTTTTCAATTGCTCTCGCAACCGCTCAATCTCTTGCTGCTGTTCTTTGACGATGCGGCGAAGTTCATCAATTTGTCGCTGCAAATCTTGCAGCGATGGGTCAGCAAAAGAGCAACTCGCCACCAACGCAATCAAAGAAGCAGCAACAATCCCACACCACCAACGCATTCGCTCCCAACCTCCTTCGCCCTGCGTGTCTCGTCATGGCAGCAATTGGTAGGTCAACTCCCAGTTGACCTTGACCGATTGCCCGTCCGCTTCGGCGTAAGGGTAGATGAAGTAGTTGAGGGGTTTGCCTTTTTGAGGCGGGTTCAGCACGATGTCGCGCCCACGACTAAAGGCGACGGCGCTTCGCTCCAAAACCAAATTGCCAAAAAGCAAGTCTTTGATTTCTGGCTTGCCAGCGTCCAACCATCGGCGGGCATCGGACGCATCAACGGGAAACCATCCGACTTGCTCGTCGTAAACCCAAGTCCAACAGTGATAGCCGCCGATTTTGCCCTCCTTCGGCAGCGGGTCGGGAATTGGAATGCCCACAATCGGGAAGCCATATTCAAGGTAGGCAGGAATGCCCAAACTTCGCGCCAGCGAAATCAGGTAAGAGTGCAAATCGGAGCAATTGCCCTTGCGGAAGTCGCAAACGAAAGCGACATCGCCTTCGCCCAGTTTGGGCGATTCGCGCTTGTAGTCGTATTGCATCGTGGCGACGACATGCTCAAAGAGTGCCCGAATTTTCTCCAACTTTGCCGTCTTGCCCTGCGTCACTTCCGTCGCAATGGTCAGGAAACGACCACCGACAGGGACAAGAGTTTCGGGTTGCAACGAAAGTTGCTGAAGGTTTCTGTCCGCTTGACAATGAGGGCAATTGCAATTGGGCGAACAGGAGCAAGTTTTGTTGACCTGCCCATTGTCGCCCAAAACCCGAACCTCTTTTCGCTCCACGACGAAACTCACCGCCACCTCCAACTTGTCCCTTGTCTCCTGTCCCGTGACCCGCACATAAACCATTCGGTTGCCGAACTTTTGCTCTTGCGTGATGCGGTGGGGATAAGGGCTGCTCACTTGGACATCCTGAACCGTTTGCCACTGGCTATCGGACGGGATGGGTAGCCACAAATCCAACGCCTTCGTGCCTGCGGGCAATTCAGGCACGATGGCTTTGTAAGTGAAGCGAGTCGTCAGTGTCCTTGTCGGCGCACTTTTTTCAGGCTTTTGACCGCCACAATGGCAAGCATCATCCGCCAATGCGCCGACGGCGAGGGGAGTCAAAACTGCCAACGCTACACCGCCTAAAACGAACCAACGCATCACCATCGCCTCCTTTTACGGCAGGTTTTTCCACATGTTGCGTGGCTGCAAAGTCATTTCGTAGCGCAGCCATTTGGCGTGTCCATCAAAGAAGGCGTAGTTCGCTCCACCTAAATGCCGTTGGTGGTCAACGGGGCGCGCCCAAAAGTGCATGTGCAAAAGGGGCGTGTGGGTGTGATAGAGCGGGCAAGCCCGACAACCCGCCAGCGGGATTTCGGCGAACAAAATCATCTGCGCTGGGTAGTGGATTTGCGCCAACGAGCCGAACCAAGGGAAACCCGCAAAGTTGGGGTCGTTGGGGTCATCGGAAGTGCCCGAGCAAACATAACCGTAACTGCCTGCGATGCCCTTGTAGCCCGCACCACCGCCATGGGACAGGCACTTGATCAACTCCCAGTTGTTCAAGTAGGGCTGGACGAGTTGAAACCAAAGCGCTAAAGCAGGTTTGGTGGCGTCCATATTGGGGTGCAGGCAGGCGGGCAAATACATATCGTCCCAGTCTTGAGCATACATGACCGATGCCATGCCCAACTGACGCATGTTGCTCAAGCAAGTCGCTTGGCGGGCTTTTTCCCTTGCCGCCGAAAAGACGGGAAACAGGATGGCAGCAAGGATGGCGATGATGGCGATAACGACCAACAACTCAATAAGCGTGAAAGCGACTCGGCGCATAGTATCAACACCTCACTGGCTTGGCTTATGTAGCGGGGCGCTTGAAAGCGCCCCGCGGCAGCGTCAACCGACGGCGGCGAGGCGTTGCTCAATGGCTTGTTTGATGTCGTCGGCGGTCGGTAGCCGCTGGGCTTCGTGGCGAGAGAAGACCTTCTCACCATTAACGAACACATCAAACTCGCCCTTGTCCACAGGCACAAGGGTCAGTTCCATGTTGCGGTTGAACCTCATCCCGTAGTCGCCCAGCAGTTGGTTGGCAAGTTGGATAGCGTGAGGTTGATGCCCACAAGGGACGCAGTAACTGATGCGGATGCTCAGTTTCGCCATTGCAACGCACCTCCTTGCTTGGGATTGGGTCATTCAGGCGGGGCTGGGAATTGAACCCAGTCGGAACGCCTTGCGTTCCGCCGTCGGGTTTGCAACCCGAGGGGCGCACCAGCACCATCCCCGCCAAAACCGCTCAGCAATTTTCGGGACAGTGAGGCGGTAGGTCAAATAGTTGTCGGCGATAAATGGGGAACGCTTTGATAGCCACAAATGAGGGGCAAACTTAGGGAGGCAAAGGTGCTTCGTTTCAGGTGGGATTCATTTGCGTCGCGCTTGAATAAGCGCTTTGGCAAAGGTCACCAAAGGGCGACGAAGCGGCGCCAGCGGTAGTCCAGCCGCCAAAGCCCAACCTCGCGGGCGTAAGAAAGGGCGCGCTCATACTCTTCAGCGGTGATGCGGCGATTGATTTCGGGATAGCGGTCTTTGCTGACTAAGCCAGCGGGGTAGTATTGGTCCATCAGGTTGACATAAGTGTTCGTGCCCAACTCGGTGGCAATCCAGCGCAAAATCTCCCTCGTGTCGTCCAATGCACCGGGCATGATGAGGTGACGCACCAGCAAACCTCGTAGCGCCAACCCGTTTTCGTCAAAGACCAAATCGCCCACTTGCCGATGCATTTCCTTGATCGTTCGTCGCGCCACTTCGGGATAGTCTTCCGCCTTCAGGTAGCGCTTCGCTTTGGCAGCGTCCCAATACTTGAAGTCGGGCATGTAAATGTCCACGATGCCTTCCATCAATTGAAGGCTCTCAAGGCTGTCGTAGGCGCTGGTGTTGTAGACGATGGGCAGGCGCAAGCCTTTTTCAATGGCGATGGGGATGGCTTCCATGATTTGGGGGACGACATGCTCAGGGGTAACGAAGTTGATGTTGTGACAGCCGAGGTCTTGCAGGTAAAGCATGATGTCCGCCAACTCTTCGGGCGTGACGGGACGCCCGCCGATGCCCATGCGGGAGATGTCAAAGTTTTGACAAAAGACACACTTGAGGTTGCAATGGGTGAAGAAGATTGTCCCGCTGCCTCGCCAGCCACGAAGGCAATCTTCTTCGCCAAAGTGAGGGAAGTAACTGGCGACCTCGGCATAACGCCCTGAAGCGCAAGTGCCCAATTCGCCCCGCCACCGGTTGACATCGCAGTTACGCGGGCAAGCGCGGCATCGCTTCAACATCTCACGGGCAATTTCCACCTTTTCCCAGATGCGCCCACTGCGGTAGGTTTCCATGTAGGCGGGTTCAAATTCCCGCCGAGGAACGATGAAACCCTCGCAAAACTTCGGCAACGCCAGCGTCATCGCCCCTCACCTCGCCGACGGCAATTTGTCACTCGTCGCCATATTCCGCCCACTTACGGACGCCCTCATAGACCCGCACCGTCACCTTGAAGTCGGGCAACACTTTTTTCAGTTCCCGATGCAACTCAATGGCGATGTTCTCCACCGTCGGCACAGCGTCCATGACCTCGTTGAGCATCACATGGTCATACCTTGCCAAAACATCCCAGACCCGCCGCTTGAATTCGCCAAACTCCAACAACATGTCGCTCTCCAGTTCTTGCTCAATCGTCACATCCACGCGGTAGGTGTGCCCATGCGGGCGACCACATTTGGGATGACCGGGGATGTAGTGCCCTGCGTCAATAAATTCGGTGCGTGACAGTTTGATGCGCTTCATGGCTCTTTCGCCTCCTGTCAAGTCAAGCCGATGTGGGCTTTGATGCGCTCCACCTCCGAACGAAGTGACCGCACCAATTCCGCCAATTCGCCCATCTCCCGAACTTGCACTGTCGCATGCAGCATCATCTCTGCCAAATTGTCCAACCGCCCCTGAACGGAATCAAAGCGGGTATTGAAGCGGTCTTGCATGCGGTTGATGTCCTCCCGCCAAGTCGCCTGCAAGCGAGGCACCCATTCCTCTTCCATCGCCGCCCTCAATTCCTCCCGCACGATTGCCCGAATGAGAGGCTCTAACCGAACAAACTCCTCCCCCAACATCACCCGAAGGCGCGGTTCTGACCGAGCAAACTCCTCTTGCACCATCATCCGAAGGCGCGGCTCAAATTCCTGCTCAAAAGCGACGCGCATCTCTTCTCGCACCATCGCCCGAATGCGCGGCTCCCACTCTTGTTCAAAAGCGACACGCATCTCTTCTCGCACCATCATTTGAATTCGTGGCTCCCACTCTTGTTCAAAGGCGACACGCATCTCTTCTCGCACCATCGTCCGAATTCGCGGCTCCCACTCTTGCTCAAAAGCGACGCGCATCTCTTCCCGCACCAGCGCCCGAATGCTCGGCTCCCACTCTTGTTCAAAAGCGACACGCATTTCTTCCCGCACCATCGTCCGAATTCGTGGCTCTAACCGAGCAAACTCCTCTTGAACGATTGCCCGAATTCGTGGCTCTAACCGAACGAACTCCTCTTGAACGATTGCCCGAAGGCGCGGCTCCAGCACCTCTGTCACGGCTTCCACGACGATGCGCTTGAAGAAATTTTTGAGCCAACCCATTTAAGACACCTCCCATGCTTTGAGCGCTTGGCTACAACTGTCCCTCCCATTCGGCAAAAACATCGTAGGGATGGATGCTTTCAAAGGAGTCGCACCGCACCCGCGCCCAAACGCCTCGGTAACGCTCTTTCAAGGCGATGACGCAATCGCGGACGACATCTTCCACAAACTTGGGATTGCGATGCATCGCTTCCACGATGGCTTTCTCCTGCGGGCGCTTGAGCAGTAAGCGCACGGGCGTAGAAAAGGCATTTTCGGCGATGGCGACCAATTCTTCGGCGTGAATGTGGTAGCCATTGGTTTGCAACTCAATCCGCAGCCGACCCCGCTGGTTGTGGGAAAGCCCGCCCGTCATCGCCATCGCGCAGGGACACGCCAGAGCCCCATGCACCTCCACGCCTAAAATCCGCTGTTGCGTGGCGGTGTTGTAACTGGCAAACAACTTGTAAGGGTGTCCATCCACATGCGATTCCGCTTCCAGTGTGACCGTGCAGTGGTGGGCGTAATCGTGGGCATCCAAAAGTTCGTTGGCGAGCCGTTCCGCCAACTCCTCAAAGAGCGCTGCCTCCATCGGCAGCGAAAAAGCCCGCACGATTTCTTCGGCGAAGCGGCTCATATGAGCGCCTCGCTGGTCGGACGGCAAATTGACAGCGGCTTCAATAGTGACAAAGGTGCGCAATACTTCCCCCTTGCGTCGCAGCGTGACAGGGAAACGAAAATTCGCCACGCCGACGCGTGTCAGGGCGATAGGATGTTCCGGTTGCTCCGACTGCAAGTCGGGCAGGTTCTGCTTTTGGGCTTCCAATTCCGCTGACGACTTGAAAAGCATCGGTTCATCACCAGCACAATTATGAGGCTTGACGGCAAAAAAGATGTGCCCTTTTCTGCGGCGGTTTCAACGGGATTCAACGACCAACCAATGCCAACCTGTCATCATCCGCCGCTCTCCTTCGTCGCCACTGCCACCATCCCAAACGGAAAAAGCCATCGGTAGCCGTTGAACGCCGTCGGGCAGTGGGATTTTCATCACGACACTCCATCGCCCTTGCTGCCATTGCCCCTTCGCCTCAAAGGGAGTTGATTGACGGCGCATCGTCCCGACGCCTGTCGCCCGTCCAACTTCGCCCCCTCGTCCCGCCATCCAACGCCACACCCGCACAGGCGCCTGCGGGTCTCCCCAAAAGAGCGAGGGCAACGGCTTCGTCAAATCTTCGGGACACTGCACGGCAACTCCGTCGGGGCGTGGCGCTCCTTCGTTGGGCGTCGGGTCGTCCCAAACAAGCCGCAAGAGCAACTGGCGCCCTGTCAGTATGGCTTGCACTTGCAAGGCATCAGGTTTCCCTGTTCGTCCCCAAGTGCTTTGCAACGGGAGCCAGAAAGGCGACGCATCTTGGTAACTGTCACCTTGCGAGTTTGGGGCGGTGCTTGCAAAAGCCACTTTGATGGCAGTGCCTTCCCGTTTCGGCGGCGGATTATTGACGATAAGCGAATGGACAAAGTGCGCCAGTGCCCATGCTTCCCGCTCGCTCATCGCCCCCGCAAAGGAAGGCATTGGCGTCCCGTCCATGCCTGTCATGAGCGTCCGATAAATGTCGGCGGGCGTGCCACCGTTTTTGTAGTTGCGGGCATCTCGCAAACTTAGGATGCGAACGGGACGACCCTTGCTATCTCGCAAAGCCTTCGCCAGCGGACCGTTGCCATCGCCTTGCAACCCATGACAGGCGCCACATTGGAACTTGGCGTAAACTTGCCGACCCAACGCCAGCAACTCTGGCGATGGCGGCATCGGGTTGATGGTGATGGGTTTGCCTGCGCCTTCCGTGCGAAACTTGGGAACCAACGATTTGGTGAAAGCGACCAAGGCGTCCAACTCCTCCTCGGACAGCAAATCCTTGACGCCGAACATCGGAGTGGCGGGAATGCCCTCACCGATGACCCGACGCAAATCGTCGTCCGTCGGCAGAGTGCCCGACGGCGTGGAGCGGAGTTTGAAGATGCCTTCCGTCAAATCGGGCACGGACGGGACAATGAATTTCGCCAACGGTCCGTCACCCTTGCCTTGCTCGCCGTGACAGGCAGCGCAATGGCGCAAGTAAAGGGTGCGCCCCAACGCCACTTTGTCCGTTTGCGATGGGACGAATTGCCATGCGGACAACAAGGCTGCGACCATCAATGGCGTCGTCCAACGCCACCAACCCATCTTTTCGCCTCCTTTCATTCGCTGGTGCCGACGATGTGGACTTTGAGGAAGTTGGCTCGCCCTCGCGCCGAAAGCGGGATGCCAGCGACGATGACGACGATATCGCCTTTTTGGGCAATCCCTTCCGCTTCCAACCGTTCGTCCATCAAGCGAATGAGTTCGTCGGTGCTGTCGGTGAAGGGCAAACAATGAGGCACAACACCCCAGAGCAAACTCAACCGCCGCTGAACCCGCTCGTCAGGCGTGAAAGCGATGATGGGAGCGACGGGACGGCGTTTGCTGACGAACAATGCCGTTGATCCCGTTTGAGTGAAGACGACGATGGCTTTCGCTCCCACATCGGCAGCCGCCAAACAGGCAGCGTCACTGACGGCGTGGGCGATACTTTCTTCCCCCTCGCCCCGTCCTTCGTAAGCGGGTTTTTGCTGCAACGACACTGTTTCAGCGGCGCAAATGATGCGGTGCATCATCGTCACGGCTTCTACGGGATACTTGCCGACCGCCGTCTCGCCCGAAAGCATTAACGCATCGCTTCCGTCCAAGACAGCATTGGCGACATCTGACGCTTCCGCTCGTGTCGGTCGGGGCGAGTCCACCATGCTCTCCAACATTTGCGTCGCCGTGATGACGGGCACGAATTGGCGGTTGGCTTCAGCAATGATGCGTTTTTGCGCCAGCGGCACTTCTTCTGGTGGCAACTCCACGCCTAAATCGCCCCGCGCCACCATCACGCCGTCGGCGGCTTTCAAAATTTCGTTGAGCCGTTCCAATGCTTCAGGGCGTTCCAGTTTGGCGATGATGGGCACATCTGCCCCATGAGCCTGAATGGCGTTGCGCAGCAACTCAATGTCTTCTGCCGACCGAACGAAGGACAAGGCGATGAAGTCGGCGCCCGCTTGAAGCCCGTTGCGCAAATCCGCCAAGTCCTCTTCGCTGAGGATGGGCACGGCAAGTTTGGCGCCGGGGATGTTGATGCCTTTGTGCTCTTTAACAAGTCCACCGCGCACGACACGGCAGGTCACTCGTTCGCCATCGGTTTGCAGGGTCAGCAACTCAATGCGTCCATCGTCCACCAAGATGCGCGTTCCTGCTTTCACCGCCGTCGCCAAGTAAGGCGCTTCCACAGGTAGGAAGATTTGGCTTTCAGGCAAATCGGCAGGTGGTGGCGGACTGCCCAGCACCACTTCGGCGCCTTCGGGCAAGAGAATTGGCTCGGGTAAAGTGGCGACCCGCAATCTCGGTCCTTGCAAGTCCCACAGCAACCCGACGGGTTTGTTCAGTTCTTTAGAAAGCCTTCGCACTTTTTCGGCGATGCGACGGTGTTGCTCCGCTGTCCCGTGCGAGCAATTCACCCGCACGATGTCCACGCCCGCCTGCAAAATTGCCCGCAACTTCTCTTCGTCCATCGTCGCAGGTCCGACAGTGGCGATGATTTTTGCTCGGCGCATCAAGACCCCTCCCCTCGCAGCAACTGGTGCAGCCGCTGAAGTTCCTCAGGCGCCATATGGCTGGCATGTTCGTGGGTGGGAAACTTGCCCTCGCGCACCTCTTGGGCATAAGTGGCGACGCATTGTCGGATCAACTCGCCGACTTCGGCGTAGCGTTTGGCGTGGCGGGGCGACCAACCGGGCAACATGCCGATCAAATCGTGCAGGACCAGAATTTGCCCATCGCACTGTGCCCCTGCTCCGATGCCGATGGTCGGGATAGACAAGCGTTCCGTGATGAGGGCGGCGACTTCTTCAGGGACGAGTTCCAAGACGAGGGCGAAGCAACCTGCTTCCTGCAACGCCTGCGCCATGTCCACCAGCGCCTTCGCTTCCTCGCCGCGCCGACCTTGCACCCGAACGCCGCCAAATTGATGCAGCCATTGAGGTGTGAAGCCCAAATGCCCCATGACAGGGATGCCGACTTCCACCAACGCCCGAACGATATGGAGGATGGGCGGAGTGCCCCCTTCCACTTTCACGGCTTCCGCTCCGTCCTTCAAAAACAACCCTGCGTTCTCAATCGCCTGTGCGACGCTCGTTTGATAGGACAAAAAGGGCATGTCAGCAACCAACAACGCCCGTTTGATGCCCCGACGCACGGCGCGGACATGATGGCGCATCTCCTCCACTGTCACTGGCAGCGTCGTCTCGTAACCCAGCACGACATTCGCCACGCTGTCACCAACCAAGACGAAATCCACACCCGCTTCGTCCACCAGTAACGCTGTCGGATAATCGTAAGCCGTGACGGCGACAATTTTTTCGCCCGCTTGCTTTTTCTCCAGCAAAGTCCGAACGGTCACCTTGCGAGACATGCTCATCGTCACTCACCCGCCCAAGTCGCTCAAGTGGCGATTAGCCACGACAAAAAGCGTCAACACCCTTTAGCCGAACAATGAAGAGATGCCGCATTGGGGCAGCAAGGCGGCAAGGGTTTGGGTGAGTTGCTCTTCGTCCTCGCTGACCGTTACGCCCCGAAAGAGATGCCATCGCTCCTCGTGTTCCAACGCTTCATCGGGTTGCAACTTTGTCAAGGGGCTGAGGGTTTCCAGTTCCAACATGTCGGCATTGGTGAAGACTTCGTTGGAGCAGCCAAAGTCGGGATAGGGCGCATCAGCGAGATGGCGGAAAGTTTTGACGAACAATCGTTCGCCGTTGGCGTAAGCGCACCAACCTGCTAAGTTGGCAAGTCCCAACTTCTGCGGCTCTGGGCGGTTTGGGTCTTGACGGAGCAGGATGAACTTTCGCCCAAACTTCCAGCGCGGGTCAGTCATATCGGTGTAGTGCCATTGCACCAACGGGCGGGCAGGCAGCAACTTTTCAGGGTGCGGGATGAAGGGCGGTTGAGGCAAAATCGCCATCCCGCCCGGCGCCATCGCAGAAATCGCCCACGCCGCCAATTCAATCGCCCAAAGGTTGCGATTGATCAGGGTGTGCACGACGGTCACACTGGCGCTATCAGGCGACATGCTCACCTGCAACCGTTTCTGAATGCCCGTCGTCTTCTCCGTCGGCTGGGTCAATTCCAGCGTCCATTCATCCACGATGCGCACTTTTATGGGCTCATTGTCGGGATAGTAGGTGCGCTCTGGGTGTTCGGGAGCGTGCCAAAGGCGGTGACCGCCGTAGATGCGCCATTCGTCACCGCCGACCTTGCCCCGTTGGTCGGCAAACTCGGCGAACTCGTTGGCTCCGTCAACGAAGCCGAAACGAATCAGGCGCGGACCAACTTGCGCCGTTGCGACGACTTCCACGATGCCGTTGCTGAGCCGATAGCATTCGTCCCAGCCACCGTAAGCGATACGCTCCACCATTTTCCCTTCACCCCTTTCCGCCTCAAATGATGCCGCCAAAAGGCTGACGATGCGTCAAGATGCTTGCGGGTGACAGAAAGGCGTGCAGCGATGGGGAAGCGGATGGACAGCGAGCAAAGTTGCCGTCTTGCTGATAGGAGCGATGTTTTTGAGCGTGGAAAGTTGGTATGGCGATGCGTGGCTGGTGCCTTGGCACGATGAAGTCGTCATCGCCCGCCTCGCCCAAAACTGGGCGACGGGAAGAGGTTTCCGCAACGATTTGCTGGAAGGTGTGTTGGCGGGTGCTGAGCGGCGCACTTATTGGCAAATGCCTTTTTACCCGATGGTGCTGGCGGTTTGGGGCAAGTTGCTCGGCTTTGACCTGAACACACTTCGTTGGCTCAGTCGTTTGTTGGGCGCGTGTAGTTTGCTTTTGACTTTCGCTCTCTTGAAGCGTCTGGGCGCTTCGCCCTTTGGGTGCGTTCTGGCAGTTTTGTGGGTCGCCAGCGACTTGAACTTCCAATTCGCTGCCAACTTTGTCCGACCTGAAATGCTCTGCGGGACGCTTTTGCTCCTTGCCGCCTTCCTCTCCCTTCCATCCGCTTCCCTTTCGTCCCTCACTGCCCAATCGCAACCTTTCGCCCTTCCCTGTTCGCCGCTTGTTCCCTTTTCGTCTTGGTGGCTGCTCGGCGTCATCGCAGCGCTTGCCGTGCTGACGCATCCGATTGCCTTGCCGATGGCGTTGGTGCTAATGGCTATTGCTCATCGCAGGTCGGGATGGCAAGGCGCGATTGCCATCGCCGTCCCATTGCTCCTTGCGATGGCAGGTTGGCTTCTTTACGCCGTCACCGATTGGGCAACTTTCCTCGCCCAAATGCAGGCTCACTGGCTTCACAAAGGGCGACGAACGCTGGAGGATTTTTTGACGCTCGCCTTAGGTGCAGCCTTTTGGGGCTTTCGGTTTTACTTGGGCATCCCGCTCAATGTCGTTCCTGCCATCGCCATCGTGGTCACGGCGACAGCAGCGACGCTGCGGCGACACTTGCTCCTCCCGAAAAGTTTCCTCGCTTTTGCCGTCGCCCTTTACACGGTCGCTGCTTTAGGTCGGGAAGCGAGTTACCCTGCCCTTTGCGTCCCTGTCGTTTACGCGCTGGCGGCTTTGCTGTGGCAGAGAATGAGCGAGCAAAAAGTGGCGTGGCGGAAGATGCTGATAGCGATGGCTTTGGGATGGTGGGCATATCAAGGGAGCGTCGTCGCTCGTCACCTTGCCGCCGTCCCGAAAATCCGAGAGGAGTTGACAACTTTTTACGCCGACCTTGATCGCACTTTGCCGCCGAACGCTCGCTTGCTGGTCGGCAGTTTCTCGCCCGACCCGACTATTCACTTGCTTCGCTTTCGCCCTGATGTGCGGGTTTACGAATTGATGCCGTTGCCGATGGTGGACAGAAAGGCATTTCGGCGATTGCGCCATCACCTCACGCATACCTTGCTGTTGTCAGGATTACGATGGCGCGGCGGCGTCCGATTGAGGCAGTGGCATTTCTCTTTCGGCGGCTTGGCAAAAGGCGAGAAAGGCATCACCCTCGTTTTGTGGCAGTGCCGAGCGCCTTGAAGAGCGCGATGGGACATTGCGCCGACTTTTTCGTCGGCAAGGTTTAAAGCCGTGTCCTACAATTGGCTGGGCGCATCATTGAGGGACGGTCGTTGTGACTGGCACGATAGGAGGGACGAATGTGGTTGAGGCAAGCCCTGTTGTCACTGAAGCGGAGTTGCATCAGCGTCTTGCTCGGTTGCCCCGTGTGGCGCTGGGCACTTTGCCCACTCCTTTAGAACCCTTACCTCGCCTTTCGGAACTTTTGGGCGTTCGCTTGTTCATCAAGCGGGACGACTTGACGGGTTTGGCGCTGGGCGGCAACAAGGTGCGGCACTTGGAGTTCACTTTGGCGATGGCGATGGAGCAAGGTTGCGATGTCATCATCAATGGCGCCGCCGTCCAGTCCAACTACTGCCGTCAGACGGCGGCTGCCTGCGCCAAGTTGGGGCTCAAATGCGCCCTTGTCTTGCGGCGCGACCAACGCATTGACCCCTTCAAAACTTCCGAGCCACAAGGCAACTTGTTGTTGGATTACCTCTTCGGCGCCGATGTGCGTTTTGTGGACGCCGATGCCGACATGGACGCCGAAAAAGAACGCCTCGCCGAGGAATACCGCGCCAAAGGGCATAAACCCTTCGTCATCAAGCACCCTGACTTGGGCGGCGGCTTTGGCTACCTGCTTTGCTTGCTGGAATTGGTGCAGCAGTGTCGGCAAATGGGTCTTAAGCCGACCTACCTCATTCACAGTTCGTCCACACCGACGCAGGTGGGCTTTGTCGTCGGCGCCAAAGCGCTGGGACTGAATTGGCGCATCCTCGGCATCAGCCCCCACCATCGCCCTGACGCCCCCGACCGCATCGCGGAGTTGAGCAACTTGGTGGCGGAGCGTTTGAATTTACCTGTCCGCATCACGCCCGACGAAATCGGCTACACTCTGGCGCATGTCGGCGAAGGTTACGGCATCCCGACGAAAGAAGGGATGGACGCCCTCGTTTTGATGGCGCGCACCGAAGGAATTTTGCTTGACCCCGTTTACACTGCCAAAGCCTTTGCCGCCATCGTGGACATGGCGCGCAAAGGCGAATTGACGAAAGAGCACACTGTCGTCTTCGTCCACACAGGTGGCGTCCCCGCCTTGTTCGCCTATCAACCGACGGTGCTGAAGGCAATCGGTTGGAGCGTTTGAAAGGCGCCACCGTTTCTTTCGCAGGGCTTTTGTGTCGTGGCTAATAGCCATCCCAACAAGTCAAGGGCGTCGCACCTTCAGCCAATCGCGCAGTTGCTCGTAAGGTCGGGTGTTCAGGATATTGGCAGGTTCGCACCAAGCCCGTCGGGCGACGGCGACGGCAAAGCGCATGAAGGACAAGTGGTCGTCGTGGTGGGCATCGGTGCCCAAACTCAACAGCGCCCCCGCTTCTTTGGCGTAGCGGGCATTCTCATCGTTCAAGTCCAACCGCTCAGGCGACCCATTGATTTCCAATGCTACGCCTGTCTGCCGCGCTCTTTCCACTAACGCTTCCAAGTCCACCTCGTAAGGTGGGCGTTGGTTGATGAGCCGACCCGTCGGATGACCGATGATGTGCACCAGTGGGTTCTCCATCGCCTTGAGGATGCGTTTCGTCATCTCCTCGCGGCTCATCTTCATCGCCGAATGCACCGACGCAATAACGATGTCCAATTGCCGCAGGATGTCTTCGTCCATGTGCAAACTGCCGTCGGGAGCGATGTCCACTTCAATGCCCGCCAAGATGGGAAAGCCCAACCGCTCGCTGACTTGACGAATTTCGCGGATGAGTTTGCGGAAGTTTTCGGGCTTGACGCCCCAACCCATCGGCGGCGAGTGGTCGGTGATGGCGAGGTATTCGTAGCCTCGCTCCATTGCCGCCCTCGCCATCTCCTCCACCGTGTTGGCGCCGTCGCTCCATTTTGTGTGGCAATGCAACTCGCCCCGAATGTCCTTCAGCGTCACCAAATGGGGCAACGCCCGTCGCTCCGCCGCTTCCAGTTCGCCTCGGTCCTCCCGCAACTCAGGCGGAATCCAAATCAGCCCGACGGCTTCGTAAACGCTTTCTTCCGTCTCGCCCGCCACCTTTTCGCCCGTCGCCTCACGGAAGACGCCATACTCGTTGATTGTCAAGCCTAACTTCAAGGCGCGGTTGCGCAGGGCGATGTTGTGGGCTTTGGAGCCCGTGAAGTATTGCGCAGCCGCCCCGAAACTTTCGGGGTCTACCGCCCGCAAATCCACTTGCAAGTTGTTCGCCATCAGGACGCTGGATTTGGTCGTCCCATGTGCCAACACTTTTTGGACTTCGGGCAACTTCACGAAACGCTCCATCACTGGCTCACTCTTTCGGGTCGCCACCAAGATGTCCAAGTCACCGACCGTCTCCTTCCATCGGCGCAAACTGCCGGCGGGCAAAATCTGCTCTACTTGCGGCAACTCTTTCAGTTCAGCGACGATGCGTTCGGCGATGGCTAAGGCGATATGGAGCGGGACGCGCCCTTGTTGCTGTCGCCAAAGTTGGATGCCTTCCAAGATGTTGCGCACTTTCTGCTCGCCCATACCCGGCAACTTCGTCAACTTGCCCGCTTTCGCCGCTGCCTCCAATTCGTCCACGCTCGTGATGCCCAAGCGCTCGTAAAGCATGGCGACAGTGCGAGGACCAACACCCTGAATTTCCAGCAACTGCCGCAGTTGAGGCGGATACTTCTGGCGCAATTGCTCCAGTCGTGTCGTCGTGCCCTTCTGCAGAAACTCGGTGATGTCTCTGGCGATGCTTTCGCCGATGCCCTCAATCTGGTTTAACCGTTTTGCCTTGACCAACTCTTCAATGGGCTCTTTCAGGGCAGCGATGGCGTCAGCGGCGCGGCGATAGGCGCGCGCTTTGAAAGGATTTTCGCCGGCAATCTCCATCAAATCCGCCGTCTCCTCCAGCATCGCCACGACTTTTTCGTTCTGCATTTTTCGGTCACCTCCCATCATCTTTCCCGTCCCGCGCCCCGCGTCCCTCGTCCCGTTTGCTGCCTTCAGGCGCTACAATCATGGCGGTGAGCGCCAGTGACCAGAGCCAACCCTTGCCTTTGCGACGAACGGACGGACGAATTGCTTTTTGCGCCGCTGGTTGACAGGTTCGGTCGGGTCGCCAAAAAGTTGCGCCTTTCGGTGACCGACCGATGCAACTTCCGCTGTCATTTTTGCATGCCCCTCAACCCTGTGTGGTTGCCGAAGGAGCAAATCCTGACCTACGAAGAGATGGCGCGGGTCGCCCGCATCCTTGCCCGCATGGGTGTGACGAAAATCCGCCTGTCTGGCGGCGAGCCATTGGTGCGGCGAGATGTGGAGCGGTTGGTGGCGATGCTTGCCGCCATCCCTGAAGTGGAGAGCGTGACGATGACGACCAACGGGTTTTTCCTGCCCGAAATGGCGAAACGGCTCAAAGAGGCAGGGTTGACAGGAGTTACTGTCAGCCTCCACAGCCTCAAGCCTGACAGGTTTGAAGGCATCGTCGGGCGAAAGGAAGTTTTTGACCGCGTGATGACGGGCATCGCTGAAGCCCAACGCGTCGGCTTACCCGTCAAGGTCAATGTCGTCATCACGCGCGGCTGCAACGACGACGAGATTTTGGACTTCGCAGAACTGGCGCGCCGAACGGGCATGACGGTGCGCTTCATTGAATACATGCCTTTTGACGGGCAAAAACTCTGGTCGCCTGAACGGTTGGTCAGCGGCGACGAAATTTTGCGCACCATCAACCGCCGCTTCCCTCTCGTTGCGCTTCCTCGTGAACCGGGCTCTACGGCGCAAGTTTACCGTTTTGCTGACGGAGTGCCGGGCGAAATTGCCGTCATCACCTCCATGACGATGCCCTTCTGCCACGATTGCGACCGCATCCGCCTAACCGCTGACGGCAAAATCGTCCCTTGCTTGTTCAGCAAGGACGAATACGACTTGCGACCGCTCCTTCGGGGCGGCGCCGACGATGCTGACATCGCCCGCTTCATCCGCCACGCCTTCTGGCGCAAGTTTTCGGGCGTGGCGACACTGCTTGAGACGGCGCAATATGTCGGTCATGTCCGCCCCATGCACACCATCGGCGGTTAACGAAGCACCGAGACTCTGAAAGCGGCACCGAGGGGCAAAACAAAAGCGTTCGGGTTTCACTTAAGGCAAAAATCCGAAGCCCTTTGTCGGAAGGTTCTCAATGGGCGCTCCAACCGCCATCCACGACGAGCACCGCACCCGTCATGAAACCGGAGGCATCGGACGCCAGCAGCAACAGTGGTCCTGCCAGTTCCCGCAACTCGCCCCACCGCCCCAGCGGGATTTTCGCCGTCAGTTCCGCCCGCGCTTCTGGCGGCAAGACTTCGTTCATCGGCGTCAGAAACGGTCCAGGGCACAAAGCGTTGA
>Ga0209289_100564_pt1 | contig 18532 bp, 20 predicted proteins | sample GXS110809BmetaG_FD_184121 | JGI IMG/M metagenome (GOLD analysis project Ga0209289, IMG submission 184121) | Hot spring microbial communities from Gongxiaoshe hot spring, China to study Microbial Dark Matter (Phase II) - GXS 110809B (SPAdes)... ...
GCGGGAAACGGGGCGAGGGGATGAAGGGACAGAAGGCTGCGGCACCATCAGGGCTTGTTTGAAGTCCAACACTGAGGCAAAACGGTCTATCGGTCGGATGCTCATCGCCTTCAAAATCGCCCGCTCAATGTGGGGCGAGATGTGCGGGTTGAAACGGCTGGGAGGGACAAGGGTATCGCCGCGAGTGACCCGTTCAATGGCTTCGGGAGGAACTTGACCTGTCAAGGCGAAATAGAGGGTCGCTCCCAACGCATAGATGTCCGAACGGGGGTCAGTGATGCCTTGCCCATATTGTTCGGGGGGCGAATAGCCGGGCGTGACGGCAGCAGCGGCGCCGACTGTTTCCTTGCCGGGCAGATAACGCTTGGCAATGCCAAAGTCCACCAACACCGCCGTCCCATCAGGTTGCACCTTGATGTTGCTGGGCTTGATATCTCGGTGGATGACGGGCGGGTTTTGTCGGTGCAAGTAGGCAACTGCGTCCAAGATTTGCAAAAAAATCCGCAACGCCTCTTTTTCGGGGAGCGGACCCCGCTTTTCCACGAGGTCTTCCAAATCGTCGCCAGCGATGAAGTCCATGACCAAATATTGCTTGCCCGTTCGGGGTTCGGTGAAGTAGTCAAAGACGCGAGGCAAGTTAGGATGACGCAAGGTTGCCAACAATTCCGCTTCGGTGTGAAATTGAGCGGCTGCTTCTGGGGAGGTGTCAAAGTTTTCCTTGATAGCGACGGGGCGATTGTTCAGGCGCAAATCTTCGGCAAGGTAGACAGCACCCATCCCGCCACAGCCTAACACCCGCAAGACCCGATAGCGCCCTTGCAAGACCTCACCTTGACCTAACAAGCCTCGCAAGGGTTCGCCACAGTTGCTGCAAAAGCGGGCGGTGTCAAAGTTGTTCCAACTGCACTTTGGGCACATTTGCATCGGTCGGTCACCTGTCCGAAGGGACTTGCCCACCGCAAATTTTGGCAGGATGTCGTCCTGAGGGTGCTTGGAAAGGGAGCCTTTGGAAGGGCGAGGCTTCTGCCGAGCCGAAATGATCGGCAAGTCGGGAGATGGGCAATTCGGCAGGTCGGGGAAATTGGGCTCACACTGAGTTTGCCCGCCAATGAATTGACGGGCTACGACAACAAAGCCCACTGAAGTGGGCTGCTTTCAGTCGGCTTCAGCCGACTTCGTTTTAGTAGCCCAGCATTTCAATGCTGGGCAAAGGTTGGAAGGGCGAGGCTTCTGCCGAGCCGAAATGATCGGCAAGTCGGGAGATGGGCAATTCGGCAGGTCGGGGAAATTGGGCTCACCGAGAGGTTCGCCTTCCCATAGGGCTTACTTTCCGACCCCCTCTGCCGTCCTTGACGAGGAAGGGTTCTTGCCAGATAATTCACGGACGCCGCAAAATGCCCGTTGACAAGGGGGTTAGGGCAGTGAAGTTGGGCTTTGTGGCGTTTCCGAAACCGCCTGAAGATTACATCCCGTTCGCCGCTGAGCACGGGTTTGCTCACATGGAAATTGACCTGTTCAGTCCTCCCCAGTGGCTGGAACGCTTCCACCGCCGACGGGTGCAAACCCTCCGCCAGCAATTAGCCTCGGCAGGATTGACGGTCAGTTTCCATGCCGCTTATGTCCTCAACCTCGCCGATTACCTGCCCGAAATTCGGGCAGCGGCGGTGCGCTACATGGAACGGTTGCTTTCCGTCGCTAACGAGTTAGGGGCGATTTGGGTGACGGTGCACCCTGGCTACGGCGTCGGCATTCCCACCCTTGCGTGGGTGCGGACATTGGCATTGGACTGCTTGCGATGGTCTCTGGAGCGGTTGTTGCCGATTGCCGAACGCCTCAAAGTTTCGCTGGCGTTAGAAAACATCAACCCTGCCCCGCCAGGCAGCGAAATCGTCTTCTTGCTGGACACTCCCGGCGAACTTGCCCAAATCCTCTCGGAGTTTTCGTCGCCGATGCTGGCGGTTTGCTTGGATGTCGGTCACGCCGCTGTCTCGGAAGGCTTTTCTGCCTATTGGTCGGTCGCTAAAGACCGCTGCGTCGGCTTGCATGTTCACGACAACGACGGGCATGACGACTTGCACTTGGTGACAGGAAAAGGCATCATTAACTGGCACGAGGTCATTGCCACCTTGAAGCGGTCGGGCTTTTCAGGGGCTGTCAATGTGGAACTTTACGACGACGCCGACAAAGTGGCGGCGAAGGAATTTTTGGAACGCTTAGTTTCCGACCCTGCTTTGGGGGACGGAAGTAAAAAGACGGCGTAAAGAGGGCAGGCGATCAAGATGCGTCGTCTCGTCGCGTTCACTTGCCTTGCCTTCCTCGGGTTTTTATCGGCACAGACGCCTCGCTCCCATGTCTGCTATGCCGTCGCCCAAGACGCCATCGTCAATCCCGTCTTGAAGGACTTTTTGAAACGAGCGATAGAGACGGCACAGCGGGATGGAGCAGAATGCCTCGTCGTTCAAATCACGACGCCCGGCGGCACGGTAGACGCCATGCAAGACATCGTGCGAATGTTCTTGCAATCGCCCGTTCCTGTCGTCACTTATGTCGCTCCCATCGCCGGCAATGCCGACTCGGCAGGTGCTTTCATCGTCATGGCGGGGCACATCGCTGCCATGGCGCCTGGCTCGCGCATCGGCGCCGCCCATCCCGTGTTGCTTCCCATCGGCGGCGGGGAACAAAGTCCCTCGGAAGCGGAACGCATCATGACGGAGAAAGCGACGCAAGCGGTCGCTGCCACCATCAAAGCCATCGCCGAATTGCGGGGGCGCAACCAGAAGGTCGCCGAACGGATGGTGCGGGAAAGCCTTTCGCTGACGGCGCGAGAAGCAGTGGAGCAAAAAATTGTGGATTTGATCGCCGACGACCTCAATGACCTGTTGCGCAAAATTGATGGACGCACTGTCAAAACGATGGCAGGCATCAAAACTTTGCACACCCGCAACGCCGAAGTCCACGAAATCCGCATGAGCGCCAAAGAAACCTTCCTGCATTTTTTGTCCAATCCCAACATCACCTACCTTTTGCTCCTCATCGCCATGTTCGGCTTCATCTTGGAGATTTACAACCCCGGCGCCATCTTGCCCATCACCGTCGCCATCATCGCCTTTTTGCTGTTTCTCTTCTCGTCCACGATGTTGCCCGTCAATGTCGTCGGGGTGTTGCTGATTGCGGCGGCAGCAGCCTTCTTTATCGCCGAGTTGTTCGTGACCAGTCACGGCGTTTTGGCAGCAGCGGGGCTGGTTTCGTTGCTGTTGGGCGGTTACATGCTTTTTCCTGAGCCAGGCTCTGTGCCCAACTTTTACGCCCGCCATTTGCGGGTCGCCCCAGGGACGCTGGTCGGGACGAGCCTGATCGTGGGCGGGTTGTTGGTAGCGGCGCTGGTCGCCGTCGTTCGGGGGCAACAGCGTAAACCCATCGTCGGTCAAGAGTGGCTTATCGGGCAAGTCGGCGAAGCCCGCACCGACTTGAACCCGCAAGGGACGGTCTTTGTCGCCGGGAGTTGGTGGACGGCGGAAGCCGTAGACGGTGAGGTGAAGGCAGGCGAGCCAGTGGAAGTTATCGCCGTAGAAGGTTTGCGCTTGAAGGTGCGGCGCAAACCTGCCGAGAAGAGAAAGGTGGGTGAGTGAGATGTCGGCAGAACTCCTTCAGTTAGCCGTCGTCGTCATCGTTTTGGCGGTCGTGTTGATTTCCCAGTCCATCCGCATCGTTTACGAATGGGAGCGGGGCGTCGTCTTCCGCCTCGGTCGCTTCAATCGCATCCTTCCGCCGGGCATCCAGTTCATCATCCCTATCATTGAACGCGCCATCAAGGTGGACTTGCGGGTCTTCGTCGTGGATGTCCCTAAGCAGGAAATCATCACCAAGGACAATGTGACAGTGAAAGTCAACGCCGTCGTCTATTTCCGCGTCATGGACCCCGCTGCTGCCCTGACCCGCGTGGAGAACTACCTTTACGCCACGCAACAAGTCGCCCAGACGACCTTGCGGGATGTCGTCGGGCAAAGTGAATTGGACGAGTTGCTTTCTCATCGGGAAGAACTCAACCAACGGTTGCAGCGCATCATTGACGCGGCGACCGACCCTTGGGGCATCAAAGTGGACATGGTCGCCATCAAGGATGTGGAGTTGCCCGACGCAATGAAACGGGCGATGGCACGACAGGCAGAAGCCGAGCGGGAACGGCGCGCCAAGGTCATCCACGCTCAAGGCGAATATCAAGCCGCCGAAACTTTAGCCCAAGCGGCGGAAATCATGGGGCGCCACCCTGGCTCGCTGCAATTGCGCTTCCTGCAAACGCTGACGGAGGTAGCGACAGAGCGCAGCACCATCGTCGTCATGCCTGTGCCCATTGACATTCTCTCCGCCTTCTTAACGGATCGGCGACGGATGGAGCCCTTGACACCTCCCTCGTAGCCCTTTTGTGGGCGGGACGCCACAAAATACTACCGAGGTGAAGAGAAAATGTGGCAACCCAAAACGAAGGAAGCCGTTTTGCGGGAAGTGCGCATCCGCCAATGGCGGGCGCAAGTCGGGCAAAAAGCGAAGGCTACCCTCGTCGCTTTGGGGGCATGGCTAACAGCCCGCCTCAAGGATACCCTTTGCTGGCTGCGTTGTTGGTCGGCGGCGACGGCAAAGGAGATAGAAGTGAGCCGACGATTAAGTCAACGCCACGACAAATTGCTGCAAATCGGCGAACGGGCTTATGCCCTCTACCGTTCGGGAAACTTTTCGTGGGAAGCACTCCTTCCCTTGTGTGAAGAACTGGAAGGGATGGACAAGGAGTTGGAAGCCCTTCAAAGGCAACCCTTGCTCCTCTTTGCCCACGACCAACAAGAAGAGAAGCAGCGGGCGACGGGTTCGTAACCTGAAGGGGGTCAAAGGCGTATGGGACGCTTAGCGGAAGAAGTCCAAAAACGCTTGGTTGCCACCTTAGCGCCCTACATGGGCAAAGTCCACTACGGTAACTTGCGCTTTCAAAGTTCTGACTGGGCAGAAGGCGACCGCCATTTCACCAACATCGCCATCGTCTATGAAACGCCCGGCAGTTCCACCAACCAACTCAACTTGCTCGTGGATGAACAGGAAGGGGTCATCACCTTCGTGGATGGCGAATCGGAGCGGCGAACTTCGGACATTGACGAGGTTTTGCAATTTGTGGAAAGTGCCGTCCGCACGATTCCTGAACGGCGCTTGGAACGGCTGTATGAAACGGTGCGCCGATGGGCGCAGCAAGGAAAAAGCAAGGCAGAAGTTTTAGCCGAACTCAACCGACTTTTGCGCGCCGATTTGGTCGGCGGAAGCATCACCTACACCGAACTGAAAGCCAGCATCCAGTATTCCTTGCAACTCTTCAACATCCCCTTGCCCTCTGCCACCCGAACGGGGGAAGGCTCTGAAAAGACGGAGGGTTAGGTGACCATTGAGGCGAAGGAGATGAGCAAATGGCTGTCATCTTCCCGCAATGGTGGCAACCGTCCCGAAGAGGTGGAACGCCGCCTCGCTTTCCTTCGGGCGGAAATGGTGGAGCATCAGTTGCGTCGCCGAGGCATCAAGGATGAGCGGGTGTTGGCGGCTTTTTTGAAAGTTCCCCGCCATAAGTTCGTCCGCCCCCAAGACCTTTGGGTTGCCTACGAAGACTACCCCCTGCCCATCGGCTACGGTCAGACCATTTCCCAACCCTACATCGTTGCCCTCATGACGGAACTTTTGGAACTGAAAGGCGATGAGCGGGTCTTGGAAGTCGGGACGGGTTCAGGTTATCAAGCCGCTATCCTCGCCGAGTTGGCGAAAGAAGTCATCACGATAGAACGCATCCCTGAGTTAGCCCGTCGTGCCCGACAAGTGTTGACGGAACTTGGTTACCACAATGTGACGGTGTTGGTCGGCGATGGGTCTTTAGGAGCACCAGAGTTTGCCCCCTTTGACGCCATCATCGTCACTGCCGCTGCCCCCCATCCTCCGAAAGCCCTTCTGGAGCAACTGAAAGAGAACGGGCGGCTGGTCATTCCCATCGGCGACCGAAACCTTCAAGAACTCGTCCGCTTCCTTCGCAAGGGCAATGAATGGCGGCAAGAAAATTACGGTCCCTGCCTTTTTGTCCCTCTCATCGGCAAAGATGGCTGGGGTGGCTTTGCTCCCTCCGACCCTTTGCCTTGACGGATGACCCCTTTGATGCCCGCTGACGATGGCTTATGAAGGAAAGGCAAACGGTCTTGTTGATTGTCAACCCCAAAGCGGGAGGTGGCAAAGGGAGAAGTTGGGGCGACCGATTGACCCAAGCGCTCCGACGCCGCTTCCCTCATGTCCACACCGTCTTCACGGAGCGGACAGGTAGCGCCGCTCAAGCCGTCGCTGACTATGATGCCGACCTCATCCTCGTCGCAGGAGGCGACGGTGTTTTCCACGATGCCATCAACGGGTTGTGGCGAACGGGCAAAAAAATTCCCATCGCCCTCATCCCTATCGGGACAGGCAATGTCTTTGCCTCCAACTTCGCCATCCCTTTTCACCCGCTGAAAGCCTTGCAAGTTTTGCTGGAAGGGCAAGTGCGGTGGCTGGACTTAGGGCACGCTTACGGGCAAGTTTTCCACTGCAGCCTCGGCATCGGCTTTGACGCTTATGTCGTCGCCCGCTTGGAAGCCGAACGACCGACGCTCTTGAAACGCCTTCTGGGCAGGCTGGCTTATGTCGTTTCCGCCTTGCGTCACAGCCTCCGCTACGAATGGTCGCACATTTCGGTGACCGCTCAATTGCCCGATGGCTCTCAAGGACGATGGGAACGGGAGGCGTGGCTTGTTTTGGTGACGAACTTGCCCGACTATGGTGGTGTCCCCATCGCTCCTGATGCCCAACCCGACGATGGGGCGTTGGATTTGGTCATCTTGCCATCGCAAAGCAAATTGGACTACTTTCGCTTCGCCGTGATGGGTTGGCTGGGTTGGCATCGCCGTCATCCCGAAGTTGTCGTCCAACGCATTCGCCGCGCTCACATCTTTTCCGACCCGCCTGTCCCGACCCAAATGGACGGTGAACTAACTCCCGAAACGCCTGTCACCGTTGAAGTCATCCCCCGCGCCTTGCCCGTCCTTTTGCCCCTCCGCAACCTCGCCGCCTCCCGAAGGCTCTAAGAAGGTGGCGAAAGCCAGCGAAAGGAGATGGTCATCGTGCCTGAAACAGTCATGCTGACTCAAATCGCTAAAGCGCCCCTTGACAAGGTTTACAGCATCGCCAAGCAAGTGGAGCGGTTTCCCCAGTGGTTGGACTATGTGACCGCTATCCGCATCTTGGAGCGCCAAGAGGATGGGCGCATTGTTCTCAGCGAATGGGAAGCGTCAGTGCCCTTGCTCGGCTTGAAAGCCCGATGGGTGGAGCGAGACGAGTGGGACGACGAACGACGCTTTTGTCACTTCGCTTTGCAAGAAGGTGACTTGGATCGCTACGAAGGCATTTGGCAATTTGAGCCCCATCCCGAAGGCACTTTGATGCGGTTGGAAATCACCTATGAGTATCGCCTTCCTGTCGGCGGGACACTTGTCCAACAACTTGTCCGAAAGGTCGTAGAGCAGATGGGGCAAAAGTTGCTTTCGGGCATCGCCCGTGCCGCTGAAGAAGGGAAGGAACCTTGAGCGTGCTATAATTGCCGTGCCCAAAGAAACCAATCCGCCATAGAGCAGGAGGGACGACGATGAGCGAGTCAGAGCAAAAGGTTGCAGAAGGAACACCCACAGAAGAAACGGCGGAAGCGACGACGGCGACGGTGGCGACGGAGGTTTCGGCGCTTCCCGCTGAAGCGCCCACCGAGCGCCCCAAGACGCCACCGAAAGGGAGCCGCAGTTACGAACTCATCTTCCTCGTGGATGCCGCCTTGCCTAAAGAGGAACTGGATGCCCTCATTGAAAAGGTGCAGGGGTTCATTGAACAGCGGGACGGTGTCGTGGACAATGTCCGCGTCTCCGATGTCCGCCGTCTCGCCTACGAAATCAAAAAGCGCACGCATGGCGTCTATGTCGTCGTCAACTTCTGGCTCTTGCCCTCTCAAATTGCCGAACTGGAACGCCTCTTGCGCCTGGACGAACGGGTCTTGCGCCATATGGTCATCCATACCCGCTCTTCCTGAGGCAACGGGAGGACGGGCAGCGAGGTGAGCGGGTTTGTTCAATCGCGTCATCTTGGTCGGGCGGTTGGTCGCCGACCCCGAAGTCCGTTACACGCCTGAGGGCATCCCTATCGCCTCTTTCCGTTTAGCCGTAGACCGACCGACCCGTCGGGGCATGGAGCGGCAAACCGACTTTATCCGCATCGTCACCTTCCGCCGCTTAGCCGAATTCGTCCAAAGTTACCTGACCAAAGGGCGACTGGTGCTCGTGGAAGGACGCTTGCAGGTTAACAGTTACACCGACCGCATGGGACAGCGGCGCACCGCTGTGGATGTCATCGCCTACAATGTCCAGTTCATGGACCGCAAGCCCGAAGGCATCGCCCCCGCTGCCCCTTCTGTCGCTCCCAGCGCGGGCTTCCCGTCGCCTTTAGAGACGCCCGACATCCCTCCCGAACAAGATGTGCCCATTGATGACATCGTTTTGGACGAACTGCCGCCGCCCGAAGACGAAGAAGGCAACGAGTTTCCTTTCTGACGCCCAAAACTTTCCAAAGGAGGTCACGGGGTGAGACGAACGATGGCAGCACGACGAAAAAAGAAGAAGCGGTGTCAATGGTGCATGGAAGGCATTCGCTTCATTGACTACAAAAGCGTCAACCGCTTGCAACGCTTCATGGACAGCAAGGGCAAAATTTTGCCCCGTCGCCAGACGGGCAATTGCGCCCGCCACCAGCGCCAGTTAGCCGTCGCCATTAAACGGGCGCGAATCATGGGCTTGTTGCCTTTCGTCGTTTACTGACGAACCTGCCGACTACTCGCCGACAATCTTGCCTTCCGTCTTTTTCGGCTTAAGCCCTTGCTCTGTCCAAACGGGGACAAAGGGACAAGGCTCACGGACGATGAGCGCCCGCAGTTCGTCGCCATAGTCCAACACCCAACGAACGCTTTCCGTGAGCGCCTCGGCATCAAAGGACGAAACGACTTTTGTCGGGATGCCTGCTGCCGTCAGCAGTGCTTCCATTCGCAAGGGCGGGACAAATTCGCCTGCCGCATCAAATCCGCTGCCAAGATGAGGCTGACCGCCCGTGAAGGCTGCCCCACCGTTGTCGGCGATGATGACCGCCATCGGTGCCCGCCAACTGGCAGCGTTCAAAATCCCTAAAAGCGCTCCGTGAAAGAAATCGCTATCGCCGACGAGGGCGATGTAACGCCGATGGGGATGGCGTTCCAACTTCGCTAACGCCGCAATGAAGTTGACCGCCCCGCCCATGCTGTGCTTGATGCGCACCAACTCGTAAGGCTTGCCGATGGCGACGATGGAGCAACCTGGGTCGGAAGCGACGACTGGCTCCCAACCTTTCTCACGACAGACAGCCATCAACGCCTCCAAAAACGGCGGATAAGGACAACCGTCGCAAAATCGCAAGGTGAACCCTTGCGGTCGCTGTGGGTCGGGCAACCCTTCAAGGCGCTCCAGCGGCAATTCTACCAACGCCCGCAACGCTAACCCGATGCGCCGCAAAGTCAACTCGCCTTCGCGGGGCAACTCTCCCGTCAACTTCCCCCGAACGACACAAGGCAACCGCGCTTCCTGCATCAATGCCTTCAATTGCATCTCCACAATTGGCTCGCCTTCTTCCACGACCAACACGGTCGCCACGCCCGCCAACGCCTTCAAGAGCCAATGGCGGGGTAGGGGAGAAGTCGTCGCTAAGGGCACGAACCGCAACGCCTTCGGTCGCCCTCCGACAGCCTCCAAAACTTCCCGCACTTTTGTCGCACAGAAACCGACGGCAAGGACAGCGATGTTGCCCTCCCGTCCCTCCGTTGCGCCTTGACTTGTCTCGTCAAAGAGCCGCTGAAGCAAATTTTCGTAGGCTCGTTCTATTTGCCGCACCTTTTCGTGCAACTGAGCGTGCAAAAGGAGAGCGTTCCCGCCCGATGCGATGGAGGGCAGAGAAGGAAGCGAAGGCGCCAAAGGGACTTCCAAGCCTTGCGGTTCGTCCACTTCGTCCGTTGCCGCCGCAAAGGCTTTGGGGAAGCGGACGAAAACGGGCAACGAAAAATCGGCGGAAAGGCGAAAGGCTTCTGCCATCAATTTGACGGCACTTTTGACCTCCGTCGGCTCCAGCAACGGTAACTCGCTCATCAGCGCCAGCCAACGGGTGTCCTGCTCGTTCTGCGAATGCCACGCCGACGGGTCATCTCCCAACGCAATGACGAGGGGCGATGGCACACCCGTCAAGTTCACCGTCATCAACGCATCCAACAACACATTCCCGCCGACACTCTTGACACACACCAACGACGGATAGCCCGCCAAAGTTGCCCCGATGGCAAGTTCCAATGCCACTTTCTCGTTGGCTGCCCAATGGAAGATGGGCGCAGCGTCAGGATGTTGCGAGGCGAGGGTTTGCAAGGCAGCGAAAACGCCTTTGCTCGGCGTGCCGGGATAACCCGTCACGAACCGAACGCCCGCTCGCCAAGCGCCCCATGCCAACGCTTCTTCGCCCGTGACTTTGCGCCCCATCGTTCATCGCCTCCGTCGGCAAGTTGTAGCGTCAAAAGGCGAAAGTCGCCACAGTGATGGAGTGAGGTGAGCGAGCATGGACCTTCAAGGCAAAGTGGCGTTAGTGACGGGCGCCGCCAAACGCTTGGGGCGCGCTATCGCTTTGGCGCTGGGCGCAAAAGGTGCTCAAGTCGCCGTCCACTTTCGTTCGTCCGAACGGGAAGCGATGGAGACAGTCGCTACTTTGCAAACGATGGGCACTCACGCCTTGCCCTTCCGCGCCGACTTGACCGACGAAACGCAGGTGCGAAAGTTGATGGAGGACATCGCCCGCAGTTTTGGCAGGTTGGACATCCTCGTCGCCAGCGCCGCCATCTTTGAGCGAACCCCCTTTGACCAACTCACTGCCGAACGATGGCGGACGATGTTGGAGACCAACTTGACGGGCGTTTTCCTTTGCTGCCGCTACGCCGCCGATTTGTTGCGGGCAGGCGATGGTGGCGTCATCGTGACCATCAGCGACACGGCAGCCTTTCGCCCTTGGGCGGAGTTTTTGCCCTACTGCGTCGCCAAGGCGGGCGTCATCGCCCTGACGCAAGGGTTGGCGAAAGCGTTGGCGCCGAAGGTGCGGGTCAACTGCGTCGCTTTGGGCACTGTCCTTCCGCCCGAACACATGGACGCTGAGGAATGGCGGGCAAAGATGAGCGCCAAAACTTTACTGGGTCGCTTGGGCACGCCCGAAGAAGTCGTCCAAGCCGTTCTGTTCTGCATCACCTGCGACTACTTGACGGGCGCCGTCATTCCGTTGGACGGCGGGCGATTTTTGCGATGAGGTCAGAAGCGGTAACGCCGCCGCGCTTGGTTTGCCCATTGCGTCTCCAACTTCGCCGCCATCGCCCGATCAGTTGCCCACCAAGTTGACAGGCGCATCACTTCCTCTTCGCTGACGGGAGGGCGACAAACCCGCTCGTGAAAGCGCCCCGACGCCCATCCGCTGACGACCCATCGCCGCCACGCCGCTTGCAACTCCCGATGAGGCTCAATCAAAAACGCTCCCAGCAAACTGTTGAGGACATCAATGCGGGCATTTCCCTTGCGGGAGTCGTAACGGAAGCCGACGGGAAAACGGAACGGGTTGACCTTGACAATTGCCTGCTCGCCCAGTTGCTCGTAAAGGTGGGGCAAAACGCTCATGCGGGCTAAAGGGAAGTGGCGCGGTCCGCCCTTGGCGCCGACGGGCAAAAGCCACAACTTTTGTCCCTCGTCGGAAAGGACGAACTCTAAAAAGGCTTTCGCCACCCGCAGGTTGGGCGCACCCTTGAGGATGGCGATGGCGTCAGGGTTGATGACCGTCAGGCGAGGCGGGTAGACGAACTGCAACTTGTCGCCGCCGACTTGAGCGATTTTTGACCAGCCGTAAAAGTCAATGCACGGCGCCGCCGCAATTTCGCCGATGCTGACATCCGTGACGGGCTCTTCCGAACCTTGTGTGACCCGTTTGGCGTTGGCAAACAGGTGCGTTAACACCTCCCAACCTTTCCGCCAACCGTAAGCCTGCAGGATGATTTCGCACATCATGTGGGCGCTGCCGCTGCGGCGCGGGTCAGGGATTTCCATCCAGCCGAACCATTCGGGCTTGCCCAAATCTTCCCAAGTGGTCGGAGGCGTCATCCCTCGCAGGCGCACGATGGCTTGGTTGACCAAAATGCCAAAACCCGAAAGGGCGGCACCATACCAATGCCCCTGCGGGTCGTAAAGAGGGAAACCAGCGACCGTTTTGGGCAACCGTCGCATCACCGAAGGCGGCAGGCGAACGGGTTGAAGCAAGCCATCTTTTTGCAGTTGCACATACGGGTCAACTCCTCCGCCCCAAAAGACATCCACGCCGATGCCCTTTTGCGTCGCTTGAAAACTCGTGCGGATGAAGCGCAAGATTGCCATCGTCCCGCCCACATCCAGCCAACGCACTTGGACTGTCCGACGGAAAGTGCGTTGATAGTGGGCTTTAAACGCCGCCTCAAACTCGGAGCGGATACCCTCCCAGTGAGGCGAGAGGAGCACCAATTGGTCTTGAGCGGCGCAAACCGTCACCACCAAAAGGGTCAGCCCAAAAACTTTGCGCATCGTCAATGCCCTCCTTGCCCTGACCGCCTCATCATTGTGGCATGCGAAAAGCCTCCTTCGGAGGGATGCCGAAATGCCGTTGAGCCGAGAAGCCGAGCATGTGCTGGAACTGTTTTGGCTGCGAGACCACGAAGGCGGTCATCCGCCTTATTTGCCGCAACTGGAAGCATCCTTGACAGACGGCGCTTTAGCCGAGTTGGAGGCGCAAGGGCTCATTGAGCGGCGCAACGGTGGATGGCGCTTGACAGAAACAGGGCAAGCCGTCGCCCGCAGCATCCTGCGCCGACGGCGCTTAGCGGAAAGGCTGCTTGCCGACTTGCTCCAAACTTCTGGGCATCTTCTGGACGAAGCCGCCTGCAGCATGGAACACATCTTGCACGAAGGCTTGGAGGAAGCCGTTTGCACTTTGCTGGGTCATCCCCGCTACTGCCCTCATGGCGGTGAAATCCCGCCAGGCAAGTGTTGCGAGGAAGCCCGCCGAACGGGTCTCCGCCTCATCGTCCCTCTGTCGGAGATGAAGCCCGGCGAAGTCGGGCGCATCGCTTACCTGCAGATGCGGGACGCCCCCCAGATGCAGAAGTTGATGGCAATGGGCATTTTGCCCGGCGAACCCGTGCGGCTTCTTCGTCGCTTCCCCTCCTTCGTCTTTGAAGTCCGCAACACTCAATACGCCGTTGACACGGCAATCGCTGACAGCATCTATGTGCGCTTGACCCAATGAACGCCATCAAGAGGCAACGGCTAAGTGACCGCCAGTGGCATAAAGCAGGATTTGCTCTTCGGGCGTGTTGGGCGGAAGGTCTGCGACGATAGAGCCTTGATGCATGACAAGGATGCGGTCGGCTAAGGCGAACACCTCGGGCAACTCCGAGGAGGCAAATAAGACCGCAATGCCTTCCTCATGGGCGAGGTGGCGGATGAAGCGATACAACTCCGCCCGTGCCCCGACATCCACACCCCGCGTCGGCTCGTCCAACAGCAGCACCCTCGGCTTGACCAACAGCCATCGGCTCAACAGCACCTTTTGCTGGTTGCCTCCTGACAAGTTGACGACGGGCATAGAAGGCATCGGCGGTTGAATGTTCAACCGCTCATAAGCGTCCCAAATGGCTCGTTCTTCTTGCCGTCGCTGCACCCACTGGAAACGGGAAAACAACGGCAAAGCAGCGAGGGAGATGTTGTGTCCTGCCGTCATCGTCAAAATCAACCCCGTCGTCTTGCGGTCTTCGGTGACCAAGCCGACCCCTGCTTTGATGGCGTCCATCGGCGAACGGAAGCGGATGGGTTGACCATCCAACCGCACTTCCCCGCTGACGACGATGCCCGGCGGTGCCCCGAAGAGGGTCAGCAAAAGTTCCGACCGACCTGCCCCCAGCAACCCGAAGATGCCGACGATTTCGCCTTTCCGCACCGTTAGCGTCACGCCATTGAGTAACCGCTTTTGCGGGTTTGCCGCATCCACTAAAGTCAAGCCTTTGACCTCCAAGACAGGTGGCGCGGTGGAGGTGCTGGCAAGTTCGGTGACTTCCTCTTCTATCTCTCGCCCGACCATCATCGCCACGACGGCTTTCGGGTTGGTCTCGGCGACCCGCACCGTCCCGACTTTCCGTCCATCCCGCAAGACCGTGATGCGGTCGCAAATGGCGAACACTTCCCGGAGCCGATGGGACACATAGAGCACGGTCGTCCCGCCCTCTCTGAGGCGGCGGATGATTTCGTAAAGTTTTTGCGTTTCTGCTTCCGTCAGAGCGGAAGTCGGTTCGTCCATGATGAGGATGCGGGCGTTTTGGGAGAGGGCTTTGGCAATTTCCACCAGTTGCTGTTTGCCGACGGGCAACTCCCGCACCTTTGCCTCAGGGTCAATGGTTTTGTCCAACGCTGCCAACACTTTCGCCGCTTCCTCGCGCATTCGCCGAAAATCTACCAAGCCCCACTTGGTCGGCTCGCGTCCCAAAAAGATGTTCTCGGCGACGGTCATGTCAGGGACGAGGGCAAGTTCCTGATAGATGACGGCGATGCCCGCTTTCAGCGCCTCTTTGGGCGAGCGGATGGAGACAGGTTTGCCGTCCAGCAAAATTTCGCCCTCGTAGTCGCTATAGGCGCCGCCGAGGATTTTCATCAGCGTGGACTTGCCCGCCCCGTTTTGACCGACGATGGCGTGCACTTCACCCCGCTCGGCGCTGAAATCTACTCTGTCCAGCGCCAAGACGCCGGGGAAGCGCTTGGTGATTTGTCGCATTTCTAAAAACGCCATCACCCTCACCCTTTCTCGCCTTCGCTCTCTTTGACGATGCGTCGGATGGAAAGGGCTTTCCCCGTTTCCCTGTCGGCTTCAATGAGGACGGCACAAAGCCATGCTGGACCTGGCGCCACTTCAAAGCGGGTCGGCAACTTCGTCGTGAAGTGATACAGCACCTCGTTGACCCGCATCCCGATGACGCTGTGGATGGCGCCTGTCATGCCGACATCGGTGATGAAGGCAGTGCCGCCTGGCAAGAGGCGTTCGTCGGCGGTGGGGACATGCGTATGGGTGCCGACGACAGCCGTCACCCGCCCGTCGGCGTAGAAGGCGAGGGCTTGTTTTTCGCTGGTCGCTTCGGCGTGAAAGTCCACGACGATTAACGGCGTTTTGGGATGCAATTGTTCCAACACGGCATCCAAAGTGCGGAAGGGGCAGTCCAAAATCGGCTTCATAAAAACTTGCCCCATCAGGTTGATGACGGCGATGTGTCCTTTGCTCTCTTTCAACGAGGTGACGAGCCAACCGCACCCTGGCGCATCGGGTGGGAAGTTAGCGGGACGGAGGATGCGGTTTTCCCGCGTCAACAGTTGCAAGGCTTCCTTTTGCTGCCAGACATGGTTTCCTGTCGTCAGGCAATCAGCACCCGCCTCAAACAACTCCCTCGCTGTCGCTTCCGTGATGCCCATCCCGCCAGCGGCGTTTTCGGCGTTGACGATGATGAAGTCCAGCGCCAGTTCCTTGCGCAAAAGGGGGAGCCACTCTTTGATGGCTCGTCGCCCCGTTCGCCCGACGACATCGCCGACGAATAAAATCCGCACCGTTTCCGCCACGCAAAAAACTCCTTTCGGTCACCGAGATTTGGTTCGGTCAAAATTTTGCGCCACGCTTTAGCCCATCGGCGGGGCAGGCGGGACGGGCAACCACCATCCCCACGCCGCCATCGCCGTCGCTATCAGCCCCAACACAACAGCCACGCCGTAAAGCCATTTGCGACGGGTGAGGGCGCTGATGGCGAGGAAGGAGAAACTCATCCCAAAGAGCGCATCGCCTCGGTCAAACCAATCGTCTTTGGTGTTGAGGACTTCCAACCGCTTCCGCCATTGTTGCGCCCACCGTTGAGTTTGCTGCTTGCGCTGGCGATACTTGGATTGTTGGCGGGCGTAATCCTTCAAGCGCCATTGCCAACTTGCTCCGTTGCGCCCTGAAAGAAGGCGCACTTGGTCGGATTGCAACTCAAAAAGGTGCTCCTTAATGCTGCTGGCTTGATACCAAAGCCATGCGTCCACCCACTGCTGGTTGTCGGCGATGATTTCTTGGACGATGTTGTCGTCCACGATTTTCGCCAGCGTCATGATCGCCGCAAAAATCGCCAAGGTGATGGCGATGGCTCGGTTGAGCCAATCCCGAGGCGGTTCGCTCACCTTTTCCTGCAACTCGTCCAACACCTCATCCATCGCTTTTCGCCTCCTTTCGCATCTTGCCCTTCTTTCCTCTCCTAAAGCGCAAAAGGAGCGCTGACGGTTCGCCGATGAACGGGTGCGGAATCTCAAGGTCGGCAGGAAAAGAAGGGGGCGGCAAGACAGGCAATCAATGTCGGACGACGGACAGCGAAAAGTTGAAGTCCACGAAAATGCCCCGCTCGTTGCGACGGTCGTTGGGGCGCAGGTAAGCGAGGGAAAGGGAGGCGTTTTCGGAGAGGGTGCATTGAAAGCCGAGGGCGAAAAAGTTGCTCGTGCCTGTGATGAAATCGCTTTGGAGGGTAAGGCGGTTGTTTAACCGCCACTCCATCCCTGCCATCCCTTCATCTCGTTCGTCGTTCGTCCAACCAAAGTGCCATCGCCCCCGCCCAGAGGCGTAACTGACCGTTAGGTAGGGTTGCTCGCCGAAACTTCTAACGCCGACATTTTCCACGCCGTAAGCCATTGCCCAGCGGGACGAGCGAAGAAGCCGAACGCTAAAGTTCGGCATGGCGATGACCTTGCGCGTCAGCCGAACATCCGCACCAATGGTCAGCCATTTCGTCGCCCCATAGCGAAAAGTCGTGAGCGCCAAGTTTTCTGGTGAACGCCACCGATTGCCCGTATCTAACTCGGCGTCTATGCTCAAAGTGCCCTTCTCAAGGACATCACCCGTCGGGACGGAAATCAAGCCCTGCCCGAAGGCGCCTTGACAAAACAACGCCAATGCCACCGTTACCCATCGCATGCTCCCTTCACCTTTGCTTTGCGTCGTTCCCTTTGCCATTCGCGCAGGATGGGGACGAGGGAGAGCAAGACGACGATGGCGATGACAAGGTGCAGGTAGCGGTCAATGTGAGGGATGCTGCGTCCGAGAAGGTAACCTGTCAGGGTCGTGCTCAAGACCCAAACGATGCCGCCGACGATGTTGTAGAGAACGAAGGTGCGATAGTTCATGCGGGCGGCACCGGCGACGGCAGGGGCAAAAGTGCGGACGATGGGCACAAAGCGCGCCAAGACGATGGTCTTAGCGCCGTGTTTTTCGTAAAAGGCATGGGCGCGCTCAAGGTGGGGACGGAAGCGTTCGTAACGGCTTACCAACGCTGCCCCTGCCCGATAGCCGATGGCGTAGTTCACTTGGTCGCCGACGATGGCGGCAAGGATGGTCAGCGGGATGAGCCAGTGCAAGTCCAAGTAACCTGCCGCCGCCATGATACCCGCCGTCACCAAAAGGGAGTCGCCAGGCAAAAAGAAGCCGATGAACAAGCCCGTCTCCACAAAGACGATGAGAACGACCCCCGTTAGCCCTGCCCAGCGAATAAGTGCCTCCACATCCGTCAGCCAACGCAACCATTCGCCCAACGATCAACCCTCCTTTTTCCGCAGCGGGACGAATAGCAGCAGGGAGGGCGAGGCTTCCGCCGAGCCGAAATGATTTGGCAGGTCGTAAGACGGGTAGGTCGGCAGCCACAACACCAACCACGACCAAAGTGACTGTCAGCCACCATGAGAAGGCGAACCTCTACCCTGTCCTCTCATGCCCCGTGTTCCCTGCCTTGTGTCCCGTGTCCCTTGTTCCCGCCTTTAGGGACGCCTTGATTTTGGCGCAGAAGTGAGAAGGCGAGGCTTCCGCCAAACCCCAAAACTTTGTCCGACCTGTCAAAGAGCACGCAAGGATGGTCGGAAAATCATGCCTTTCGTTGCAACGGACGTTGCCGTTGCCGCGTCGCCATTTTCGCGGCTAATAGCCGCAGAAGGTTGGATGAAGCGTCGGCTTTTCAGCGAAGGCGAAGGATGCGTCAGGTGCTCATCCTTGTTGGAGCAGCCACGACGCAACAAAACATGACTTTCCGAACACACGCAGGGTCATGCTAAACTTGAGGGCGCATCGGCAACGACCCTTTCCCGCAACGAGGTGGTGAACGATGCGTCTGTTTGGTTGCCTTTTAGGGATGCTTTTGGTGACGCTAATGGGATGTCGGAAACCTGAAGCCGATGTCATCAAAATCGGGCACTTCGCATCCATGACGGGACCGACAGCAACTTTCGGTCAATCCACCGATAAAGGCATTCGCTTGGCGATAGACGAAATCAACCGA
>Ga0209289_100565_pt1 | contig 18516 bp, 15 predicted proteins | sample GXS110809BmetaG_FD_184121 | JGI IMG/M metagenome (GOLD analysis project Ga0209289, IMG submission 184121) | Hot spring microbial communities from Gongxiaoshe hot spring, China to study Microbial Dark Matter (Phase II) - GXS 110809B (SPAdes)... ...
ATGGACCGTGAAGTGAAAGACGTTCACTCTATCAGCTCTCGCTGATGCGAGCGAGCGTTCTAGCGCCTCGCGCAGCACCTCGAACCACGCGTGATCTCCTCCCTGAGCGATGATCTGGCGCTTGCGCGCGAACTCCTCCGGGTCATACATGCCCTCGGGCAAGAAGATGATCTTCCCGGTGGGGTCGTGCGCGGCAAAGGCCGAGAGATCGCTCTCGCTCGGGCCGCCCGCCGGACGCCAGGGATTCACTCCCAAAAGCGACCGATCCGTCGCTTGCGTCCGCGGATTCTTCCAGTCGCTATTGACTTCGAGTCCGGCGCAAGATGCCGCTTCCAGCAGTCCGGGATAGAGGTTGCCCCCGCTCCAGTAGCGAATGCGATTCTTCACGCCCGCTTGATGAATGAGCCCGATCTCCTGTTGCATTACGGCGCACCAGGTCTCGACGGGAAGCCTCTCCGGGTTCCTTCCGAGATGAGCGTCCTCGTGAAAGTGCAAGCCGATCTCGTGGCCGCGCGCCTCAAGATCGGCGAGAATGGCGTTGCCTCTCTCGGTCGCAACCTGTGTGAACGGCGATTGCGCCTGAACGGTCATGCGGCCGCCGTGGGCTTCGATGATCCTCGCCACGGTGAGAATGTCTTGCACGTGGCGCTCAAAGAGCGGGCCTTGGCGATAATCGGCTCCGCCACCGCCGTAGCCTTGCGCCGTTCGACCCAGCGGCTCGATATGCATCCCGATGCTGAAAAGTAAGACGGGCTCGGCGCGACTCACTCCATGCGTGCCGACAATCGAGGCTCGTATTCCCAAGAAGACCACTCCAATGAGACAACCGATTCGCATGAGGGTGTTCATAATGTCCTCCCTCGAAAATCATTTCCCAACCGATGAAAGGTTCCAACGGATCACTCATCAGTTCGCCCTTTTCATCCACTGGTTCGGCATCATGACCAACTCCTCCAAAAATTCGCCTACGGATGAAAGGTTCTCAACGTACATCAGTGGCCACTTTTCATCGGCGGGCGTCCTCTTTCTCCGGTCGCAGCCGCCTCGGAGACTGCCGGCCCAGATCCGAAATTCTGCTCGATGAATCGTTGGAACGCCGCGCCGGTTGGTCGGAGGCTGCCGTCACGATTGATGAGCCCGCGCGCTTTCGGTCCGTCCTGAGCGAACCAGACGGCGAGGGGCAAACCAAGCTCGACGATCTTGCTCATCACGGCCCAGGTCTGCGCGGGATCGTCGGTGAATTGTCCGACCTCATTGGTCAGTACGGGCAGTCCGGTTTGCTCATGAAGATAGGCGACAGCTTCTTCGAGCGCTCCCGGATCGGCGATGTACCAGTGGAAATTCACATAGTCCACTCCCGCTGTTTTGTAGGCCGCGAGCAGTCGTTTCCCCTTCTCCACCTGCTCTCGCGCTCTCGGCGTCTCCAGCATGCGTTGCTCCTCAGGAGTGAAAACTCGCGCCCGGAAATCCTCCGCCCGGGCGTGATCCCCGATCTCTCGATAGTGGTTGTAAACGAGCAAGGCCACGAGCGTGCTGACGAGTCCTCCGTTGGCGCAGACGAGACCCTTTTGATGAGCAACCTCACAGGCGGCCTGAAGCTCCATCCCATACTGCTCGGGCGTGCCGGTATAAAAGAGTGTGGAATTCTCTTCATTCTCGACGACCAACAGGTGGGGACGATACCGATCCAGAACACCGGCGAGAGTCCTTCGATACGCCTGCAGATCGCGTGGCGGCGACGTGGGCGCCAGGCCGCCGTTGTTGCGCACGGTGAGAACGAGCTTCAATCCGGCGTCGAGAATGGCATCGCACGGGACGCAGGTTCCCTTCCAACGGTCGAGAAAGAGCGATTCGGGGCGGAAATAGACAACCCCGAGCTTCCGCGCCAGCTCCACCCGGAAGGAAAGCGGCCGAGGTCCCGTGAGCATAATCCCGAAAGGGTTCTGCTCCCTCATGGTCTCGGCGAGGGCGGCCGCGTTCCGGAGAGGCGGTGATGTCTCTCCGCGCATCGGGCTCCCGATGAGAAACAGAAGCAGGACCCCCGAAACGATCTTCCCTGTCACGGCGTCGCGCTTACTGAAACCTTTCATCGTCGCCTCCGAAAACGTCGCTCACGCTTTCCGAGCGTGCCGCGCGCCTGCTGATGCGGCGCACGCACAAAGGCGATGCTAGAGGCAGGCGCGTGTCAGCAGGCTGCAAAGTCCACGCTCTATTTTCTCAAAGACCGCTCAGAATCAACACGGACACGCATCGTCCCAATGCCCATGGCCTGACGTCTTTCGATCAAAGCACCTCGTCGAAATTTGAGACGCGCTCCACCGAGCGTGAGTCTGAAAAATTCCCACGCCTTCTCCATTCGGAAGGGAAGCCGATACGACCTGCACCGCCGATAATGCTCTGTTTGCCGGAGGGTCATCGCTTCACATCCGCGGCGGCGCGACGTTGAAAAGCCTGCGGCGCACTGGTGGAGGGCGCATGTTCAAAGAGCGTTTTCGGGTCAAGAGCGTTGATTCGATCCTCCGCGAGAGCGAGAAGCCGGAGTATTCGCTCAAACGGGCGCTCACGGCTATTGATCTGACGGCGCTGGGCGTGGGGCTATCATCGGCGCGGGAATTTTCGCCCTGACGGGCACAGCGGCTGCCAGCTTGGTGGCAGAGGAGCTCAATATTCGGTCACTCGTTCCATCAATGTGAGGCGGGGATGGGGGACGTGTGCCCCCTCAACGAAGCTTTGCGCATTGTCTCGCACAAACGGCAAAATATCTTCCGAGACGTCACACGACGAGAGCAGCCATGACCTATCTGTCCGAAGACACGATCGTGGCGATCTCGACGCCACCCGGACGCAGCGGCATCGGCATCGTCCGCTTGAGTGGTCCGGCGGCGCGAGAGATCGCCCGTAGGATCTTCCGTCCCAAGGCCGAAGGCGCCGATCTCGCACCACGTCGGGCGACCTTCGGCGAGATTCGCGATCCCGATACGGGAGACCTCGTGGATGAGGCCGTCGTCACCTTCTTCCCGGGGCCGCATAGTTACACGGGAGAAGACGTCGTTGAACTGAGCTGTCACGGAAGCCCCGTTGTGCTGCGACGGGTCTTGGACCTTGCGCTCGAACATGGGGCGCGCGCCGCCGGACCGGGAGAGTTCACCTTGCGCGCTTTCCTCAACGGGCGCATAGACCTCGTTCAAGCCGAAGCGATCCGTGACCTCATCGAGGCGCAAACCGTCACACAAGCTCGCGTCGCTCTGCGACAGATGCAGGGGAGCCTCTCTCGACGCCTGCAGCCAATCCGACAATCGCTCGTGGACGCGATCGTGCAGATGGAGACGGCCGTCGAATTCGTCGAGGAGGATATCCTGACCGAGAGCCGCTCCTCCCTCATCGCACGACTCGATGGCATGATCGCTGAGCTTGAGACGATCGCCGCACAATACCGCACCGGACGCATCGTCCGCGAAGGGATCCACGTCGCCATCGTGGGGAAGCCGAACGTGGGGAAGTCGAGCCTCTTCAATCGGCTCCTAGAACGCGAGCGCGCCATCGTGACCGAGATCCCAGGGACGACGCGTGATATGCTCATCGAGACCGCTTCGATCGAAGGCGTCCCCGTGCATCTCGTAGATACAGCGGGCTTGCGCGAAGCGAGCGATCGGGTGGAGCGCTTGGGGATCGAACGCAGTCGAGAGGCCATCGCCGATGCCGATCTCGTGCTCGTCGTCCTAGATGGCTCGCAGCCGCTCGATGAGGACGATCGCACGGTCCTCGATGCCACCCGCTCAGTGCCGCGCCTCCTTGTGATCAATAAGCACGACCTCCCCGAACGACTCGACCCGGCGGCGATTCAAGCGCTTCAGGAGCCTGCTCCCCTCTGCCGCGTCTCCGCTCTGACGGGTCAAGGCCTGGACGAACTTCGACGACGGATCCTGGAGATCCTCACCGCCGGTAGCGCGTTCCAACCCGAGGATGTTATACTCACCAATGCGCGTCACCATCGGTTGATCCTCGCCGCGCGCGACGCCATCGTTCAGGCGCGCCGCGCGCTGGATGAGGGCTATTCGGAAGAGGTCGCGCTTGTGGGGCTACATGACGCGCTTCGTTGCTTGGGAGAGCTTACGGGCGAGGTGACCATCGAGGACATCTTGAACCAAATCTTCTCGACCTTCTGCATCGGAAAATGAATGCGGTGAACTTCGACGATCGGTTCGATGTGATCGTCGTCGGCGGTGGACACGCCGGCTGCGAAGCGGCTCACGCGGCCGCGCGCATGGGTTGCCGAACGGCTCTGATCACGCTCTCGGCCGAGTTGATCGCTCAAATGTCCTGTAATCCGGCCATCGGCGGCATCGCCAAAGGCCATCTCGTGCGCGAGATCGACGCTCTCGGGGGCCTCATGGGTGTGGTCACCGATCGCATCGGGATCCACTTCCGCGTCCTCAATCGTAGCCGTGGACCCGCCGTCCAATCCCCGCGCGCCCAATGCGACCGCACCGTCTATCGTCGGGAAATGCAGCGGCATCTTCGAGAAACGCCCGGTCTCTCGATCCTCGAGGGCGAAGTCGCCGATCTCATTACCGATGGGCGTGAAGTATACGGCGTTCGTTTGGCCGATGGACGGGCTTTGGCCGCTCGCGCCGTCGTGCTCACGACCGGAACGTTCCTGCGTGGCCTCATCCATATCGGACGATTGACATTTCCAGCCGGGCGCTTGAGCGAAAAACCGTCGCTACAACTGGCCGACACCCTTCGCCGCATCGGCTTCCGCATCGGACGCTTGAAGACGGGAACCCCACCGCGCCTCGATGGCCGAACCATCGACTTCTCCCAAGCCGAACGCCAGCCAAGCGACGATCCCCCGCAACCGTTCTCGTTCACCACGCGCACCATCAAGCAGCCACTCATTGACTGCTTCATCGTTTACACGACTCCGAAATCGCACGAGGTCATTCGCCGAAATCTCCAAAAGTCCGCCCTCTATAGCGGACAAATCCAAGGCATCGGCCCGCGCTATTGCCCGTCCATCGAGGACAAAATCGTCAAATTCCCCGATAAGGAACGGCACCAGATCTTCCTCGAGCCCGAAGGTTACTACACCGACGAGGTCTATCCGAATGGCATCTCCTCCAGCATGCCCGTCGAGGTACAACTGGAATTCGTGCGGACGATCCCCGGACTGGAACGCGCGAAGTTCATCCGCCCGGCTTACGCCATCGAGTATGACTTCGTGGATCCAACCGAACTTCACCCTTGGTTGGAGACCAAGCGCATCCGAGGCCTCTTCCATGCCGGCCAGATCAACGGGACGACTGGATACGAAGAAGCAGCCGCTCAAGGCATTATGGCCGGGATCAATGCCGCCCTACGCGTTCGGGGCGAAGACCCTCTGGTACTTGGCCGTTCCCAAGCTTACATCGGCATCCTCATTGACGATCTAGTGACAAAGGGAGTGGACGAGCCATACCGTATGTTCACATCACGAGCAGAATTACGTCTGCTCCTTCGACATGACAATGCAGATATGCGACTCACCGAAATCGGCTATCACATAGGAATGATAAGCAAAGATCGCTACGCTGAATTTTCAAAGAAACGAGAAAATATAAAAACGATCAAGCACCACTTCTGGAATACGAAGATCAAAGGTGATACTCCGGGCTTTGAACGTTTTCGTGAGGCGACGGGGATTCAACTGAATGAGCCGACGCTTTTGGCGAAGCTCGTCTGTCGTCCTGAAGTTGAAGTCGAGCACGTCGCGATTCTTTTGCCTGAGGCGTTGCGGAAGGGCGTAGATTGGGAGGAGCTTCGGGTTGCGGTGAACGATTTGAAGTATGCGGGGTACATCGAGAGCCAGCAGCAGTTGGCGGAGAAGCTCGAACGGATGGAGACGCGGGTGATCCCCGAGGATTTGGATTTTGGTCAGATCTCGGGGCTCTCACGGGAGATCGTGGAGAAGCTGACGCGGATTCGGCCTCGGACACTTGGACAGGCACGTCGGATTCCGGGCATGACGCCAGCGGCTCTGGCGCTTTTGAATATTCATCTCGAATTACGGTCCCGGTGTGAGCGAGCCCGCGCGTGAACGGGAAGAGTTTTGCGCGCACGTGAGGGCGTGGGCGGAACGGTTTGGCCTCTCCCTTCCGGAAGCACTCTGTCGCAAACTCAGTGAGCACTACGAGCTTCTGCTTCGTTGGAACGAACGAATCAACCTCACGCGGATCATCGAGCCCGAGGAGGCGGCTCGATTTCACTATGTGGAATCGCTATATGTCGGAGAACTTTTGCTCCCTTCGGTTCGACGGATTGCTGATGTGGGATCAGGAGGGGGATTTCCGGGGATCCCCTTAGCCATGGCACGGCCGGACGTTGAAGTGGTCTTGATCGAGAAGGATCGAAAGCGCGCCGTTTTCCTTGCGGAGGCGGTCCGCCGACTCGGTCTTGAGAACGTCGAGGTCGTTCACAAACGGTTTGAGGCCTACGACCGTCGGGACTTCGATGTGCTTCTTTGTCGGGCGCTCGAGCGCATGGTGGAGCGGGTCCCTGAACTTCTGGCTTTCGCCGAAGGATGTCGGCAAGTCCTCCTTCTTGGTGGGAACGATCTGGAGCGGGCCGTTGCCCGTCATGTCGGCTCCGGATGGGTTTGGCGCTCTCTCCCTATCCCCTACGCGCACCAGCGACGGGTGCTCCTTCTTGAGCGGTTGGCCCGTTGAGAAGTTCCACGTGGAACGACGCTCGGTTGGCGTTCCACGTGGAACGGAAAATTCGGCTTTTCAACTTCGCCATTTTGTGCTATCTTCACGCCGACGTGACGATGGGTCGCACGATCGCCATCGCGAACCAAAAGGGAGGCGTGGGCAAGACCACGACGGCCGTCAACCTCTCAGCTGCGCTCGCTGCTTTGGACCGGCGCGTGCTGCTTGTGGATTTCGATCCGCAAGCTAACGCCACCTCAGGGCTCGGACTCCGACGAGGCGCCATTCGGAAATCGGTCTACCACGCCCTCATCTTCGGCGAGCCGATCTCGAGTCTCATCCACCCGACCGAGATCGCCACGCTCTGGCTCGTGCCGTCGGAACGCAATCTCACCGGTGCCGAGGTCGAGCTCGTGGATATGGAACGGCGCGAATACCGCCTCCGCGATGCCCTTGATCCCATCCGAGACCAGTACGACTTCATCTTCATTGACTGCCCGCCCTCGCTCGGACTCCTCACGCTCAACGCGCTGACGGCCGCCGATTCGGTGCTCGTGCCCATCCAGTGCGAATATTACGCTCTGGAAGGCGTCTCCGAGCTGTGGGATACGCTCGTCCGCATCCGGCGACAATTCAACCCCCGCCTTCAGATCGAGGGGTTCCTCCTCACCATGCACGACGAACGGACGAACCTCTCGCATCAGGTCATGGCCGATCTCAGGGATTTCCTTGGCTCGCAGGTCTTTCAGACGGTCATCCCGCGCAACGTGCGCCTGGCCGAAGCTCCGAGTCACGGCAAGCCCATCATCCTCTACGATGATCGCTCCCGTGGAGCGGAGAGCTATCGAACTCTCGCCCTGGAGGTTCTCAACCATGACGCGAAAGGCACTCGGCAGAGGACTTGAAGCGCTCCTTGGTGAGACGACCGCAGCAGAGCAGATCACCGAGCTAGACCTTGATCTCATTGATCCGAACCCACATCAGCCCCGCACGCGCTATGACGAAAATCGCCTGCGCGAATTGGCCGATTCGATTCGCGCTCATGGCCTCGTGCAGCCGATCGTAGTGCGCCGTCGTGGCCTCCGCTACGAGATCATCGCCGGAGAACGCCGATGGCGAGCAGCTCAGTTGGCTGGATTGCTGAAAGTCCCGGCCGTCGTCCGCGATGTGCCCGATGAACAGGTGCTGGAACTCTCGCTCATCGAGAATATTCAACGCGAGGATCTCAATCCCATCGAAGAAGCACAAGCCTATCAACGGCTCATCGAACAACTCGGCCTGACACAGGAAGAGATCGCTCGTCGCGTCGGTCGCGATCGCACCTCGATTGCCAACTCGTTGAGATTGCTCCGCCTTCCCAGCGAAGTCCAAGCCCTGATCCAGGAAAGGAGGATCTCCTTCGGACATGCGAAAGCCCTTCTTGGGCTTTCTTCGGCTGAAGCGCAAAAGCAACTGGCTCAAGAGATCATCGCTCGGGGGCTCTCCGTGCGTGAAACCGAAGCCGCCGTGCGACGCCGGAACGCCGCGCTATCGCACCCCACGCGGAGAGAGCGCGCGCTGTCGGATCCGCATCTTCGTGCGGCCGCCGAACGGCTCAGCCGATACCTGGGAACCAAGGTGCGGATCATCCCAGGAGCGATCGGAGGGAAGATCGAGATCGAATACTACTCGACCGCCGATCTCGAACGCCTCTATACGCTCATCCTTCGGAAAGGAGACGCCGCCGTATGAGATTCCGAAAAGAGCCTGCTGTGGAAGTCCGTGGATTCCTCGATGAAGGGACGGAGGTCATCGGCGATCTGAGGTTCTCTGATGTCCTACATCTGCATGGGCATATCAAGGGAAAGGTGGTCTCCGACGGAGAGCTCGTCGTCGGCGAGAAGGGCATCATCGAGGGAGACGTCGAAGTCGGTATCCTCACTCTCGGTGGAACGCTCATCGGCAACGTCATCGCCAAGAAGAAGGCGCACTTCCTCAATACGGCTCGCATACGAGGTGATGTCTCAACGCCCATCCTTCGCGTAGATGAAGGCGCCGAATGGGAGGGAAGCATCACGACCCTTGCGGAGACGCGGGAGAAGCCCCATGAACACGTAGCCCGCGCTGCCGGAGAGGTCGAAACTGTGCGATAGCAGCTTGACGAGCGGCGTTTTCCCAATTCACAATGGGAGAGATCTGAAAGGGGAGGGAATGCCTATGGAGGAGAAACGCGAGCAGGAAACGATGTCAACTCAAGAGGAGGAGATCACCTATCACGCCGTCGAGAAAGACGGCGAGATCACGGCGATCTGGGTCATGAAAGGGAGAAAGCATCTGCGTACGATTGACCCGAAAAGCGAGGAAGGACGCCGAATCCTTCAAGCCTACCAACCAAGCCCGTGATCCCCACCCTTGGGCGGAAAACGGCTACTCCCGCGCGATCTACATAGACTCTGGCCGAGTGCCGCCATCGCGACGGGCCACCCTCTGAGGTCGGAAAAAATTTTTGGGCGGCCTGTGGATTTTTCTTGCCAAACGGGCAATTTTGTGCTAATCTCTGGCGGGTTTTCAACAAGGTAAGTTATTGAGAATAAAGGCACTTATACGTTTAAAGTCGAATTTGAGGCTGAGATTTCTGTGGCTGTGGAAAACTTGTGGAAAAATCGGATTACTCGCGCTTCTTCAATAGGGTCGAGGCGATCGGCTCGGTCCCAAGATTTCCCTCTTGCCAAGCAAAGCTGGAGCGAAAACTTCGAAAAGGAGTAGGGCCTATGTCGCACCGGATCTGGGATGCGCTGCTTTCGGCCATAGAAAAGAGAGTCAATCATCATAGCTTCAGCACCTGGTTCTCGCCTTTGGTCTTCCGCGAAGTGAGGAATGACACAATAACCGTCGAAGCGCCCAACGCGATGTTTCGGGACTGGATCACGGACAATTACATGGACGTGATCGAGGAAGCGCTCGCCGAGCTTCAACTGAAGAATCATACGATCAGATTTTTGGTCAAGGGGGAGGGAGAAGTCCCTGAGTTGGCCCCCAAAGATGACGTCTCGGAGAATCACGTCCGGCTCTCGCTTTTTGAAGGAGAGGAGGACGATCTGGTCGTCCCTCCGGCGACGCGGTTCGTGGATCTAGAACCGGTCGAGCTACCGTTGAATCCTCGATATACGTTCGACACATTCGTCGTCGGCTCCTCGAATCAATTTGCGCATGCGGCAGCTTTAGCTGTAGCCGAAGCGCCCTCGAAGGCTTATAATCCCCTTTATATCTATGGTGGTGTGGGGTTGGGGAAAACGCATCTTATGCATGCCATTGGCCATGCCATTCGGGCCAAGAACAAACACCTGCGCCTCACCTACGTCTCCTCGGAGCGCTTCATGAACGAGCTGATCAACGCTATTCGCTACGATAAGACCCTGGCTTTTCGCGAGCGGTATCGAAACATAGACGTGCTGCTCATTGACGACATTCAGTTTCTCGCCGGAAAGGAACGCACGCAGGAGGAGTTCTTCCACACATTCAATGCGCTCTACGACGCGCAGAAACAAATCGTCATCACCAGCGATTGTCCGCCCCGCGAGATCCCCACGCTTGAAGAACGACTCCATTCCAGATTCGAGTGGGGCTTGATCGCCGATATTCAACCTCCGGATTTGGAGACCAAGGTTGCCATTTTGAAGCGGAAGGCCGAGCAGGAGAAGATCGCTCTCCCGGATAACGTGGCGCTCTTCATCGCGAGCAAAATCAAGTCAAACATCCGCGAGCTGGAAGGCGCCTTGATCCGCTTGATCGCCTATTCCTCGTTGACCGGGCGTCCTATCACCCTCGGGCTCGCTCAGGAAACGCTTCGCGGGCTCGTGGACGAGGAGGAAGAGAAGACGATCACGATCGAATTGATTCAGAAGACGGTGGCCGACTACTTCGGTCTGAGGGTTTCCGATCTGAAGTCGAAGAACAACTCGCGCTCGATCGCTGAGCCTCGACAGATCGCCATGTACCTGTGCAAGCGCCTGACCAAAGCGAGTCTTCCGGAGATCGGGCGGGAATTCGGCGGGAAGCATCATACGACTGTGTTGCACAGCATCAACAAGATCAGCGAGCTGTATGAGCAGCGAGAAGATTTCCACAGGATTATCAACAACCTAATTGATAGATTAAAATAGACTTGCTATGGTTTTCCACAGACCCCACCTGTGGATGGCTTGTGGAAATTTGTGGAAACCCTTTGGAGGGGGCATTCTTCCACTGGCTTCCACAGTTCTTCCACAGCGTTTTCCACAAGCCAGAAATCAAATAAGTGCATTTATTTCATTTGCTTGCTGGAAGTCATCCACATTTCCACAGTGCCTACTACGACTACTGGATCTATCTCTTTTTTTTAAGAATCTTTTTAGGGAGAAGTAGCTATGCACATCCAGCTTGCCAAATCGGAGTTTCAGAAAGAGCTTGGGCTAGTGCAGGCAGTAGTTGAGCGCAAGCATACGATTCCCATTTTGTCCTACCTTCGGCTCGAGGCGCGGGAGGGGAGGCTTTGGGTAGCTGGGACGGATATAGATGTGGGGATGCAGTCGGTGTGCGAAGCGGAGGTTCGGGAGCCTGGGGTGGTGTGTCTTCCGGCTCGAAAGCTTTTCGATCTTGTGCGAGCATTGCCTGAGGGGACGATGGAGCTTGTGGCCGATGGGGAGCGGGTGATGATCCGGAGTGGGCGATCTCGGTTTCGGCTCGCCGGACTCCCGGTTGAGAATTTCCCCGAGATTCCGGCTTTTCCGGAAGGCGGTGCCGCCCGGGCGGCCCGGCAGTGGGCGCTGGGCCTTCGACGGGTGATCTTCGCCACAAGTGAGGAAGAGACGCGATACGTGATGTCTGGAGTGCAGCTGGAGTGGTGGGGTGGTGGGATTCGGTTGGTTGCGACCGATGGGCATCGGTTGGCGCTTTGGGAGACGGCCGAGCCGGCATCTGGTCGTCAGACGCTTCTCGTCCCCAAGAAGACGATGCAGCTTCTGGTTCGGCTGATCGAGGACGAGGAAGGGGAGGTGGAGTTTGCGGCGGATCGGAATCACGTATACTTCCGCACGGTTGGGCGGGAGCTTGTATCCAGGCTCTTGACTGGACAGTTTCCGAACTATGAGTTGGTGATTCCGAAGGAGGTGAAGGCGCGGGCTGTGGTTTCGGCGGAAGGTTTTCATGAGGCGTGTCGTCGGGTGGCGATCTTGGCGGATGAACGGGCTCCGGCCGTGCGGCTCAGTTTCTCACCGGGTGCTCTGGTCCTCACAGCGCGGCCGACGTCCGGAGACGAGGAGGCTGTGGAGGAGATGGAGTGTTCCTACGAAGGGGAGCCGATGGAAGTGGCCTTTAATGCCGGATATCTTTTGGATTTCTTCCGGGTGGTCGAGGGGGATGTGGAGATCGGACTTGTGGACTCACAAAGTCCGGCTCGATTGCGCGCGCTCGAGGATAACGGGCGGTATGTGTACGTTGTAATGCCGATGAGGCTGGGGTGAGTCGAGCATTATGCCCTCGAACGTGACTGTTGGAAGCCACGCGGAGGAACGTTCCTCGGCTCTTCAAGCGAATGTGGATAGAATGGCAAGGCACGAGTACTTCGCAGGGGGCATGGGGAGATGAGCGAACCAATGATCGAGGTCGTCAATCTGACGAAGCAATATGATGGCGTGCTAGCTGTGGATCACATTTCCTTCACTATCGCTCAGGGGGAGATCGTCGGGTACCTCGGCCCGAACGGAGCGGGAAAGAGCACGACGGTGAAGATGCTCACGGGCATCTTGCGTCCGACTGAAGGCTCCATCGCCATTGATGGCCTCGATCTTTTGAAGGATCCGATCGAAGTGAAGCGACGCATCGGGTATGTCCCGGAGACGGGCGGATTGTACGAGAGCCTGACGGCTTATGAATATCTGCACCTTGTCGGGCGCCTCTATCATCTTCCCGAGGAGGTCCTGGACCATCGAGTTGAAGAGTTCTTGAAGCTGTTCGGGCTGCAATCCTTCATGCACGAACGGCTCTCCAGCTATTCCAAGGGGATGAAGCAAAAGGTGCTGATCTCGGCCGCGCTCCTTCACAATCCGAAGGTCCTCTTCCTCGATGAGCCGCTCACGGGGCTGGATGCGCACAGCGCTTTGCTCTTGAAGGAGTTGCTTCGGCGTCTGGCCGCTGAGGGGAAGACGATCTTCTATTGTTCGCACATTTTGGATGTCGTCGAGCGGACGTGCACGCGGGTGATCATCATCCACAAGGGGCGAATCGTCGCCGATGGCACCGTCGAGCAGCTCAAGGAGCTGACGCGTCAGGGGACGCTCGAAGATGTCTTCAAGCAGTTGACCTACAGTTCGGACATTGAAGAGCTGGCACAAGCGTTCGCGCGAAGCATTCTGGGGATGGAGGGATGAGGCACCGGCTTCTCGCCCTGTTGGAACATGGCGCTCGCCGCTTAGGGATTGACCCGCACCAGTATTGGCATCTGCTGCGCGTCTCGCTTCTTTTGGATTTCCGACGCCAGAATGCTCTCTCTTCCGGCCAATCTACGCCTTCGGCTCTACTCACGACATGCCTCGTCTATGGGATCTTCAGTCTGCTCCTTGCGCTCTTCACTTTCCGAGTGCTCGATCTCTTCCATTATTCGCTCATCTTCCTCTCCTACTCGATGCTGATGATCGCCTTCATCGTCCTCTCCGAGTTCGGGGCGACGATCGTCAGCCCGGACGATTACGAGATCCTGGGGCATCGTCCGATCACTTCTCGAACGTATTTCGCGGTGAAGTTGAGCAATCTCCTGTTTTACATCCTGATGATCGGCTCGGCGCTCAACGTCTTCCCGGCGTTCCTCGGAGCATTCTCGGAATCCGCTGAGCGACTTTTCCCCCTCATCTATTTTCCGGTGGCGCTTTTGGCTTGTCTCTTCTCGGCAATGCTCGTCGTGCTCCTGTATGGCGCGTTGTTGCGCGTCATCAACTACGAGAAGTTCAAGGACGCTCTGGTCTACGTTCAGATCGCCTTCTCGTTCCTCGTCCTCTTCGGCTATCAAGTGATCTTGCGGGCGATGCCGTATTGGGAGCAAGAGGCGACTGCCGGAAGTCGTCGCGCGATCCTCATCATGCCGCCGGGGTGGTTCGCGGGATTAGTTCAAGTGGGGCTTGGACACTGGGAGCGCGACTTTGTGCTGTGGGCGGGGTGGAGCATGCTCATGACGGGGTTTCTCGTCGGAGCTGGCCTGCGCAGTTTCTCCTTGGAGTATTCGTTCCATCTGGCGCGATTGCGAGCGGCGACGGCCGAGCGACGGCGCGCGCGTTCCCCTTTCCGCCGGCGGATGGCGCGCGCGCTCGAGCGGCTCTTGGCGAGAAGTCCCGAGGAACGCGCCGCCTTCTACTTCGTCCGACGGATGCTCCGAAGAGATCGCACGCTGAAGCTCCGTCTTTATCCGGCGCTTGGCTTTCCCATCGCCTTCGTCGTGCTCGGCATCCTGGAGAAGGGGCTGACCGATCCCTTCCTCCCGAGCAAGCGCTTTCCCTCGGTAGCGTTCTTCATGGTGCTCGTTGGCCCGCTTCTGGTTCTGAATTTCCATGCGCTTTTGCCCTATTCGTCGGAGCATGCGGCGGCGTGGCTCTTTCGCGTGACGCCCGTGCGAGACCTCGTCCGCTTTTTCGCAGGCGTGAAGAAGGCGTTTCTCGTCGCTCTCATTCTACCGCTTTTCCTTCTCATCGGTGCCGCTCTTTCTTGGTTCTGGACGCCGTGGCATGCCTTCCTGCATGCGGCGTTGGGATTTGCGCTCAGCTACATCTTCCTTGGCATCGCGTTTCTGTTTTATCGAGGCGGCTTTCCCTTCTCGCAGGAACCGATGAAGATGACCCAAACGCGACAGATGACGCTCACCTTTCTGTGCCTACCGCTTTTCGGCGCCTTCTTCTTCCTCTTCTACATGCTCTACAAGTATGCGGAGGGGCCATTCCTCGCCTTGGGACTCTTTCTCCTGCTCGGATGGATCCTGAATCGTGCTGCGGATCAGAGAGCGGCCCGCGCGACAAGGGCACAACAGGAGTTGGAAGGAGGGGTTCTGGAGTGGTTCGACGATCTGTCGTGAACGATGGGCCCTCAAGGTCGGGCGAAGCGCGTCACTGTAAGGCGCGCATCCCCAAGCATAATATTCTCTTGGCGAGGGCGCACAAGGAGGCCGAGCCTTCACGACAACCGTTTGAGCCGCCGACAGCGCTACGAATCCTGAAAGCGCAGTCCCACTGTCACTTGACTTTCGGGAGCGAAGGAAAATAAGATCACCGAACTCAATGGACGACGCAAGCGCAATTTGAGAAATTGGGGGGGTGAGCCATGAGGAACCGATATGCCTTTGTGCGAGCTATTCGGATCGTTCTTTCGTTGCTGGTGGGGGTAAGCGTCTGGCTCGTCGGTTTTGCGAGCGGACAGACGTCGGAGACGTATAAGAAGCCACCGCCGGAGATCCTGGAAGTCCTTCATGCGCCTGTCACGCCGCAAGTCTCCGTCAGTCCGACGCGCGATTTCCTGATGCTGATCGAAGGCGTGCGGTATCCGCCGATTGCGGACCTGGCGCAGCCGATGTTGCGTCTGGCCGGCCTTCGGATTAATCCGAAGACGAACGGGCCGCATCGCGATCCCTATATCGTCTCGCTCACGATCGTGAAGATCGCCGATGGGACGAGCGTGAAGGTCGCGCTGCCTTCGGGTGCGCGTCCGAGCTTCCCACGGTGGAGTCCGGATGGACGACAGTTCGCCTTCCTGAACACGTTGGAGAACGGGATCGAGCTATGGGTGGGCGAGACGGCGACGGGGCGGATTCGGCGGCTCGTCGAGGCGAAGATCAACGCGGCCTACGGAGAGCCGTTCCAGTGGATGCCTGACGGTCGCACGCTGCTTGTTCAGCTCGTCCCAGAGGGGCGTGGGCGGCCGCCGGAGCCACCTGTTGTTCCTACCGGGCCGAACGTGCAAGAAGGATCGGGGCGCCCCACGCCGGTCCGTACCTATCAGGACCTGCTGCGGACGCCACATGATGAGGCGCTCTTTGAGTACTACGCCAGAGCGCAGCTCGCCCTGGTGGAGAGCGCGGATGGCCGCTTGACGCGTATTGGGACGCCGGACATCTTCCAAACGGTCGAGCCTTCTCCCAACGGTCAATATCTTCTGGTCGCGCGCGTACATCGGCCCTACTCATATCTGGTGCCCCACACGGCATTCCCGAAAGAGGTCGAAGTGTGGGATCGCTCGGGCCGGATGGTCTATAAGCTGGCGAGCCTGCCGCTTCAGGAACACGTGCCAATTGAAGGTGTGCCGACCGGCCCTCGCGAGTACGCTTGGCGGCCGACCGATTCGGCGACGCTCGTATGGGTCGAGGCTCTCGATGAAGGCGATCCGCGCAAGCGCGTCCCGCATCGCGACCGATTGATGATGCTCAAGGCGCCGTTCACCGATTCCCCGATCGAGGTATTGAAGCTCGAACATCGGTTCGCCGGCATCCAGTGGGGGGAGAAGGGGGGATGGGCCTTCGTGCGCGATTACGATCGCAATCGCCGATGGCGGCGCACGTTCCTGATCACCCCCGATGATCCAGCGGCAGCGCCGCGTCTGATCTGGAGCCTCAACGTGCAGGATCGGTACAACGATCCCGGAACGCCCGTCCTTCGTATGCTCCCCAACGGCCAACGCGTGATCCAGCAGGATGGGGACTGGATCTTCCTGATCGGTGCCGGGGCTTCACCCGAAGGCGAACGGCCCTTCCTGGATCGGTTCCACTTGAAGACGTTGGCGACCGAACGCCTCTTCCGATGCGATGAGCGGAGCTATGAGACGGTCATCGCCCTGCTTCGAGATGATGGCACCGAGGTGCTCACGCGTCGAGAAACGCCCACCGATCCACCGAATTACTACGTCCGCACGTTGAATGCCGGACGAGCGCTCGCGCTTCGTGCGCTCACGCACTTCCCGGATCCGACGCCACAGCTTCGAAAGATCAAGCGGCAGCTGGTCACCTATCAGCGCGAGGACGGCGTGCAGCTTTCGTTCACGCTCTATCTGCCGCCCGATTACAAAGAGGGGACGCGCCTGCCGACGGTCGTGTGGGCGTACCCCATCGAGTTCACCGATCCGGCGGTCGCCAGCCAAGTCACCGGTTCGCCTCATCGGTTCTTGACGCTTCAGGGGCCATCGCATCTGTTCTTCGTCTTGGCCGGATACGCCGTGCTGGATAACGTAGCCATGCCGGTGGTCGGCGATCCAGAGACGGTGAACAACACCTTTCTGGATCAGATCGTCATGAACGCGCGCGCGGCCATTCGCAAGGCCGTCGAAATGGGCGTGACCGATCCCGATCGCGTAGGCGTCGCTGGTCACAGCTACGGGGCCTTCATGACGGCGAACCTGCTGGCACATTCGGACCTGTTCCGCGCGGGCATCGCCCGCAGTGGAGCGTACAATCGCACGCTGACGCCCTTCGGCTTCCAGAACGAACGGCGCACGCTGTGGGAAGCGCCCGATCTCTACATCAAGGTCTCGCCGCTCATGTCCGCGCATAAGATCAACGAGCCGTTGCTGCTGATTCACGGTGAGGCGGACAACAATCCAGGGACCTTCCCGATTCAATCCGAGCGCATGTATCATGCCGTTCGCGGCAATGGGGGGACAGTTCGCTTGGTCATGCTCCCGCACGAGTCGCATGGCTATGTGGCTCGCGAATCGGTCGAGCACGTCCTCTTCGAGATGCTGACCTGGTTTGAGAAGTATGTCAAAAACGCGCCACCGCGCGAGCGCGTGAATGCCGATCAGTAAGTGAGGAAGCCCATTGCGCCTGAGCGAACGCGAAGGCGTCGCTTCCTCGCTGGATCGAGCGGGAGGTACGTCTCGCCCCGGATGACGTGCGCTCGGCCGAAGAACAAGTGAAGGTTGCCGACCGAATGAAGCCTGCGGTAGCAGGCGACTGAGCCTAGCCTAGGACGAGCGTAGCGAGCCATAGGACAATGGCCCCGTAATTCCCCCAAGCCCCCGAAGGGGGCGGCCCATCCCATCGCCGAAGACGGGCTGCGGCTGGCCGAGCGCGAACTCGTGCAGGCGCGCCATCGGTACGAAGCCGGCGTGACGACGGGTCTCGAAGTCACCGATGCGCAAACGCGCCTGCAGCGGGCGCGGGAGAACCTGGTTGCCGCTCTCTACGCCTACAACCTGGCGCGCCTGGAGCTGGCTCTGGCCATGGGCACCCTCCACCCCTTCTGGCGATGAGACCTGTGCTCTGTCGCCGTCTCCACCGCTAGACGTTGCCGCCGCAACAGGGAAGCGGCATTCAACGGTGGCCTCTGCTTGCCGAAGCGGGAAGGAGTTCGCTTCGAGCCTCAAGGAGGAAAATTCGACTTGACGGCACAGGCCCCTTGGCGCATCTTACTATGCCGCAGGAGGTCGAAGCTTCGAGGGGGCTGACCCGCTCGGAACGGAAAGGAGGTGGAGATGGTTTCCCAGGGAAGGCATCGCGTTCCGTCGGTGGCGATCCTCAGTCTGCTGGTCGCGAGCTTGCTTTTGCCCGGTCTCCCGGCACGGGCGGAGACGCTTCTGGTGTGTCCGCAGGGCTGTCCGTTCCGTTCAATTCAGGAAGCCCTCAGTCGGGCCAGTCCCGGCGATACGATCTTCATTCAGGCCGGGACCTACGTGGAGAACTTGGTCATCGCAAAGCAAGGCCTCCTCCTTCGTGGGGAGGACCCGGAGAAGGTTGTCCTTCGGGCGCAATTTTCGGATGAGCCCGTCATCCTCGTGCGCGAATCGGATGTTCGCATAAGTAGTCTGACCATCACCGGGGGCGCACGAGGGGTTCAGATCGAAAGCA
>Ga0209289_100566_pt1 | contig 18484 bp, 17 predicted proteins | sample GXS110809BmetaG_FD_184121 | JGI IMG/M metagenome (GOLD analysis project Ga0209289, IMG submission 184121) | Hot spring microbial communities from Gongxiaoshe hot spring, China to study Microbial Dark Matter (Phase II) - GXS 110809B (SPAdes)... ...
GCCCAAGTATTCACCAGCTGAGGTGCTAAGCCTCATCGAGCAGGAAGGGGTCCAGTATGTGGACCTGAGGTTTTCTGACCTTTTTGGTCAGTGGCAACACCTTACCATCCCAGCCTATGAGCTGTCCTTGGATACCTTTGAGGAAGGTAGAGGCTTTGACGGCTCATCCATAAGGGGATGGCAGTCTATCAACGAGTCCGATATGCTTGCCTTTCCTGACCCTACTACCGCTTTTATTGACCCCTTTATGGAACCAAAGACTCTTGTGATGACATGCGATATCTATGACCCTGTAACAAGAGAGAGGTATGGTAGGGATACCCGTTACATTGCTCAAAAGGCAGAGCAATACCTAAAGCAAACAGGTATAGGAGATACCGCCTACTATGGACCAGAGGCTGAGTTTTTCATCTTTGACTCTGTGGAGTTTGGAACCTCTGCCAATTATGCCTTTTGGAGAATAGACTCAGAAGAGGGTTGGTGGAACAGAGAAATAACCTCTTCTGGCTACAAAATACCACACAAGAGGGGATACTTCCCAGTGCCACCCCTGGACAAGGTTCATGGACTTAGGAGCGAGATGGTCTCCCTTATGTCCCAACTTGGTATAGTGGTAGAGCTCCACCACCACGAGGTTGCCACCGCAGGTCAAGGAGAGATAGACATTCGTTATGACTCTTTGGTAAATCAAGCAGACAAGCTCTTCCTTTACAAGTATATAGTGCGTATGGTCGCCCACAAGTATGGAAAGTTTGCGACCTTTATGCCAAAGGTTTTACCTAACGACAACGGTTCAGGTATGCATACTCACTTCTCTATATGGAAGGAGGGTCAAAATCTCTTTGCAGGTTCTGGATACGCAGGGGTGTCAGAAACCTGTCTGTATGCTATCGGAGGTGTTCTCAAACACGGACCAGCACTTACCGCCTTTACTAATCCAACCATTAACTCCTATCACAGACTTGTGCCAGGCTTTGAAGCCCCCGTAAGACTTGCCTATTCCGCAAGAAACAGGTCTGCTGCCATAAGGATACCCATGTATTCCACATCACCAAAGGCGAAAAGAATAGAAATTCGCTTCCCAGACCCCACCAGCAACCCTTACCTTGCCTTCTCCGCCATACTCATGGCAGCCATAGACGGTATAGAAAACCGCATACACCCCGGAGAGCCCTTTGACAAGGACATATACTCCCTGCCACCAGAGGAGCTAAAGGACATACCACAGCTACCCGGCTCATTGGAGGAATCTCTCAAGGCTCTTGAGAATGACTACGAGTTTCTTCTAAAGGGTGGGGTGTTTACGGAGGAGCTTATAGAGCTCTGGATAAGCTCCAAGAAGAAGGAAATTGATGAGATGAGGTTCATACCCCATCCTAAGGAGTTTGAGCTTTACTTTGACATCTAAGTAAAAAAACCGCCCCGCCCCTTCTGGGTGGGGCAAAGGAGGAGATAAAATGCGTCGCGTAGCAACTATTATACCATTGCTTTTGGTGAGCCTTTCCTTTGCGGAGGAGGACACTCCAAAGTTAGACACTGGAGACACCGCGTGGCTTCTTGTGTCTTCTGCCCTTGTTATGCTCATGACCCTGCCGGGTCTTGCCCTCTTCTACGGAGGCATGGCAAAGAGAAAGGATATCTTAAACACTATAGCCATGTCCTTTGTGGCTTACTGTCTTGCGTCATTGGTCTGGTTTGCCTACGGCTATAGCCTTGCCTTTGGAGAAGATATCGGAGGCATAATAGGTAGTGCAGGTAAAATATTTTTAAGTGGAGTTGCTGTTGATAGTCTTCAAGGCACCATCCCCGAGCTTCTCTTTGTTATGTTTCAGCTTACCTTTGCGGCAATTACTGTAGCCTTAGCAAGTGGTTCTTATGTAGAAAGGCTTAAATTCTCCGCTTGGGTGATATTTGTGGCTTTGTGGGTGAGCTTGGTTTATGTTCCAATAGCCCACTGGGTGTGGGGTGGAGGCTTTTTGGCAAAGGACGGAGCCCTTGACTTTGCAGGCGGAACGGTGGTTCACATAAACGCTGGCATTGCAGGTCTTGTGGGTGCTATAATTCTCGGCAGGAGAAAGGATGCGGTTTTACTGCCCAACAACCTGCCACTTGTGGTGCTTGGTGCAGGGCTTTTGTGGTTTGGATGGTTTGGCTTTAATGCTGGCTCTGCGGTAGGTGCCAATGGACTTGCTGCAGTAGCCATGCTAAACACCAACATAGCAACAGCCACTGCAGCTTTGGCATGGATGTTTACCGAATGGCTTCATAGGAAAAAACCTACCGTTCTCGGGCTTGCCTCTGGTGTGATAGCAGGACTTGTGGCTATTACTCCTGCTGCAGGCTTTGTAAATGTGTTTGGTGCTTTCATAATAGGCTTGACTGCAGGACCTATATGCTACTTTATGGTGGCTAAGGTAAAAGAGAAACTGGGCTATGATGACGCACTTGACGTGTTTGGCATACACGGGGTGGCTGGTATCATAGGAGCTATCCTCACAGGCGTCTTCGCAGACCCATCTATAAACGAAGCAGGCAAGGGGCTTCTTTATGGAAACCCCGGACAGGTTGTTACACAAATATGGTCTGTTATAGTGACGATAGTATACAGTGGTGTTATGACCGCAGTAATCCTCTTTGTTGCCAAGGCTTTAACTGGTCTAAAGGTTAAAGAGGAAGAGGAAATAACTGGGCTTGACAGGTCCCAGCATGGAGAAAGTGCATACAACATCTCATAAGGAGGTACAGACATGAGAAAGTTAGCTTTGCTTACCACAGTCCTTGGAGCCTTTGGCTCCGCCCACGCCATTGAGCTAAAGGCAGAACCTCTTGGAACTCTTAATTTGGAGGGTGCACTAACAGGCTACATACTCCACAGCAACAACACCTCAGACACAAAGAAGACTCGCTACGATGTAGGCTCAGCCATTATAAGCCTCTCAAAGCCTGCTGAACCTTTTGGCTTTACCCTAATGGGTGGTGCTTATGTAACACCCGTGGTGGGAGTTGGTATTGTAAAAACTTCACAAAACACAGACCCCTTTAGCCCTCTTCCCGTTGCCTATGTGGAATATAAACCTATGAAAGAGGCTTCTGTGCAAGTTGGAAAACTTCCCACCATAATAGGCTATGAGTCCGCCTTTACCTATACGAATAACTATATTCAGAGAGGGCTTGTATGGAATATGCAGCCTGTTATAAACAACGGTGTGAGGATAACCTATGAAATGGAAATGTTCACAGCCAAAGCTGGCATTAACGACGGCTTTTATACCCTTAGCACTAACGACCCGAAGTTTGCCTTTGAAGGAAGTGTGGGCGTAACTCCTACAAAAGAGGCATCCCTTTCCTTTAACTTTCTAATTCCAGACAAAGATGCCATACCTAACAGCACCGCCGAACCGGCAAACAAGAGAGAGTATAACGTGGTGGCGAGCTACACCTTTGAAAACCTCTCCTTTGGTGCAGACCTTATGTATGTGGAAGCTCCAAAAAGCTCAAAGGCAGGAGTGCCAGAAAAGGCAAAGGCAAGTGGAGGAGCTTTGCATCTATCTTATGAACTAAAACCTATAAAACTTTCTGGCAGAGTGGAATACTTCAAGGACAACTCAGATACTGGAAGCATAGACCTGGTGGGTCTCGGAGATGGGAACAAAGGCTGGACTTTTACCGTTACGCCTGCTTACAAAATGGGTAATTTAATGATGAGAGCGGACTTATCTTATGTGAATGCGGACAGTGCCTTTACTAGCAACGGCAAGAAGAGCCAAGCAAGGCTGGGACTGGAGGTAGGCTTCCTGTTCTGAGGCTCGTGCCTCCCCCCTTTCTGGGGGGCTTTTTTGATAAAATAGCCTTATGTGGCTTTTGAGCCTTCTTTTAGCCTTGGGGAGCTGTGCCTTTTCTACGAATAGCTACATAACCTCTTGCGAGCCAATGCTTGGGAAAGATTCTCTTAGACCAGCGGTTTGTGGAAAGTGTCATATAGAAGTAAAGGATGGAAAACTTCTTATCACTCCTGCGGAGGACTGCCCAGCCTATCAAGTCTACAAATGCACCACAAAAGAAGGAAAAACCTTCTTTATAAACACCCTTGGCTGTAGACCCTACGAAGAGAAAAACTAAATGGATACCTTTCTCGCACCAACGGTTTTCCTTTTAACCCTTCTTCTGGTTCTTTTTAGACCTAAAGGTCTTGGTATAGGCTGGTCCGCATGGCTGGGTGCTGGTCTTTCTTTGGCTCTTGGTCTTATAGAGCCAGGAGATATTCTCTACATTGCCAGCCTTGTGTGGGATGCCACCCTTGCCTTTGTTTTTCTTATTGTTATATCCATAATCCTTGATAAGGCTGGCTTTTTTGAGTGGTTTGCCCTAAAGGCTATAGAGTTAGGCAACGGTAGAGGGATTTATCTCTTTGTTTCTCTTATGCTTCTTGGTGCTTTTATTTCAGCAATTTTTGCCAACGATGGCTCTGCCCTTATGCTAACACCCATAATCTACTCTAAGATAAAATACCTCAACCTACCCAGAAGGCACATTCTACCCTACATTATGGGAGCTGGCTTTATATCAGATACCACAAGCCTGCCCTTGGTGATATCTAACCTAACAAACATAATAACCGCCCACTACTTTGGCATAGACTTTTGGAGATACGCCCTTTATATGTTTTTTCCTAACCTAGTTTCTGTGCTTTTGAGCTTGCTTGTGCTTTATATTTTCTACCGCAAAGACCTTATAAGGAGCTACGAGCCAGAGGTGCTTTTGAGCTCTCCAGCCCACTACGCAATAAGGGATAGGCTTGTTTTCAAGGTTGGCTTTCTGCTAATAGCCCTGCTTGGCTCTACCTTTCTGTTGCTTGAGCTTTTGAGCCTTAAAATTCCTGTCTCTTTTGTGCTTGGCTTGTGTGCCTTTTTGCTGGCTCTTGCCACTTTGAAAAATAGGGTAGTTAACCTAAAAGAGGTTTTCCTTTTCGCCCCATGGAACATCGTCTTTTTCTCCATCGGTATGTATGCGGTGGTTTATTCTCTAAAAAGAGCAGGGTATACAGACAGCCTTACAGGACTTATCCATAAGTTTCTGAGCTACGGAGAGCTGACTGCCATAATGGGCGTGGGTATAACCTCCGCACTTCTTTCCGCTTTGATGAACAACCTACCAACAGTTATGACAGTAAACATATCAATAGGTGAGGCTGGGCTTGAGCCAAAAATGGCTGAGTTTCTTGCCCTTGCAAACCTTGTGGGAACAAACATAGGACCCAAGCTAACACCCATTGGCTCTTTGGCAACCCTCCTGTGGCTACATGTTTTGGATAAAAAAGGTATACGCATAGGCTGGTGGTATTACACTAAGGTAGGCTTTGTCCTAACCTTTCCCGTGCTTGTGGGGACACTTTTTGTCTTGTGGGTGTGTTTGAAAGTATATCAGTAGTGCATATTAGCTAAATGTTTTAGTGATATAAAATCTCTTAAACCTACCACCTTTCCCACCACCATAACCGCAGGTGGCTTTATCTCTGGAGGGTTTTCAGAAAGCTCTCCAAGGTTTGTTATGACAACCCTCTGTTCTGATGTTGTTCCCCTTTCTACAAAAGCGGTAGGTTCATCTTTTCCCCTTCCTATCTGAATAAGCCTTCTTGCTATCTCCTGTCTGTTAGAAACTGCCATAAGGAAAATAAGAGTGTTTATTCCTTTGAGGCTTTCCCAGTCTATGCTTGAGTTTTTCTTTTTAGGGTCTTCATGTCCAGTTATAACTGCAAAGTGAGAAGAGATGCCTCTAAAGGTCAAAGGAATACCCGCATAGGCTGGGACTGCTATAGCGGAGCTTATACCTGGGACAATCTCAAAGTCTATGCCATGCTGGGCTAAGAACAGAGCCTCCTCACCACCTCTTCCAAAGACAAAGGGGTCTCCACCCTTGAGCCTAACCACAATTTCCCTCGTATGAGCATATTGAATGAGAATCTCATTTATCTTTTCCTGCTCTATGGTATGCTTTCCATCCTCTTTACCCACATACACAAGCTCACAGTCTGGTCTTGCAAGCAATAACACCTCAGGGTTTACAAGCCTGTCGTAGAGTATGACGTCCGCAGACCTTACGAGCCTGTAAGCCTTTAGGGTTAAAAGCTCTATATCTCCTGGACCTGCTCCCACAAGGTAAACCTTACCCATTTCCAAAGGCCTTTTCAAGTTCTTTGAGAGCTAATATCAGTCTTTCCTTTTGAGGAAATAATACCCTTAGCACTCCTTCTTCAAATAAGGCTTTGGCTGTGGTTCGTCCAACAGCAAGTATAAGGACATTGTTGGTCATCTTTTGTGCCAGCTTCCTGTTTAACTCTCTTTCCTTTGCCCTTTGGAAGAGGTTTTTTACCTGAAAGGCTGAGGTGAAAATAACTGCGTGGTAATGGTCTTTTAGAAACCTGTCAATAAAAGCGTCTATTTTTTCTTCATCTGGGATATATCTATAAACCCACACCTTTAGCAAAACCCCACCACCTTTTGGAATTTGTTTTTCAAGCTCTGGAATCTCTTCTCCATACATCTGGACAAAAACGCATCTACCTTCTATAGGTTCAAGGAGACTTATAAAATCCCTTGTGTGGTCTACTGTTTGAAAATCTTTAAAACTCTCTTCCAGCAAGACCTTTCTTGTCTTGTATCCTCTGGCAAATATCCTGCCCTTCAGCATGAGGTCTTTAATCTCCTTAAAGTCTTCCCTTTTCCTTGCTATCTGAAAGACCCTCTTTGCCCCTTCACCAGTGGTAAATAGGAAATAAGAAGGTTTAAGTAGCAAGGCATTTTCAAGGGACCTATTCACCTCTTCCTCTGGCAAATACTCTATCCTTACCAAATCCTCAAGCACTGGAATACCACCGTGCTGAGCTATGTATTCCGCTATGTCCTCAGCCCTTCTGGTTGCACAGATGCCTATCCTTTTACCCTTTAACATGCTCATGGGTCACAGCCCCCTTGACTTTTATAGCCACAGGTGTTAGCTTAAGGTCTGGCTCTTTTGAAATAGGGTCAATCTTGTCTCCTATAAGAGCATTAATAATGCTTCCATGCTTCAAGCCATAACCAAAGGGTGCGAAAAGATGCCCCTTTTTTATACCTCCAAATCTTACCCTTAGCTTCACCTTTCCATGCTCAGAGGTAAGCTCAACAAACTCACCTTCTTCTATGCCGAGCCTTTCTCCGTCTTCTGGGTTCATCAAAAGAAAGGGTTCTTCTTCACTCTTCAATAACTCCTCGCTCTTTCCTGTCCTCGTCATGGTATGCCACTGGTTCTTTGTCCTACCTGTCAAAAGGATAAATTCAAACTCTTCGTGTTTATGAACCGCAGGGTGCATCTTAGCCTTACCATCTTCCGTCTGAAATCTGAGTTCAGGGTATAGCCACCTGCTTCCCCACCTTTTTGGAAGGTCTTCATAGCCAAGCTCTGATATATTACAGAGCCTCCCCCTTGTGGCACTTTTGAGCTCTTGAAATATCTCTCTACTGTTGTGGTAGTTAAAGGCATCTCCTATGCCCATGTACTTAGCTACCTCCACAAAAATAAGCCAGTCTGGCTTTGCTTCCCCTGGTGGCTCTGAAAACTTTTGGCAAAGGCTTAGCGTCCTGTTTGAACCCGTCATTACGCCCTCCTTCTCTCCCATCTGTGAGGCTGGAAGTATAAGGTTGGCAAACTCACAGGTATCGTTCCAGTAGGCATCCTGCACAATAAGGAAAACCCTTTCAAAGGCTTTCCAGACCTTGTTAAGATTAGGCAAGGTTATAGCAGGGTTTGTGCATACAACCCATAGAAGTTTTATCTTTCCTTCCAACATAAGGTCAATAGCTTCTGTTATGGTTGGCCCTGGATTTGGTTTTATACTTCCAACCTCTACACCCCAAAATTCTTCCATGAATCTTCTGTCCTCTTCTTTTCTTACGTCCCTGTATCCCGGCAGACCATGAGATAAGTATCCCATCTCCCTTCCGCCCATGGCGTTGGGTTGTCCCGTAAGGGAGAAAGGACATCCCCTGTGGTTTAATCTTCCTGTAGCTAAGTGGAGGTTTATAAGACTAAGGTTTTTCATAACACCCTGAGAGGACTGATTAAGCCCCTGACACCACAGAGATATGAGTTTTTTACTAAAGGCGTAAAGCTCTGCAAGTTCGTATATCTGACCTTCTTCTATCTGGCATATGTCTGAAACTATTTCAGGCGTATACTTCACAGCTTCGTTAATGGCTTCCTCATAACCTGCCACATGTTTTTTCAAAAATTCCCAGTTTATCCAACCCTTTTTATAAAGCACACAAAGAACCGAATTAAATAGTGCAGTATCTGTGCCTGCCCTTATCTGAATATGTAAATCTGCCTTTTTTGCGGTTTCTGTCTTTACCGGGTCTATTACCACAACCTTTACTTCAGGGTTTTCCGCTTTCTTTTTTAATATCCTTTTAAAAACTACTGGATGCGTCCAGAGAGCGTTTGACCCTGCAAATACAAAGGCATCTGCGTCTTCAAAGTCTTCATAAGAACATGGTGGACCATCAGAACCAAAGACTAACCTGTAGGCGGTTGCGGGCGTTGCCATGCAGAGCCTTGAGTTGGCATCTATGTTGTTTGTCTTCAAAAAGCCTTTGATAAACTTGTTCATCACATATATGTCTTCCGTCATAAGCTGTCCAGAGAGGTAAAAATAGACTTCTTCTGGGCTTAGGCTTTTCAACTTTGAGGAAATTATGCTGTATGCCCTTTCCCAATCTATCTCCTTGAAAGAGCCTCTTTTGCTTTCCCTAAAGAGAGGTCTTAAAAGCCTATCCTTGTGCATAACCTTTGGATAGTAAAGTGGCTTTTGACATACATCTCCTTTAGATGCCATATGGTCTTTATCTCCCTTCACCCTCCCACCCTCATAGAGGAGGCCACAACCAACGCCACAGTAAGGGCACTGAAACCTCATGCTACTTCCCTTTTCTTAAGCTTCTCCCTTAAGGTATATATCAGGTATTCCTTAAGGTCAATATACTCCTTTGACCTTATCATATCTTCCCTTGTCCTTGGTCTCTTTATGTTAACTTTCACAATGTCGTAAACTTTGGCGGATGGTCCGTTGCTCATGATAACAATACGGTCAGACATGTATATGGCTTCTTCCACATCGTGAGTTACCATAAGCACGGTCTTTTTGTCCCTTTCCCATATTCTCAAAAGCTCATCTTGCAAGACAGACCTTGTCAGAGCATCAAGAGCTCCAAAGGGTTCATCAAGGAGAAGCACCTTGGGGTCTACCGACAAGGCTCTAACCAGTGCAGTTCTTTGCTTCATACCACCAGAGATCTGAGATGGAAGTTTGTTTCTATGCTCCCAGAGACCTGCCAGCTTAAGGTAGGATTCCGCTTTTTTCTTAGCCTTTTCAAGGTCTTCACCTTTAAAGACAGACTTCACTGCAAGCATGACGTTTTCATAAACTGAGACCCAGGGTAGAAGGGAGTAGTTTTGAAAAACCATAGCTCTGTCTGGACCTGGGCTCGTTATCTCCTTACCATCAAGCACCACAGACCCTTCAGAAGGTTTTACAAGACCTGCAACAACACCTAAAAGTGTAGATTTACCACAGCCAGAATGTCCTATTATGCTTACAAATTCGCCCCTTTCCACAAGAAGCTCAAGCTCATTAAGTATGATATTGTTGCCAAAGCGGACTGTAAGGTTAAAAATCTCCAAGTATGCTCTCATAACTTTACCTCCTTACTCTTTCCATTAGCTTTGCAAAGAAAAAGTCTATAAAAAGCCCAACTATGCCTATGAGGAGGATGGCGGACAAGACATTTTCTAAGTTCAGAGCGTTCCATGAGTCCCATACGAAGAAGCCTATACCAACACCACCAGCCAGCATCTCAGAGGCAACTATAACCATCCACCCTATACCAAGACTAAGGCGAAAGCCTGTGAGGATGTAGGGAAGGCTATAAGGAAGCAGAACCTTTAGTATGTAATAGCGAAGAGGAAAGCCAAAGACCCTTGATAGATTCTTATAGTCTTCTGGTAGGGAGGAGATGCCCAAGGCGGTGTTTATAAGAGTTGGCCAGAGGGAGGTTATGGCAATAACGAATATGGATGCCTCGTTGGAAGCCTTTAACACCGCAAGCCCTATGGGAAACCATGCCATGGGTGAAACTGGTCTTAGCACTTGCACCACGGGATTTAAAACCCTCCTCATTGTTGAACTCATACCTATAAGAAAACCAAGAGGCAGGGCTATAAGTGAACCTATTAGAAACCCCAAAAAGACCCTTTTCAGAGAAGCTAACATCTGCCATCCTATACCCTTATCGTTTGGACCAAGGTCGTAAAAGGGGTTGGAAAGAAGTTCAAAAAGAGTTTTTAGAGTATTGATGGGTCCTGGCAGTTCCTTTATGAAGATGGATATAAAAAACCAAAAGAGGAAAAAAAGGAAGATACCAAAGATAGGAGGAAGGATTGCGGTAGCAATAACGGAAAGTTTCCCAAAGTTTACAGAAAAACTTAAAAGTTTAGACCTTATGCCCTTTTCTACGTTAACCATTTTTATACCTCCCTGACCTTATACGCCTTTATAGACTCTTCTGGTTTATTTGGGTCAAAGACCACATTGTCTATAAAGCCTCTTAAAGGTTTCATATCGTCGTCTTTTACGCTTATGTTCATCTCCTTTGCTACCTGAAGGAAGAGAGGTTTGGCTATTAGCTTCTTTGATATGCCAAGATAATCAGGAACTTGCTTTACCATTCCCCATCTTCTGTATTGGGCAAGGAAGAAGACACCATAAGAGTATTTGGGAATGTTTACCTCACCATTTTTGAAAAATAGCATGTAGTCATCCTTGTATTTGTGTTCTCCAAGCCCCTTACCCAGATGGTAAACCCCAAGAAGCCTTGTTTCTATGTCCTCAGCTTTAGCGTTGACATACCTTGCGAGCACCTTGGAAGCCTCTTTTCTATTTTTTAGGTCATCAAGCCATCTACTTGCTTCAAGCACCGCCTTCATGATAGCTTTTACTTCTTCTACGTTTTTACTGAAAAATTCCTGATTAAAGACGAGAGCTTTTTCTGGATGGTCTTTCCATAAATCCTGAGTTGCAAGATGGGTAAAACCTACACCTTCTCTTACAGCCACCTCGTTCCACGGCTCACCAACACAGTAGCCATCCATATTACCCACTCTCATGTTTGCCACCATCTGGGGAGGTGGTATAGGTATAACTCTTACATCTTTGTTTGGGTTTATACCGCAAGCACCAAGCCAATACCTGAGCCATATATCGTGGGTTCCTCCCGGGAATGTCATGGCAAAGGTAACATTCTTACCCGCTCCCTTTAAACCATCCACTACCGCCTTTACCTTGCTTATTTCTCTAAAGCCCACTTTACCACCAAAATCTTCCTGAGAAAGCGTTATAGCTTGCCCGTTAAAGTTTAAAATCATGCCTATAGGCATTATCCTTCCCGCAGGCCCTCCCATCCCTGTATAAACAGAAAAGGGCATACCAAAGAGGCAATGAGAAGCCTTAAGCTCTCCGTTTAAAAGTTTGTCTCTGACGTTAGGCCAGCTTGCCTCCTTTGATACATCCACATCCACGCCGTATTTCTTGTAGAGACCAAGCTCCTTAGCCATAACAACAGACGCACAGTCTGTGAGAGGTATGTAGCCTATCCTGAGCCTTCCTTGAGCCCTGCTTATGTAAGGCCCCACTAAGCCTGCTCCTGCAAGGGCTAAAGAGCCCTTTTTGATAAAGTCTCTCCTGTCCATGTTTACCTCCTTAGAACTTTTATTGCTTTTTTGCCCAAAGAGCATACTTCTTATCCCTTCTGGCTATATGGTTATATAACCATACCCATGACAAAGATAGAGCCTGCCTGTAACCCTTTGGATCACCTCTTTCCACGTAAGGAAGAAGGTTGTAAATCTCACTCCTAAAAATTCCATGAACCAACTTATGAGAACTTAATTCTGGATATTCTATAGATTTCATAAATTCTTCTTCATTTTTCAAATGCAGTTCAACGTAAGCTATTAGATTACCTATAAAGAATTCATTTATCTCGGCAATTTTATCTTTATCTTTTGTGTCCAAGGTTTTGAGGAGTTTATAGGTGTGATTTAGCATGTCTACAAGGATTCTATGCTCCTTGTCTATATTCTTTATACCAAGTATTGATTCGGAACCAAACTCTATCATGGCAAGCCTCCTATAACAAGATTTTTAGAACTATCACTTAATCTACAAACTGCCATCCTCATTCCTACACCCCCAACTCCCTTTTACCAGTCCTTATAGTCCACACCTCTTCAATAGGACAAATAAACACTTTTCCATCTCCGAACATACCAAGGCTTGCGTGCCTTTTTATGACCTCTACCACCCTTTCCACATCCTCATCATGAACTGCCACCATTAGAAGAGTCTTAGCAAGCTCCATGTAGTTTGCCTCTCCAAATTTCAATCCTCCATCCCTACCCCTTCCAACTACATCCATCACAGTAAACCCTCTAAAACCCTTCTCCTCAAGAGCGGTTATCACCTCATACAGCCTTTCTGGTCTTATAACCGCCTTTATTAGCCTCATGGCAGACCTCCCATCACAAAGATTTTTCCATCACCATAATGACCCGTATGGACAATACTAAGGACTCTGCTAACTACGTCGTTATACAAGGCATCCTCCACCCAGCCCATGATTAGGACTTTTGGGACCATGGATGTAAAGACGCCCTTCCTTGTTGAATAACCAAATCCACCTTCCTTACCCTTTCCAAGCACAGGCTTTGAAACATAGTCAATCCCCATATCCTGAAGAAGTGCCTTAACATCCTGAGCCTTTTCCCGCCTGACTATGATTATTAGCTCCTTCAACTTTGACCTCCTTCGTCTTATCTTTATGCAAGATAAATGCCAAAGGATGGATATATTTGAAAGCCTTGTAGGATTTGACTTTTATGTCTAAGGTGTTTCGCTCTTTTATGTTAATTTGTTAACATTTTTGTAAAGATGTAAACGAACAAGACGTATTCGCTCAAATATTCTTTGTAAAACTTCAATACTGAAGCGACCTCGCTTGCTAGCTCTTTGGCATGCTTGTTGCATTAGAAAAGATGAAGGAGGTTTTGCATGAAGGTTTTTATTGTTGGTGCGGGTATGGCAGGGCATGCCCTTGTGGAAGAGCTTTTAAAGGCAGGTAAGGGCTTGGATATACACCTTTTTGGAGATGAAAAGGCACTACCCTACAACAGAATATTTCTTGCGGACATAATCGCAGGGAGGAAACTACCATCGCAACTCCTTTTGAAAAGCTATCTGAGATATGAAGAAGAGGGTGTTAGACTGCATTTAGGCGAGCGTGTAGAGAGGATATTTCCAGACATGAAGAAGATAATAACCTCAAAGGGAGGTGTGTATTCCTATGACAAACTTGTGCTGGCGGTAGGTAGCACTCCCTACATACCACCTATAAAAGGAGTTGAAAAGAAGGGTGTGTTTACCTTTAGAAGTCTTAGGGATGTGTATGAAATCATGGATATGGCAAGGGTTTCAAAAAGGGCAATAGTTATCGGTGGTGGTTTGTTAGGTATAGAGATAGCATCCTCCCTAAGGGAGCTGGGGCTTGAGGTTTTTCTCCTTCATATCCTTGACAGGCTCATGGAGCAATGGCTGGACCATACTGCAAGCAAGATGCTGTCAAAGAGGCTTGAGGACATGGGTATAAAGCTGATACTAAACGCTAAGACTGTGGAAATATTAGGAGGAAAAAGGAGCGAAGGTGTAAGGCTTTCCACCGATGAGGTTATCTATGGAGATTTTGTGGTGCTTGCCACAGGTGTAAGACCAAACACTTCATTGGCAGTGGCAAGTAATCTGAAGGTTAACAAGGGTATTCTCGTCAACGATTTCCTTGAAACCTCCGCTCAAGACGCATATGCGGTAGGTGAATGCGTAGAACATAGAGGCAGAACCTTTGGACTGCTAAGTCCTGTGATGGAGCAGGTAAGGGTGTGTGCCAGAAACCTTCTTTATGGGAATGTGGAAAGGTATGAAGGGTCTGTTGAGTATGCTATTCTCAAGGTTGCTGGAGTTAGGCTACTTTCTGCAGGAAGGGTTCACGAAAGGGAGGAGGACGAGATTGCCTTATACAGGGACAAAGAAAATTATCGAAAGGCGGTGGTCAGCAATGGTAGGCTTGTAGGTGTGATACTCTACGGAAGCCTATCTGGAAGTGAAAAGATGCTTAGCATGATAAAGTCTGGTGAGGGTATAAAGGATTACAGTTTCCTGATAAAAGACTTAATTGTTGAAGAAAGGGAGTTAAAGCCCGAAGATACGGTATGCAACTGCAATTTAGTCACTTATGCGGATATTCTTAAGGCAATAAGGGAGGGTGCAAGAACTATTGAAGATGTGCAAAGGATGACCAAGGCGTCCACATCCTGCGGTGGTTGTGCACCAATTGTGGAGGAAATACTCAAAAAGCATGTGAAAGCAAGACCTCAGAGGATAAACAAAGTAGAAGAATACAAAAGGGCAAAGCATCCTTTTGAAAGGGAGCTCATACAGAAATTAGAAGCATGGGCGGAGGAAGGAGACTGGCAGAAAATACCAGAGGAAGACAGGGACATAGGACTAAAATGGTACGGCATCTTCTACAGAAAGGCGACGCCGGGCTATTTCATGGTAAGGGTAAGGATAACCCATGGAAAGCTAAGCTCAGAGCAAGCTCTTGTGCTTGCACATCTTTCAAAGAAGTTTGGTAGGAACGATATAGACATAACATCAAGACAGCAAATACAACTTAGATGGATAGAGGTAAAAGACCTGACAAGGGTGCTTGAGGCGATAGAGTCTGTGGGTCTTAGCACTCTTCAGACTGGTATGGACAACATAAGGAACATCACTGGTGACCCGCTTTCTGGTCTTGTTGAAGAAAGCCTCATAGATACAGTTCCTATAGCAAAGAGGATAACGGAGGTTTTCCTCGGGAAAAAGCAGTATGCAGACCTTCCAAGAAAGTTTAACCTTGCCCTTCTTGGTTCAGAACGCGACTGTATAAACTGCAGGTTTAACGACCTATGTTTCTCTCTAGCGGTTAAGGATGGAAAGTATGGCTTTAATGTTTACGGTGGAGGTAAGATAGGGTCTGGGGGACCCGAGCCAGCTCTTGACCTAAACATGTTTGTATTGCCCTATGAGAGTATTGAACTAAGCAAGACGGTTTTTGAGTTGTATTCGGATATGGGGAATAGAGAAGACAGAAACAAAAACAGGTTTTATTTCCTCATAAAGGAGTTCGGTGTAGAAGGTCTGAGAAAAGAATTGGAAAGAAGGCTTTTGAGAAGACTGGAGGACAAAGGTCAGGACCTCGTAAAGACATGGGGTGAGAGAGAAGGTATCATAGAGCAGAAGAATGGTCTTTATACGGTAAGTCTTATGGTGCCAGGGGGAATTTTTACCGGTGAAGACCTTGAAACGGTCGCTCATCTTTCAAGAAGATACGGAAGCGGGGAAATAAGGCTCAGCGTATATCAAAATATATACATAGTTAACGTTCCAGAGGAAAAACTCAACGACCTTTTGAGCCACCCAATATTTGAAAAATACTCAACCTCTACATCGCCTTATTTTACGAACCTTATAGCCTGTCAGGGTAGCAAAACCTGTGCCTTTGGAGTTATAGAGAACAAGCCCGACGCCATAAGGCTTGCCAATTATCTCTCTAAACACCTTCCCACCGACAAAGCTATAAGGATGCACTGGTCTGGATGTGCAAAGGGCTGTGGTCAGCACGGTGCTGGAGACCTTGGTTTCGTAGGGACAAAGATGAGGTTTAACGGAGAGGTCATGCTTGCGGTGGAAGTTTTTCTGAAGGGCAAAAGGCTTGACACCATCCCTCTAAAGGATATTAACGAATATGTGAGAAAATTAATTACGGAAGGTGTAATATGAAAGCCTTAGCCATAAGACACGTAAGAATAGAACACCTTGGTTTGCTTGAGCCTATACTTAAAGGGCTTGGCTTTGATGTGGATTATGTGGATACCGCAGAGGGCATGCTCCTGAGTAGACCTCTTGAGGATTACTCCCTTGTGATGGTTCTGGGTGGTTATATGGGTGCTTACGAAGAGGCGAAGTATCCCTTTCTGTCTTACGAATACAAAGTTATGGAAAAGGCTTTAAAAGAAGGTATACCTCTCTTGGGCATATGCCTTGGTGCTCAGATGTTGGCAAAGGTGCTTGGTGCGAGGGTTTATAAGGGTGAAAGAGGCAAGGAGATAGGATGGATGGAAGTTTATAAAGTAGGAGACCATGAATATTTTAAGGATTTTCCACAAAGCCTTATGGTTTTTCAATGGCATGGTGATACCTTTGACCTACCTCAGGGGGCAATTAGGCTTTACTCTTCCAAGAAATACGAAAATCAAGCCTTTGTCTTTCAAAGGGCTGTGGGCTTGCAGTTCCACATAGAGGTGGATAAAAACATGGTAAAGGAGTGGGCTGAAGCTTACAAGGATGAGTTAAGCCAAGAAGGTATAGAAGCCTCGCAACTTTTAGCCTATGAGGGAGAGAGCCATAGAGACCCTCTCCAAAAACTTATAAAAAGACTTTTAAACCTTTAGCAAAATACTTCGCAATTGGTCTACCTCGGACTGACCAACCAAACCTCGCTCGTGCACTTGCTTATCAACCCTTGCAGGCTCAAGGGTGGCAATGATGTAGTCCATTGCCCTGTAAGCCTTTGTGGGGTCTCCGCAGGTGTAGACGTCAATGGTAGCAAGACCATGCTCTGGCCACGTGTGGATGGAAATATGGGACTCCGCCAAAAGCACCACACCAGTGGCACCGTGAGGCTGGAATTGATAGTAGTGGGAAGATATCTTTGTGAGGTCTGCTACCTTGACCGCGCTCTCAAGGAGCTGACGCACATCCTCCACCCTGTCAATAAGGTCAGGGTGGACCCCATACAGGTCTGCTAGGATATGCAGTCCGAGGGCTTTGACCATTTGCACTCCTCCTTATCAAGTTTTTGTAGCAGTTTAAACTGCCTCATGGCAAAAACCTCCATAAAAATAGAAACCTAAATTATAATACTTTTTGTGAAAAAAGCAAGTGGAAAGCAACAACTTAGACCAACTTCTAACCTTGTCAAGCAGGCAGTGTTTAATATATTGGGAGAAGTAGAGGGAATGCTATTTCTTGACCTTTTTGCTGGAACTGGTCAGATGGGTATGCTTGCGGAGGAGAAAGGTGCGGAGGTTATTTTTGTGGAAAAGAACCCAAAGTTTGCAGAAAAAATAAGAGGGAAAACTAAGGGCAAGGTGGTTATTGAAGATGCACTTAAGTTTTTAGAAAGGGCTGATATAAGAGCGGACATAATTTTTGCAGACCCTCCATATGCTTATGAGTTCTACAATAAGCTAATTGAACTGGCTTTGAAAAGCCTCAACAAAGGAGGTGTTTTTATGCTTGAACATTCTAAAAAGCTGGACTTTTCTGCGGAAAAGAAAAAAATATACGGTGATACCGCCCTATCCATATGGAGGAAAGAAGAATGAAAAGAGCAGTCTATCCGGGAACCTTTGACCCACCTCACTTAGGGCACTTGGATATAGTAAATAGGGCAGTAAAGATATTTGACCGTCTTGTGGTGGCAGTTGCAAGAAACCCCAGGAAGAACCTCCTCTTTAGCGTGGAAGATAGGGTAGACATGTTTTCAAAGATGGTAGAGGATATACAGGCTGTGGAAGTTCGGAGATTTGATGGGCTACTGGTGGATTTTATGAAAAGAGAAAACCTTGAAGTTATAGTGCGTGGTGTGAGGCTTTTTACAGATTTTGAGTATGAACTTCAGATAGCTCTGAATAACTACAAATTAGCAAAGGTAGAAACTGTCTTTATGATGCCATCGCAAGACTATATACATATAAGCTCTACCATAGTAAGGGACATAGCGAGCTACTGTGGATGCCTAAAAGGTCTTGTGCATCCTTATGTGGAGGAAAGGCTAAGGGAAAAGTTTGGTTGTAGCTGAGAGTAAAGGGCTATCTCCATAAGGATATCAAAGGCATGGTAGTGGGCATACCACATACCTGATGCTATCTTAGCTACCGTAAGCGTATCGTTTTTATTATTTTTATTTAGATATTGGAAATACTCTGTCCAACAATGCAAATTTTAAACTTCTGTCAAAATTCCACCCCCTGTTTATACTATACCACATATGCTCTGTCCAATAACACCACTGATAAAATAATTAGGTATGAAAGTCAAAAAAGACTACAACAAAGAACTGGTCAAAAGAGGTGAACTTCTTATTGACCCATCCCTTTTCCAAGAAGAACGGCAGACCACACCTCTATCCCAGAAACCTCATCCTCTTTCTGATGTTCCTCAAGTTTGCTTTGCAACTACCATATAGACAAACAGAAGGTATAGCAAGAAAGCTCCTATCCTTTCTGGGAGTTAAAG
>Ga0209289_100567_pt1 | contig 18467 bp, 18 predicted proteins | sample GXS110809BmetaG_FD_184121 | JGI IMG/M metagenome (GOLD analysis project Ga0209289, IMG submission 184121) | Hot spring microbial communities from Gongxiaoshe hot spring, China to study Microbial Dark Matter (Phase II) - GXS 110809B (SPAdes)... ...
GGGTGGCCGAGCCAGGTCAAAGGCGGCGGGCTTAAGATCTACCTAAGCCGGAGTCGAGAGACCCGCTCCCGTAGGCCAGAATGAGAAGGGCGGAAGGGTTCGTGGGTTCGAATCCCACCCCCCGCACACATATTTGGGCTCAAACTAATATAGTATCGAGTCTAGGATGTTTTTGGGTTGGATGAGTTAAGTTCTCTTCAAGGAAATGGTGGTGTTCTCCAAAACTTCTTAGTTGGGTTTCGAAGCCTTACTACTAGGGATTGTTACCTTAAGAAGCTCAACTTGTTCTTGAGATTCTCTAGACTGTCTCCTGACGATGTTGTTGGGCTTGCAAGAGAGGATCCTAGAAGGCTCGAGCATCTAATCGTAATCTTTGTAGATGCGCATAAGGCTAGAGGTGTTAGCGGTTCTACCATTAGACAGCATGTTCAAGCAGTGAAGCATCTTCTAGTAATGAACGATTTGGAAAATTCTTTAAATTGGTGGAAGATATCTAAGTTGATGCCTAAGGCTAAGAAGGTCGGATTAGATAGAGCTCCAACGAAGGATGAGGTAAGGAGGCTGCTCGAGCATGCGGACATAAGGATGAAGGCTTTGATACTGCTTCTATGCTCTTCTGGGATACGCATAGGCTCCGTAGAGCATCTCAGGTGGAAGCATCTAACGCCTGTAGAGTATCAAGGGTATAGGTTTGCCAAGCTCGTAGTCCCTGTAAGCAAGGGTGGGGAAGCCTATACAACATTCATAACTCCTGAAGCATACGAGTTCTTGATGGAGTATAGGCGTGCCCGCGAGGTTGAGGGAGAAGAGATAACTCCTGAGAGCCCACTGATAAGGATTGTTAAGTGGAGTAGGTCTGAGAGTAAGGGTATGCCTCTTCCAGCAGACTCAAAGACCTTGAGGAATCAGCTACACAAGCTATGGGAGAGGTCTGGGCTTAGGGAGAGGTCTAAAAGTAGACCTCACGACGTCAAGGCTGTCCACGGCTTCAGGAAGTTCTTCGCTACAAGGCTTGAGAGCTCAGGAGTTGGAAGGCTTATGGTCGAGACTCTTCTAGGCCATAAGATATCTTTAGCCTCAAACTACTATAAGCCTTCCGAGGATGAGCTGCTCAATGCATACGTGAATGGGATAGAGGAGCTGACGGTGTCGGAAGCCATGGAAGCAAAGGTCGAGATGAAGCGTAGGCTCGAGGAGAGGGATAAGAGGCTAGCCGAGCTGGAGAGAGAATACCTTAGCTTACAGTCTAAGCTCTCAGAGATGGAGAGGGAGCTCAAGAGGTTGGCAAGCCTACTAGCAAGAGGTAAGAAGCCTAGGAAGAGCAGATAGCCTTAAGAGCCTAGTATAAACATTCCTTGATGCCTTGCCACTTGTATTTAAGGCTTAAACCTAAGGATACCGCTGATGGTAGTGTCCGGATAAGCAATGTCAGCCGCTTCCACCTCTCATAGCAATGTAGTACAGCGTGAATAGGTTAAGGTTCTTAATTCCTTGTATATAGTCCTTAGGGCTTGGCTTATCGTGTAATATCTCTGCCCTCTCCTTTAGACACCTGAAGAGTCTTTCAAACCTGTTACATATACCGAACCTATGATGCTCATACTCTAGGCCAAGCCTATTCAGAGCCCATGGATACTTGGAACATGTACTCCGAGATAGCTAAGATATTAACCTCGCGGCTTTTATTACGCTTAAAGCAGTTAGAAATTAGGGCCACAATGTCCATGGCAAGGATAAGCCTACCAGACCCTTAAATACCATTCCTTATCCGGACACCATCTCTTCATAGGTTTCTTTAATTGACGTATTCACGTTTCATATCCTACCTCTAAAGACCTAACATACTTATCAGAATTTTTAGACAGCCTCAAAGCCTAACACCTAAGTTTAACAGAACTCCATTAGCTTCTCATCGAGCTTATATACGTGATTACATTTGCAAGGTCTGTTTTTAGATTCTTTGTCGATTTGAGCATGTCTTCTATGTCATAGACGTTAACATGGTCCTCCGAGTAGCTAACGCGATTCATAGGTAGGTACTGGACCACGTACCATCGCAGCTCCCCCTTTAGGTCGTCTTTCTCTGTTTGCGTAAGGCGTCTCCATCCCACCAACGCAATTTCAGCTTAGTGGGCATCTATATCTACATACTTTTTAAAGTACTCTGCTAGGATTATAGCCTTCGCAACCATTTCTAGTACGAGAGCCGAATTGGTTAACGAGCATTCGATTTCAGCTATAGATATGTTAAGCTGTCGGTTGGACTTAAGCGCGGAGAAAGCGTCGACCTCTATACCGTGCTTTAGTCCTCGCTTGGATATCTGACAAAGGTCGATGCCTATTGACCTTAATCTTGGAGGGGTCAAGACTTGTATTCTCTGTACGTTGCGCCAGTGTTCTCCTCCTACTTCTTTGAGCCATCGTCTGGCTATAAGCTCGAAGATGAAGCCGTTTGCTTTCTCCCTTCTGGCTGGATTCCTATTTATGTACTCGTTGACGGTCTCGGGGTTCCTACATATATCTTCCCAGACCACGTGATCATATCTATAACTCAGGTATTCTGCCATAATGTTCAAAACCTTGTCTACGGCATCGCCCGTCCATCTCGGGAATAATTTAGGCCTTCGGGTTAGCAGATGCTGTGGGAGAGGGCCTCGAAACGGGAGGACGTTCAGCTCCTCGGCTAGCCTCTTAACCATTCCGCTTAGCAGCTTCCTCTCATCCTGACTTGCGTCTTCTTCTCTCGTCTTTCGCCAGAGCTCTAGGAATTCCCTTAGGTCCAGCGACAGGTCAAATAGATCCTTAGCGTTTCGGGTATGAGGTTCTAGCGACATGGCTTGTAACCTATGTTACCTACGGGTTAATCTTTATAAAACTGTTTGGGCGGTCATACTTGGCCTTTATTGTATTCCGCCCAGCCTCTCTCTTCCTTGTAGCCTTGTAGGAGTGTGAGGCGGTGTGTCTCCTTCGGGAGAGTGGCTTAGTATCCGCTTCTTAAGGTCTTGTGCCTTTGGCCCCAAAGCCCTTTCCCTTGCAGAAACTTTGATGAGTTTAAAGAAGTCTCGTCCGCAGGCCATAAAGACCCCCGAGTAGTCTGATTCGCTATAGATATTCTTCAGCTTGGATAGTCTTCTTCCCTAGCTTTCTCCACATACTCTTTAGTGAGCTCAAGCTTCTCCTTAAACGGCTTATGGTAGGTAACCCTGTCTTCTGACCGCAGAGCCCCAACCTGTCATACACGATAATGATGTCTATGTTTTCAGCTTTCCTTCTCGCAAGTATTTCTTAAGCACAGGGAAGAATACTCCTTGGTACCTCTCGATTGCCGGGAGGGGTTTAGGGCCGCTAGACCTTCGCTGCGAGGTTGACAGCAAGATCATGTAACGCTTAGAGGCCACGGCCCAGACACCTATAGGTATACTTCGATGAAGTCTTTAAAGCTCAGGTTCTTGTTTACGAAACTGTCGAACGTGTACTCGGTTTCGTCTTTCGTCAGACGGAGCGTTAAGAACTTTCGGCCAGTCAACTTGTAGGGCGGTGACGATAGGTGGCTTACGTCAAAGAACGCTGTTTGCTGGCTCTGCACGAATAGCCTTCCCTACTTATGGACGTGTCCAAAGATGTGGATGCCAAGCTTATAGTTCTCGACAAACTTTCTGATTATCTTTGACCCGAGTCTCTTCGTAGTTATCAGCCTCTTCCCGTCTTCCTACTTCTTATCTATAATTGGTATTCTGCCTTGCAGCTCAAGGGACATCTCCTCTAAGATTGTGCCATCCCTTAAAGTTATAGAGGTGGAATAATCTGCGACCCTATACGGCTGGGAGTGCGTTATAAGCACGATGTAGTCGGGTTTCTCGAACATGTCTTCCTCGATACATATCCTGAGATCTGAGAATATGCCTTGAGAAACCATGGGGACGTTCTCGTTCCATAAATACGTTAGGGCTCATTTTCCTTGACACTGTTGGAGGGCGCTCCGCCCAGACCTATGAATCCTACCCTGACTCGACCCCTCTCCACTATGAAGAAGGTAGACCTATCTATGTTTACTATGCCATCAGTTGGGGGAATCTATTTCCTCAGAATCAGAGTCATTTGGCACGAAGAGCACAAAATCTGCGACATCCTTTAGAAGCAGCAGGATCTTCTAGGCATTCTTAACATACTCTGTAGGGACAGCATGCCAGAGCTTCACATCTAGGTCACCAGCTATGATGACGACTCTCTTGTTCTTGTCTGCAGGATTCAGTTTTGAAACAAGTTCCTTAACTAAGCGATCGTTTTCGTAAACGTCTGATACGGCAACTAGCTCCATGCACCACCTAGCAAACGCGAGTTCTTTGCGCAATCTACCCACTATCTGCGAGATAGTTTCCGAATCATAGCCTTTATAAGCTAGGATGACGACTTCTCCAGCAGATACTTCGTCCATCTCTATAAGTTAACAAGGATCGCGGCTAGGGCTCTCTGTGTGAAGGCATAGACGTTTTTAGCCTGAAGGATAGGAGCCGGCAACCTCTACTCACGCCCTGCCGGTCACTCGTATTCTTGAAGGAAAAGGCCCTTCCCCTGCATCGCGGTTATGAACGAATCTACCAACGCCGCCAGCTTCCAAACCGCATCTCCCTCTAGCATGACCCCAATCTCGTAGTTGGTGACCATCCCTCCCCAAGACAAGTTTGCGGAGCCTATAACGGCCCTGATCCTATCGGCTATGATGACTTTTGCGTGGAGCTGCCGTCCCGCGAGGTCGGAAAAATTGTAGACCGTTATGTTGGACGACGATCTCCGCAAAAAATTTAGTTTCGATCTGATGAATTCGTCTTGGGTCTCCAGCCGGTTGATAATAATGGTAACCCTCACCCCCCGTTCTGCCGCCTTTTCCGTGAGGTCCAAAATGCGCGCCGCCTGACGGGTGAGAAGGTAGGCCACAATATGAATTTCGCTGCGCGCCGATGCTATCAGCTCCTCAATAACGGGTTCGATTCCCCGTACTCCCTCCCTGAGGAGCTCGGGACCGGTTGCGAGGATCCATACGTCGTTCAAGGTGGGTTATCCCTTAGAAGGTTTCTGTCGAGCCACATATTTCTGTGTTCGCAAGACGTCTCTGAGACCAGTAGGCACCCATAGCATGCGGCTCCGATATAACCCCCGACCCTGAACAGGTTTTCGGCACAGATTGGGTCGATTGAACATGAGTGAAGCGTGTCCAAGGCATTCTCTAGGATATCCGTAAAGTGAGGGACCAATGCGATAAGGCCGCCTAACGTTCCCTCACTTCCGGGCTGTGTCGCATATAGGAGTACTCCACCCCTTGCCTTAGAGCCATCGAGCTCAATGAAGATCCTTTCACGCATCGATGCGGAAGAGTATCCAGAATATATCGACACGCTTCTGATGAGGAGATGCGCCAGTGAATGCCACCATACGAAGACCGGGTGAAGCTCATGTCTCATCTTCCCTCGGAAAACATGATCGGGGTAGCCGTCGGAATTGCGGTATGCCTCGAGCCACTCACTTGCTGACCGGCCTTCCAGATCAAAGTGCCAGCCGTCCCCGGCATCTAGCATAATGAAGATACCCTCGCCCAGAAATTCCACCCCCGGATACCATTCTTGGTGTGGATTGAGTGGGTCGGGGAAACCTATATCCACTAGATCGGCGGGAACTTGGGTATCGACCTCTCGGCGGTATCCCTTCTGAACTATGACCGTTCTTAAACGGGAGACGGGAACGACGCGGAGCACCTTTCCACCGGACCCACGAAAACGCTGGACTGATTGGGGATTTATTTCAAGAAAGACTTGGGATCGTGGCCTCGGGCCGCGATACGGAGGTATCCCCTCCACTGATCCGCGTACTAAGGCGTGGAATTCTTCCAAAATCAGTGCCTCATAATCTCGCGGCACGGGCGTAAGTATCTCGCTGATGGCCCGCTGAATCTCGTCCCACTCGTATCTTAGGATCTTACGTGCGGTGTCCTGCTTTATGAGACCTCCGCTCACCAAATTATTGAGTATATATTCCAGCTCCTGCTTAGAGGATATACCCCTCATGCCGATCAACATTGTACGTATTGATGTATCTTGCAGCAAAAGATGCAGTTCGGTATGACGCGGCGGAATTGTGAACAGCGTCCTTATTTCCGGAATGCGCAGATTAGAGGCCTGCCGCTGTATCATCAACATATGTCCACCGCACTCCTGATAGAGCGGCCCCGAGCCGAGCGGCTCCCTTTCAGGGAACCTGCCGCTACAGCGGAACCGCTGTACATATGCCCGTCCTAGATTTGCGTGAGCATGGCAACGAGGACACTCCAGCTCTATTCTGCTGAGGGCTCCCCCGCCGCCTCTCCACCAAAACCAGTCATTGTGCGGGCAGGTGGCAGAATTGCCATGGACGATCTCGTACCAACCGACGTCATCCATGTGTCCCCGCGGGCATGCGGCGATGAATCTGATGGGCTCAACATACCTACTGACCGTTTTGCACGAGGGACATTGCCTTAAACGAAAAAGCACCGAGCGGTCGTCACCGTGGGCTTGGTTGTTAAGGCATAGCCGCCACTTAGGAAAGGCGCGTGTGCGGTACAGAGGCCGATCTGCTGGAGCTCCCAACTCCGCATTGGTTGGAAGCCTGAATATACGCGCCCTCTCTAACAATCCCTCCGACATCCTTTGATCGGCTATGTCGTAATCAGAAGGTCTCAGGCCGCGTCCGGATTCGAAGAGCCCGATATCCGGGCGGGGTATAACCCGGGGGCCTCCGGGGCCCTCTATTATTGCCCCAGGACCGTATGTGATGACGAACTGGGAAAGCCTGATATGCTGCACCACGGAGTTCTCACCCTTCCTACGCCTCAAAACCCGTGGTGTCCTCAACCTCTCTGAGAGACTGAGGGGCGTCCGAGTAGACCACATCGATCTCTTTGCGGTATTGATGCTGTGCGTCGCCAAGGACCACGGAGTGTTTCACGTCTCTATACTCCACATACCTCAGGTCGGGGTGGGCTTTTGCTATGTTCTGCCAGCGGTCCAGCTTTGATTCCAATTCCCTCCTTATGTTTGTCCCCTGAACCGTCAGGAGGTTTGTGCTCCGGTATCGGTTCTCTACCGCATCTATGACGGTCCTCACTTCAGAGACAGTGGATCTGGCGCTGGACATTCTCGGAGCCGAGCCCTCTTCATGCCAAGAGATCAGCGTCCCACGCATATTTCTTAACATAAAGACGAGGAGAGGTCCGGAGAACCTGTCTATGACTCCCGGCGAGAAGGGGAACACAGTTACGGGCTCTACGAATCTGTGAAGCTGGCGGTGGTAACCGACAAAGAATTCATAGTGAACTAGGTCGCGTGGCCTTGTAGCCCTCAGGAAAGTTACCACCAGACCACCCGCGCCCCTTCCGACTCGTCCGGTGGACTGGATATATGCCGCTGTGGTTTTGGGCTGGCCGTTAACCACCATCAGTCCTATACGTGGTATGTCGACACCTGTTCCAAACATCGATGTTGTGAATAGCGCGTCCTGAGCATTGGGATAGGACTCATTGAGCAAGTTAAGTATGCTTGGCAGCTCATCAGAGCCGGTTCTGCTAGACAGCTCCACACATCTATCCTCTGGGAGTGGACGCGGATTTCCGCGCGCGATGGAGCCGATACGCTCCTTGATGTCCTGCCTGTAAAGTGCCCTAGCTCCAGCGAGCTCCCGGATGGCATTAAAGTATCCGGTGAGAGTCCAGAAGGCGTCTATATTGGGCCTGTTCTTGCTGTTCCATGCAGTCTGAAGAAGACGCGCCCATATCCTCACTAGGGGCGTGTGGGGGCCTCTCCCTGGAGCACATATTCCGACATACAGCCTGCCCGGAATTTTGTCATCTAGCGAATGGGTCTCCCTCTCTCTGATGAAGAATCTGTCGTCTGCTGAGAGACCGTGGGGCGGAAAAACTTGGAGCCTTCTGGCGAACACCGACCGAACTTGCCTGTCGGCCCCGTGAATCGTTGCGCTTGAGGCTATGTACTTCACTCGCCACCCGGTCTGTTGGCTGCAGAGGAAATCCACGGCGGTCTCGTAGAAGCCCACTAGGCTGCCCAGCGGCCCCTCTATGAGATGAACCTCGTCTTGCAGTATAAGGTCGGGCGGGTCCAGCGGGTGAATATCGACGAAAAATCTCCCCTTACCGGTCCCAGACGGTACCGGATGGCCTTTGTTGACCGGCAGATAATGCAGACCGCGCCTATAATATCCTCCAATACAGTGATGGAACTCGACGTTTCCGAAGATGGCGGAGGCACGGGGCTCGAATGGAGGTCTCGCGAATTTGTCTACCGTCGAGACGAGCATGGATGGTATCCTGTGATAAATCTGATCATCCACGGTGAGAGCCGGGATTGGAATACGGTCAGAGACATTCAATGAGCTAAGGCGGAACGGCTCTTGAACATCGATAGGGTTGTTTCCGTCAGGAAAGTTAGGGCGTGCAGGTATCTGCGGCGGCCTGCCGTGAATCAAGCCCGCAGGCGCTCCCCCACACCACGGAACGCGAAGCCCGCATCTCGGGTTCGGACAGAATATCTCAAAATCGTATTCAACCTTGTTGCCGTGCTGTCCTAAGTATCGGCGGATGAAATAGCCGGGCCTAGACGCGCGGATGGAGATGAGCTCAACACCACCTAGCTTATGCTTCAGCGCCTCCCATAATCTGTCAATATCCGGGTCGCTGATCTGCTCTTTAACGTCTATCAATAGTGAAATAGTAAAGTATCCGTCGGAATGATGTGGCGATAGATCTGCTGAGACAACATTTAACCTCCCGTAGGAGCCCGCTAGGTCGGTGATGGCGTTACGAAGGCTCTGAGCGCCGGACGAACGCACCACCAGATGCAGGTTGTATCTTCCCGGCCTTAAGCCGTTTTTGGGTACCGAAAGTATTGCGCCGCATGCCGGACAATTCATAACTTGGGCAGGCTCACTTCTATCATGCGAGCCTTTCAAGATTTTGAGAGCCCCGGGAACCTCCCTCCCGGCCCAAGCCTCTTGTAGGCTATTGGGTGTGACGCCTCCCCCGACCCACAGACCGATGGAGAATGGCAAGGATCCCCATAGATAATCGTCATTGATGGTACATCTGGAGGGTCTCCATCCAACGGGCACCTCGCACCCCAGACCATGGACCCGGAGATATTCGCATGCGGTGATCATCGCCAGAGCTCTCCTAAACTGCTGTATTGTGAGCAGCCTCAGGGTGTATCGCGTGATTACGGAGACCCCGCCTCCTGTTCTGTCGCCATTTTTTCTGCGCAAGGCTCTCCTCCTCCTATAAGCCATGGCAAGTGCCGCTATCGCCAGATATGCCTCAGTCTTTCCGGCGCCGGTGGGCACCCAGAGGAGGTCGCAGACGTCCCTCCAAGCGGAGTCCTCTCTTAAAACTGACTCTATCGTGAAAAGGATGAATGCGAGTTGGAAGGGCCTCCATCTCAGCCCGCTCCCCTTAGCCCATCTCCGCTGAATGTCGAGGGCCTTATTGGCGAAGCAAAATGCGAGCCGTGCATCATCATCCATGCACAGCAGATCAATACCCCGCGTTATGCGGTTAAGGGCATCTTCACAGCGTTTTATCAGGCGCTCCGCAATCTCCCGTTCACTTTCCGATAGTTCCACCAGTGAGCCTCGTAACTCATCAATCCATCTTCGATATGCCAACGCTAACGGTTCCAGCCTCGAGCGCAACTCGCTTGGGTCCCAACTTTCGGCGAGAACTTCAGCGCTCAATTCAGGAGAGGAGCCATAACTCTCTTCATTCCACTCCATATCGGGCATGGGGATGGCGTAAATCGGAACAAATTCTGTTCTAACATCCGGGCACACGAACCTTCTTTTTTCCTGCTCTGGCAAGATATCGCCATCCAGCCAGTGGAAGGGGGGCTCATTAACGCATTCCGGCGAATCGAGTCTCCCCTCATAGGGCTTCTCTGGGTCGACATCCCTCCACACCGCGGAGCATAGGTGCCCACGCGCAAGGATTGGCCGTTGCCTATAGAGGAACGACAGCTCCCCTTCCTCCTCCCTCAGCGGCTCCTTCTGTATCACGGGAATGACTCTCGTCCCGGACCAGCATACAACTCTTATCTGGGGCTGGAAAATGTGATGCTCTGGACTTGGCGTGTCGCCGATGGAGGCGGGCGTGAAACGGATCCCGTTAACTTGGTAGAGCGTGACGAATGCTCGATTTCCCTGCCAATTTCTAACGAGAACGTGCAGGTGTATCTCAGCACGGTCTGGGGTGGTTTCTACACCATCCGGCCCTATCCGGAAAGATTTTTTATCGCTGTCCAGTGGTATAGCTCTTATGGCATATCGTGGCTCCCTTTTCCATACTTTTTTATCAGCATTCCAAAAGTATCTTGACCATGTAAGACACACGTCAATGCCCGGTGTTGTTCCGCCGTGGTATTCCACCATAAAGGATAGACCGATCGAAGGAGGTCTGCTCTTGGGATTGAGCACCGGGGAAAGGTGCGGCGGAACATAGATGTCGGTGTCATCTGTCTCCTCCTCATATTCCTGCGACTCGTTAAGTGCAATCTCCGACTCCACATCGATGTCCCTAACCGACGGGGAAGAAACCGGCGCTAGGACTCCGGTTATATATTCGCTGAGAGGATTCGCACGGATTTCCTCCCGTAAACCGCAGCGCGGACCAAGAATCTCTTTTACAAGTTCAGTGACGAATAGCTCGCGCATATTCCCTTAATGCGGGAGGGATCATAAATCTTTTTACATGCCTATTACCTATATGGCTTAGTTCACAGCTCCAGAGAACGTTTAAGAGCCTTAGCAAGAACCACGGAGAATTTTGGCGAGACGGAGTCAGCTATCATCTCATATTTCTTTGTCAGGCCGATATCTTGGGGAAAGCGGAAGTCATCTGGAAACCCCATAATTCGGAGTGTTTCCCGCACCGATATGGGCCTTGTCTCTCCTCCGTTGAATGAATCGGGATGAAGTATGTAGGTCTTTGCGATGTTGCCGAATGACGGTGCCGGATGGTCCCACTTCAGTATATACCACCCGTATCTTCCCGACGCATAGTAGCGCATGTATCTTTCCACCGTTCTCACTTTCGGCCAGACATGGTCTATCAACGGGTCAGGCCCCCTCCCTCTCAGGTCGCCGATGGCTTCTTTCACGGTTCCAGCAGGTCGTTTCGGTATACCGTCGAAGACCTGCTCCGGCGTAACACCCAATCCTTTCATAATCCCAATGACGAATAGCCTCCGTCTTGCGGTTGAAGATCCGTGGTCACTATATCTTACTATCTTGCCAGACACTAGATAACCCGAGCGCGACATTGCGGTGAGGCAGTCCAGGAGGACTGGCTCTCCCCTTATCGCCGGCACGTTCTCCATAACGAAGGCTATCGGCCGAATCCGGTGAACAGCATCATAGAAGGCACCCAGGCATGGGTGTGCTGGATGTCTTCTCCCTCTCTTGGTCAGGTTCAGAAGCGACCATGGCTCGCACGGCGGGCCGCCTATGATTAGGTCGAACTCTCCTTCCACCCTCTCTTTCACGAGGTCCACTTGGGCCGTCTTCCCCACCCCATTCAACTCGTAAGTCGCGCAGGCCTGATCGTCAATATCCATTCCGACAACCTCGAAGCCTGCCCAAGCGAAACCGAGGGCTAGGCCGCCCATTCCGCAGAAAAGATCGAGAACCCGCCGCCTGTCCATCTGAGGGCCCTCACCTCTCCGTCCTAAATACTGCACCTCCGGCAAGCCTAACATGCCCCTCCTTCTCGAGCTCTTCGAGTATCTCATCCGCCAGTCTATCCACGTTAATTCCGCTGAATCTGAAGTTTTCGTGGCAGCTGATACAGACGCGTAACCTAGCCCTTGCGGTTATGATATCCGTGCGGTAGTACTTGTCCAGAATTTCAAGGAGCCGGTGCTTACAGTCCGCCTTTATGAGGTTCTCGGCTCTGCGCCTAAGGATGTGCGGATCATCAGTTTTTATCGCCCACATCCCATTACGGGGCTGAACCACGACACCCTTTTTCACCAGCCCCCACAGAAGAGAGAAGACGATATACTTTCTCGCCCCCGGTATCTTTGCTTTTTTCATCAGTTCCTCTAGTGTGAGTAATTTATCCGGCTCCCCGGACAGCACGTCCATTATCCTAGACTCATCCGGATATATCCACATTCCGTCCTTCTCCAATAATCTTCCGCGCATCCGCAATGTGCTGAGAATCTCCCTTATCCAGAGACCGCCCATCCGCCTGTTAAGAGCGTCTAGTATTTTTGACACAGACAAAGCGTGAGGTACTCTCCTAAGTGCGTCGATGACGTCTGATTCGAGCCTTGCTAGGATTGTACGTGCAAACTCCGTCAGGTGATCGTCGCCCTCTATAACCCAGATCAAACGGGTATCCAGCCCATCAAGCTGTAGTGGCCGCACGCCCGCACTCCGCAGATCTTCCAGACCCCTCAGGATCAGGGATGCCGGCACGTTCAGAGAGCTCTCAGCTTTCGGAATGGCGATGAGCCCCTTCTCCTCCAACTCTCGTCGGAGCCAGTCAAGAATCGCCGCTCCTGTAGCCGCGTAAAGGACCTCGACCCCTATTTTGGTCACTTTGACTTCCCCTCCGAATTTCTTGATAAGGCCCGTATCTCTCATCCACAGAACATCCTCGTATGTCAAATTAGTACCGAAAATTGAACACAGCTCCTTAAATGATTTTGGGAGGAGCTCCTCATTCTCATGCATCCTGACCAGCTCCACTATACACGACATCACGGATTTGTTCCTATATAGTTTTTCGGCTATCGTTTGAAGACGGACTTTCTGACGATCAAGTATCAGAGTCCACAGAGCTAATGGTGCATACTCTGCCGGGCCCGGCATTTCGCCTCTAAGCCTCATCAGGGAAAGCTTCTGATCTAAGAAGCCGGCAACAATATCGTCACTAGTTGGGGCCTTATTCTGTGCCCAAATCAGGTATCCCGCCTCCCATTTGATGGAGCCTGTTCTGAACCGTGAGGGATCGACATTGGGGTAATGATGCCGGATGGCCTCCTGAGCGACCTTCATGCGAGCTCTAACGAATCCGATGATGTCATCCTCGAGGATCTCCGAATCACTCTCCGCGGGCTCGATGATGAAGGCCTCGGGGAGAGTCTGTCTTCCTCTTCCATACCACGTCACGGTGAGTGCCCTGACGGGTTCCCCCCTCAGCGCCTCAACGCCTTTAATATCGCCGTTCCATACAAGCTGGATTGCCACACCTCTGTTGAAGCGGCCCGCGATGCTGATAAGGGGGAGCCTGACATCGGATAAGTAGCCCGCGACGACCTGTATTGCGCCGAGCGCCACTCCTCCTCGCAGTTTTTCCCGCAATTGGCGTGAGGCAACTCTGCAGAAGTTTTCGAAGGCGATGGAGTATGGGTACCGTCGAAGATCATACAGCGAGGCCTTTAAAAGGTCCAACTCTTTGAGGATGAGCTCACCACGGTTATTGCGGATGGAGAGATGGACTGGATGAAGTCTGTTAACGTAGGGGATAGGTTGCACACCCCCAATTTCATACATGCCGGGGTTGAGATCGCGAACGTGATCAGCACGGCACCGGAGGGTCAGGGGGCATCCTAGCGACGGTATGACCACCGACAGATCGACAACATTTTCCCCGAAGAATGGATCGTAAAATTCCGCAGATTTTGAGAATACGTATCCTGAGAGCGTCGTACTCGTCGATATCGACAGCCTGTATCTTGCCGCCAAACGGGCAGGCTCGCAGATCTGTCTAGAATAAACCTCCTCTGAGACGGCGTATTCGCGGATTCTCTCACACCATCTTTTCAAGTATGAAAATGACTTTTTTGCTAACTCATGACCTCTTGCCATATCCGGGTCAAGGGCATCAGGTTGATGGTTCAGTATGATTTCAGCATTCTGGCGAGACGCGATAAGGGCGATGTATAGGGACTGAAGATACATTTTAACGCTTTTCTCGCGGAGAAACATAGGTCTGAGGAGCATCCCGCGGCTGCTCACGGTCTTTCGCGTTAAGCAAATATTTATGTCCGATCGTATATAAATCTATAAAAGGTCTCGATTCCATTTAGTGATAGGGCGGAAAACGTGAAATGGATATAGAGGACGAGATCGTCCAGAGAATTCTGAACTGGTATAAAGATCACGGCAGGTCATATCTCTGGAGGCAGAACCAAGATCCATACGGTATCCTGATCGCTGAAATGATGTTGCAGAGGACAAAATCGGATCAGGTGGCAAGAGTATATACCAGCTTCCTAAAGAAGTACCCTAACCCTACGGCCCTAGCTAACTCTGACCCAAGAGAGATCGAGCGGTTTCTGCGGCCCTTGGGCCTGAGATGGCGCGCAAGAAAGTTGTGGGAGATGGGGAGAACTCTAATAGAGAGGTTCAACGGGACCGTCCCCGACGACTACGAAGAGCTTCTGTCGCTCCCTGGCGTGGGCCAATACGCCGCATCAGCGGTTCTATGCTTCGCCTTCGGGAAGAACCTGCCGGTCATCGACGCAAACGTGTGTAGGGTGGTGAGCCGGCTCTTCGACCTGAGGCCGGCGGGTGAGGCAAGAAGGGATCAAAGGATTATCAAGAAGATACACGACCTCCACGCGCACGTTCTCCCGGAAGAGTGTTCGCGGTATAACTGGGCCATACTAGATCTCGCAGCTATAATCTGTACGCCTAGAAAACCCCTATGCCCCCGGTGTCCTCTAAACAGCTTGTGTAGAAACGCAACGGCTTAACCAAAAAGGTAGCTTCCAAGACTTAGCTGACGGCAACACGGCCACGGACAAACCTTTTGGTGCTATATTATCCCTCTACATAAGACGCCATGTCACTATGGTGCTGTAGCGACTGCAGCACAAGACGTCAAGTCACTAGTATGACGCGGGCGTGGGTGGCGTGGTATGAGCAGGCGTAGGAGGTCTGGGTTTTCCGAAGAGGTTTCTGTCAGTATTTGTGGCAACTGACTTCCTACTAGTCGTTATTCTCAGCTTCTTCAGCTTCTAGGTGGTCACACCCCCCTCTACAACCTCTAGGAACTCCTCTAGGACAGCTGCAATAGAACCCGCTGATCAAGCCTATTGGAGCACCTATATCCCAAGTTGTCGACTCCCTCTCAAACTTTTTCTCAGTTCTTAGTACCGGGACTCAACAACCGGTCGGCCTAGGTGCGACGATGGGCTACACATTGTCTATAGGAGAGTCCATATAGTATCAGACCAGTAGCGCAGTCACCCTGAGCGGCGTGGGGTTGCTGTATGCCGGGATACAGATGAAACCTGATAAACTAGGATACAAAGCTCTTAAGCTATATGACGAGGATACGGGCGCTGAAGGTGAGGTCTGGCTCCAGCCCTACGTAAATATAGCAGTCCTAGAGGGGACGGCTGAGAAATATAGCGTTAAGGTCGACACTAAGACAATACTTAAGTGCGACGACGGAACGCTCGGGATACTTCAGTACAACGGTGAGGAGAGAATGGGTGTAGGTGTTTCGGGTAGGATAGACTTCCAGAAAGCAGCCACGAGGAGGAGCAAATTTATGGCAAGCTCAGGCCGGCACTTGCCAGAGGAGCGGTAAACTGCCAGCTGCAGCTCGTGGCAGACTATAGCGGCGAGGTGAAGTTCGCAGAGGATGAGGAGCCGGTTTGGAAGACGCTGACCAACGTAGTGTTGGGGACATTCGACCTCAGAAAGGTTACTCCGGCAGTTGACTTCGAGTTCAGGAAAAACAGTAACGCCACGGACAGGTCTCTTGCCGATGTGATGGTTAGAGGCACGGGAGGAGTGGGGCAGCTGCAGACAATCACATATACTCACACCCAGTTCATAGTAACGACACCAGACAGTAACAAGAACAAACACAGTTGTAAGAACAAGTACAGTACAAGTAGTCACAACAATCACTAAATCACAGGAAAGGACAGTTACAGTTACTTTAACAGTAGGAGGTTCTGGGGGAGGGCTGACTGGAGGCGGAGGATGGTATCCAACTTCAGGGGTTTTAATCATCGAGCCTTATGACAAATTCATCTTCATCAGTGGGTGAGAGATGGATGTACGTTCCCGTTTTTTATTTCTGCGTTGTTTTTCGCCGGTCTAAACCCGTTAGCGACAACAAACTGGATAGAGATTTATCCGGTTCCAATCCCGCCAGAGGTGCTGGTCTATGTCGATACAACTGGACAGTGCCCGCAGGAAGATAGGGAAGATAGGATAATCTCTCAGTTGCCTGCCGCTTTCCGATTTCATCGGGAAGCCGTGTTAAGGTTCATAACAGAGTTAGGGGAGAGATACGAACAACTACTTGATGTTAAGTTTAAAACAACTTTCAGGAGGGAATCCGCTCATGTGATCTTCAGAGTTACCAATTTACAGCCGCCAACCATTGGACAGACTATTATAAGCGACACTCTCCTATTAGAAGTTGAAATCAGTTGCGAACTGGCTGGTTACCCTGTTTTCTATACACAGGCGATAATCTTACATGAATTGTACCATACTCTGGGGATTGGACATATAAGGGATAATGTAGCCGGCGACCTTGTGGGTGACCCCATCGCAGGCGTAAGTAGACCGGTCTATCCAACCACATTGACACTCTACGCCATCTACCTGAGGTATTTCGGCGGGCTATCTAACGCGAAAAAACATCCATACAACTCCCGAGAAACATACCCTATGTCCAGTCAAGGCCTTTCAACGAGACAATAGAGTCATTATCAAAAGAACTGTCATGGTATGTTCAGTCTTACGAAACTCTTATAACGACGATGAAGAACGATATCACTTTCTTGAGGGATACAACACTGGCCATAGAGTTGCGGTTGAAGAATACAGAGTCGAAAGTCAGTAACATGTCTTCCGAGCTGGTAGGTCTGTCGGGCCGTCTATCAACTGCTGAATCGCAACTAAACAACCTTGGAAGAGATTTCTCAAGCTTGAGGGAGGGGCAGAGAAGCATAAATGAAAGCCTCTCAGACATCCAAAGACTGTTAGACAGGAATGGAAGTGAGGTTGAGCTGCTTAAAAGCTCTCTTTCAGCCCTTTCTGCAGAACTGGAAAGTCAGTCACGAATGGTGACGACATTATCGCTGGTTGTGCTGATGCCGGCCCTCGTGTAGACCTCGTATGCATAGTTATACATGGCTGTGTGTGTTAGGAAGGTTGCCTCGGCCTCGCTCTTCACCTTTCTTGGGCATCCCTTCCCGGGGAAAAGGGGGAGGTAAGGGCCTCCAAAGCCCTTCCAGGCCAGCCAATCAAGCCTCTTCTTCACGGCATCCACCACGGCCTCGTCATCCACTATCTTGACCACTGCGTTCCCCCTCTTCGCAGTCCTCAGCCGGATAATCATCCTGTCGCCGTCAAACTCTATGTTCCTGACCAGTAGCCTGCTGATCTCTATCGGCCTGCAGAATGTCCTAGCAGCCAGCCCCACTAGGCAGGTTCTAATCCACCCCCTCTTCTCGCCGTCAACAACCATTCCCTCCACAAACCTCCGGAACCCCGGGTGGAAGTACCTGTACCTGATCAGCCGCGAGTCGAGCTCAGCCGCCGTCTTCACCAGCTTCTCCCTCTCCGCATCCGTCAAGACACGCATCCTCATATAGCCCTCATCAAGATACTTCGAGTCATAGTACACAGTCACCTCCCTTGCCAAGTTGTCGAGTAGGCTGGCGAGGTAGCCTGTAACCTCCGGGCTCGCGCCTATAGACCTGAGAAACTTCAGCAAAACCGCCACGACCTTACACTCGTATACAGGCCCTGAACGGCCGTAGAGAGGGCTCCGGACAGCATCCAGGAACGACATAACATCTTTGACAGAGAACTCCCCCACATCCTTAGCCCCCACCTCCTCCAGAAACCTCTCAACAATGTAGGAGTAAACCGCCCTAGTAGTCGGCGATAGGCGGGAAAGCTCCTGAACAAACCCCGGATACCTCTCCAGCAAACCCTCCTATCTATATAACCCCAAGAACACCCTATTTAAACCATCACCCATTCACCCACAAACCACGAAACTCAGCTGCCAACAAGTACAGTCAAAACACCAGCAAACCCCGCAAACAGCCGGCAGGCCCGAGACCAACATAGACAAAATAAAATATACTATATAATACTAATAGGACTTTTGCCGCGCCGATATCCATACGGTATAATGAATTCTCTCGTAAGAATTCATTTTGCCGTAGAAGTTCGGAGCCATATAAGCTCGGGGGGCGGCTAAAGTGGGGGGTTTCTTGTTCTTTTTTCTGGTTTGTGTTTTGGCTGGTGGTTTTAGGTGTTTTAGCGTGTTTTAGGGGTTTTTAGGGGTGTTTTAGGGTGTTTTAGGGGTGGTTTAGGGGTTTTTAGAGGGTTTTAGAGGTGTTTTAGGGCTCCTAAAGTGGCTTAAAGCGGCCTCTAAAGTGGGG
>Ga0209289_100568_pt1 | contig 18389 bp, 12 predicted proteins | sample GXS110809BmetaG_FD_184121 | JGI IMG/M metagenome (GOLD analysis project Ga0209289, IMG submission 184121) | Hot spring microbial communities from Gongxiaoshe hot spring, China to study Microbial Dark Matter (Phase II) - GXS 110809B (SPAdes)... ...
TTCAAAAAGTTCTTTTTTCCCCAGAAAAGCTTGCTTTAGTGTATCCAAAAACAACGATTTCCCAAATCTTCTTGGTCTTGAAAGAAAATAGTATCCTCCTCCTTCATCTACAAGTTTTCTTACAAAGCGTGTCTTATCTACATAGTAAAAATTATCTTGCCTTATCTTCTCAAAACTCTGTATCCCTATTGGTAGCTTCTTCCTCACAATACATAGAATATAAAGGTCATAAAAAAGTTTAAGATTTTTATTGTAGTTCTTTCACTTAAATGAATTGTAAAGAAATTTTTATCTGTTTTTGCTTTGTTGCGCTCATCAAAAATTTTAAGTTTGCGTTCTCAAGGAAGTGAGATAATGGACACAACAAAAGAAACAGAAGAAAATATTTTCTGAAGGTTAAAAGTTTGTAATCTTTATCTGCTCAAAGCAAACATACATACAAATTTTCTTCTCTTTTCACTTCTTTCATTTTGAAAATCTACATAAAAAACAGAGTTCTTGATGAGTTTATAAAATCATCTTCCGAAATGCAAAAGATTTAAAAGTCCCTAATCACTCTGCTTTCCAATAAAATTTCAATATGTTTAACTATGTTTGCAGCAAAGCAATTTTATATCAAAAAATAACAAACGATTTAAAAGAGTAATTAAGAATTAAAAGTGGAGGTTCTAAAGGATATGGATCCCAAAAGAGAAATCCTTGAAGCCACTTTAAAAGAGCTTGAGAAAGCTTTTGGTAAAGGTGTAATAATGAGACTTGGAGAAAAAGGAGATTTGAAAATTCCGGTATTTTCCTCTGGAAGTCTATCAATAGACATAGCTGTTGGTTGCGGTGGATTTCCAAAAGGAAGATTTATTGAAATATATGGTCCGGAATCATCTGGAAAGACAACGATAGCATTACATGCTATTTCTTCTGTTCAGGCAAATGGTGGAACTGTCGCTTTCATAGATGCTGAACATGCACTTGATCCAATATATGCCAAAAACCTCGGTGTTGATGTAGATTCACTTTTGATATCTCAACCAGATTACGGAGAACAGGCTCTTGAAATAGCGGAGCAATTAGCTTCAACAGGAGCAGTTGATCTGATAGTCATAGATTCTGTAGCCGCCTTAGTTCCCAAGGCGGAAATAGAAGGAGATATGGGAGATATGCAGATTGGACTTCAAGCAAGACTTATGTCTCAAGCTCTACGAAAACTCGTTTCAACTATAAGTAAAACAGGAACAACAATAATATTCACAAACCAGCTTAGACAAAAAGTAGGAGTAATGTTTGGTTCTCCTGAAACCACGACAGGAGGAATAGCTCTTAAGTTCTACGCTTCAGTAAGAATTGATGTCAGAAAGATAGAAATAATAAAAGAGGGAGAAAATCCAATCGGCTCCAGAGTAAAAATCAAAATAGCCAAAAACAAGGTAGCTCCACCATTCAAAGAAGCAGAGATCGACATAATATATGGTAAGGGCATAAGTTATGAAGGTGAACTTATAGATACAGGAATTGAATATGGAGTGATAAAGAAATCTGGCTCATGGCTATCATATGGTGATGAAAAACTTGGTCAGGGTAGAGATCAGGCAAAATCTTTCCTTGAGGAACACAAAGAGATAGAGAGAGAAATAGAGATAAACATAAGAAAGGAGGCGGGAATTGATACAAATGTACTCACACACGACATAGTATGGTCTAAAAGAGAAAAAGGTAAATCAAAACAAGAGTTAGAAATATCAGAAGAATCAGAAGAAAAAACGGGTAAGAAAGCTAAAAAGAAAGCAGAGTAAAGGAAATATAAAATAAGGAATGATAGAGAGGAAACCAGCAGTAGCGGGAATATTCTACCCGGAATCTCCAGAAAAACTTCAAATGGCAGTTCGAGAATTAGTTTCAAAGTCCCATGAAACTAAAAAAGCAATTGCAGCAATATTACCACATGCAGGATATATATATTCAGGAAAAATAGCTGGGAAAACCATATCATCGATAAGTGTTCCGGAAAGGATTATAATACTTTGCCCAAATCATACGGGGTATGGAGAAGTAGTTTCTCTTTTTCCGCCCGGATCCTGGATTTTTCCTGGGTTCAGTGTGAAAATTGATGAAGAAATAAATAGTTTTCTTTCAAATTTCGAAATTTTTCAAATGGATACAGGGGCTCACTACAAAGAACATTCTGCAGAAGTGCTTATACCATTGTTACATTTCATAAATCCAAAGATAAAAATAAATGTGATATGTATCAGAACTCTTAGAAGGGAATCTCTAAAGGTAATAGCTGAAGCTCTAAAAGAAGTATATAAGAAATATGAAGATATCCTTATTGTTGCTTCATCTGATATGAACCACTATGAGGAAGATGATGTTTCTCGTAAGAAAGACAAAGCAGCTATTGAGAAGATAAAGGAAATAAATCCAGACGGGTTTTTAGATATTTGCTACAATATGAACATAAGCGTGTGCGGAGCTGCTCCAATATATTCTCTCCTCTCATTCTTAAAAGGTATAAAAGTGAAAAATTCAGAAGTTCTAGCTTATGGAAATTCTGGAGAAGTAAACGGAGATTTATCATCAGTTGTCGGATATGCGGGAATAATCTTTTTCTAAAAATAGAGATCTAAACACATTATACCAACGAATTTCAAAAGATAAAGTTTAGATCTAAAACATACAAAGCGAGATAGCATTTTCACAAATCTTCAATTTAAAATGTTGGACTACAGAAAATATCAAAAATATCTGGAGGTTTTCTACAATACGTAAATATGGTAGATTTACCGTTTAATTTACGATTAAGATATTTCTATATTTTTGTATAAAACCTAAATAAAAGGAAGTCGAAACAATACTTCATTTAATTCATTTTAATGTAAGTTAAATCAAAGGCAAGATGTTTAATGATCTAATTTGGATATCCTCTAAAAAATTCTAATTTCGTTTATAACACCTGCTGAAAGAAGTCTTATATAAAGGTCGGCTACGACAACAGATATCAAACTAGCCCAGAAGAAGAATCCATGATTTCTATTAAGAGAACTGACAAATTTCCAAAAATGGTATATTACTGGATTTTGTGAATACACATCTACTCTCCCGCCTAAAAAATGTCTTAAGGAATGACATGAAGAAACATACAAAGTAAGAAACAGACTGTCTGCAAAGAGAATAATTGAACCAAGTCCAACAGTAAATCCCTGTTCCCAGAAAAAGCTCCTCAAAGCATGTATCCAGTGTATTGGGACAAAAATTATAGCCAAAAACAGAAAATATCTGTGAAGGTTCAGAAGAATGTATGGGAACGCTGATTCCCCTTTGTAATTCCTCTTAGGTTCTCTAACCATACACGCAGGTGGATCAGCGAAAATTGACCTGTAATATACTCTTCTACAGAAATAACAGGTAATTCTAAAACCAGCCGGGACCCACAATGTGAAGAAAGCCGGAGAAATCCAGGCACTTTTCAAAGGTAGTGGATAAATTGGAGATAGATATGATCCCCACTCAAAAAAATTCCCTTCTACTGCTCTAAATATTGAATATAATATCGCAAGCGAAAAAACAGAAGCGGAAGCCACAAGATCAACCCACCAAGCATCTGTTCTTGAGGTAGAAAAAGTTCTTTCCATAATTTTGATAATTTTCACTGATATGCTAAAATTAAAAATAAAACAAATTCTTTTTGTCCTTGAACCCGAAAATTCTTGACAAATCATACCATGCAAAGCAATGAGAATATTCAAATAGAATGAGAGATTTATAATCTAAGATCATAAAACTTGATTATGCTTAATGAAATAAAATTTTTTATGATTGTTAATTATGCTCCATACAAACCTTTTATTATTCACATCCTCTAAATTTACAACCTCATTGTATTGAAATTCTGAAGTATAAAGAAATAAAAAAAATAAAAAAATATTTATTTTCTTTAATCTACATCAGGGTACTTTAATAAACTATCTTTATTTCGCATAAGAACATCGTGCCTAAATTACAATCTACTATTCAATAAAACTTTGAATCTCAACGATTGTCTAAAACATCGCTAATCCCACATAAATTTTTAAACTTATGTATCTCACTCTGTAAAGGTTTTAATTTTAACTATGAAAGTAATGATCAAAAATCTTCAAGATAAATAACAATGTATCATAAATTTTATGAATAAGAGAAGATTTTATTTTTGAAAATTCAGAGAATGTATAATGATATTCCAATTTCTGCTATATTTTTATACCTATGAGCGAAAATAAAGAAGAAATAGTTTCAGAGTTAATAAAAAAATATAAAACAGAACTTGACAAAGACATAAGACCTTGGGGTGGATACATAACCTTATGGGAAGATGAAAGATTCAAGGTGAAAATACTTTTTATTCTACCAAAAAAAAGGTTAAGTCTTCAAAGGCATAAACACAGAAAAGAAAAGTGGTTCATAGTCGAAGGGGAGGGACTTATAACAAAGGGAAACTCTAAATTCATAATGCGAGAAGGAAACTCAATGGTAATAGAAGAAGGTGAAATGCACAGAATAGAGAACATATCAGAAAGCAAAACACTCAAAATAATTGAAATATGGTTAGGAGAAATTCTTGATGAAAAAGACATAGAAAGAATAGAAGATGACTTCGGTAGGATCTGAAGATATTTTAAAACAAAGTAGGATTTATTAATGATATGCCAAAGCAAAAAACTGATACAAAAAAAAGAGATATCTTTAAAAGTTTGACATTACTACTTGGAATACAAAGCTTGAACCTTGAAAAGAAAAATTCAAAAAATCTAAAAAGAATTTCAGAAATAATAGGAACAGAAGTAAAAGAGTTTCAAATAGAAAAAATAAGGCAGATCATAAAAAATATAAGATCCAATTTCACATCATTCTCAATTGAAGATATAATAAACTACCTTTACCTTATCCCAGAACAATTGTATGAAAGACTTCCTGTGAAGATAAAAAAAGCTGTTCTGTTTTCAACAAAACTACTTACTATTTTTCCGTATTATTGCGATGGGGAAAATTGGGGACATATATCCTACACAGGTAGGGCTATAGGAAGACCAAATCTGAAGAGGTATAACGACCCAGTTATAAAACCCCTGAAAATTGACAAAGATGAGTTTCATTTTGATATATGCATTGTTGGTTCTGGTGCAGGAGGAAGTTTGGTAGGACTTAAACTCTGCGAAAAATACTCCGTAGGAATACTAGAAAAAGGGAGACTGATTCTTCCTTCTGAATTTACAGAAAAAGAAGATGATATGATACCAAAACTATATAGATTGAGTTTAGACAACAATTTATCTATAATCACAGTATATGGAAACGCTGTGGGAGGTTCAACAGTTCATAATACTGCTCTATTTGTAAAACTCCCAGAAAAAATATATGAAAGATGGTCAAGCAAAGGATTACCAATAAAAAAAGATGAATTCTATGAACTTCAAAATGAAGTTTTTTCTATTGTTAAAGCGGAAAAAATAACCACAATGAACACAAACAATTTGAAGGTAAAAGAAGGGATTGAAAGATTAGGTCTAAACTATTTCATTCCAGATCATAGCAGAAAGAACTGTCTGCAAGTTGGGTTCTGCGAGTTAGGATGCTACTGGAATAGGAAATTTTCAACTCTAACTGATATCCTCCCTGAATTTCAAAAAAAGGGGGGGGCCATAATAGATAATGCGAAAGCAATCTATATTGAAAGATCTAGAAACAAAGTAAAGCATATACTATTCAAGCACAGAGAAAAAATCATCAAGGTCAGAGCAAAAAAATTTATAATATCTGCTGGAGCTATATCCTCTCCTATACTATTAAGACGATCAAAGATCTTGGATCCACAAGGAGTCTGCCTTCATCCATCAACTTATGTTATGGGAATATTTGAAGAAGAAATATACAGCTGGATTGGCATACCTATATCTCTGATCTGTTTAGATTTCCTTAGAGAAGATGGTGGATTTGTTCTTATGCCCTACGCTCTACACCCAGGAACATTCTCTATAGCGGTTAGTGGAAAAGGAAAAGAACATCACGAAATCATGAGAAAATACAAGAACATAGCGACCATTGCTGTAATGCTCCATGATAAGCCTAAAGGGCATATTGAAGATTCCAAAATTTTCAAGATAAAAGATTACTATCTTGACAAGGATGAAGTCAATGACTTGAAAAAGGGAATATTCACAAGTTCAGAAATACTATTTGAAAGTGGTGCAAAAGAGGTCTTACTTCCCTCGGTATTCCAAATCCAAAGAGCAAGAAACAAATCTGATGTTCAAAAGTATCTCGATAGTTTCGATATATATCAAATACCATTCATATCTGTTCACCCTCAAGCAACAATAAGATGGCATGAATTTCTTGAAAGCGATGGAAGAATTAAAGGACTTGAAAACATTTATGTAGCAGATACTAGCGTATTTCCCGAATCGTGTGGGGTTCCACCACAAGCAACAGCAATGTCAATATCTATATTCATCGCCAAGAAAATAATCTCTGAAGATAAAATCAAAACTTCGTAAAAAAAAATAAAGATAGAAACAAAAATAAATTAAGAATACTTCAAAAAATTTTAAACTCGTGAAAAGAAACAAAATCCTTTTGAACATATATTATGAATAACACAATTAAAAAACATAAAAAATCACAAAAACTTGACTCTTTAAAAAAAAGTTATTAATTTTTTTAATAAAACGGGGTTGGATCCCCAAACCAATGCAGGGAGGTGATCCAAAATGGCAATACCAGTAAGGACAAATGAGTTCGGTTTAATATCAGCAGAAGACCTAAGACGGGCAACAATAGAACTTGGGGGTGTTATGAAGCGCCTCCAAACAGGCAAACGCGTTAACTCCGCCTCCGAAGATGTCGGAGCTCTCGTGGAATCTAATCACTTGCTCAGAGCACTCTCAACACTTCAGCTTGCTACTGAACAAATAACAAAAGGACAATCCGTCCTCTCCAAAATAGAGGACACTGTTGAAGGTATATATAACCTTCTTGATAAGATGAGACAGAATGCCGAAAGAGCTACACAATCTACAGACTCAAACGAAATATCAACTCTCCAAAGATCCTCAGATGAACTATACAGAGAAATAAGAAAGTTAGCTCGCTCCACAATATTCCAAAAACAGCAGCTTGTCAGAGGTGGTTCAGGAAACCTTGTCGTTGGACCTGTCACTATAGTCTTTACAACAAATACACAACCTGTCACCATATACAAACAGGATATAGATGTTTCTGGTATAAACTTAGCTGGATATGCCTCCGGAACACGAGCTGACAATGCAGTATCTAACCTTGTAACTGTCATAGGTCAGAGCGGTGTTCTACAAGGTATGTTTACAAGTTCTATATCCTACGGTTCATATGCGTCAATAAGCTTCAGTGTAGGTGGAGGAATAGCAACAGCTGGACTCTATCTTAATGGTTCAGCGGTCCTAACTGAGTCAATCCGTATAAACTTCACAGGTCCGCAGGTTCTTGACTTTGTGAACATGGGTTTCCGTGTATATGTTGAAAATGCATCTAGTGGCGGTATAGGTCCTGGGTCAACGGGTAATGCTGTAATAACAATCCAGAGGCAGGAAGCGAAGTTCTTCAGGGGGACGAATGTGAACTCACTTATGGATTATGTTCAGTTTGATATACCGAACTTGGAGCCAGAGAACCTATTAGGGTCCATATCTTTGGGCGGTGGGACGTTGTTCACATTTGATCTTCGTGCTGCTCCAGAGACAGCTGTGACGCTTATAAGAGAGGCTATAGAGTATGTAGAAAATGTCAGAGCTCGTGTTGGGACTATCAAAAACATGTTAGAAGTATCACAAACCCAAGTTCAAAATCAAAGGATAATAGCTCAAGTGCAAAGGTCCTCCATAATAGATACGAAGTTTGATGAAGATGCACTTCTGCTAACTTCTTTACAAGTTGTCCAGCAGAGCGCTAATGCTATGGTTGCAATATCAAGACTCACTCCTCAGCTTGTGCTCCAGTTACTTGGATAGTTAGTTTTATAAGTTGACGAAACTCTGTAGCGCATCATCTTTAGCTATTAACGCGGTATTTGATATATAAAGTTCTCTACTGCGAAAGTTAATTTATGATGATTTTAGGAATTATAACAACAAAATTAATCTCAAGATGTTTGGTTTTAAAATATGAATATATGCGTGCCTACATCCGGGTTTAGGAATAAGATTAACTGTTTGCTCTTAATTCTCGCTGTAGGATTTATTTCATACTGCAAGGTAACGAAAGAAAATTCTAAAACCCCAGTATATATCAGATCTATCACTATTGAAGGAAGTCATATATATGCTATATCAGGTAATAGACTATTTGATATTGACCAAAAGAGTGGAGAAATAAGGCAATTTAAGTCTGAATACTTTTATCAATCTTATAGTATATCTGCTGGACCAGATGGTGAAAAATATATTTCTACTGACAAAGGTATTTATGCATTCGTTGATGAAAAATGGATTGAAATACCTGGTTTTCCAGGTCACCACGCTGAAGATATTGTATTGAACAAGAAGAATAATAAAGAGTTATGGCTCACAGGCTACAATATAGGTTATGATATACTTGGTCATATGATATCAAAACCTGTCGGACCTATCAAATTCGATGGTCAAAAATTCACATTGTATGATCCGATTCCTCCCACCGACCGTAAAATCTCTATCGTTTTTGATAGATCAGGCAATCTCTGGTATAGCAATGGGAAGAGGCTCGCAAAATATGATGGAGAAAAATGGGAAATATTTGATTCATCTAATTCAGACCTAGCTGAAATAGAATATATTTGTTCACTCGGATCCGATATTTTAGGGAATATATGGATAGGAGGATGTGAAGCTGATGAGATAATAAAATTCAACGGACTAGGAACTAAGATTTATCAGAAGAGCAAGCTTAATATTTCGCCAGAAGAACAGAGAAGAGTCGATCACATCTTGTCAGATAACTCTGGGAACATTTGGTTTTCATTTTGTAATGCCTGGGATTGCTTAATTGGAAAATTTGATGGAAGCAATAGATGGGTGATTTATAAAGAAGAAAATTTTAGATTCTACATATATGATCTTGCGATAGATGATGATGGGAATATATGGATTGGAGGTGGTGGTGATTATTTTGGCGGATTAATCAAATACGATGGAGAAAAATGGACTCACTATGAAATAAGTGTCTCATCAGGACAAATTGATAAATATCTATATGAAGTAAAACCATACCAGATGAAATACTATGAGATAAACCAAGAAAACTAAATAAAGGATCTCATTTGTACCTTTTGGACACGAAATTTTCCAATTAGTTATCCCCCGAGAAATCAGAAAAACGTATTTTATGCTAATAAAGGATATAACATATATGTTTTATGTCCTCTGACTTTATCTACATAAAGGGAGCAAGGCAGAATAATTTGAAAAACATAGATGTAAGAATTCCTAAGAACAAACTAGTAGTTGTAAGTGGTGTTTCTGGATCTGGTAAATCCTCTTTAGTTTTTGACATACTTTTTGCAGAAGGTCAGAGAAGATATGTTGAATGTCTTTCATCTTATGCAAGGCAGTTTATAGAACAAATGCCAAAGCCAGATGTTGATTCAGTTGAAGGACTTTCCCCCGCAATAGCAATAGACCAAAAAAGTGCAAGATGGAATCCAAGATCAACAGTTGCTACATCCACAGAAATATACGACTACCTTAGATTACTCTTTGCAAGAGTTGGGGAACCACACTGTCCGAACTGCTCTATCCCAATATCTGCCACAACACCTCAGAAAATATCAGATATGGTGATGGGATACCCAGAGGGTACAAAAATTTTTATATTCTCACCATACGCCAGAGGAAAAAAAGGAGAATACAAAAAAGAGCTTGAGATTTGGAGGGCAAGGGGATTTTCGAGAGCTAAAATTGATGGGATTGTTTACGATCTTTTTGAAAATATACCACAGCTTGATAAAAATAAAAAGCACAATATAGAAATCCTCATTGACAGAATTATAATCAAAAAAGATGATGACACAAGAAGAAGGGTAACATCTTCAATAGAACAAGCAAAAGATATATCAAAGGGCTTAATACTCATTGAAGGAGAACTTCCAGATGGTATAAAGTTTTCAAAATCTTATTCTACAGTTTTTTCCTGTTCCGAATGCTCTTTTTCTTTTGAAGAAATATCTCCGAGAATTTTCTCATTCAATTCTCCCTACGGAGCTTGTCCAAAATGTCATGGTCTTGGTAAAATCCTCAAAATAGATGAAGAACTAGTTATAGACCCGGAAAAATCAATAAAAGATGGAGCCTTGAGACCATACAAGAATAACATACCAGATGAACTGATAGAGCTTCTTGAAGAAGTAAAAAGAACTTTCAAGAAAGATGTATTCCACCAGAAATGGAATACGCTGCCAGAAAAAGTAAAAAATGCAATTCTTCATGGAGAAGGGTTAGAAAACCAAAAAGGAATAATAGAATACCTTTGGGAAAGGTATGAGGATGGATACTACTGGGAGGTTGAAAGATACATTTCCTCTTTCACATGCCCAGAGTGTAATGGTTCAAGGCTCAAAAGAGAATCTCTTTCGGTTTATATTGGGGGGAAAAATATACACGAACTTACAACAATGACTGTTGAAGATCTGTATGAATTTCTTAGGGGTTTTGATTTTCCTTTAGAGAAAAAAGAGATAGCTCAAAAGATTCTGACAGAGATATTATCTAGGCTTGAGTTTATAAAAGATGTTGGGCTTGGATACATTGAGCTTTCACGAGAATCTTCAACTTTATCAAGTGGTGAGTCTCAAAGGTTAAAACTCGCCGCACAACTTGGGTCAAAACTTTCTGGGGTTCTTTATGTCCTTGATGAGCCAACATGTGGTCTTCATGCGAGAGATATAGATAGGCTACTCAATACTCTCAGAAAACTTCGTGATCTTGGAAATACCGTTGTTGTCGTTGAGCACGATAGGGAAATGATAGAAAAATCGGACATTATAATAGATCTTGGAAGGGGTGGAGGGATATACGGGGGAAGAATTGTTTTCTATGGAACACCAATGGAAGTAAACGGGGAATCAGAATCTTTAACCTGTGCATATCTGTCAGGTAAAAGGGATATACCTGCATCAGAAAGAAGAAAAAATACTGACGGGAGATGGATAATAATCAAGGGTGCAAAAGGAAGAAACCTCAAGAATGTAAATGTAAAATTTCCAGTCGGACTTTTCACGTGCGTAACCGGAGTTTCAGGTTCAGGCAAATCTACATTAGTTGTAGATACATTGTATCCTGCGATCAAAAAGATTCTTGACGGGGATTCAAAGGAAAAACCACTAGAATTTGATTCAATTGAAGGAATTCAATGTATAGATAAAGTAATACTTGTAGATCAAGCTCCGATAGGAAGAACTCCACGCTCAAACCCAGCAACTTATACTGGGATATTTACACCAATAAGAGAGTTATTCGCTTCACTTCCCGAATCACGGGCAAGAGGATATACAATCTCGCGCTTCTCTTTTAATGTTCCAGGAGGTAGATGCGAAGAGTGCAGAGGTGAAGGATTCATAAAAGTTGAGATGCAGCTTCTTCCTGATATGTATATAACTTGTAAAGCCTGTGGAGGAAAGAGGTTCAACAGAGATACACTTGAGGTTAGATTCAAAGGTAAAAACATAGCGGAAATACTTGATATGACAGTTGATGAGGCTCTTGAGTTCTTTGAGAATCAAGTTTTTATAAGAGATAAAATCAAAGTTTTGAAAGATGTTGGGCTTGGATATATAAAACTTGGACAACCTGCAACGAATCTTTCGGGAGGAGAGGCTCAAAGGGTAAGGCTCGCAAAAGAACTCTCTAAAAAATCAACTGGCAGAACCCTCTATATACTTGATGAACCGACAACGGGACTTCATCTTGAAGACATAAGGCACCTTATAGAAGTATTACAGAGACTTGTGGATATGGGAAACACAGTTATAGCCATAGAGCACAACCTTGACTTCATAAAAGCAGCAGATTACATAATAGATCTTGGTCCTGAAGGAGGAGAAAAAGGAGGATATGTTATAGCTCAGGGCTATCCAGAAGAGATAATCAGAGAGGAGAAAAGCATAACAGGAAAGTATTTGCGAAATTATCTTGGGAATCACAAAGCATCACTGAACAGATAAATCTGCTCCTACAACTGTTGATATATATTTATTCTCATTTTGTCCTCCTTGTGACAAAGAGGATTGATATTCACGAGCTATTCTTTGCTGCTCCTCCAGTGATAGTGTATTGTTTATATCAAAACTCCATGGTCCGAGAACTATAAAACCACCTTCCGGGAAATTTAGCTCACCGTTGAATTTCATTTCATCAATTGGAGGATTCCCTATATAGTTTATGTTTCTTCTGGCTCTTCCATCTCTGCCAGTTATCGCAGTTTGTCCGTCAAATACTGTATCAAAGAGGTTACCAGTCATCATAGGATTTACATTGAATAATATGCTCTTCTTCCAGCTTATTTGTATCTTCTGAAAATCGCACCTTCTTTCTCTACCTTCAAGGAATAAAGCAACATGGGGATTTGTGCAACCTATATAATACTGTGTTTGTATGCTTCCTAAAGTAGAAACAATCCACTCATAGGTCTGCCAGTAGCCAAGTCCTCCCATTCCAGCCCAAGCTCCAGCATTTGCATCTGGTTGAAGTAAAACATCACACCCTTTTTCATCAAGAATCCTTATGTAGTCTGGAACAAAAGCATCTAAACTAATTGCAATACAAACATCTAACTCTGTTCCGGGAACTCTGAAAACCTCAAGTTCTTCGTATCTACCCGATGAAAACTGCAAATCGTTTTTCTCAGATGGAACAAGATTTACCTTTCTCGTTTTATGAACTATCTGACCATCTGGAGAAAATATAAAGCACGTATTCCATACATCTGATGTTGTAGCTTCGTAATAAAACGTTCTATCTTGAATAACTTCATCTACAAACTTTTCTATATCACCTGATGACTTCTTTTCAATAGCAGGATACGAGGTGTTTTGACACGAGGCCACATATACCCCGTATTCTTTCGCAAGAGATGAAAATGTATTGTAAAAAACTCTCCATGTTGTATCTGTAAGGGCTAAAAATAATTGTCTTCCCTGTAGAGTTGAAACATCCGGAAATTTTTTAGTGTAGTAAGATATAGTTTGGGACAACTTCGGAAAGATATAAACCGAAGCCTCAAAAGCTTTTTTTGCTTGTTCTCTTGCTGTTTTTCCCCTTTCTCCAAAGAAAATAAGCGGCAATCCCGCATGCTCTTCAAAAACAACAAAGTTTATATATCTTCTTGAAAAATAAGGTTTTATTATGTCCATGTATTTTTTATAAGATTCATAGAATGTCTGTTCGTTCTCAAGATGCTTTTTGATATCTATTCTGTGCCCTACTGCAAAAAACCTTACTGTTTTCCTTGGTTCCAGATTCCCAACGAAATCTAAAACAATACTCACTTTATCATCTCCTACATTTCTATACTCGCTTATTTTAAAATCTTTTTCTCCTTGTTGTGAGGAGCAAAACTGTAATCCTAACAAGAACCAAAAAACAATAAAAAGATTTCTTGTCATATACTTGATTTTAAAATTTTTGATTTTTGATTTATTCTGGCATAAAAACTTTTCTACTTTCCTCTACTCATTAAAGATCTGAAGGTTCTCTTATCTTTTACTATCTCCAAAAGTCTATCTACTATTGTTTTTACAAACATGTCCGGTTCAAAATTTACCTGGTCATTTTCCTTTCTAAACTTTAGATTAGTTATTTTGTATGTCAGAGGAATGATCTGGACTGAAAAAGATCTTCTTGATATTTCAGATACCGTTAGAGATATACCATCTAGAGCTACAAATCCCTTGTGAATGATATATGGTTTTATCTCATTTTTCATTTCAAATTCAAACTCATGAAAATCTCCTTTATGTTTTATAGAGAGGATTTTAATTGTAGTCAAGATATGACCTTGAACAAGGTGTCCGGAAACTGTTCCATTAAATTTAAGGGATCTTTCAAGATTTAAATGATCACCGACTGAGCAATATCTAAGATTTGTTCTCTGCAATGTTTCAGGAGATAAGTCAAACTCCAGGATTCCATTTTTGAAACCGCAAACTGTAAGGCATGCACCGTTAACAGAAATAGAATCACCTAATCTAACCTTTAGAGGAGCTTGAACAAAAATTTTCTTACCTCCTCCTGAAAGATCTAATATTTTTCTAACTATCCCTGTACGCTCTACTATTCCAGAAAACATCTCAAGTTCATAATAATAGTTCTGTCTAACAAAAAGAAAGCAGGAAAAACAAGAAAGGCTCTAATTTCTAATAAATTAAATCTTTTTATGGCTTTGGAGAAAAACATACAGGTAATACAAAACGAGATTATAGAGATAAAAAACACCTTTAGTAGTTTAAAAGAATTACTAAACAAGGAGAAGCTTTTGGAAGAGATACAAAATATAGACAAAATTCTTGAATCAGAGAAAGATCATAGCAAGATATCTGAACTTCTCAAAAGGAAAAAAATGATTGAGGGAGAGATAAAAAGAATTGAAGAAGCGGAAAAATCGGTTGAAGATATGGAAGGACTTCTTGAGATGTGGGAGGAGACGCCAGATCCGGATATTCTGAAGGAACTACATGAGTTAATTCCAAAGGCAAGGAAGAATGTATGGGACCTAAAGTTTACACTTATGCTTTCAGAAAAGCATGATAGATCAAATGCTATAGTTGAAATAACTCCAGGAGCTGGGGGAACAGAAAGTATGGACTGGGCAGGTATGCTCTTGAGAATGTATATGCGCTGGGCACAAGAGAAAGGATTTGAAGTTAAAATAATAGATAAGTTACCAGGAGAGCAAGCTGGAATAAAAAGCGTAACCATCCTCATTGAAGGAGAATTTGCCTACGGATTTTTAAAAGGGGAATCAGGAATACACAGACTTGTAAGAATATCACCATTTGATGCTTCAAGAAGAAGGCACACATCATTTGCAGCCGTGACAGTTTATCCTGAAATAGATGATAACATAGAAATAAAAATAAATCCAGATGATCTAATCATTGAAACTTTTAGGGCTTCTGGTCCCGGAGGGCAGCATGTGAATAAAACAGATTCGGCTGTGAGAATAAGACATATCCCGACAGGTATCGTAGTTGTGTGTCAAAACGAAAGATCTCAATACAAAAATAAACAGATAGCAATGAAAATATTACAATCAAGACTCTATGAGCTTGAAATGAAGAAAAAACAGGAAGAAAAAGAGAGTTTAGTTGAAAAGAAGGAAATAGGCTGGGGAAACCAAATAAGGAGCTATATACTTCACCCATATAAGCTTGTAAAGGATCACAGAACAGGCTACGAAACAACACAGGCAGAGAAAGTTCTTGATGGCGAAATAAACGAATTTATTGAGGAGTATCTCAAATCAATTGCTCAAGGAAAAAACAAGAATTAGTATATTTTCACGATTTCTGGAATAATAAACTTTCTTACATTAAATTAAATAAAAAGGATGAAAAGATTTATCTCTATACTCTTATTGATTACTCTTTCATATTCACAATGCAAGAAAAAGGAGGAAAATATAGATTCCATTATAAGAAAAGGTATAGAGAGCCTGCAAAATGACGATCTGGTAAATGCATCACATTATTTCTCAAAGGTTATAGAGAAGGATCCGAGAAATCCAAGAGCGAGGATGGGAATGGCCATGGTACAAGCCATGGTTCTCTTCAAGCAAGTAGAGAGAGTGGTTATTGAGATCGGGAACATAATAGTTCAGGTTATAGGAGGATTTTCACCAAGATTGAAAACCGATGCGGAATCACAAAATGATCAACCCACTCTAAATGATATAATCTTTTATGTAGTAGATTCAAACCTTCTACAACCAATATCTCTTATCCTTGAAAACTCTGATATAGCTGCAGAATCTCCAGAAGACTGGAGTTTTTATATTGAGAGAATAACATGGACAATAAAATTCAAAGATACGATATTCTGGCAAATCTCAATAACTGGAGAGGTTGATAAGACTGACGCAGCTTTATTTTCTTCTCTGTTTAGGTTAGTTGAAAGTGTGTTAAAGTTAATAATTTCAATTGACATACACGTCGATGTAAGAAATATGGCAAGGATATATAATTATATAGAAGAAATTGGTGGCCTAGCAGCTATACAGAAGGACCCAAAAATAGTGATAATGAATATTATACCATTCATTTTAAATGAAAGAGAGACATTCCTAGGCATAGAACAAAAACGGGGTTTGCAGTACATGAAAGAAGATATACCACTATCTATAAAAAAGATGTCAGAATATGGGATAAAATTCTATGATTCCATACTTGCTGAACAAGATGATCAAGATGATGATGTAATAAGCCTTGAAATATCTGGTGAAAGCGAGAAAGTTGGCCTAATTTCTTTTCCGACTTCCTCAACTTATTTTTACGATAAGGAACTAACAGATAAGAAGGGGAAGATGGTAGCATCAATAAACATACCACCTCCAGATCTCAAGTATTTTTTTGGTAATATAATTAAAAGTGTTGATGAAGGTACCATGACCAAATGGGGAGACATAGCAGAAATAATATCATTTTTAATTGTTGCTATCCTGAAAACAGGAATATTTGATACTATAATAAACACAATAGTATCAGCAGTCGGAGGGCGCGGATTACCTCCTAACCTTCTTTCAAATATAGGAAGTATCATAAACCCTGGTTTTATATCGGGCTTTATAAAAGGTATAATCCCAGACCAGATAGGTTTTTCTCTAAAAGCATTGTTTGATAAGCCAGTAAGCATAAGAGATATCCTACCAGCTTGGACAAAAGATAATAATTTTATAGTCGAGTGGGAATGTATATCTGAATCTCCAAATGTCTCACCACTAGCAGAGGATAATCCTATATTCATGCTTTTTTGTAAATACCCAAAAACAAGATACTGCTTCAAAAAATCAGACGAGAGGTGCAATATAAGGTATCAGCAATGCGTATTAACTCCGATTTCGGTCGAAGGTAAAGCTTGTGACAACTACTGTGGAGAAGATTGTCGAGATCAAAAAGATCAACAAGAAATATGCATAGAAAGGAATGAAAAAGATTGTGTAAGATTTTGTATATTGAAGGAGGAAGTAATTGATCTCAGTGGTAATACGATCCAATCTGGCTGTAGAGGAAGTCTATATTTTGCAGATGAACAGCACTTTACGAAAAAGAGGAACGCTGCTATGAATATCAAATATGAACCAATACCCCAGGACGGAATATTTTCAATTTTGCCATATGTGATGCTACAAAGTCCAGATATCTATGGATTTCTTTTCATAAATAAAGACTTTCTAAGATCATCGGTTCCAGCTGCATATAGAGGAAACATAATTGGTCAAGGATACCAAAAACCAAATAATTTTGAGGTAAATATCTTCATTCAAATAATAGGTAAAAATCTTTTGAACATCTTTTCACAATTTGGAGTAATGTAATGTTTTTGGAAGATTTGGCATTGGTGCAGGCCAGGATTTTTCGGAAAAGCTCCTAATTCCATCTTTTAGCTTCATAAATATGTATTTATTCATCTATACTAAAATAGTTTTATTCATCTACAAGAAAGAATAACAACCCTCTGATTGATTTGAAGATTCATTATAAGCTCCATAAAACTTAAGTGCTTTGTCAAATAAATATGTACCAAAAATTGTCAATTTCCTCTAGCATAAATTTTTAAGTAGAGGATAAAAATCTTTTGACACAGCACTTAAGTTTAGTAAATCCCTTCTACAAATTTCCTTGATTTCTTTGGCTCTCCTTGTGTTTCTCAGGATATCAGGTGTTCCCAATACTTCTTTTACAGGGTGAGAAAATTCTTTCAAGGAACAATCCTTATACCTGTTCTGATGTCAACGGTTTTTGAGAGAATAATGGAAAAATCTTAAAGAGAATGTTTTTCAGATAGCCTTATAATATCTTTCAGATAACCTTATAAGGATATTTACCGAATACTCTAAAAAAAACCGAGTTTTTCTTTATATCTTCAAAAGTTTTATATACAATTTTCTCATTCCTAGGTTCTTCTATTTCCACGAAAAAATTATATCTTTTTGTTATTTTATCTGGTCTTGAATGTATTTTTTTCATATTTATTTTCCTCCTAGCTATTGGATAGAGTGCCTTGAACAAAGCCCCAGGCTCATCTAAAACGGAAAAACAAAAAGAGATTCTTGGATTCAAAATCTTCCTTTTCGGAGAAACAAAAATATCCTCGTCAGCTGATATAATAGCAAAATCAGTCCTCTCATCCACAGAATCT
>Ga0209289_100569_pt1 | contig 18370 bp, 14 predicted proteins | sample GXS110809BmetaG_FD_184121 | JGI IMG/M metagenome (GOLD analysis project Ga0209289, IMG submission 184121) | Hot spring microbial communities from Gongxiaoshe hot spring, China to study Microbial Dark Matter (Phase II) - GXS 110809B (SPAdes)... ...
CTTCAACATTTGAAATTTTTGAAGTCCCTATCCTGTAAATGCTTATGTTCGGGTTTTTAAATCCGAAAAGTTCAAACCGAAAATAACCACTCGTATATTCGGGCGGGATTTTAAACTTTATCTCATCTTTATCTGCTTGATAAAGCCGTCGGTAAGTTATCTCAAACCAGTTAACATCAAATATAGTATTTACAACCCTGCCATCACTTGCATTGAAAACACTCACTTTATTTATGCCGTTCTTTAAAACAACATTTGGCACAGAATAACCCAAACCCTCAGACGAGGCAATGTTAAGCGATTGACCATTCCATTGCGTTGTTAAGATTCTTAAATTATTTACAAAGACATGTGCTATATGTTCGGGGTTAAGCGATGGAGTTGAAGTTATACCGTGAAAAGCAACCTTCATTTTCACATTGTCCAAACTTAACGGATCCGGCGTCGGAATATAGACATTAAAATCAACTTGCTTATCTGCTCTCACCTCTGCCCAAAACCAGTGATCACGAACATCATAAGTTAAATCAACATCAGATTCCTTCAACCTTTCAAAAATAACATCCTCTTCAAAGTGGATAGTTGAATAAAATGAAGTTCCACGAAGATCAATGTAGTTTTCAAAGAATCTTACACCTGTTTCTTCCGCTAATCTCAAACCATCTTTATCACCAACTTCAAGAAAATACACATTTACATCTGTGAAGGGATCATTATATAGGTCTTCCCTTCCACCATAAAAATTATTTTTTCTTCGCTCGGCATAAAATTCAATATAATCCCCCTCATTAAAAACCCCATCTCCACCCGAATAAACATAAATTGGTATTTCAACGCCGTTGTTCTTAACCCTTAACTTTGATGCTTGAACCCCCTTGAGATCAATGCCCGATTTTTTAAGGTCTTCGTATGTTATTTTATAGACGCCGTCTTTTTTAACGAAAATTTTATATTCAAATTCTTGACCCGATTGCTGAAAGTTAAAGTTGATATTAAACCCATTTATTTTCGGTGTTGAGAAAATTTTTGCCTCTTCAATTTTTGAAACAGCGCCGAAGGAAGATAGCAAAAATTTTGCTTCTTTTAGAAATTTTAATTTCCTTCCCTCAACTTTGAAAGGAAAGACAAGAAAATTAAAAACATCAACACCACGAAGTTTTCCAAGATAGGTGAAGTTATAAATTCTTTCATCAATTGAAAAGGTCTCCTCAAACTCAACTTCATCTGGCAAAGATTTCTCTTTTATCTCTGGAAGTGGAGAATCAAGCTCAATTTCGTCAAGGTCATAGTTAAGGATTTCAATTTTTGCGTCTGGTGTAGCCGAAAGAAAAAAATTATAGTAGGGGATAAGGTTCGGAAGAAGTGAGACATTTTCGTAGTTTTTTAGAGTTATAATTGAGTATCTTTGACCTGCGATTTCAATTTCTTTTATCTCGGGTTTTTCAATTTTGATTACAATTTCCTTTGTGAATCCATGGTCAATCAAATTAAAAAATTCTTGTCCATAAGTGATGTTACAAAAGAACAGAAAAAAAGCGAGAAACCTTTTAATTTTCATTTCATCAATCTGCTATATTTTCCCGTGACAGTGTTTATATTTTTTCCCACTTCCACATGGGCAAGGGTCATTGCGCCCAACTTTTTGCGTAACTTTTACAGGTTGTAATTTAACTTCAGGTTTAACGGCAGTAGCTGTTGCAACATCTGCCTCATTAGCCGAAACACGCAGACCCATACCAATTGATTCTTGATGGACAAGGTTCAACTGTTCCCTTCTGGGTCTTCTTGGTCTTCTTTCAATTACTTCTTCAGGAACAACAGGGAACATTCTAAAAACAATGCCTAAAACACCGCTTCTTATCCTACGCATCATCTCCATAAACATTTCAAAAGCTTCGGTTTTATATTCAACGAGCGGGTCTTTTTGAGCATACGCACGAAGGTGAATCCCCTCCCTTAATTCATCCATCTCTCTTAAATGTTCTTGCCATCTTTGATCTATTACCTGAAGCATTGCCATTTTCATCAACGCAAACATCAGATCCTCTCCAAGTTGAGCTTTTTTCTGATTATAAAATTCTACAGCTTCGTTGTAAATTTTTTCTTTCAAACCTTCCTTGCCAAGTTTTTCAAATTCATCGGGTGTGATTTTCAAATCAATTAAAAGCGTCCTCATCAATTCGTCTTTCAAACCCTGATAGTCAAGGGATGGATAATACTTTTCAACCGTATCTTCAACATAATCAGTTAATATATCAAGCAAGTCATCTTCAAGTCGTTCACCCAAAAGAGCATGTCTTCTCAAACTATAGACGACCTCTCGCTGTTTATTTAAGACATCATCATATTCAAGTAATCTTTTTCTTATAGCGAAGTTATTTTGTTCAACTTTTTTCTGTGCCCTTTCAACGCTTTTAGTTATCATTGGATGCTGGATTGGCTCTCCTTCTTTATAACCAAGACGTTGCATTATATTTGCAATTCTTTCTCCGCCGAACAGACGCATCAGGTCATCCTCAAGAGATATGAAAAATCTTGATGATCCAGGGTCACCTTGTCTACCTGCACGACCCCTCAATTGAAGATCTATTCTTCTTGCCTCATGTCTTTCTGTTCCAATTACATGAAGACCCCCAAGTTCCGCAACCCCTGGACCAAGTTTGATATCCGTTCCTCGCCCAGCCATGTTCGTTGCTATCGTCACCATTCCACGAAGCCCTGCATTAGCGACAATTTCCGCTTCTCTTTGATGATGTTTTGCATTTAAAACATTATGCGGTATTCCACGACGCTTCAACATCCTGCTTAAAAGTTCAGAAACCTCAACGCTCGTCGTTCCAACAAGGACAGGTCGCCCAATTTTATGCATTCGTTCTATCTCATCAATTACCGCATTATATTTTTCTCTTTTGGTCCTGTAAATGACATCATCGTAATCAATCCTTATACATGGTTTATTCGTTGGGATTACAACAACATCAAGTTTATAAATTTCCCAGAACTCCTGTGCCTCTGTGGCTGCAGTTCCAGTCATCCCAGCAAGCTTTTTATACATCCTGAAGTAATTTTGAATAGTGATAGTCGCAAGTGTTTGAGTATCTTGTTCAACTTTAACCCCTTCTTTCGCCTCTATCGCTTGATGCAACCCCTCAGAGTATCTTCTTCCCGGTAAGATTCTACCTGTAAATTCATCAACAATTAAAACTTTCCCATCTTGAACTATATAATCAACATCCTTCTCAAACATTATATAAGCTCTGAGCAACTGTTGGATTGCATGAACTTTATCGCTTCGTTCGGAATAGAGGCGGTATAGTTCTTCCTTTTTTCTTTGTTTCTGGGATGGGGTAAGATATGGATCGTTTTCAATTATACTTATCTCGGTGCCAAGGTCGGGCAAAACAAAAAATTCCCTGTCCTCTGGAGAAAGGTTTGCAAGAAATTCCCTCCCCTTCTCCGTCAAATCAATAATGTGATTTTTCTCATCAACAACAAAATATAAATCCTCATCAAGCTGGCGCATTTTAATGCCTTGATCCTTGAGAAATTCAAGTTCTGTGTCAAGAAGAAGTTTTTGATATTCAGGTTCAGCGAGTATTTTTCTCAACTTTTTATGCTTTGGTGCACCTCTATGCGCTTTTAGAAGCAGAACCCCAGCCTCTTCCAATTTACCCTCATTTAGAAGTTTCTCAGCTTCATCAACTATCTTGCTGACGAGATTTATCTGCGCTGTTACTAACCTTTCAACCTTGGGTTTCATCCAGTCAAACTTATGTTCAGTCTCTGGAACAGGACCACTTATTATAAGTGGAGTTCTTGCTTCATCAATCAAAATTGAGTCAACCTCATCAATTATAGCGTAATAGTGACCTCTTTGAACTATATCACTTGGGTCAATAGCCATATTATCACGCAGATAATCAAAACCAAATTCATTATTTGTCCCGTAAGTGATATCGCAGTTATATTGTGTTTTTCTTTGTTCAGTGTTCATCCAGTTTTGGATACAACCAACTGTTAAACCAAGAAACTCATAAATTTTGCCCATCCATTGGCTATCTCTTAAAGCGAGGTAATCATTAACCGTCACGATATGAACACCTCTACCAGTTAAAGCGTTAAGATAAGCTGGCATGGTTGCGACAAGCGTTTTACCCTCACCTGTTGCCATTTCAGCAATTTTACCTTGATGAAGAACAATTGCACCCATCAATTGGACATCAAACGGAATCATATCCCATACAATTTTATGCCCCGTGACTTCCCAACTTTTTCCAACCAAACGCCGACAGGTTTCTTTAACAACAGCGTAAGCCTCAGGTAAAATTTCATCTAAAACCTTTTGCTCTTCTTTGAACAATTCCTTTTCAAGTTTTTCTATCTCATAGTAAATCTCAAGCCTTTCCTCACGCGTTAATTCTTTATCCTCACGAACGCGAGTTTTAAGTTCTTCAATTCTTTCTTCAATATGTTTAGTTCGCTCTTTAATTCTGGTTTTGAATTCGTCCGTTTTAGCTCGGAGTTGGGCATCGGTGAGAGTGTTAAGATTTTTATAAATTTCATTTATGCGATTAACAATTGGGATCAGGGCTTTTAAATCCTTTTCGTTTTTGCTTGGAAAGAATTTCCGTAAAAGTTTTATTAACATATTTTTTAGTTAGATTTCTCTTGTTTTTGAGAAAGTTATCAGGTAAAAATATAAAAATAATCAAACTTATAAGCAAAATTGCCCCGGAAAAGGAAGCGGAGAGGGTGGGATTCGAACCCACGAGCCCGCTTTTTGGCGGACTACACGCTCTCCAGGCGTGCGCCTTCATCCACTCGGCCACCTCTCCATACCAATGTAAAATATAAATTTCGCCAGCAAAAAAATCAAATTGGACTCAATTTGAAAATAACATATCTACTTGCCATTTGTTTGATTTTATAGCCAAAAATTCGTATTATTAAATGAATTCCTCAAAAGGGCAATTAATTAGAAGGAGAAAACAAATGCCAAAACAAAATCTTGAGAAAGAGGAAATCATAGAAAAAGATATAGAAATTGTAGAAGATGCTATTTTAACTTTTAAAGAAACATCAAAAAAAGCACCTGAAATAAAAGGGATACCAACGGGGATAGAAGGTCTTGATGAATTATTTTTTACAGCTACTATTGAAAATGGGAAACCCAAGCTCATTCCACTTGGTGGAATACCTCAATATTCGGTTTTTAATATAACAGGCATATCAGATACTGGGAAAAGTCTAATGGCTGAACAATTCGCAATAAAACAGGCATCGCTTGGAAACTCGGTCGCATTCATCACTGTTGAATCCCCCGCCCATTTTGTAGCAAGCTCAATGAAACTCCGCGCAATTGCAATGGGCGTTGACGAAAAAAACATTGATGAAAACATAGTCTTCATTGACGCTGCTTCATACGGTAAATTAAGAGAAGATATTCCAACGCTTCTCAACACACTTGCATATGCAATTAAGAGGTATAAAATCAAATTTACCGTCATTGATTCCGTCACAGGGCTTTATGAAGCAAAAGAAATGATCGCAAGGGTTGTAGTCAGACAGCTTTTCAATTTCATGAAGAAATGGTATCAAACTGCAATTTTTGTATCCCAGAAAAGATCCGGACAGGAAGAGCTTTCAGCCGAAGCGGCGGGAGGTTTCGCAATTCCTCACATTGTTGATGGAACGATTGTGTTATCAAAAGTTTTAATAAATAATCAATATGCCGAAAAAATATATAAGCGACCGATAGGTGAAATGGTTCGTCTTTTCAGGATAGATGGGTGTAGAATGTCAGGACATAGCACCGAAACATATCTTCTTGAAATTGATCAAACTGGGCTTGTTAAAATTGGTCCATCACTAAAAGAAATAGCAAACAAAAAGTAAAGGATTTAAATATGCCAGTCCTGAAAGAGGAAGAAATTATCCAAATTGAAGAAAAAGTTGATGAAATCGTTCTTAAGGTCTTTCTAAAAGCTCTTGATATAGTTGGAGGTCCGAGAAAGCTAATTCTATACAGGCATTTAACTTGGGTGCCAAGCTTAATTGAAGCATGTTACGCTGTTGTATTGAAAGAAAAATTTCTTAAGACAGAATCTGAAATCGCACAAATTCTTGGACTCACGAAACAAACTGTGAGAAATATATTATCTGCAAAAACGGAAGGAATAATAGAAAATCTTGAATCTGAATTAAAGAAAAAGGTGATAAAAACTCATGTTGCGGGAGCACTTGCAAAACTTGCATTTAAAGAAATAAATCAAGGGAATTAAGTATAGTGTCGGAAAATAGCGAAATAATTAAAATCCTTTTGATTGAAGACGACCCAAACATTGCAGGCTTGATTAAGTATTACCTTAACTCATATAGAAACTATTCTTTTTCCGTTGATTGGACTGAGACAGCAGAAAAAGGAATTGAAAAACTTTCAATTCCTAACAATTATAACTTAATTTTGCTTGATTATTATCTCCCCGAAATGAACGGCTTAGAAGCGCTGAAAATCATCAAATCCCGAAATATAAATATACCCGTGATAATGCTCTCAAGCGCGAAAGAAAAAGAAGTTATGAGCGAAGTTTTAAAACTTGGAGCAATTGACTATTACATGAAAGAGGATATAATCGGACCACTTCTACCTGTCATCATAGCAAACACAATTGAAAGAGAAAACCTCAAAAGGCAAATAGAAAAAGATAAAGGAGAGCAATCACAAAAAATTGAAGCGATCCAAGAAATAGTTATCACTGTTTCACACGAGGTTAACAATCCACTTGCTGCAATAAAGCTTGCTGCAAACATTCTTCTCAAAAAAGATCTTCCACCTGATATAAGAACTTACATAAAAATCATCAAAGAAAACACAGACAGAATAGAGCAAACTATTTTGAAATTAAGGGAACTGAAAAGCGAGCAAATCGTCCCATATGTTGGAAGGTTGAAAATGTTTGATTTATCAACTAAACCAAATACACCAAAAAAAGAAGATAGAGAATGAGCGAAAGGAATGTTAAAGCAAAAGTTTTGGTTGTAGATGATGAGGAATATCTATGTGAACTATTAAAAGATGAACTGCTATCAACTAACCTTTTTGAAATTGATATAGCAAATGATGGTGCACAGGCGATCAACAAAATTCAAAACAAAATTTACGATATTGTTCTACTTGACATAAAAATGCCGAGAATTTCAGGGATTGAGGTTTTAAAATTTATAAAGGAATACTCCCCAGATACCGAGGTAATAATGATTACAGCACTTGGAGATATAAAACTTGCCGTTGAAACGATAAAACTTGGCGCATTTGATTTTATAACAAAACCATATAACTTTGACGAACTTCTTGTATCAATTCAAAATGCGATTGAAAAGCGTCGGCTAAGGCTTCAGAATACTTTAATGCAAAAAGAATTATCAAGACTCATCCACACAGATGAAGTAATCGGACAGAGCAAAATTTTTAAAGATGTTCTTGATATCGTCGCTCGCGTTGCTGGAACAGATGCAACTGTTTTAATTTACGGTGAAAGTGGAACTGGTAAAGAGGTGATCGCACGATTAATCCACAAAAATAGTCCACGTAAAGATAAACCATTTGTAGCTATAAACTGTGCCGCTATCCCGGACACTTTAATTGAATCAGAACTTTTTGGGCACGAAAAAGGAGCCTTCACAGATGCACACACTTCAAAACCAGGACTCGTTGAAATTGCAAACGGAGGGACATTGTTCCTTGATGAGGTTGGAGATTTAAGCCAATATGTTCAACCTAAACTATTAAGGTTTATTGAAACAGGCGAATTCAGAAGAGTTGGTGGAAATAGTATTTTAAAAGTTGATGTTCGTATAATTTCAGCAACAAATAAAGATTTGAATGAGGAAGTTAGAAAAGGTAATTTCAGAGAAGACCTGCTCTATAGATTAAATGTCGTCACAATTCGCCTCCCAGCTTTGAGAGAAAGGAAAGAAGATATACCACTATTTGTTGAGTATTTTCTCAACAAGAAAACACGAGGAAAAAAGAAAATGAGCCCAGAAGCGATGGAGATTTTGATGAATTACGACTGGCCTGGAAACATCCGCGAACTTGAAAATGTTGTTGAAAGGGCAGCAATTCTTGCAAAAGACGATATCATAAAGCCTGAAGACCTTGCTCTAAAACCAGAACTCAAAGAAGATTATTATACAAAGCTTATTAGAAAACCTGTAAATACCCTATCGCTTGCTGAGCTTGAAAAAATTCATATTGAGAATGTTCTAAAGGCAAACAACTGGAATAAATCAAAAACCGCTGAAATCCTTGGAATTAGCTTGAAAACCCTCTATCTTAAATTGAAGCGCTACGGGATAATAGAACCGTTTTGATTTTATTCCGCTTGATTTAATCATAAAAAATTTTTTCAAAATAAATTAGAGTTAAGAAACTATGAATACCGAAAGGGAAAACATCCAAATGTCAGAGCAACGGATTCCGGAGGAAGAGATTAAACCGAAATTAATAGCAGGGAGACAGCCAGTTATAGAGGCTCTCAAATCACAAAGCGTAATGATTGAGAAAATTTATCTTCTTCACGGTATAAGAGGCAGTCAAATTGATAAGATCAGAAATCTCGCGCGCAAAAAAGGCGTGCCATTTGTTGAAATCAACAAACAGCGCTTTCGTGAGCTTGCAAGTGATATAGCAACGCAGGGGGTTATCGCAGTTATAAGTGAAGCGAAATATATAAGCGTTGATGATATTTTAAATGTATCAAAAGAAAAAAATGAACCGCCGTTTATTTTAATACTTGATGAAATAGTTGATCCACAGAACTTCGGTGCACTTGTGAGAACTGCTGAGTGTGCAGGTGTCCACGGAATTATAACCACAAAACATCACACAGCAATTATAAACTCAACCGTTGCCCGCACTTCCGCAGGCGCAATCGCTCATGTTGGAATTGCAAAAGTTGTAAACCTTGCTCAAACACTTGATGAACTCAAAGAAAAAGGTATATGGATAGTCGGCGCCGATGCAAATGCTTCAAAACTTTACTACGAAGTTGATTATACAATGCCGGTTGCAATTGTGATCGGAAATGAAGGCAAAGGGTTGAGATTTCTCACAAAACAAAAATGTGACTTCCTCGTGAAGATCCCAATGTATGGAAAAGTTGAATCACTCAATGCCTCTGTCGCTGGAGCTCTGATGATGTATGAAGTTATAAGAGCAAGAGAATTAAAAAAGAAAAAACTTCTAAATCCATATCTGAGTTTGAACGAGCCAACCCTTATGTATCAAAGACCAGAACCATTATCTCTTCAAACTCCATTAACTCAGTCAGCAATCAATCAAACCGAACCTATAGCTGAAAGTGAGAAATCTTCAAAAACAAAATCAAAGAAGAAAACGAAAAAATCTGAAAAATGAACCAATCTGTTCAAAATAAAATTTTTCAAATTGCTGAAAAAATCTTCCCCAAGATTGTTTCAATAAGAAGAAAAATTCATCAATATCCAGAGCTTGCATTTGAAGAATACAGAACATCTAAACTCGTAGCACAAACCCTTAAATCTCTCGGTTTAAAAGTTGAAACAGGAATTGCCAAAACAGGCGTAATTGGGGTTCTTGAGGGAGTAAAAAAAGGCAGGGTTGTCGCACTTCGTGCTGATATGGATGCACTCCCATTACAAGAGCAGACAAATTTACCGTTCGCTTCAAAAATTCCGGGAAAAATGCACGCCTGCGGACATGATGCGCACACCGCAATGCTTCTTGGTTCAGCGATGATATTAAAGCAGTTTCAAAATCAATTAAATGGAACCGTTAAATTTATATTTCAACCAAGCGAGGAAAAAAACCCCGGTGGTGCAAATCAGATGATAAAAGAAGGGGTCCTAAACAATCCAAAGGTTGACTATATTTTCGGTCTTCATGTTCGTCCGGATGCAGAAGCTGGTACGATTTTTTTAAAAGACGGACCCCTCATGGCTTCCTCCGATGAGATCTATATCAAAATCAAAGGAAGGGGCGGGCATGGAGCTCGCCCCCACTTTACAATTGATCCAGTTATAATCGCTTCTGAAATTGTCTTAGCCTTACAAAAAATTACAAGCAGATTTTTTGACCCAATTGAACCACGGGTTTTAACTATTGCTTCAATCCACGCGGGAACAGCAACAAATATAATTCCAGATGAAGCAACGATATCTGGAACACTCCGAACAATGAATGAAGAATGGCGTAAAAAAGCATGGAAGATGATAGAGCAAATTGTCAAAGGTATAACCTCAACCTATGGCGCAGGCTATGAATTAAAAATAAGCCGAGGTTATCCAGTTCTTATAAATGACCCAGAAATGACCGAGTTTGCAAAACAAAAGGCGATTGAACTCTTGGGGAAAGACAAAGTTTTTGAAGCAAAGCCAGTTATGGGCGCTGAAGATTTCGCATATTACCTTCAGAAAGTACCAGGTTGTTTTATCTGGCTCGGCGCAGGAGATAAAAACTCAAAACACGACATCCATAGCTCAAAATTTACAATAAATGAAGAAGCAATGAAATACGGCTCCTCTCTTCTTACCTATCTTGCTATATCCATCCTATCAAAATAAAATTGACATTTAAAATTGCTTCAAGATCAACAGGGTAAGATTAAAAAAATTTCCGATATACTTGATCGGATAATGATTGTGCTAGCTGGTTCCGTTATAACTGCACTTGTAATTGAGTATGGATTTTATATCAACGAAATAGTCAAACGTATTTTACATCAGTTCAATTCAATCGTGATTTTTTATTTTGTCTTTTTCAATCTATCAAAACTTGTGCTCAACCCCAACCCCTTATCATATCTTCGCAAAAAATGGATAGAATTTCTATTAACATTCTTAATCATTATTCAAAGCATCGGCTTCCTGTTTTACATTCGTGAGCCACAGACAATTGATATAAAAACACTTACAAGAATTTACATAGCATCAGCTCAAATTTATCTCACACTTGACATTGCTTTAAAAACAGTAAGATACAGTCAGAGGCTAATTCAAAAATCTATCCACCCAACCCGACTTCTCACCTTTAGCTTTTTGTTACTAATTTCACTTGGGACTTTACTTTTACTTCTGCCAAAAGCAACACATAATGGAATTTCATTAATTGATGCGCTCTTTACAGCCACAAGCGCAGTTTGTGTAACTGGACTTATAGTCGTTGACACAGGAACATATTTCACAAGATTTGGGCAATTTATCATAATGGTTTTAATTCAACTTGGTGGACTTGGTATAATGACATTTACAACATTTTTCGCTATTCTTTTAAATGGTGGAATAGGCATAAAAGAAAGAGTCTTTTTGAGTGAAATTTTCAGCGAAAAAAATTTATCAAAAATTTCATCCACGATAATAAGAATTCTATTCCTGACCTTTTCAATTGAAGCAGTTGGGGCAATTCTCCTTTATTACTTCCTTCCCGATCCAATGTTCAAAAATAAATCAGAAAAGATTTTTTGTTCAATTTTTCATTCAATATCTGCCTTTTGCAATGCGGGTTTCTCAACTTTCTCAAATAATCTGATAGATATAAAAAATAACATCCCAGCAATCATCGCAATTGCGACGCTTTTTATACTTGGAGGGCTCGGGTTCCTCGTTTTAAGCGAATTAATTGAAAAACCATTTTTAAAAGCCATCCGAAGGATAAAATTTCTACGAAACAAAATCGCACCTCAAAAAGTTGTTCTCTCGCTTCACTCAAAACTTACCATTTACACAACAGCAATCCTGATAATTTCTGGAACAGTTATATTGCTTTTGCTTGAATTTAACAACACTTTAAAAAATGAAACTTTACTTAGTAAAATTGCCCATGCATTTTTTCAGGCAGTTACACCACGAACAGCTGGGTTTAACACAATTGATATTTCAAAAATAGGAATAACGACATCACTTTTCATAATGTTATTGATGTGGATAGGTGCTTCCCCTGGCTCAACTGGTGGCGGGATAAAGACAACCTCATTTGCCCTGATCGTTTTAAAAATCTCATCAATGGTAACTGGAAAAGAACGAGTTGAGATTTTCAATAAACAAATTAGTGAGGAAAGTATATCAAGAGCATTTGTTTCCGCCCTGCTTTCAGTTCTTTTCATACTTACCGCCACATTTGCCCTTACAATAACTGAAAAAAACTTAAATTTTATTGATACATTCTTTGAGGTCGTCTCTGCATTTGGAACAGTTGGATTAAGCAGGGGAATAACACAAGATTTGACAATTTTTGGAAAGTTGATTATCATTATGATGATGTTTATAGGAAGAATTGGACCGCTTGCGTTCTCATTTGCACTTTTCGGGAAAATTGAGAAACGAAATTACGAATTTCAAAAAGAAAGTGTTCTTGTCACATAATGAGAAAATTTGCCATAATAGGTCTTGGAATATTTGGGAAAAACCTTGCACTTGAGCTTGCAGAGGGTGACGCCGAAGTCCTTGCTATTGATGTAAACGAGGAAAGAATAAATGAAATTAATCACCCTAACATCACGGCAGTTAAACTTGACAGCACTGATGTAAGAGAACTTGAAAGGTTTGGACTTAAAGACATGGACGCGGTCATCGTGACAATTGGAGAAAATTTTGAGGCACTACTTTTAACCTGCGTCTTACTTAAAGAACTCGGAACCAATAGAATAATCGCGAGAGCAACGGAAGAAATTCATAAAAAAATCTTAAAAAGCATAGGAATAAAAGAAGAAGATATAATCTCGCCAGAAGAAGAAGTTGCAAAAAGACTCTCAAAGTTGCTTTTAAGCGACGGATTCATTGAATTTTTTGAGATCACAAAAGATTATGAAATAGCTTGGATTAAAGCACCCGAAAGTTTTGTAGGGAAAACAATTCGCGAACTTGAATTGAGAAAAAATTATAACCTCCTTCTCGTCACAGTTATAAAAAACAAAAAGCCAATCGGAGTCCCCGACCCCGACACAAAAATTGACCCGGAAGATGAACTTTTAATTTTTGGAAAAGATAAAGACATCAAAAAGATAATTTCCCATAGCTATGTATAAAATTTCGGTTCAAAAAAGATTTTCAGCATCCCACATAATTAGAGATTACCCAGGGGAATGCGGTCGCTTGCATGGTCATAACTGGAATGTTAAGGTTGTCGTTAAAACAAAAAAACTTGACAATTTTGGGATGACGATTGACTTTAAGGAACTATCAAAAATTCTAAATGAAATCGTTAATAAACTTGATCATTACCACCTTAACGATATACCACCCTTTGATAAAATACAGCCAACGGCGGAAAACCTCGCGAAATTTTTCTATGATGAACTCAAACTAAAACTTTCCAAACATAATGGTCTTGAAATTGATTTCGTTGAAATCTGGGAAACCGAAAAATATTCCGCAATCTATCAAGAATAACCACCCACTTAAAGATGGAAATAAACAAGGGCGAGGACATACTTACTGTAAATGAAATTTTCTTCAGCATACAAGGTGAATCAAGCTGGATGGGTCTTCCATGTGTCTTCGTGAGATTAACTTATTGCGATTTAAGATGTGTGTGGTGTGATACTGAATACGCATTTTATGAAGGAAATAATATGACAATTGATGAAATCATTGAAAAGGTTAAATCATATGATTGCGAACTTGTTGAAATAACTGGAGGAGAACCGCTTCTGCAGGAAAATTCACTTAAATTAATGAAACGACTATGTGATGAAAACTTCACAGTTCTGCTTGAAACAGGAGGGCATAGAGATATAAGCAAGGTAGACCCAAGGGTTCACATTATCATGGATATAAAATGCCCAGGAAGCAAAATGAGCCATAAGAATAGATGGGAAAACATAGAACTTCTTTCAAAAAAAGATGAAATAAAATTTGTGATAAAAGATAGAAACGACTACGAATGGGCTAAAGAAATAATAAAAAAGTTTAATCTCACTGAAAAAGTTGGAACGATTCTATTTTCACCCGTATTTGGTGAAATTGAACCTATAACGCTCGCAACATGGATACTTGAAGATAAACTTCATGTCAGATTCCAAATTCAACTACACAAATATATTTGGTCTCCCACCACAAGAGGTGTTTAAATTAGAATTTGCGAAACGATCCCACCAATTGTAAATGCAATAACCCAACTTGAGATCCATATCAATAGCCCCTCAAACAATCCTCTTTCCTTCAACATCACCATAAGCGAAGCTATACATGGGACAAACAATGTAATTGTCACAAGTCCTGCAACTGTTTGCATAGGGGTTAAGTCAAGAGCGTAAAATCCAGCTGCTCCAAAATCTCTTCTCACAATCCCCATTATAAAAGCTCTTGAAGCCTCGGATGGTAATTGTAACCAGCCGACAGTCAAAGGCGAAAGCGTTTGAATCCATTTATCAAGCAGACCTGTAACTTGCATAACTCCGACAATAAAGGCACCTATGAAAAACCACATTCCAGCTTCTTTTAGGAAGAAAAATGTTCGCATCCATGTTTTCCTTACAAGATTATCAATTCTCGGAATTCTCATCGGGGGTAAATCTATCAAAAGTGGAGTTGCCCCACCTGGCAAAATTCTATTTAAAATTATCCCAATCATAACAAAGACAGAAAACATCGTAAAAATATAAATTAAAGTTGCTTGAAACCCAGCTCTCATAAGTAAAGTGGTTATCACAGCAAGCTGTGCAGAACATGGAATTGTTATTTGCAGGATGGCTGTTATTATTCTTTTTTCTCTTTTCGTTGAGAGAATTCTTGTCGTGATAGTTGCCATAGTCACACAACCAAATCCAAGGATCAACGGGATAACCGCTTTACCATTCAAGCCAATATAACTCATCAATCTATCAACGAATGTGGCAAGTCTCGGCAAATAACCGCTATCTTCAAGTATTGCAAGCATGAGATAAAAACCCACAACAAGCGGTAAAAGTAAAAACAAAAGGTATCTCACAGTCATCGTTAAAACACCAAATTCCCCAAAAAATATGACGAGAACAGGATTTTTAAAATTAAATTCATATTCAACCCTTTTCCCCTGAACAAAACTTTGCATTTTCCTCAAAACATCTGGTGAATTCCTAAAACCATGTTCAAAAATAAAACTTCGGCTATCAACTATTTCATCATCTTCATTGAGGACATTCACATTAACCTCAACCGGGAAATAATTTGCAACAAATTTTCTTACATTATATTCATAAATTTGTTTTCCGAGTTTATCCTCCGTGAACTCAACAAGATCCTGAGCTATCAATTTCCCAACAACAAGATATGCAAGATAAAGAACAACGCCAATAAAGATAAGACCAAAGAAAGGATGTATCGCAATTCTTCCAATCAAACCTGAGACTTTCCCACCAGCGGTATTAATGGTTACAACTTCCGAAACGATTTGATTTGCCCTGTTTCTTCTTTCAATGTAAATTTTTTCACGCTCATTCCAAGCATAAATTTCTCCATCAAACTTTGATTTAAATTTATCTATAGTTTCCGAATCCCCCTCAATTATCAGAAGAGATTCAATATCGCTTATGCCATATTTCCTTGATATCAACGAGATTTTCTCGGCAAGTTTTTTATCTCTGTTCCCCGCGGTTGCTTTTTCAATCGCATTCAAGACCTCTTTGAAACCAATTTGCTTCACAGCAACTGTTGGAATTACAGTAACGCCAAGTAAATTTGAAAGCTTCTCAACATTTATTTTTATTTTTTTCTGCTCCGCTTCATCCATCATATTTAAAGCGACAACAACTGGCTTGCCTGAATCTATAAGTTGAAGCGTAAGAAAGAGATCCCTCTCAAGATTCACAGCATCAACAACATTCAAGATAACATCAGCATCCATGATTATATTTTTCGCAATCCTTTCTTCATCGTTAAAAGAAGAAAGTCCATAAATTCCAGGCGTGTCGTATACTACGAAGTTTTTATATCTCCCCTTTAAAATCTCAACCGTCGTTCCCGGATAATTTGAAACCTCAACATAAAGTCCTGTGAGATAGTTAAAGAAGATTGATTTACCAACATTTGGATTTCCAACCAAAACGAGTTTCTTCATATCTTTCTCAACCTTCGTCTCCGCTGATTGATGCACATGCATAAAACTTTCCTAAATTTTTTTAACCATGATTTTTTTTGCTATTTCACTGCCAACTGCTATTTCCTGATGTCGCTTTGAAATCACAACAGTGCCACCGGGCAACTTATGAATACACTTTACCCTTGTCCCCTCTATTACACCAAGCCGAACAAAGTGAGTTTTAAAATTTCCAACCGGCAATTCATAAATTTCAAGTTCCATTCCAGGCTCTGCTTCAGTCAATCTCATTAGTTCACCCCTTTTCATTTCTCTTTTACTGCGCATTTTGCACAAAGTCCGAAAATTTGATGCGTGTGCCTTATCGGTTTAAACCTATATTTCTTGCAGATCTCATCCTGAATTTTTTCAATCTCCTCGCTTTGAAATTCAATTATAGACCCACAGTTAACACAAATTAAATGATCGTGATGTTCCCGTCCAAAGGCTCGTTCATAAACGAAAACATTTCCAACCTTATGCCTTGAGACAACCCCAAGTTCAAAAAGAAGCTCAAGCGTATTATAGACAGTCGCTCTTGATACCTTCTTCCCCTCATTTTTCATCCTGATAAATAAATCCTCTGCTCCAAAATGTCCATTCATTTCAAGAACTGAGTTTAAAACCTCATATCTTTGTTCCGTTGCCCGGAGATTTCCCTTTTTTAAATGATTTACGAAATTCTCACGAACCTTTTCTATTAATTTCGCACTCGCCATTTTAACGACCTATTTTAAATTTAATCTAAATAAAGTTAAACATTTCACCGATAAAAAACAAATTATAAAAAACTTCAAAGTGTCTGTTTCAAAAAGAAGTACCCCGCTCATAAATCAATACACGATAAATTTGCAAATTGAAAATAATTGTTTTAAATTACATCAGCCAAATTCAAGAGTAGAATTAAACTTGAGCCACAAGATTAAAAGACTTCCTCTGCTTGTAATATTATCATCTTTTATATTTTCTGGTTGTTCAATCTGGAAAAATGTAATGAGTGAATTCAACGCCTATTTCAACACTTATTACAACGCTAAAGTTACACTTGAACAGGTTGAGCAGGTTTTGTATAACAGGGCTTCCTCTGAAAAATTTTTATCAATTGAAAAATTTGATGTTGAATTTAACCTTCCGCAGAACGAAAAAAATAAACTTGATGATGTTATAAAAAAGTGTTCAAAAATTTTACAATACTACCTGAACACCTCGGTTGGAGATGATGCTCTCCTTATGATAGGTAAGGCATATTTTTATCAAGATAACTACCTTGGGGCGGAAAGAAAATTTGCAGAACTTATATCAACATTTCCAAAAAGCAAACTTTACGACGAAGCGCTTTACTTTCTCATGTTCACCCTCTCAAAAGAGAAAAAATATGAAGAGGTTATAATTTCATTTCAAACAAAAGCAAGACATGACACCAAAAATAAAAACCTGTGGAAACTCCACAAAATTTATGGCTTAGCAAAATTTAGAATTGGCGAAATTGACAGCGCTATTTACTACCTTAACCTCGCATCACAACAAGCAAAGGGTGAGGATAAAGCGGAAATTTTATTTTATCTTGGAGAAATCAACGAAGAAAGAAATCCATCTGAAAGCGCTAAGTTTTACAACAACACCTCAAAAACAACAAAAAGGACAAATCTCAAAATTTACTCGCTCATAAAATATGCAATTCAGCAACGCAAGCTTGGGAATTATGAACTTTCCGAAAGAGTTTTAAACGATCTTATTCATTCAAACATAGACAAGGATTATGAAAGGAAAGTTTATCTTGAGCTTGCGCGCACCCATCATTTATCCGGGAAAATAGAACTTGCAATTCAAACTTACACCTACCTTGATACAACATACAAAAGAACCGAGGAATCCGCATTTGGGTATTTTGAGCTTGCTCGGATTTATGAGACAAATTTGGGGAAATATGACTCAGCGAAATTGTTTTATGAAAAGGCACAGGTTGAGTTTCCACAAAGCGAGGCATCAAGGCAAGCACAGAGAAAATCCGCAGTACTAAATGATTATTTCCGCAACCGTTTGATCATCTCAAGAAATGATAGCATCCTAAACTCAATAAAGATGAACTCGGATTCAACTATATCATTAAACATTGACTCAATACAAAATCTAATCTCACAGGCGAAGTATTCACTCGCATGGACTTTTCACACATCCCTTAACAGGGTTGACTCCGCAATATATTATCTTAAAGACATAATTGAAAATCATCCAGAATCTCCCGTAACACCACGCTCCTATTATCTTCTTGGGACAATA
>Ga0209289_100570_pt1 | contig 18361 bp, 19 predicted proteins | sample GXS110809BmetaG_FD_184121 | JGI IMG/M metagenome (GOLD analysis project Ga0209289, IMG submission 184121) | Hot spring microbial communities from Gongxiaoshe hot spring, China to study Microbial Dark Matter (Phase II) - GXS 110809B (SPAdes)... ...
GGGTTAAAACTGCCCTTGCGGGCGGCTTAGCAGCCGCCCTACATTCAACTGCGTAACTTTACCGAAAAAATGTGTCGTAGAGGGTTAAGATTCGGCAAACTTTACCGAGAGCGAACGAGTTCAAAACGCAATTTTTGTTGAGTTGATGGGAGGGCTGAACATGGAAAGCGGAAAAGAGTTAGCGGCATGGTGCCGCGACATTTTGAGAGCCGTTGAAAACGAAATTCGGAAAATCATTGTCGGCATGAACGAAATCGTTGAAGGCGTCCTTGTCGCTTTGGCAGCAGGTGGGCATGTCTTGCTTGAAGGTGTGCCGGGACTTGGCAAAACGATGTTAGTTCGGACACTTGCTCAAGCGCTCAACTTAAAGTTCTCGCGCATCCAGTTCACACCCGACTTAATGCCAGCCGACATAACCGGCACGGATGTCTTGACGGAAACTGAGACTGGTCAGCGGACTTTTGAGTTCCGTCCCGGACCGATTTTCGCCAACATCGTTCTCGCTGATGAGATTAACCGAGCAACACCGAAAACCCAATCGGCGCTTTTGGAAGCGATGCAAGAGTTGGCTGTGACAGTTGGAGGTAGACGATACATCCTTGAGCCGCCGTTTTGGGTCATGGCGACTCAAAACCCCATTGAGCAAGAGGGAACTTACCCGCTCCCTGAGGCACAACTTGACAGGTTCTTCTTCAAACTACTCGTCCCTTACCCATCAGTTGATGAACTTCGCGAAATTGTTGACCGAACCACTGGCGCTGAGTTGCCACAAGTTCAACCAGTTGCCAACCGAGAAGATTTGCTCAGACTACAGCGCATCGTTAGGGAAGTCCCTGTCGCACCTCATGTTCGCGATTACGCATTGAAAATCGTTGTTGCTACGCACCCAAATTCCGAATTTGCTCCCCCTGAAGTTAATCGCTATGTTCGTTACGGCGCATCCCCGAGAGCGGCACAAACTTTGCTTTTGTCTGGGAAAGTTTCCGCCTTGCTTGATGGACGATACAATGTTTCCCGCGACGATGTCAGAAAAGCCGTCAAGCCAGCGTTGAGACATCGTGTCATTTTGAACTTTGAAGCCGAAGCAGATCAAATCACGCCCGATTTGCTTCTTGACAGAATTGTGGAACATGTGGAACGAAAGGAGCGAGAACCTATCATCGTTTAACCCGATTTCATTTATCGCGAGAATTCGCTCATCAAGTTTGCGCTTGCTCTTGCTGCCTCAATATTCGCTTAACCGTTTCAACCAATTTCACTGGGTCAACAGGTTTGTCAAGGAACTCTTGAACTGGCAAAAAGTCACCTGGTCCGTAAGAGGCATCATATCGGTCAGGGTAAAAACGAAGTTCCGTAGTGGAGTGCAAAGAGGACATTATGACGATGGGGACATTGCGAATGGACTCGTGAGTTTCAGGTGAGCGGAGTTTCCAGACAAACTGAAAGCCCTCCGTTCCTGTAGGCATCATGATGTCAAGGACGATCAAATCCGGCTTTTCGGCATTGACTTTCTGCCATGCTTCGTCAGGGTCGTAAGCGTTGACGACTTGGTAGCCGGCGTTTTCCAGAGTCAACCTAATTGCCTCAGCCATGTCGCGATCATCTTCAACGACCAAAATTTTCGCTGCCATTCGCCATCACCTTCCTCAGTCACAACTTTTGTGGCTTGGAAAGATTTCGCCCTCCCGATGAATTCGCCAAACGAATTTGTAAGGGCAACAAAAGTTCACCCAATTTTTTCACGCCAGCAAACACTGGCTGAAGTTATCGGCATAGATAATGCGTTTGGCGTTGACAAGATAAGCGCTGACTTTGGTCGGCGAATTTTTGTAGGTGCAAGTGAAAATTTGCCTATTTTTCTGGCGCATTTTACGGGCACATTTCATGTGCCCCTACAAATTACGGGCACATTTCATATGCCCTTACAAATCACGGGCACATTTCATGTGCCCCTACAAATTACGGGCGTATTTCATACGCCCCTCCAAACGCATTACTTCGTTTCAACGGCGACAGTTTCTTTTGATGGAATGAGAATTTGCGCCAACTCTTCTGGAGTTTCCTGCCTCTCTTCAACCCGTTCAATTTTCTTGGGCACCAAGCCGAGAGCCAAAGCCACACCGTAAATTATGGCTTCTGGTTTTGGCGGACAGCCGGGGATGTAAATGTCAACGGGGATAACTTTATCAACGCCACCGACAACATTGTAAGTGTCAAACCAAATTCCGCCACCGATGGCGCATGCGCCGATGGCGACTACGACTTTCGGGTCAGGCACCGCATCGTATAGTCGCTTTAGTGGCTCCTCCATTGTCCGAGTGACGGGACCAGAGACGAGCAAAACATCGGCATGGCGTGGCGAACCCACGAGTTTAATTCCGAACCGCTCAACATCAAAGAAGGGCGTCAAGACATCAAGCACTTCTATGTCGCAGCCATTGCATGCTCCAACATTGACATGGAACACCCATAATGAGCGTCCAAAGGCTTTTGAGAAGAACCGGCGCAAAATGCCTTCTTTGATCATCGCTTTCGCACCTCCTTAAGGTCTGGCAGCCAAGTCCAAAATTGGGTCAAACAATTGAGCGCCCAACCCAATTGCGAAAATCCCGAGCGCTAACAGAGCCATCGCCAGCAGCATCGGCAACGGTGCTTCCTTAATGTTTTCGCTTGCTGCTTCCTGACTCCGAGGTTCACCCCAAAAAACCTGTTGGAACGCACGAAGGATGTAAGCGAGCGTCAAAAGGCTAACTCCAACAGCAATTACGACACTTGTCCAAGCACGAGCCTGAGTCAGTGCCAAGATTATGGTCAATTTGCTGATGAAACCGCTAAACAATGGGATACCCCCAAGGGAAAGTGCCCCGATAAGGAAGAAGATGCTGGTTGCCGGCATTTTACGGGCAATCCCGCCTAACGCCGGGATTTGACGAGTGTTAGCCATCGCAGCCACAATACCTCCAGCCATGAACAGTAACGCTTTTGTCAAGGCATGGTGTGCAATGTGCAAAAGCGCACCGTAATAGCCGAGGTAGGAAATCACACCAATCCCAGCAGCGATGTAGCCGATTTGTGCGGCACTTGAATATGCCAGCAATCGCTTTAGGTCTTCCTGAAGCAGTGCTAAAAGGCTTCCTAACAGCATTGAGAAAATGCCGATGCCGAGAAGAAGTGAACCGAGTTCTGGAAAGCGGGGAGCGAACAGGGTCATGACCCTCAGGATGGCATAAAGAGGGACTTTGATGATGATGCCTGACAAAATCGCGCTCATAACTGTTGGGGCTTCAGCGTGGGCATCGGGGATCCAAGGATGGAAAGGTGCTAAGCCTGCTTTTGTGCCAAATCCAATCAAGAGCAGAACCGCTACGATTAAAGCGATGTGTTCAGGCAACTTACCCACAACCAACCTCAAGTTCGTGATAAGCAGTGCAGGTTCATCCCCGAGATGGGGAGCAGCAGCGGCGTAGAAAAGAACACAACCGAAAAGAGCGGAAGTGATGCCAACAGTTAAAAGCAGCAAATACTTGTAGCCCGCTTCCAATGCCCTCTTGTTCCAGTAAAACGAGACGAGTAGTGCTGATGCCAAAGTTGTCGCCTCAAGGGCAACCCAGAGCAAAACGATGTTGTTGGTCATGACTGTCCAGAAGAGAGTGAACTCAAGGACGAGGAAAAGTGTCTGGAACATTCGCAATCGTTCTTCAGGGGCTTCCCTCAAGTGAGGCAAAGTTAAGTAGGCGCTGCTGTAGATGGCACAAACGAAGGAGAGAAACGCAATCAACAGCGTCATGAAGGCGGACAAACCGTCAACCAGAATCTCCTCGCCAAAGCAAGTGATTTCATGTGCTTGGGTGATCCAGATTGCTTGGTAAATTGCCAAGAGCAAAGCAATTCCTGTGCCCAAAAGGAAAAGGAAAGGACGAGCCTCTTGCCTTGCAATCCAAACCAATCCAGCGAAAACGATTGGCACAATCAACAGTCCAATTGGCAGCCATTCCATTTCTTCGTCACCTCAGCCTTCTCAAGAATTGCCAATCACCAACGCAATTCGGAAAGCCTGAAACTGTCCGTTGAGCCGAATTGTTGCCTGATTTCGTTGATAAGGTAAACCAGCAACCAAACAGCAATGACCACATCGGTCACTATGCCTATCAAAACGGTCTCACGAACGCCCGGTGCTAAACTGACGAGTGACAAGTGAGCACCGTTTTCCATCAGGCACAATCCAATTGCCACTTTAATTGCATCTCGGCGGGTCAAAATCCCGTAAAGACCGATGAGGAACACTGTGAGCGAAACTGCGATGTTGGTTCGGAACGGCTCTTGAGTTGCGAGTTTCGTTGGAGCCAAGAAAGTTGTGTAGGTGTGAGTTAGGCGGTAAGTGGCGAGTGCTAACAGACCGATGATGAAGACCGATGGCAAAAGTTCAATCAAAGGCGGATATTCCTGTGGCTCACCTTGGTGGATTGACTGCCCCAAAAGCCATGAAATGATTGCGAACTTCGTCAAAAGCGCTGTTATTCCCCATATGAACAGTGGCGGGTGGATGGTGGCGAACACGAAAATGATTGCCACCAAAAGCAAGGCTTGAAGCATGTAAGCCCAAAGGGCGCCTCTCAAGTTTCGCAACTCTATCGCCGCAAATGATGTCAAAATCAGCGCCAAAGACAAAACTCTAATTGTCTCCATCGCTGCCATCTTGATAACCCCCTTTCAGGCTTCTTCGTCTTTTCGGAAACCGACGACCATCAAACGGTCAAGAGGAGTAGGCGGGACATAGCAGCGCCCACACCGGTTGCACGAACCCATGAAAAGGTGCTGCTCAATGAACAAGTCGCTTTTGTCAGTCGTAGCAATCTCATATTCCAAGTCAAGCCAAACTGCACCGTAATGGCAAACATCCTGACAACGACCGCAATGGATGCACCTATCAAGGTAGCGACGGATTATGCGGTATGTGGGCGAAACATCAATGATGCGGATGCACCTTGTTGGGCAGACATCGGCACAACCTCCGCATCCAGTGCATTTGTCCGTGTCAACGACAACTCGCCCACGAAAGCCCGGCTCTGATGGACGAGGTTCAAACGGATATGCGAAAGTGACTTTTCCTGCCCTCAGCGCCAGCAGCAATTGTTTGACTTTGCTGTCAACCATATCGTTCGCCTCCGTTTCATTTCAAGGTCGTTTGTAGGGCACAGTTTTACACTGTGCCAACTATAGTCGGCGGGGTATAAAACCCCGCCCTACCGCCGTCATCACGAACCGATCAGAGCGAAAGCCAAAGCGAATAGGACAAAGAAAGCGACATGGATGAAGAAGGCGCGAGCATGGTCAAGGCGAAGTCGTGCCAATAAAGTCTCAAAGACAGCAGCAATGCAGAACACGACGAAGACTTTGACTAACAGGAGCAAAAAGTTAAGTGGGAAGGGAGCGATAACTGGCAGGAACAACTCGCAGAAAAGCCAAGTGACGATAAACCACTTGACAAAGAATGTCCATCGGTAAAGAGCCAATCTCCAACTCCCTTGTTCAAGCAACACGCCACCCATCAATTCCTGTTCCGCTTCGGAGAGGTCAAAAGGCAATTTGCCGAAGTATGGTAGTAAAGCCGAAACTGCACCTATCCCAGCCAGCACCGTTGAAAGGCTGTAACCATTTTGAGCGTGCCAGAGGACTATCTCGGACAACTTGAAAGTTCCCGCTTTGACTGCAAGGACAAAAACGGCAAACGCCAAAACTGGCTCAACGAAAAGCAGCAACTGCAATTCACGAGCAGTGCCCAAGAAACTGTATGGGTTACCCGATGCTGCCCCTCCGAGAACAACGGTTGCTGTTGATAAACCGAAAAGGTAAAGGACTACCAAAAGGTCGCCAGCAAAAGAGATTGGGTTGAAGTTGCCGACAGGCAAAAGAACCCCCGCAATGACAGCAGAACCAAGGGCGAGGAAAGGCAAAAAGTTTGTCAGTGTGTTTGATGCTGTCGTCACATCGGTTTTGCCAGCGAGTTTAACCAAGTCAAGGTAGCCCTGAATTAAGGGTGGACCTACACGGGAGTGAATTCTCGCCCTAATTTTGCGACCCAAACCGTCAAGAAAAGGTGAAATCGCCATCAGCACTATTGGCACGACAATCGCCCAAATCAACGCAACTTGCCAACTTGCCATTTTCAAGCACCACCTTTAATTTGCTTTCTCAGTTCCGCAGTTTTTTGCCTTGACAACTTGTAAAGTTCTTGTTCTGTCAGCACCTTCGTCTCGCCCTTATTGACATCCACGATTTCCATCCGCTCGGTGCAAGAGAAACAAGGGTCAACGCTTCCAAGCGTGATGGGGACATCAGCGACGGTTGTGCCTGGCTTGAACATCACTGGGACAGCCTGAATGTTTTGGTAACTCGGCGCACGAACTCGCCAACGGTAAGGTCTGTTGTTTTCGCCAGTGAAGACATAGTGGAAGACTTCGCCCCTCGGCGCTTCAACGGCGTGCATCCCGTGCCTGTAAGGCGGTATTTCTTCGGGCAACTCAGCCATCAATTCACCTTCAGGCAAATCTTGCAGCAACTTGACGCATTGTCGGACGATTTTGACTGACTCAAAAACTTCTCCAACCCTCACCAGCGTCCGAGCCAAGTTGTCGCAACTGTCGTAGGTCACAACATCAAACTCCACTATGTCGTAAGCAGCGTAAGGATGGTCTCTTCTGGCATCAATGGCTACACCGCTGCCACGAGCGGTCGGACCAACAGCACCTGTCAGGCGAACTTCTTCTGGAGTGAAGATGCCCGTCCCTTTCAAGCGGGCGAGCAAAGGCATGTCGTTTAGAAGTGTTCCAGCAAGTTCTTTCGTCTCACTTTCAATTTTGTTCACGACTTCCAAAATGCGTGGATGCTGCTCTCTCTTAATGTCCCTACGAACTCCGCCGACGAGATTGATGGAGAAGTGTTTTCTGCTACCTGTGAGGTATTCAGCAAGCCACATCACTGGCTCACGGATTCGCCACGATTGCATGAAGACATAGTCAAAGCCGAGAATGTGACAAGCCAATCCGAGCCAAAGCAAATGGCTGTGGATGCGTTCCAATTCCAAAATGAGGGTTCGGATGACCCTTGCCCTCAAAGGAACTTCAATGCCCGAAGATTCCTCAATTGCTTGGCAGTAACTTGTTGAGTGGACGCAACCGCAAATGCCACAAATCCGTTCAGCAAGGAACACAACTTGGTTGTAAGTAAGAGCGCTGTCGCCAAGTTTCTCAACTGCCCTGTGATTGTAAAAGCCACGATAGTCACAGCCAACGACAACTTCACCGTCAACGAAAACTCGCCACTGAGATGGCTCTTCAAGCACTGGGAAGAAAGGACCAACGGTCACAACATTTGTGCCCTCTGGCGGTTCTTTGAACGGGAAAGTTTTGTTCGGGTCAAGTGGCGGTTTGTAGTCGTAGGGATAATCTTTGCGGAGCGGGTAAAGCCCTTCGGGGAAACCATCCGGCAGAACGAGAGGGCGTGGGTCAGGATGCCCTTCAGGGATTATGCCCAGCAAATCTTTAAACTCCCGCTCAGCCCAACCAGCAGCGGGAACAATCGGTGTGATTGAAGGGATGTGAGGAGGGTCTCCTTTCAGCGGGATGACGAGTGCACACCGGACATTTGCTTGGTCAAAGGCGAAAAAGTGCAAAACTTCAAAGCCTCCGTTCAGAGGTCGTTTGTCCACTCCTGCGCTGATGACATACCTTGCGCCCAAGCCGTTGAAAAGCGTATCCGCTGCTTGAACGACTACATCATGGTCTATCGTGACATAAAGTCGGTGAGGTGTCGGTTGTTCAATTGCCCTCACTTTCTCACCTAACCGCTCTTGCAACGCAGCGACGACTTGGTTGATTTGCTCTGTGCTTTGCTCTACGGTCACCATAATGACCGACCTCCTTTGCTTGATCATGACCTAAACATCAGCCAAACGATCAAAGCGATAATGATTGCGCCGATAATTTGCCAAGCGATATAGAGATGCGGGACGCCCGTGTGGGCTCGCCGCAACAAATCGCTTATCCATTCACCGCCACTGATGACAGGGCGATACATCCAAGCCTCAGGGTCAAGCAATTTGGTGAACCAAGCGGGTGGTCGCCAGCGTGGTATGGTCACTTTCGGATATGCTCGTTGAAGTAACTCCTCACGCATTGGAACACCTTGCGGGTGACTTCTCAAATGTTCAGGCTTTATCAATTCACCGCCAAGCCAAATTGGTGCTTTGCGGGGTTGACGCTCTGTCCCAACCGCTATGACGGCGAAGATGCTGACAATCACGAACATTCCGACAATGACAAGAGGCGAAAATGAACCGGTGAAAGGTTGAACCCATGCCCACTGCCAAACCTCAGCCAACCTTTGCTCAACACCTGCGAACATGGAAGCGTCGGCGATAATCCAACTGAGCCACCTCAGCACAGTGCCGGGAAACAATCCGACCGCAATGATGAGGAAAGTCAAGAGAAGTTGGGAGAGCCTCATTGTCAACGGGACTTCCAATTTCTCTGACCTCATCGGCTTGATGAGGAAACAGGAAGCGAAGAACTTGACGGAATAGAGGATTGAGAAGATGCTTGCGAGGAGCATACCAACACCCGAAAAGGTCACAGGGATGGATTGGGAGAAGAGAAGGGACTGTAAAATCAGCCACTTGCTCACAAACGCTGTCAAGGGCGGGAAACCGGCAATTGCCATTGAACCGATGAAGGCAGTCCCTGCGGTTTCAGGCATTGATTCAAGTAAACCTCCCAAATCGGCGAACCGGCGGCTGCCAGTTGCGTAAAGCACTGAGCCTGCATTTAGGAACAGCAAAGCCTTAACAAGTGCATCGCCAACAATGTGGAAGAACGCTCCAGCCATCGCAATGTTGGCAAGCAATTGGTTTTGCTTGAACAGGGACATCCCAGCACCAATCCCCAAAGTTATGAAGCCAGACTGAGCGATGGACGAATAAGCCAACAGAACTTTTGCGTCGTAGGTGACAGTTGCTGCAGCACCTCCCAAAACAGCAGACACGACACCGAAAATCCCGAAGACATAACTCCAATCGTAGGCAAACGGGAATGCAGCCGTAGGCAGAAGCCAGACGAAGAACCTCAGGAAACCGTAAATCCCCAACTTGATCATCACGCCGGAAAGCATTGCCGATATTGGCGATGGTGCTGCCGGGTGAGCGTCGGGCAACCAATCGCCGAACGGGAAGAGGGCTGCTTTAGTTGCAAAACCAATGAACAGGAGTGTGAGCACTCCGTGCAAGAGCATGGGGCGAGTTTTCGCCAATTTCTCAAATGTCGCAAAGATCGTCGTGAACTCAAAAGAGCCACCTTGAACCCAAAGGATGACAGCGGCGACAAGCAAACAAAGCGCACCGAGGTGGGTTAGGATGAAGTATTTGAGCGCAGCACGCAAATTTTCGGGCTTGCTTCGTTCGTAAGCGACCAAGACATAGGAAGCCAGTGTCATGAGTTCCCAGAACACAAGGAAAGTCAACATGTCGTGTGCAACGACAACGCCAACCATTGCCAATATGAAGAGCAGCAGCATTGGGTAGTAGCGAATGAGGTGCTCTTGACGGTAATGTGGATGTTCAAGGTAGGAATACGAGTGCAATGCTGCCGATACCGTCAAAATTCCGATCAGCGTCAGGAACAACCCGCTCAGCATATCGGCTTGAAGTGTCAATTTCGTTTTGATGGCAGGAATTTCTGTCAGGATGAAGGAAGATGTCGCTCCCCAGACTATCAACCCAACTCCTGCGTAGAGTAGAACAATGGCGGACAAAATGGCAAATAAAGTCCCCAAAATCCTCGTTAGCGTCCGTTGTTCCGCTGTCAGCGCTGTCACCACTACGCCTAAGGCAAGAATGGCACCTGCCAGCAGAATCGTTTTCATCAAAGTTTCAGCCACCATCTTTCGTCACCTCTCACCTTCCCAAAGCCCCTGATGCAAGGGGTAGTGCTATCAAAGGTATAAGGATGCAGGCTGCGATTAAGACGCTCAAGGAAAGGTCAATGGAACGCCGAGAGCCTTCTATAGCCTCCACATGGGGAGAAGGTGTTCCGAAGAAGACCTTTTGTCCCACATGCAAGAACCACCCGAAAGCGATTAGGCTTTCCAAAAGCATTGCAAATGCCAAGAAGTAGCCAAACGCTCCATTTTGAAGCGCCCCGATGACGAGGAACAATTTGCTCCAGAATGCTGCAAGTGGCGGGACGCCTGTGACAGTGAAAACACCAACGAAGAAACTGAGGGCGATAAGAGGTTGCTTTGAAGCCACTCCAGAAAGTTCGGAAATGTGACGGGTTCCGGCAAAGTAAGTCAATGCACCAACTGTCAAGAACAAAAGACCTTTGCCCGCAGCGTGGGCTGCAATGTGCAAAAGCGCACCCTGATACGCCTCGGGTGATTTGAACATGATGTAAATGCCACAGCCAAGCAAGATGTAACTGAGATGGGCGATGGTTGAAAGCGCAAGCAGGCGCTTCAGGTCGTCTTGGAAGAAGAAAGCGCTCACGGCAAAGAACATCGTCACAAGCGCCATCACGGTTGTGAGCAACCCTACCCAATAGGGCAACTTACCGCCTTCCAAAATGAGCCTTGCTGCCAAGTAAACGCCTGCTTTCACCATCGCCGCTGCATGCAAATAAGCGGAGACGGGTGTCGGTGCTTCCATTGCTTCAGGCAGCCATGTGTGGAATGGGAACTGCGCTGCTTTCGCCCAAGAACCGACCATGATGAAGATGAAGATGAGGGCAAACAAAGCACCACGAACTTCTGGGCTGATCAGTTTCAACGCCTCAAAATCAAAACTGCCAGCGTTCAAATAGAGCGCAACGATGGCGACCATCAAAGCCAATCCGCCACCGTGTGTCATGAGCAATGCCTTGTAACCACCCCAAAGTGCTCTATCGGTTTCGTAGAACCCGATGAGCGCCCACGAGCAAATAGTCGTCAACTCCCAAAAGATGAAGAGTTGCAAGAAGTTTGACGATGTGACTAATCCAGCCATTGATGCGATGAAGACGAGCATCCAGAAAAAGTATCGCTCTCGCCCATTGGTGACAGGGTGCTCTTTGTTACCAGCACTGATGTATGCGACCGAGTAAACAGTGACGAGGAAACCGAGCCCCACGACAATCATCAGCATGATTGAACTGAGAGGGTCAAGGAGGAAGCCAAACATTGAAACTTCCTTACCGACGAACCGACCGAATTGGGGCAAACCGCCGAGGTGAATTCTCACTCCAATGAAGCCACACCGCCCAACCATCCACAATCCGATAAGGGCGGTTAACCCTGTAAACAGGGAGGCAACGATATCCGTCGTTCGGTTTTTTGTCCCAATGCAAATGAATGCGCCGATTAACGGTAGCAGGATCAATAGCAGAAACCAAGGCAAAACTTGCTCATTCATCCCCCAAGCACCTCCCCTGACATTTCGGCGGGACGGATACTCTCTCCGTCAACGAGTTGAGTTAACATTTGGACGAGTTGGCGTGCCGTTGCCACAACTGCATCGCTCATCGGCATCCCAAATCCAATTTGCCCCGGCTGAATTGCCAAAAGCCAACATGAAATCCCGCTGCTCTCCAAAACTTGTCCCAAAAGTTTCAGCGAAACTGTGTGGGTTGACGGAACTTTATCGCCAAGCACAGAGAGCGGCAAAAGAACCCAATCTCCTGCTTCGCTTTCAAAATCCACTGCATCAAGGAAGAGCACAACATCTGGCTTAGCATCCAGCAATAATCCCAAATAGTTTTCAGGCACGGTCTCACCGTCAACGATGAGCACATGCTCCCCTACAAGCGACTGCAATTGTTCAGCGATTACCGAACCAACTCCATCGTCGCCTCGCAATCTGTTCCCGACGCCGACAATGGCAAATTTTTTGCCTTTCAACAAATCGCTCAAATCGGTGGCTCTCGTTTCAAACAACTTCACCACCGTCCTGAAGTGCGACAGCGTTAAAATTGCAAGCGGTGATAAGGCTATGAGCATCGGCGAGCAAATTCTCAAAGAAGCACCCGACTTGGGAACGGGAAATGAGGAGTGGGAAGAGAACAGGCGTGCCTTTTGGCGAATGCACTCTGAACTTTTGGCAAAAGGTTACGAGGGCAAGTGGGTGGCGGTTTATCAGGGAAGGGTCGTGGACAGCGATGTTGATCGGAAAGCCCTTATTAAGCGTGTGTTTGCCCAACATGGCGTTGTTCCCGCTTACTTCCAACTTGTGCTTAAAGATGGCTTGAGGGAAGCAACCATTCGCACCTTGGGGGGATAACCGGTGAACCCCGAACAATTCGCTTATGATGCCACTTATGTTCCTCCGGCACCTGTTGTGCGTGTCTTTTTGGTCAATCCTTTCAACCCATCCCTTCAAACGCAACTCGTAGGGTTGATTGACACGGGAGCGGACATAACTGTTGTGCCAGAGGAAGTAGTAGCCCGACTTGGGCTTATCCATCAAGGTGACATTTTGGTTAGGGATTTCAGCAGAGTGCCATCCTTTCGTCCCACTTACCTTGTGGATGTCCAAATTGGTCAGCACTGGTTTGACCTCGTTGAGGTAATATCCGCACCTACAAACGAACTTCTCCTCGGTCGCAATATCATCAACAGTCTTGACCTTAGGCTCAACGGTCCCCAACTTGTTTTGGAAATCCTGAATGCGTGACTTCATCGCTCGCCGCGCCTCTCCTTTAAAATCCGCACAAGTTTTGTCAAGTAAACCGATAGCGTTAAAATTGCAGGTGGTGATGAAACCATGAGCATCGGCGAGCAAATTCTCAAAGAAGCACCCGACTTGGGAACGGGAAATGAGGAGTGGGAAGAGAACAGGCGTGCCTTTTGGCGAATGCACTCTGAACTTTTGGCAAAAGGTTACGAGGGCAAGTGGGTGGCGGTTTATCAGGGAAGGGTCGTGGACAGCGATGAGGAAGTTGAGATTCTGCTCAAACGAGTTCGGGAGAAGTTCGGCTATGTTCCTGTCTACATCCAACAAGTTTTGCCCAAAGGTATGCCAGTTTACAAAATTCGGTGACTTTGAGGGGGATTCTCCATGAGTTTGCGATCGCCATACGATGCCAGTTACTCTCCACCTGCGCCCGTTGTGACTGTAAGGTTTTTGTCGCCCACTGACCCACAATTGAGCCTTATTGCAAACGCTTTGCTTGACACAGGTGCGGACATAACCGTCGTCCCTAACTGGCTTCCTTCGCGACTTCGGTTGGTTCCTGTGGGTGACGCTTTCGTAGTTGGAATTGACGGAACTTCCCAACACCTCATCGTCTATGATTTGCATCTCGCAATCGGTCAATTGAGCCTTCAGAATGTGCGGGTGGCTGTGGCTACGATAACAGAGTTCATCCTCGGTCGCAATGTCATCAACAGCCTTGACCTTAGGCTCAACGGTCCCCAACTTGTTTTGGAAATCTTGAATGCGTGAAAGCATCGTTTACCACGGCTCCTCAATGGTTGCCAACCGAGAAAGTTCTGCGTAACTGAAAACCGGTCCGTCCATGCAAACATACTTGTCGCCAACGATACAATGACCGCACTTACCCACGCCGCATTTCATGTGTCGCTCCAAAGTCGCAATGCATCGCTCAGGCGGGATTTTCAAGTCTCGGGTCAAACCGAGCAAAGCGAACCGAATCATGATTGGCGGACCGCAAACGAAAGCGACAGTTCGTGTCGGGTCAATTTGAATGTCAGTGAACAAAGTCGTCACCACGCCGACTTTGCGTGGCGGGTGGGTTTCCTTCTCCCAAACACCGTCGCCGATATCAACACTCAAGTGAATTTCAACGCCTTTTTCTTCCCATTCAGGCAACTGCCACTGATACATCAAGTCCATCGGCGTTCGGGCACCGTAAAGCAATAAAATTCGCCCAAAGTTCTCTCGCTGAAACAGCATCTCCCAAAGCAAACCTCTAAGGGGAGCAAGACCAATACCGCCTGCGACGAACAAGATGTCAAGTCCGTAAAATTCCTCCATTGGGAAACCGTTTCCAAGCGGACCTCGCAAACCGATGACATCGCCGGGCTTCAATTGATGGAGCAAACTTGTGACATAACCTGCAGCGCGAACCGACAAAACGATTTGGTTTTTCAAACTCGGTGGCGACGAGATTGAAATAGGAATTTCACCAGCGCCGAAGACGCTGATTTCAAAAAATTGCCCCGGACGAAAGTCAATACCGTTGCGCTCTATCGTAAAGTTGACAATAGGTCCAGTGATAGCCTCGGCAGGCACTTCGGTTTTCATCTCCAAAATTCGGACGAGTTTCGGAACATAGAGCGATGCCCCGTCTCCTTGTTGTTTTGCCTCTAATCGGGTCTCCATCAACTTTCACCTCGGCGAAATTTAGAATTTGCCTTCCCCAAAATTTCACATGGCTTTTCGCAAAACAATCTCCCTTTCCCTTGCAGGAACGCCTGTCAACGCTTCCACCATCTCGTCGGAGACTTGGCTAATTCCGATATTGCCCATGCATGTGACGATGCACCTTCCGCACCCAGTGCAGCCGAGCCTTCCCATGCGGAAGTGGAACTGCCAAGAGAGTTTGTGGAAGAAGCGGGTCAAGCATCGTTCACCAGTTGTTCGGCGTGGGTAAATTCCACCCGCATGGCGGACATAGCCAGCCAGCATGCAACTGTCTCGGCAGCGGATCCTTTCCCATTCGCCTTTTGTCGGGACTTTTACAGGTGCCCCCGGAACCAATGGAACCAAATTCCCGTCACTCTCTTGCCGTTCCATTGGTAAATCGGCGACATTGAAGCAGTAGCAAGTTGGGCAAACGAAAGCGCAACCGCCACATTCAACACACCGCTCACCAATTCGCTGCCAGAAAGCGTGTTCAAGCCGCCCTTTTGAAAGCATCCTTGAAGCAGCCATGGTTTGAACTCTGTGGGGGCTGAACTTGTGGAAGTTCTCAACGACTTGTCGGACTCTTGCTTCTTTCTCCGCAATTGCTTCTTCGCTTGCAAGAGGCAACCATTGTCTGAACCTTTCAACAAGTTCCCTGCCCTTCTCGCTTCCGACCTCAACGAGCCAACCTTTTTCAAGTTTCGTGAGTTGCCAATCAAATCCGCTTTCAAGGGCGGGTCCGCCTTCACAACAAACGCACATGCAAGTTTCTGCAGGCTGCTGGCAAACCACACTCAAAATCGTCAACCTTTCTTTTCGCTTCATGAAAAGCCCATCGGCTAACTCGGGGCGACCGAACATTTCGCCTGAAAGGAACTTCGTCAAGTATTCAATCCCAGCCACATCGCAACTTCTGATGCCGAAAATGACTTGCTCAGGAATGTCTTCAACTTCAGGTTCTATTGCCTTCACGCCGTCATCAATTCGGTATCGGAGCAATCTTTGACGGGCGGGCAGAAGTAACTCTTTTGGCGGGATGAAGGAGTTGACATATTCCGAATCGGGGCAAATTTGCTCCACGCTGCTGACCTTTCGGAAAACAACTTCGTCGCCGATTTTCACTGGCGCAATAAGCCGTCCCTCTTGGGCTAACTCCGCTAAGATCGTTCTCAAATCGTTTTCACTGACCCAGCGTTTCTCCATAGCGAAATCCTCCTATCCTTTTACTTGACAATCTTCACCGCCGTCGGTCGGAAGACCGGAATTCTCAAACTTTTGTCAAACTGCAACGCGCCCAATGCTGTGCCAACTTTCTCCCAAAGGAACATCGGCACCAACAAAGTCCCTCTCGCTGCCCTTTCGTCAATGTTTGCGGGCAAAGTGATTTCCCCCTCCGCACTTTCCATCTTGACAGGTGCAAACATTCTGATTCCGAGTTCACGAGCGTCTTCGGGGTTGACAAGGATATAGCCATTGGGGAAGTCAACAAATGGGCGACGCATTTCACGCCAAACCGTGACCGATGCTTTTGAAAGGGCATGATTGTTCCAGAAAGTTCCACTGTCAAGGGCGACAACGAACGGGCGCTCTTCCGTCGGGCTTTCGGGTTCAATACTCGTTGAGTGGACCGAGAAAGGAGAAGCCTCGCTGGTTTCCGGAATCTCTCCCAGCAACCGCAACATTTCTTCCAGAATTTGTCTTTCTGTCAAGCCAGTCAATGGCGGAGTAACGGGTTCCAACGCTTGAACTCGCCCTTCACAGTTCGTAAATGTCCCTTCCTTTTCCGCAAGCAACGCACCGGGCAAAACCACATGGGCGTATTTCATCGCTTGAGTTTCCACAGCGTCAACGACGGCGATGAACTCAATTTGGTTGAACGCTTTGGTGGCGAGTTCTGGGAAGAATTCAAAGGGGTCGTCGGCAAAAATCAGCAACGCTTTCAAATCCCCAGTAAGAGCACGCTGGAGCATCTCGTATGCCGATGCACCGTCAGGGAAAGGACGAATTCCCGCTTCAATCATCCCACGCTGGTTGACATAGTCGGTCAGGAACATAACTTTGCGCCCTTGAAGTGCTTCAACGGCTTTTGCCCCTTGACCGCATAAAGCAATTTCGGACGAGATCAATGTGACTTCGCTATCTCTGTTTATTGGCGGGAGTGAGTTCAATTCCTGACCAGGCATAGAGCAAATGTGTTCACTTGCCAACCTTGTCAGTTGGACTTGCCTAAAGTCAACGAACCGAACAGTTTTCCCTTGTTGCAGAGCCTTTGAGACTCGCCTGAAAATTTGAGGGTGACGATGAGCAAGGTCAACGCCAAGGACAGTTATCGTCGTCACTTTTTCAAGTTCGTCAAGGTCAAACGAGGTGAAAGGCAAATATCCCAATCGCTGAAAAGAATCAAGGTTGGGAGTTCCTAAAGCCACAGCCAATTGCCTAATGAGCCTGTTTTCCTCGTTAGTCAAACGGGCTGAGCCCAGAATCCCTATCAACTCGCTGCCATAGCGGTTACGAATTGCTTGAACTTGTTCCACGACAAGTTTGACGGCTTCCGAAATTTCAATCACTTTGTGAGAGCCGTTTGATGAGCGAATAAAAGCCATTTTGACCCTCAAAGGCGAATTAAAAAGTTCTCCTGTGCTCCAACCTCGCAGGGAGAGTGAGCCTTGAGTAATCCGATGGGAGCGAAGCGGAAACGCGCTCTCGCCGTCAACCATCAAACCACAACCAACACCACAGAAGGGACACACTGTTGTCGCCAACTTGTCAATTTGTTCCAACATCGCCATTTTTCATTCCCTCCGTTCTCAAATTTACCTTTGACCTTGTGCGGAGTATGTAAGGAATTATCCCATGCCGATTTACAGAAAAAGCCCGATACTTACAACGAAGACCTGAAGCGATAACGATGAGGAAATTTTGCATCGTAAACATTCGCCGTTGAAACCTCAAAACCACTAACGCTCTTTACCACAAACTTTTTAGTGACTTATGTAGGGCGGGGCTTCCATGCCCCGCCGACTTTTGTAGGGTGGGGCTTCCATGCCCCGCCGACTTTTGTAGGGTGGGGCTTCCATGTCCCGCCGACTTTTGTAGGGTGGGGCTTCCATGTCCCGCCGACTTTTGTAGGGTGGGGCTTCCATGTCCCGCCGACTTTTGTAGGGCGGGGCTTCCATGTCCCGCCGACAAGATAATTTGTCGGCACGGGACAGAGCCCGTGCCCTACAAAGCCCGCCAACAACCCTTTGAGTAAAGAGCGACCACTAAATTAGCCCATACCGAGATAACCAAAAAGGCAAGTTTGCAAGAATTGAAAGGTGCTGTCTGGATTCAGGCTTAGAGACTGAAGAATTTACTTCTCATCAAACCTGACATCGTAGGAAGCCTTGTGTTAGCATCATAGATTGGAAGTGACCATCAAACGGCTTTCGGAAAGGGGGTAATGTGCAATGCAAAAGTGGTTAGTCATTGGCAGCACAGTGTTGACAGTGCTTGCCGTTACATTCGCGCTTAAGGCTCAGCAAAAAGAAGAAGGGTTCGTTACTCTGTTCAACTGCAAAGACTTAACGGGTTGGCATGTCATGGGTGCTCCCTCATGGAAGGTTGAAAATGGTGCTCTCGTTTGCACAGGTGAAGGTGGCGGCTGGTTGCGCTCGGACAAGCAGTATGAAAACTTCGTGCTTAGGTTGGAGTTCCGAATTAGCAAAGGAGGCAACAGTGGCATTTTCATCCGTTCAGCGCTTGAAGGCAACCCTGCTTTCACTGGCATGGAAGTCCAAATCCTTGACGATCACGGTCGTAACCCAACGCCCCACACTACAGGAGCCATCTACGATGCAGTTGCTCCCAAAAAGAACATGTCCAAACCCGCAGGCGAATGGAACTTTGTGGAAATCATTTGCAGTGGTCCTTGGGTTGTGGTCGCGATGAACGGCGAAGAAATTGTGCGGGTGAACATGGATGAGCACCCGA
>Ga0209289_100572_pt1 | contig 18332 bp, 15 predicted proteins | sample GXS110809BmetaG_FD_184121 | JGI IMG/M metagenome (GOLD analysis project Ga0209289, IMG submission 184121) | Hot spring microbial communities from Gongxiaoshe hot spring, China to study Microbial Dark Matter (Phase II) - GXS 110809B (SPAdes)... ...
GCACTTGTGCATCAGGAGGGACAGACAACACTTCGCCGATGACGGTCACTTGAGGCAACTCGCGCCGAAGGGCATCCCGCCATCGCTGCAAGAAGGGGCGAGGCATATAGGGCATCGTGTCCACCCGAACGGCATCCGCTCCTGTTTCCATCAGCCACCAAAGGCTGTGTTGGATGAGGAAGTGGGCGACGGCGGGCTCATCTTGGTTAAGGTCGGGCAAGATGCCGAAAAGCCAACCGTCAGTGATGCGGCGCTTGGCTTCAACGGGTGCGTCAGGCGAAAGGAGCAAAGCGAGCCGATAGTCGGCAGGCATTTTGGGATGAAACCAAGTCGGCGTAGGCGGGTGGGTCACCCAAGGGTGTTTGGGTCCGCAGTGATTGAGCACATGGTCTTGCACGATTTTGAGCCCTAAGCGATGGGCATCGTCAACGAGGGAGCGGTAGTCTTCCATCGTCCCGAAGTGCTCATCAACGGCGAAGTGGTCAACAGGGTGGTAGCCGTGATACTCGTCGGGAGACGCATCGTCGTTGTCGTAAACGGGGGTGTGCCAAATCGCCGTGACGCCTAAATCCCGCAAGTAGGGCAAACGCTGGCGGATGCCTTTCAAATCGCCGCCATGATAGGCACGAGGGTTGGCGCGGTCATAAGTGTTCAGCCCCTTCGGGTCATTGTTTTTCGGGTCACCGTCGCAAAAACGGTCAGGCATGAGCAGGTAAATGAGTTCGTTCTCTGTCAAGCCCTTGCCCAAGACCGTTTGGGGCGGGCGAGGATGCAAAGGGAAGGTGATGGTCGTTTCGCCTTCAGGCGTTCGGACGATGAGTCGGTGGGGGCGAGGCGTGGCTTTGGGGGCAAGGCGAAGCCAAAGGAGCAAGTAGCGTCCGTCGGCGTCAAATTGCACCTTTGTCACTGTCAGGTCGGGAGAGCGGGAGGTGACTTTAGCGCCGCGCAGGTTTTGCCCTTCGCACAAAAGGAACACTTCCCGCCAATTTGTCGGTGTCCACCAATGAGGCGGGCGCACCTTCGTGATCATCGGTTGGGACGGTTGAGGCGCTTGCAATGCAAATAGCCCAAGAGCCAGTGCCCCAATGATCCACCGCATCGCAGTCACCTTATGTCTGGGTTGGGCAAGCATTTTGGCTGGCTCATTAGGTTAACGCTCTCGGAGACCTGCAGGGAAGGGGCGGGGCGTTGAACCCCGCCCCGACAGGGAAATGTCAGCGTGGGTTAGGGGATGGCGAAGGAGCAAATTGCCGTTGGGATTGGGGATGGGGCGTCCACTTTTGAAGGACACCTTCCGTCGGCGGTGAAGTTTTGCGCCAGAAGAGGAAAGCCACCAAGAGGAGAGCGACGACGATAAGACCGATGGCGAGCGGGAGGGAAATCTCTCGGCGCAGCATAACTTTTCACCCCCTACTGGGCTTGACAACGCTGGGGAACGATAGAACGGTCGTCTTCCACCGTGTATTCGTGCGGACACGAGTAACCCCACCGCATGGCTTTTGCGTGCCCATCGGCAAAAGCCGTGTTGACATGCCGCAAGAAGGGCGACAACTGGTCATGGTTGGGCGGGTTCATGTTAACCGCCCAAGGAGGATTGCCGCCCGTGTTGAAGTAGGTGACAGCAGTGAAGCCACAAGGCAAATTCCCATCATCGCCGAGGACATCCACATCGCAACCGCCAATCAAGTGGTAGTTGACGGCGTTGACGATAGCACGAGTTTGAGCGGGTTGGGCAATTTCCGCCAGACTAACCGTCGCCTCGCGTCCGCCGCCCATCGGCCATTGTGGGTAAGCGTTAAGCAAAGCACCCCGCCCACCGTAGCCGTTCCAAACACCTACGGTCGTTTGATGCGGCGAGGTAGACCAGCGAAGGGAAACGGCGGCGTAAGAGACGGGCAACTGTCGGTTGGGCGCAACACCCTGCACCATTCCGCTGTGAGCGCCGTAATGCAACCAACTGGCGACGCTTTCGGGAAAGAGAAGCGCCCACTTAGGCGACCGAAAAATCTGGGCGTTGCGGGTGTAAGGCATCACCAGCGCCATCCAAGTGACGAACTGCCCAGGGTCTCCTTGCGCCCCTGCCAAGAAACTCTCCGAGGGCGTCATCCGTTCGTCGTAATCTTGGGCATACATTTGCACTGCTGTGCCCATTTGCCGCAAGTTGCTCAAGTCGCTTGTCTGGCGCGCCTTCTCCCGCGCTTGACTGAACACGGGAAACAGGATCGCCGCCAAAATGGCAATGATCGCGATGACCACCAGCAATTCAATGAGGGTGAAGCCATCGCGACCTGACGGCATGGGTCGCCAACGACCGACCAAAGGCTGCATAAGGCATCCCTCCTTGCGTTAGTTGTTTTTTCGGCTCATCGCCCCGCAAGAGGCGCGGACGATGAGTTGCGTCGGCACCAGCATGCGTTTTGGGGCGACAGGTTCGCCCCTGATGAGGCGCAATAGGGCGTCCGTCGCATACTCCACCAATGTCTCCGCAAAAATGCGGACGGTTGTCAGCGGCGGCTCGCAATGAGCGGCGAAAGGCGAATCGTTGAAACCGACGACGGCAAGGTCATCAGGAACACGCAACCCGTGTTGTTGCGCCGCCTGAAGGACACCCAGCGCCAAAGTGTCGTCCATTGCCAACACTGCCGTAGGAGGCTTCCGCAATCGGTTCAGCAAGCCCAAGAAGGCTCGGTAGCCTGCCTCCACGCCATAGTAGCCTTCCGTTCCCGCCAACAAGTTGGCATCAAAAGGTAAACCCGCTTCCTCCAGCGCCATCCGATAACCCATCAGGCGGTCTTGAGCGGTTGCAAAGCAGAAGGGAACATGGACGAAGGCAATCCGCCGATGTCCCAGTTGCAGCAAGTGTTGGGTCGCCAGTTTCGCTGCCTGCACATTGTCATTATCCACCGTAACAACCTCAGGGTCGGAACAACGCCCGACGACGACGAAGGGCAGCCGACCTTTGAGCAACGGGAGGCGGGGGTCATCGTCTTGAGGGTCAAAGAGCAAAACGCCATCTACCGACCGCTGCTCAAGGGTTGACTGAAGGAGCGCCAACTCCTCTTGCTGCCCCTGAAAACCCAAAATGGTCACCAGCCAACCTTTTTGCTTGGCAGCCTTAAGCGCTCCTTTGACGGCTTCGTAAAAGAAGGGCGAAAGCAATGAGTCGGGACAAAGAGGCACAGAGAGCCCGAGCGCATAAGTCAGCCCAGTCCGCAATGCCTGCGCCAGCCTCTTGGGACGGTAGCCCAGCCTTCGGGCGGCTTCCAGAACCCGCTGCCGCGTCTCGGCAGCCACCCGCGTGTGGGCTCGCCCGTTCAAGACGCTGGAAACTGTCGCCACACTCACGCCCGCCGCTTTGGCGACTTCGCGAATCGTCACGCCCTTCCCTCGGTGTCTCATCTCTGTCACTCCGTTGATGTTGGCTAAATCGTTTGGCTAAAAGTTTGAGGCAGCAAAGGAACGGCGTCAAGGGGGAGAGCATGCTCGGAAACTCAGGGGCAGGTTTTGTGCGTCGTGGCTGAAAGCCATTTTGCTCGTGGCTAATCGCCACTTCGTCGTGGCTGATAGCCGTCTTGGTCGTGGCTGATAGCCACTCCAACAAGGGGCAACCCGACGCTTCCTCTGACCTGCTGTTGGAGCGGCTATTAGCCGCGACAACGGCGATGCAACGAACAGCGGTTATTCAAGGCGTGATTTTTTCCGAAGCATCCTCAAGGGGGACAAGGCGGAACATCGGTCATGCCCGGTGGCTGCCACGATTCATAGGTGGCTGAAGGTCAGAGGGCGGGAACTTGGGGACTATCGGCTGCGTTAAAATGAAGCGGGCGCTTGCATCGCCCGGTAGCGGTGTGTCCCTTCCTGGGTCTGCCCGGCGCTTTCATCCCGCCATCTTCCCCGCCCTTCGGGGCGGGGTTTCTTCTTTTGCGTGCTGCAACCGTGCCTGCGTGCAAAACTTAGTGAGGCATGACGAACGCAACGGCGCATCGGCAAGGAGGGCATCGCTGATGGCTGAACTGGAACGCTACAACCCGCAGGAGATTGAGCCGAAATGGCAAAAGCGCTGGGAAGAGCAGCAACTGTTCAAAGTCACCGAAGACCCGTCGCAACCGAAGTTCTACTACCTTGACATGTTCCCCTACCCGTCGGGCGAACTGCACATGGGACATATGCGCAACTACATCATCGGCGATGTCATCAGCAGGTTCAAACGAATGCAAGGGTTCAATGTCCTGCACCCGATGGGCTACGACGCTTTCGGCTTGCCCGCCGAAAACGCTGCCATCCAGTTCGGCTACCATCCCGCCGATTGGATTGAGCAATGCATTGCTCGGATGCGCCAGCAGTTTGACATGCTGGGCATCAGTTTTGACTGGAGCAGGGAAATTCGCACTTGCGACCCTGAATACTACCGCTGGAACCAATGGCTCTTCCTGAAACTTTACGAACGAGGCTTGGCATATCGGCGTCCAGCACCTGTCAACTGGTGTCCTTCCTGCCAAACAACCCTCGCCGACGAAGAAGCCGAGCGGGGCGTTTGTTGGCGGTGTGGCACGCCCGTGACGAAAAAGTGGCTGGAACAATGGTTTTTGCGCACGACCGCTTACGCCGAGCAACTCTTGCAAGACCTTGAGTTGCTGGAACATTGGCCTGAACGAGTGAAAGTCATGCAGCGCAACTGGATCGGCAAGAGCACGGGCGTTGAGTTTGACTTTGAGGTTGAATGGCTTGACGAAAAGGTTCGTGTCTTCACGACCCGCATTGACACTGTTTACGGCGTCACCTTCGTCGTCCTTGCTCCCGAACACCCGCTCGTTCCCAAATTGATTGAGCGCTCGCCTCGCAAAGGGGAGTTGGAACAGGAAGTTGCAAAACTGCTGATGGAGAGCATGGAGGAGCGAACGGCTGAAACCGCCGAAAAGCGGGGTGTCTTTTTGGACGCTTACGCTATTCACCCGCTCACGGGCGAAAAAGTGCCCATTTGGACGGCGGACTATGTGTTGATGGAATACGGCACGGGTGCAATCATGGCGGTGCCTGCCCACGACCAACGCGACCTTGAGTTTGCCCGCAAATACGGTTTGCCCGTTAAAGTCGTCATCAAGCCACCCGATGCCGACCTTGACGAAGCGACGATGACGCAAGCGTATGTTGAGCCGGGCATCATGGTCAATTCGGGACAATTTTCAGGCATGTGGAGCGAAGAGGCGAAAGAAGCCATTGCCGATTATATGGAGCGACACGGCATCGGCAAACGAAGCGTCCAATATCGGCTGCGTGACTGGCTCATTTCCCGTCAACGCTATTGGGGCACGCCAATTCCAATCGTCTACTGCGACGAGTGCGGAATCGTGCCTGTGCCCGAAGACCAACTGCCTGTTTTGCTTCCGAGAGATGTGAAAATCACGGGCAAAGGCGGTTCGCCCCTTTCGCAAGTGCCCGAATTCGTCAACACGACTTGCCCGAAATGCGGTAAGCCTGCAAGGCGCGAAACGGACACGATGTCCACTTTCGTTGACTCGTCGTGGTATTTCCTGCGCTTTTGTGACCCGCACAATGACAAAGCCATCTTTGATCCCGAAAAAGTCAACTACTGGATGCCCGTTGACCAGTATGTCGGAGGCATTGAACACGCCGTCGGGCACTTGATGTATTCCCGCTTCATCACGAAGGTGCTTTACGACTTGGGCTTGGTCAACTTCCGCGAGCCATTCACTCGCCTGTTCACGCAAGGGATGATTTACCACGAGGCTTATTGGTGTCCCAAGTGTCAAGTCTATCGGCGACCGAAGGAAGTGGAGCGAAGCGAGACGGACGGAAAAGTCGTCGCCATCTGCAAGGTTTGCGGGAGCGAAACAGTCATCACGAAGGACAAGATGAGCAAGAGCAAACTCAATGTCGTCACGCCTGAAGAAATTTGCGAGCGCTATGGTGCTGACACAGGTCGACTGTTCATTCTGTTCCTCGGTCCTGCCGACCAAGATGCCGAATGGACGCCTGTCGGCGTGGAAGGTTGCTATCGCTTTCTGTCACGCCTTTGGCGGACTGTCTTGACTGTCATTAGTCAAAACCTGTTTGTTCGGGACTGGCGGGAGAAGTTATCGCAAGTGAGAGCGAACTTGAACGAAGATGAGCGAGCCTTGCGCCGAAAAGTTCACCAAACTGTCAAGGCAGTCACCGAGGACATTGAAGGCTTCAGGTTCAACACGGCGGTGGCAGCGATGATGGAGTTGCTTAACGAGTTGCAGCCATTCGTGGAGCGGATGGGACAAGGGGCACGGGACACGGGGCAGGTCGTGGTTTCGGAAGCGATTGAGTTGTTCCTGCGGATTTTGCATCCCTTTGCGCCCCACATCACCGACGAACTTTGGGAGCGGTTGGGTTACGAGGGAAGTTTGTTCACGCAATCATGGGCTGAAGTGGATGAAGAGGCGTTGGTGGAAGAGACAATCACGATGGTCGTTCAAGTGAACGGACGAGTTCGCGGTCGCATCCTCGTGCCCGTCGGCGCCGATGAGGAACTCATCAAGCAACTCGCCTTGCAAGAATCCAATGTCCGCGCCCACATTGAAGGCAAAGAAATCAAACGCATCATCGTCGTTCCGGGCAAGATTGTCAACATCGTCGTGTGACCGATGAGGTGACCGAAGATGACGGCGAAAGGGACGGTCAAGGGCAACATCGTGGTTTTGGACGAAGGCGAAAAATTGCCCGACGGAGCAAGGGTGGAAGTCAGGGTCATTGAGGTCAGCCTGCCACCTGAGGAAGCGATCAAGCGCGTTCTGGACAATCCCATCACCAAACCCGTTGGCATGTTGGAGTTGCTCAAGGAAGACCGAGCAGAATGGGAGGAACGATTTGACCGATGGATGGCTCAACCCAAAAGCAACGATTAGTTGTTGACTTCAGCGTGACCTTCAAGGGGAGGGCGAGGCTCCTGCCGAGCCAAAATAATCGGCAAATCGTGAGATGGGCAATTCGGCAGGTCGGGAAAATCGGGCTCACTAGAGGTTCGCCCTCCCATAGGGCTCACTTTCCAAACACATTCGGGGCAATTGAGGTTGTTTGGAAACTAAGCCGGCAAACCTCTTGGTGACAACATCCTTGCCCACCATTGAAATGCTGGGCTACTTTCACGAAGTCGGCTAAAGCCGACTGAAATAGCCCACTTCAGTGGGCTTAGTAACCATAGCCCGCCAATTCATTGGCGGGCGAGCAAGGGCGTTTAACGAGGTGTGGAAGGCAAAAATTTTCGTTGGCGAAAGGTAAACTTGTGCCTTACAACGGAGTGACCGAAGATGACGGCGAAAGGGACGGTCAAGGGCAACATCGTGGTTTTGGACGAAGGCGAAAAATTGCCCGACGGGGCAAGGGTGGAAGTCAGGGTCATTGAGGCAACTTTGTCAACCGAAGATTTAAAGCGGCGTGAGGAGGCATTTAATCGCATCGTCGCCCATGCAATTCACCGACCCATCGGTATGGACGAAATTTGGCGTGAGGCGAGGCAGGAAGTAGAGGAGCGGTTAGACCGATGGATAGCCAGCCACGAAGAAGGTGCGTCGTGAACGCCAGTGTGGCATTGAAATGGCATCTGACTCACGATCCATTCGCCCTGCAAGCCCTTGATTTGCTCAACGATTGGCGCAAAGGTGACTTGGACTTGTTAGCACCCGCCATCTTCTTTGCCGAAATCTCCCACGCCCTTGTCCGAGCCGTTCGTCGCGGTCGTTTGTCGCCTGACGAAGCCAAAACCGTTTTGAGCGACCTGTTGGTTGTGGCTGTTCAAATGTTCCCAACATGGTTGTTAGTCCAGCGGGCAATGGAGATAGCCCTTCAGCATCAACAAAGTGCCTACGGCTGCCTTGTTGATATGTCGCATTGGCAGAGCGAGAAAGCGTTGAACTTTGAACGGGCGACGAACGATTGGTCAACGCCCTTAGCGCTCACTTCCCGTTCGTGCGTTTCATCGGTGACTATGCGCCGAAACGGAATGTCTGAGAACGATGATGGAGCAGCGAAATCAAACTGATGTTACATTCACACACAACCTGACTTTGGCGAACGCCTTTTGGGCTAAACTTTGTGGACGGTGATGAGCGATGCGGAAGCGACGCATCTTAAATTTCCCAGTCATTTTGCAGCCTGACGAGACAGGTGGCTTTGTAGCAATTTGCCCGCTTCTTTCAGGTTGCTTCTCGCAAGGTGAAACCGTTGAGGAAGCACTTGCGAATATTCGGGAAGCCATTGAACTGTGCCTTGAAGAAATGGCGATGAGAGGAGAAGAAACTCCAGACCCGTCCAAAGTGTTGGTCGGAAGCGTGAGCGTGGTGCAATGAAGGTAACCGTTGTTGACTGCAGTGTGACCTTCAATGGGAGGGCGAGGCTCCTGCCGAGCCTAAAGATGAAAGGTGACAAGCGGAGATTTCGCTGGTGAAGGAATTGTTGAAGGACAGATAAGCATCATTGGCGGAGCGAGAAGGCGTTGAACTTTGGACGGGCGACGAACGATTGGTCAACGCCCTTAGCGCTCACTTCCCGGTTTTGCGTTTCATCGGTGATTACAAGCCGAGGCGATGACTTACCGTCGCAGGAAAGTGGTGAAGGTTAGTGGCGAGCGGTTCGTTGCGGTTGCAAGGCATCCGAAAAAGTTTTGATGGCGTGCAAGCCCTTAAGGGCGTGGACTTGGAACTTTCAGCGGGAGAGATTCACGCCCTCATCGGCGAGAACGGGGCGGGCAAAAGCACTCTCATCAAAATCGCAGGCGGTGTTTTCGCGCCCGATTCGGGCACGATTTTGCTGGACGATAAACCCGTCCGCTTTGCTGACCCTCGTGAGGCTCAACGGCAGGGCATCATCGTCATTCATCAAACGCCGACCCTTTGCGCCCATTTGTCCGTCACCGAAAACATCCTGCTGGGCAACCTGCCGACCCGTTGGGGCATTGTGCAATGGAAGCGGGCGAACGAATTGGCAGCGAACTTGTTGGCGCAACTGGGCGTTGTGCTTCCGTTGGATGCGCCTGTCGGAACACTTTCGGCAGCGCAGCAACAACTGGTTGCCCTCGCCCGTGCCCTTTCTTTGCGGGCGCGTTGGCTTATCTTGGATGAGCCGACAGCAGCCCTTTCCCGCTCGGAAACGGAACGGTTGTTCGCCATTCTGCGCCAACTCAAAGGGCAAGGTGTAGGCATTTTGTTCGTCAGTCATCGCTTGGAGGAGGTGCTGGAACTTGCCGACCGTATCACTGTCTTGCGGGACGGCGAAAAAGTCGCCACATTGTCGGCAGCGGACGCCACGCGCGAGCAACTCATCACCCTCATGGCGGGGCAGCCAATTGCCGTTCAACCTTCAGTCACTGCTCCCGCTAAATCTTCGTCGCCTTTGTTGCGCCTTCGGGATGTCGTCGTGCCTAACTTTGTTCGCGGCGTGGGTTTGGAGGTTCGTTCGGGCGAAGTCGTCGGCTTATTTGGGTTGGTCGGTTCGGGGCGAAGCGAGTTAGCGCAAGCCCTTGTCGGGTTGCGCCCGATCGCATCGGGCATCGTGGAATGGCAGGGCAAACCCGTTCGCTTCCGCAACCCGAAAGAAGCGCTTACGCACGGCATCGCTTATTTGCCTGAAGACCGATTGCGTCAAGGGTTGCTGCTGCCTCGTAGTATTCGCGAGAACATTGGGCTTACAAACCTGCATCGCTTCCATCATTTCGGCATCGTGAACGAGCGGGCGGAAAGCGAAGCCGCTCAGGCGCAAGTTCAAATGCTGGGAGTGAAAGCGACGAGCATCGCCCAACCTGTCGCTCAACTTTCTGGTGGCAACCAACAAAAGGTGGCGCTGGCAAAGTGGCTATTGACCGACCCGAAACTGCTCATCTTGGACGAGCCGACGCATGGGATTGATGTGGCGACGAAGGCAGAAATCCACCGCCTCATCGCTGAGTTGAAGGCGCAAGGTAAGGCAATTTTGCTCATCTCCAGCGAATTGGAAGAGTTGCAAGTTCTCAGTGACCGCCTCCTTGTTTTTCGTCAAGGGCGCATCGTCGGCGAGTTTGCGCCGACGGCATCGCAAGAGAGCATCTTGGCGGCGGCGTTCAGTGAGCCATCCGTTGATGAGTCATCGTCATCCGCCGCTTCAGCAATGCTTCATCCTTCTCGCCCTTCCACTTCACGCCTTTCCGAGTCTCGCCGACGCATTTCCCGCCTTTTGCTTTCCCGTGAAATTAGTTTGCTTGCCTTCCTTGCAGCGGTCACAGCGTTCGTCGGTTGGCGCAATTTGGCTTTTTTGTCGGCGGAGCATTGGTTGACGATGGTGCAGGAGAGTGCGCCGACGCTGTTGGCAGCAGGCATCATGGCGGCGGTCATCATTTCAGGCAATTTGGACTTGTCCATCGGCTCGGTGTTGGGCGCTTGTGCGATGGCGGCAGGGCATGCTGCCAAAGCGGGATGGGCATTGCCTCTCGTCATCGCCGTCGCACTGGCACTGGGGGCAAGTGTCGGATTGGTCAACGGCGTTTTGACGGCGCGCCTTGGCATCTCGTCTGTCGTCATCACTTTGGGAATGTTGGGCATCGTGCGGGGAACGATGCTCGTCTTCACGAAAGGCTATTGGGTCATCGGGTTGCCTGAAGCGTTTCGCCAATTGAGCGTCGGTTCAATAGCGGGTGTGCCCAATCCCATCTGGATTTCGCTCCTCGTCTTGCTGGCGCTGGGTTTGGTGATGGCGCATACGAGATGGGGGCGTGACCTTTACGCGATGGGCAGCAACCCGATGGCTGCTTGGATGGCAGGCATTCCTGTGCGCCGTCGGCTCATCGGCGTATTCGTAGCCAGCGGGACGGTGACGGGTTTGGCGGCGCTCCTTTATGCGGCGCGATTTCCCGTCGTCCAATCTGAGACGGGCAAAGGGTTTGAGTTGACGGTCATTACTGCCGCCGTCTTGGGCGGTGTGAACATTTTTGGCGGTGCGGGTTCAGTGTTCGGGGCAGTGTTGGGAGCGTTTGCTGTGACCGTCCTGCGCTCTGCCTTGACTTTTTTGCAATTGCCCGGCGAATGGGACACTTTCGCATTGGGCGGGTTGATTTTGCTCAGTGTCGCCATTGATGCGTGGCGTCGTCGGAGATAAACGGCGACAAAGAAAAAGTGGCACGAAGTGAGTGAAAACCTAACCGTCAGATTGGCTCGCTGCAGCGACCCGCCAGTTTTTCAACGATTGCCAGATGGTTTTGTCCGCCCAGAGCAAATAGATGAGCCCGCCAGGAAGCGAGACGAGCCAGAGCATCACCCGCCACAAAAGTGCCCACAACATCGCCACTTCCGTCGGCACACCCAACATCGCCCACAACTTCACGCTCGCTAACTCCCGAACGCCTAACCCATGCAGCGAAATGGGAAGCGAGCCGATGACCGTTGCGATGGCGACGACCATCGCATAGGCGGCGAACGATTGACCGTGAATGCCCGCCGCTTTGCCCAGCATCATCAAGTTCGCCGTCAACGATAGGTGATAAGCGAGGGCGATGGCGAACACGAAGACACCCGTTTGGGGGCGCGCAAGGAAGGCGACAACACCGTTGGCGAACCGACCGATTCGTTGCGCCCAGACGCCTTTGCCCCATCGCCCGATGGCACTGAAGATGGCGACGATGATGGCGGTGGCGCCGATGGCAAACACCGCACCAAAAAGCAATGGCTGCCAGATGAGTTGCCGTTGGGTCAAGTGCAAAGCGATGGCGCCCCAAAGTCCGACGAGTAGCATGGCGATGAAGCCGACGGTTCGGTCGGCGTAGACGATGCCGAAGGAACTGGCGGCGGAATGGGAAGTCACTTGGGCAGCAAGGAGCGCCCGCACGGCATCACCTCCAACCAAGCCGGGCAAAAACAGGTTGAAAAACATGCCGACATAAAACGCCGCTACCGCCTCCTTCCAACGCAGCGGCATCTTGGATGCCCTTGCGATGCCCCACCATCGGGTCGCCGAAAGACATTGCAAGGCAGCATAGACAAAAGCGGCGCCGAGAGCGGTGAGGGGTGAAGCATGGCGGAAGGCATCCGCCATCTTTTGCCATTGCACTGCCCGCACCGCCAACACGATAAACACGACGGTGGCAAAAAGGCGAAAAAAGTTCAGCCAACGCGACCATCGGGGATGAGCCATCATGCCTGTCATCGTTTCAATCACCCAACTTCGCGGCGTCATGCCATCCTTTTGGACACCGACGAACTGCCTGAGTTGTCATCTGGCAGGTCATGAGTTGGGCAGGTCGGGCGAAAATTGGGTCACCGAGAGGTTCGCCCTCCCAATCGGGAATTGATTTCCGAACAAGCTCCGCTTTGATGAAGGTGTTCGGAAAGTCGCGCCTTGAATAGACGCTGTTTGTTGCAGCGGACATTGCCATTGTCGCGGCTAATAGCCGCTCCAACAGAAAGTCGGAGGGAGCATCGGTTTGCTCTTTGTTGGAGTGGCTATCAGCCACGACCAAGATAACTACCAGCCACGACCGAGTGACTGTTAGCCACGACCAAAATGCCTTTTAGCCACGACGCACAAACCACCCTCCGCTTTGATTGACAAGGATGGTGGGGCGACTAAAATTGAGGCGAGGGCATTGGTTTGTGATGACTTTAGGCGGTGATGACCAATGACCCAAAGCCAACCGCTCCGATTGCAGACGAAATGGGCAGACCGCGCTAATTCTTGCAGGTTTCATCGGATACTGGCTTGTCCAAAAGGCGGGGGAAAATTTCCTCGCTGTGATGGCGGGGGCGGCGGTGGTCATGGGTGTCTTTCTTGCTGGCGTCGTCGCCTTCTCGGTGTTAAGTCGGGCGAAATTCCTCGTGGCGGGTGATTGGCTGATTCAACCTGATGCAAGGGTCATCATCCATTTGCCTTCTGTGCATCATCTTGAGCGCACTGCCGATGGCGTCATCGTCGTCGGAGCGGACAGGCAGGTGCTTTTCGTTCCATCTTACTTGACATCGCTTTGGGGCTACCTTCGCACCCGACTGCCGTTGGAGTTGAAGGAGTGATGGGAGAGTGCCCTGTTTTTGAAAGAAGCCTTTGGCGCTCAAGGCATTGACCGACGCAGCGAAGCGATTTACGGTCGCCTTCGTCGGCGCCATTTGTCAAGCAACTCGTCCAACATCGGCAAGTGAACGCCTCGCGCCGAACATTCCTGCGCTAAAAAGATGCGGAATTCGTCGGTCAACCGATTAGCGAAGGCTTCCAACCGTTGCATCTCTTCGGCATTCATCGGGTCTACGAGTTGGGCGACGGCTTTGACGAGCCCGTAAAGCAAGTGCGGGTCGGCAGGGAGGGGAGCATCAGGTTCGTAAAGGGCGCGCCAAGGGTCAATCGTCGGGACGCCGACTTGCAATGCCGCCAAAAAGTGGACGCCGATGGAGCGACCGAGCCATCCGACAATCAAGGGGGCAACGGCGTTGAGGGGTATTTGCCGTCGTTCCGCCGCATAAAGGATGTCGGAGACCATGTGCCAACTGCGGGGCGTCGTTAGGACTTGATGTTGCGTCGGGTCAAGGCGTTGGGGTTCGGCGTAAAGATGGTCGGGATTGCGTTCCAAGTAAGTGACGACGCTATCGTGGATGCCTGAGCGCCGCGCCCAACGAAGCCAATGGGTAATGTCAGCGCGGCAAAGCAAATGGCAGAAACGGTTGACCAAGGGGGCGGGGAGTTCGTTCGCCAACGTGGACGCTGACGGTGGGTTGCCTGCCGCAATGCGCCAACCGTCCACGCTCACATCGCCCAAGCGCCCTTCCAAGATGAGGGGGAAAATCGCCCGCAAAGTCGGCAGTTCCGCCATGTTCAGTTCGTCCAGAAAGTGCACCGTCGGTTTGCCTTGCGGGGCAAAAGTTTCTGGCGGAAGCCAAACGGTGACGCGCCGCTGATGGTCGGGGACAGGAACGCCTCGCAAATCAAAAGGCTCCATCGTCGGCAAATGGACGGGGATAAGGTTTAAGCCTCGCTCGCTTGCCCACTCGCGGACGATAGAGGTTTTGCCGATGCCAGGTGCGCCCCACAGAAACGGCACTTGCCCCGCCTCGTAAAGGACATCCATCAACCGCTTCAACGGCTCACCGACAGCGACGGTGTAGCGCTCTATTTCCAACCAGTCCCGCTCCGCCATCTTCGGTCACCGCCGATAATCTTGGCGCTTTCAAGGAACGGTGCGGCAAATTTATCTTGCGAACATTCTTCGCCCCATCGTCACGGAGGTGAAAAGCGATGGCGGTCGGTGTGGCGGTCGTCGGTTTGGGTTTCATGGGCGTGACGCATTATCGCAGTTACAAAAAAGTCAAGGGCGCAAAAGTCGTGGCGGTGTTCAGCCGCGACCCGAAGAAATTGGCGGGCGATTGGCGGAATGTTCGGGGCAACCTGCCGACGGAGACAGGTGGGCGGGAAGACCTCAGCGGCGTTCGGCGTTACGACAACTTGGACGCCGTTTTGAAAGACCCTGAGGTAGAGTTGGTGGACATTTGCTTACCGACCCATTTGCACGCTGAAGCGACCCTGAAAGCGTTGCAAGCGGGCAAGCATGTGCTGGTGGAAAAGCCTATCGCTTTGACGCTTAAAGATGCCGACAAGATGGTGGAGACGGCGCAAAAGGTCGGGCGTTTTTTGATGGTCGGGCAAGTGCTCCGCTTCTTCCCTGAATTTCGGCTGCTGAAGGAGATGCAAGAGAGCGGGCAATATGGGCGACTGAAGGGATTGCATTTGAAGCGGGTCATCAGCAAGCCGACTTGGGCAGCGGACAATTGGTTCGCTGACCCCAAAAAGAGCGGCGGTCCCATCGTTGACCTGCACATCCATGACGCCGACTTCGTTATCTTCCTGTTCGGCATGCCCGAAAGTGTCTTCACGACGGGTTGGATTGACCCTCAGCGCGAAACGCCCGAATATTTCGTCACCCAGTATCGCTTTGCCGACGGCGAGGTGACGGTGACGGCGATGGGGGGCGATGCGGCGATGCCTAAGTGGGTCTTTGAGCATGGCTATGATGCCTTCTTTGAGCGGGCGACAGTGGAGTTTAACTCCCGCATCGGCAAACCGCCGTTGTTGTTCACCGAGGACGGCAAACAGCGAGAAGTTCGGCTCAAAGCCGTTGACCCCTTCGTCGCCGAGTTGCAATACGCCATTGACTGCGTCCGCAAAAAAGAACCACCTGTCTTGCTTTCAGGAGAGAGTGCCCGCAATGCTTTACTCCTTTGCTTGAAGGAAGCCGAATCCTTGCGCAAGGGCAAACCCGTGCGGGTGACAGCGTGACGGAAGGAGTGATGAAAGCGGATGCCGATGAAGGCAGCGAAGCGATGGAGTTCCCTTCGGCGATATCTGCTGGCGGGCTTAGCGGTCTTGGCGCCGTTGGTGCTGACGCTATTTGTCCTCGGTTACTTGCTCCAACTGGCGCATCGGTTCGTCGGTTTGCCTGTGGAGCGGATGTTGGCGGCGCAAATCGGCAAAGAAGTTTCGGGGTGGTTGGCTTCGCTGCTGGGTTTTTTGATGGTCGTGGCATTAGTGCTGATTGTCGGCGCCATTGCCTCTACCGTGATCGGTCGGCGTTTGTTGGCATATGGTGAGCGGATGCTGTTGCAACTGCCCCTCATCCGAACCATCTACGCTCCTGCCAAGCAAATCGTGGAGTTTTTTGTCAACCCCAGCGCGATGCAGTTTGGAGCGGTTGTTTTGGTGCGTTACCCCCATCCCAACAGTTACGCTATCGGCTTTGTGACGGGTCGGGATGTGGAGGTCATCAACGAAGCGACGGGACGACGGTTGGTCAATGTCTTCATCCCTTTCGCTCCCGTCCCGATGACAGGCACTTTGCTGTTGGTGCCTGAAGAGGAGTTGGTGGCGGTGGACATGAGTGCCGAAGATGCCCTCAAGATGATCGTTTCGGGAGGCGTTGTCGCTCCTGTCAAAGAGCCCGTTCCTTCTCAAAGCACTGACTTTTCTTGACCGATGGGCATGGCTTCCTTCAAGATGGAACGCAGGGTTTCGGGCTTAGCGATTTCCCAACCTTCCTTGCTGCGGCGCAAAATCCCTGTGCGTTGGAAGTGGCTGAGGATACGGCTGGCGGTTTCCCTCGCCAAGCCGCAGCGCTTCGCCAACAAGTGCACGGTCAACCACTTTGGCAATTTGCCTGCTTTAGCGTATTCCAGCAATGCCCAAGCGACCCGCTGTTGGGCATTGAGCCACGCCATCCGCAAAACCAATTCGTCTGTCTCCCGCAATCGCCTCGTGATGGTCATGAGCAATTCCCACATCAATTGGGGCATCCGTTCTATCAACGGCAAAAAATCGGACCGGCGAATGACCAACATTTCGCCATCGCTAAGGGCGACGACATCGGCTGACCGCCCTTGTCCGTCAATGAGCGACAATTCCCCAAAGACATCGCCCTCGTTGAGGATGGCTAAGAGCACTTCTCGCCCCTCTTCGTCCACGCCGACGACCTCGGCTTGTCCCTTGACCAAGACAAACATCGTCGTCCCGATATCGCCCTTTGCGCAGAGCAACTCACCCGCCGCGAAAGAGCGGAAGAGGGCGACCCTTGCGATGTGCCGCAGGTAAGGGGATGGCATCTGGCGAAAAAGTGGCACGCGTTGTAAGATAGCCAGTGCATCCGTTGTCACCATATCCCATCCCTCCGCTACCTTGAGTTCGTCACGACACCCTAAAAATGCCACGCTTTTGGGAGGATGTCATGACGGCTCGGATACGCTTTGGGCTCATTGCCTTGACGGTTGCCATCACTTGGTTGCCTTACTTGTTCGGGTGGCTCATCACGCCGCCGAACATGCGTTACTTTTGGCTCATCTACAACCCTGACGACCAAAATGTTCACCTGATGTGGGCAAGGCAAGCGATGGACGGCGCTTGGCGCTTCCATGACCTTTACACGACTGAGCCGCACCCTGGCTTGTTCGTCCACCTTTACGCTTTAGCCCTCGGTTGGTTTTGCCGCTTTACTCATATCCCGCTGCATTTCGCCTATCAACTATTTCGGACGCTTGTTGCCATTTTTTTCCTCGTCGTGGCTTTTCGGTGGGGTGACGAACTTTTGCCCGACCCTCGTGCTCGCAATGCCTTTGCGGTGTTCGTCGCTTTTTCGTCGGGCTTGGGTTGGTTACCCGTCCTTTATTGGTGGCAAACGGGACAGCGACCGCCTTTTTTCTTCGTGGATGTCAGCCCTGAACTGACGATGCCTGAAGCCAACTCTTTCCTTTCTCTCGCCGTCGCTCCGTTGGCAGCCCTTGGACCTGCCCTTGTCATCGTCACTCTGAGACAACTTCAATGCCTTGCGAAAGGTGAGGGCAAAGCCGCTACGCCCATCGCTACCGCCGCCCTCTGTGGCGCATTGGTCGCTAACATCCACACCTACGCTGCCATTCCCATGCTCCTCGCCGTTGCCTTTTGGTTCGCCATTCGCTTGGTTCAAAGGCATTGTTTTGGATTTCGCCTTGCATTCTTTGTCGTGGTAGCCCTTTTTCCCTGCCTGCTTGTTTTGATCGCCCAAGCCCTCATTTTCTCCCGCGACCCTGCTTTTGCCGAAAAAGCGGCGACGCCTACCTTGACGCCATCGCCTTTCATCCTGTTAGGCAGTTACGGCATCGTCGGCATCCTTGCCCTTTGTGGCTTGCCCATCGCTATCCATCGGTGGCGGGCGGGCGAAGAGAAATGGCTGATGCCGCTCAGTTGGTTTTTGGCATTGCTCGTCGCTATCCATTTGCCCGTCAGTTTCCAGCGCAAGATGATTGAAGGCTTACATGTCGCCCTTTGCTTGCTGGCGGCGTTGGCGTGGGGCGAATGGGCGCAACGCTTCCGCTGGCTGGAGCACCGTTGGGCGTTGATTGCCCTCGTGCTGCTGACCGTCCCATCGCAAGTCACCTTTTTGGCTCTCAATGGCTATTGGCTCGTGAACAACAACTTGCTCCCTGAACGGCGCTTGCAACCGCCCTACTTCCTTGCCGAACGGCATTTGCGGTTGCTGGCGTGGATTGAGCGGCATTCCGCAAAGGACGACGCCCTTTTGTGCCATCCGATGTTGGGCAACTATGTGCCGCCCTTGACAGGTCGGAAAGTATTCCTCGGGCATTGGGCAGAGACGCTTCGCTTCGCTGAAAAGTTGAAGCAAGCGATGGCAGTTTGGCAGGGTCAACTTCGTCCTGAAGAAGCCGCCCAATTTTTTGAGCGCCACCACCTTCGTTACGCTTTGGAGACGGATTTTGAGCGGGGGGCTGCGAGCGGGAAGACTGCCCTTTCCCGTTACGGTTCGCTCGTTTTCGCCGTCGGAGACGACAAAGTGTTTCGGTTGCGCTGGACGAAGGAAGTGG
>Ga0209289_100573_pt1 | contig 18312 bp, 15 predicted proteins | sample GXS110809BmetaG_FD_184121 | JGI IMG/M metagenome (GOLD analysis project Ga0209289, IMG submission 184121) | Hot spring microbial communities from Gongxiaoshe hot spring, China to study Microbial Dark Matter (Phase II) - GXS 110809B (SPAdes)... ...
CAACAACGGTATAAGCAAAAAAGAAATTTTCCCCCATCCCCGGAGCAAGCGCAATTGGATAATTTGCAAGCAAAGCCATTATTATTGATCCAATTGCAGACCCAATGCATGTTGCAATAAGCCCAGCCCCGAAATCAATCCCAGCGTGTGATAAAACAACAGGTTGAACAAAAATTATATACGACATCGTCATAAAAGTTGTAATACCAGCGATGAACTCAATTTTAATGTTCGTGTTTCTCTTGCTAATCTCAAAAGTCTTTTCAAGAATATCTTTCATAACAGGATACAACATTAAATTTTTGATTCCAAAAATTTATAATAAAAAATTTCATCAAAATCAACCTGAACCCGTTCCCAATTTGTGTTGCACTATTAGCACCTTTAGCGCCCCCAATTTTGCCTTATTTAATTTGACAAATGATTTTAAAATAACTATATTTACTTAAGGGAAGTTGTTCTTATGAAACTGGCATAACATCTCAAATGTTAAAGAAAATGAACACAAACAAAATAAAATAAATTCACCATGGAAGGAAATTTCTCTAATCGGGTTCAAGAAGTCATAAGATTAAGTCGCGAAGAAGCGTTGCGATTGGGTCATGATTATATTGGAACAGAGCATCTCTTGCTGGGGATAATCAGGGAAGGAGAAGGTCTTGCAGTCAAAATCCTGCGTAATCTTGGTTGTGATCTTTACAAGCTCAAAAAAGCAATTGAAGACACTGTCAGGACAACTGGTGGAACGATGGTTATGGGAAGTTTGCCATTGACAAAGCAAGCAGAGAAAGTTTTGAAAATCACTTATCTTGAAGCTAAGCTTTACAAATCCGATGTGATCGGCACCGAGCATCTTCTTCTCTCTATTTTAAGGGATGAAGATAACCTTGCATCCCAAATTTTAAGACAGTTTGGAGTAACATATGAAGCAGTACGCAATGAACTTGACAATATATTGAGCGGGAAATCAGGTTTCACTGAAAGAACAAAACCATTTGAATCGACAAAAGCTCAAGAAAGAACAAAAACACCCGTCCTTGACAATTTCAGCAGAGATTTGACTAAACTTGCCATTGAAGGAAAACTTGATCCTGTAATTGGCAGAGATAAAGAAATTGACAGAGTTGCACAGATCTTAAGCAGGAGAAAGAAAAATAATCCCGTCCTAATAGGAGAACCAGGCGTTGGAAAAACGGCAATCGTTGAAGGGCTTGCCCTAAGAATTGTGCAGAAAAAAGTCTCAAGAGTTTTACATAATAAGAGGATTGTCCAACTTGATCTTGCAGCTCTTGTTGCAGGGACAAAATACCGTGGTCAATTTGAGGAAAGAGTAAAAGCGATTTTAAATGAACTTGAAAAAGCAAGGGATGTGATTTTGTTTATAGATGAATTACATACAATAGTGGGTGCAGGTGGAGCTTCAGGCTCCCTTGATGCTTCAAATATGTTTAAACCAGCCCTCGCAAGAGGTGAACTTCAATGTATAGGCGCCACAACACTTGACGAATATCGCCAATATATTGAAAAAGATGGAGCGCTTGAGAGAAGATTTCAAAAAGTTATGATTGACCCACCAAGCGTTGAAGAAACAATTTACATCTTGATGAATATAAAAGACAAATACGAAGAACATCACAATGTAAGATATACAGATAAAGCAATTGAAGCGTGCGTTAGATTAAGCGATAGATACATAACTGATCGTTACCTGCCTGATAAAGCAATTGATGTGATGGATGAAGCAGGTGCAAGGGTTCACCTGTCACATATCGTCGTCCCGAAGGAAATTGTTGAGTTGGAAGAAGAGATTGAAAGAATTAGACAACTAAAAAATCAAGTTGTTAAAAATCAAGACTTTGAACAAGCTGCAAGGCTGAGAGATCTTGAGAAAAAACTTCTTAGCGACCTTGAAATAGCAAAACGTGAATGGGAAATAAAAGCCCAAAGCATGGTTTTTGAGGTTACAGAAGAAGATATAGCTGAGGTTGTCGCAATGATGACTGGAATACCGGTAAATAAGATAAGTCAGTCGGAGTCGGAAAAATTAATGAATATGGAACAAGAACTTAAGAAACAAGTTGTAGGACAAGACGAAGCAATTGAAAAATTAACGCGAGCTATAAGAAGAGCAAGGGCGGGATTGAAAGACCCAAGAAGACCAATAGGTTCATTTATCTTCCTTGGACCAACTGGCGTCGGAAAAACCGAACTTGCTAAGGCTCTCGCAAGGTATTTGTTTGATACCGAAGATGCTTTGATAAGGATTGATATGTCAGAATATATGGAAAAATTTAATGTTTCAAGATTAATAGGTGCTCCTCCTGGATATGTCGGATATGAAGAGGGTGGGCAGTTAACTGAAAAAGTTAGAAGAAAACCTTACTCTGTCGTTTTATTTGATGAAATTGAGAAAGCGCATCCCGATGTGTTTAATATCTTGCTTCAAGTTCTTGATGATGGTCAACTTACGGATAGCCTTGGCAGAAGAGTTGATTTCAGAAATACTGTTATAATTATGACATCAAACATTGGAACAAGGGATATAAAAATCACTGGGGGAATTGGGTTTGGAATAAGCGAAACACCAAAAGATAGGTTTGAAGCAATGAAAGCAACAATTGAGGAAGCGGTGAAACGAGTCTTTAGCCCCGAGTTTTTGAACAGAATTGATGAAATAATCATATTCAAACCACTTGAGAAAGAGCATATAATTCAAATTGTTGATATTGCGGTTCAGGATATAATGAAAAGGCTAAAGACAATGAATATGTCGCTTGAGCTCACAAGAAGTGCAAAGGAGTTCCTCGCTGAAAAAGGTTATGATCCCGCTTTCGGAGCCAGACCATTAAAACGTGCTGTTCAAAAATATCTTGAAGAGCCACTTTCAGAAGAAATCTTAAAGGGTAAATTTACATCTGGAAGTGTAATCAAAGTAAAACTGTCAAAAAATCGTGATGAACTTGTATTTTACGAGGCTGGGAAACAAAAGGATGAACCTGAAGAGCTTGCTGAGGAAGAAAAATAATTAATTCAAGTGGACGGTTTCCCAAGCCGTCCACTTTATTAAAATAAAATCTCCTTACTATGCAATTCTCTCAAATTTCAACCGAGGATGTTTTAAAGATTTTCAAAGAAACAGGGGCTCTTCTTGAGGGTCATTTTCTTCTTACTTCCGGACTTCACAGCTCAAAGTATTTTCAATGTGCTAAAGTTTTACAGTATCCAGAATATGCTGAACTTTTATGTAGACAAATAGCAAGACATTTTTACACAAGTGAAATTGAACTCGTTGTTTCTCCAGCAATAGGTGGAATTATCGTCGGGTATGAGGTTGCACGACAACTTGAAGCAAGAAATATATTCGCTGAAAGAGAGGGCGGTGTTATGAAGTTAAGACGCGGGTTTGGAATAAAACCTGGAGAACGAGTCCTCGTCTGCGAAGATGTCGTGACAACCGGTGGAAGCGTTTTTGAAGTCATTGATCTCGTAAAAAATGCCGGCGGAAAATTGATAGGTGTCGGTTGCATCGTTGATAGAAGCGGTGGTAAAATTGATTTCGGGACAAGATTTGCTTCCGTCATTAAACTTGAAGTCCCAACTTTTAAACCTGAAGAATGTCCATTGTGTAAAGAAGGAATTGAAATTGAAAAACCAGGAAGTAGAGGGATTTACTAAAAAAATTTATTTGCCTTATGCAAAACGAGAAAATAATGGGGAACATGAAACTTAAGAAAAGAAATATAATTTATCGTGGGAAGGTTTTTGACATAATTGTTGATGAGCTTGAATATTTTGAATCAAAAAATCATACAATTCGTGAAGTAGTTCAACATCCAGGCGGTGCTGTTGTCCTTGGGCTTCTTCAAGACCAAAGAATAATTTTGATAAAACAGTATAGATACCCAATTGACAAATTTATATATGAATTACCAGCTGGAAAGCTTGACCAAGGAGAAGACCCAAAAGTTTGTGCAATAAGAGAACTTGAAGAAGAAACAGGATTCAAGCCAGAAAGAATTGAACTTTTAACCTACATTTATACAAGCCCTGGATTTTGCACTGAAAAACTTTACATCTATTTAGCAGAAAATTTACAGAAAAAGAAACAAAACCTTGAGGAAGGAGAAGTTTTATCAGTTGAATTTAAAACAATTGATGAAGCTGTAGATATGATTCTAAAAGGTGAAATCGTTGACGCTAAATCAATCGCCGGAATAATGATTGCCGAAAAAATTTTAAAACAACGATGGGGGAGGAAATAAAAAACGGAAATAGACAGTTCAATGTTGAAATGAAAAAATGTATTTTTAAAGGTTGTTCCGGAAATCTTGAAGAGATAAGTTATTATGAGCGAAATAACTGGATCACCGTTGAATATCAATGCAAAAAATGTAAAAGAAAATTTACCGTCAAAATAGAAACATAAAAATGAAAGTTGATATCTTATGGTTTAGGCGTGATCTCAGAACAAAAGATAACCCTTTGCTATCCCTTCCCGAGTCTTATGTTTTACCAGTTTTCATATTTGATAAAAATATCCTTGGTAAACTACCTAAAGATGACAAAAGGATAACCTTTATATTTGACAAGGTGATAAAATTAAAAAACAATTTAAAAAGCCTTGGGCTTGATCTTGCAATCTTTTATGGAAAACCTTTGGATGTTTTTGATCTCATATCAGAAAGATATCAAATAAGAAAAATTTTTGCCTCTGGGGATTGGGATAGTTACGCAAGAGAAAGAGATAGACAAATCTCATCAAAGTATAACCTTCAACTTGTCCATGATAACTTCCTAATAGAGCCAAATCTGATTTATAACCTGCAGGGCAAACCTTACACAGTTTTTTCCCACTTTGAAAAAGCTGTATCAAAATTAATTTATGAGCACGCCAAACTTGAATATAAACCGAAAGAAACACTCAACCTCGCAGATTTTGAATATTCAAAGATCATAAAGGTATGTGAAACATTAGAACTTTTACCCATAGACATAAAAAGCATAGGATTTGAAAAACAGACATTAACCTTTGAAGGGGCTATAAAAGAGCCAAAGGAACTTTTAGACAGATTTGAAAAACAAGTAGATTTTTATGAAGAGAATAGAAACTATCCTTTTTTAAATGCCACATCCCTTTTAAGTGTTCATCTACGGTTTGGAACTATATCAGTAAGAGAGATATTCAGATGGGCTATTGAACACGATAAGAAAGGGAAGTTTATAAGCGAGTTAATCTGGCGAGAATTCTTCAACTATATCTTATATCACTACCCATACAGTGAGTTTGAAAACTTTAGGAAGGATATAACGGTAGATTGGCGGGAAGACCATAAAAAGTTTGAAGCTTGGAAAAAAGGGCTGACAGGATTTCCCCTTGTGGATGCAGGAATGCGCCAACTTGAACAAGAGGGTTATATACATAACCGTGTTAGAATGGTTGTAGCAAGCTTTCTAACAAAGAATTTGCATATTGATTGGAGGCTTGGCGAAGAATATTTTTCCCTTAAACTTTTGGACTATGAGGCTTCTTCAAACATAGGTAATTGGCAATGGAACGCAGGAGTTGGCACGGACACAAAGATAAGGTTTTTTAATCCATTTTTACAATCTTTAAAATTTGACCCTAACGGAGACTATATAAAAAAATACATCCCAGAGTTAAGAAAATTAGACCCCAAGTATCTACATAGCCAAGAGTTTTTTGTAAAAGAAAAGATATCGGGCTACCCAAAACCCTTGGTAGATCTAAAACAATCTATATCAAAATTCAAAGAAATTTACCACAGAAAAAATATATAAGAGAGATGAAACCAACAGTTGTAATAAGTGCATGTCTTAACGGACTTCCATACAGATATAATGGTGCCACAGTAAACGATGAACTTGTTAATAAGTTAAAACCACTGTTTAACTTAGTTCATGTTTGCCCTGAATTTGAAATAGGGCTTGGAATACCGAGGAAAACAATAAAACTACATAAAGTTGGGGACGAAATTAGAGCGATCCAAGATGAAACGGAGATAGATTTAACATCAAGGCTTGAAAACTTTGCAAATAATTTCTTAAAAAATCTCGGAGATGTCCATGGATTCATTCTGAAGGCAAAATCACCAAGTTGCGGTGTCGGAAGCACAAAAGTTTATGTAAATGGCAATGTCTACGGGAAAACATATGGAATTTTCGCAAAAGTCGTAAAAGAAAACTTACCCCACATTCCTTTAATTGATGAGGGAAGATTAAGAAACAAAGATTTGATGTGGGAATTTTTAACAAAAGTTTTCATGCTCTTCAGATTTGAGAAAGCAAAATCAGGTATAAATAATTTAATTGAGTTTCACAGCAGACATAAATATCTTTTCATGAGCATATCTCAAAAGCATCTCAAAAATCTTGGAAGAATAATTGCCGAGCACAAAACCGGGAATTTTGAGCAAATAATTAAAAAATACGAATTGACATTTAAAGATATGATGAAACAAAGTTTCAGGAGGACAAATCTTGTTAACTCAATCATACATATCTTCGGTCACATTTCTGAAAATCTTTCACGAAGCGAAAAAGCTTATTTTTTAAAAATGGTTGATAAATTTAAAAATGCTAAAGTTGAATTAACAACAATTGTTGAAATGCTGAGAATTTACGGAATGAGGTTTGAAAATGAATACCTGCTTGGGCAGTATTTTCTTGAGCCATTTCCAGAAATTTTATGAGGAGTGGGCGGTAGAGGATTCGAACCTCTGACCTCTTGCATGTCAAGCAAGCGCTCTAACCAGGCTGAGCTAACCGCCCAAAGTCTGTTTTAAATATAAAAATTTTCAGCATCAAAATCAAGTAAAAAGGCACCTTGCTCCCTAAAAACACAACCTCCTTAAGAAGCACAACGGAGATATTTTATGCCCCATCAAATGGTATACCAAAGGAACTCAACTTGATTTTATCTTTTTCGTTTTTTAAAATTTATCAAAGCTTTAACCATAATAAATTCCGAAAGGCTATGAAAAGTATGAGTTTATTTGAGCAACTTGTTTTTATTCTTTATACACAGGGGTGGGAACAACTTGGCAAGATACCGAACCCTATAACTGGAAAGATTGAGAAAAAACTTGAAGAAGCAAAATTCACAATTGATTTGCTTGACATGTTAAAAGAAAAGACGAAAGGAAATTTAACGGAGGATGAAATTAGATTCCTTGAATACTCAATCTCACAACTTAAAATAAACTACTTTTTTGAAGTTGAAAACGAAAGAAAACAAAAATCAGAAACAACCCCACAAAACCAATCATAAACAAAACTCATACCTCAATGAAATTTGGTATCATCGGTAACCTTGCAAAGGAATCACTTTATGAAATAGTTTTTAACTTGACAAATCAACTTGAATGTGAAAAAATACAATTTTTCCTTCAAAAGGAAATCGCTGATGAAATTGAAAAAAGATTTTCAAAAAAAATTGAACAAAAGTTAAACTTACCTGAACTACTTGCAAGCTCTGACATAATTGTCTCATTTGGTGGCGATGGAACAATTTTATCAACCGCAAGATTAGTTGGGCATCGTGAAATCCCCATACTCGGCGTAAACCTTGGTAAACTTGGTTTTCTTGCTGAAGTTTCACCTGAAGAAATTTTTGGCTTTATAAAAAAAGTTTGCAACGATGAATACAGAATTGAGGAAAGAATGGCTCTTGAAGCAAGTGTAAAAGGTAACGATGAAAAATACTTTGCATTAAATGACATCGTAATTGATAGAGCTGGTTCAACAAGAGTTGTTGATATTGAGACATACATAAATGATGAATATTTGATAACATACACAGCAGATGGACTTATTATATCAACTCCAACTGGTTCAACTGCATACTCACTTGCAGCTGGGGGACCGATAGTGACACCCTCAAGTCATGTTATAACTCTTACCCCCATTTGTCCACACACTCTAACAGCAAGGTCTATTGTGATACCAGATGACAGTATAATAAAAATAAAAATTGAATTTCATGAAAAAGACATTTTGATCACTGCAGACGGTCAAATTGAGCATAAAATTAAACCACCCCTTGAGGTCATCGTAAAAAAAGCGGATTATAAAGTAAAACTTGTAAAACGACTTGAAGTAAGCTATTTTGATGTTTTAAGATCAAAATTAATGTGGGGGATGGATTTAAGAATTGAAAAAACAAAGACAGGAAACGAAAATGCCAACTTATGAAGATGCTCTTAACCTTCTATTTGAATTCACAGAAAGTGAAAATTTGCGAAAACACGCCTTTGCGGTTGAATCAGCAATGAGAGCTTATGCCAGAAAGTTCGGAGAAGATGAGGAAAAATGGGCAATCGTCGGTCTTCTGCACGATTTTGATTATGAAAAATTTCCAACACCAGATCAACATCCGTGGGTCGGTTCAAAAATACTTGAAGAAAGAGGATACCCAGAAGATATACGCAGGGCAATTTTAGGTCACGCTGATTATACGGGTGTCCCAAGAGATACACTCATGGCAAAAGTTCTTTATGCATGCGATGAACTCTGCGGTTTCATCACAGCCGTTGCCCTCGTCAGACCAAATAAAAAAATTGAAGAAGTAACCGTTGAATCCGTAAAGAAAAAACTTAAAGATAAAGCATTTGCAAGGTCTGTAAATAGAAATGATATTTACAAAGGTGCCGAAGAACTCGGGATCCCACTTGATGAACATATCCAATTTGTAATTGAAGCAATGAAATCAATAGCGGATAAACTTGGTCTATGACATCATACTTAACTATCTACATTTGGATATCGCTTGGAATAGTGTTTCAAGGAGAAGTTGCGTTACTTGGAGCTGGACATTTAATTTATGCTGGCAGTGTTAATTTTTGGATAGTTATTTTAATCGCGACTTTTCTCTCCTTTATCAACGGTGAGATTATTTTTATTTTATCAAAAACGGGATTAAAACTTATACCAATCCCATATGAAAAAATTTTTAAAGCTGGGAAATTAGTTGAACAATATAAAACATCGCTCTTGCTCTTTTCAAGGTTTATTTATGGGGTGAGAAATATCATACCCGCAGCGTTTGGACTCACAGATATAAAACACGCTGAATTTTCAATTCTGAATTTTGCTGGCGCATTCATCTGGGCAGTGACATTTACAACCGTAGGACTTTTCTCTGGAGGGCTTCTCTCAAATTTTATTGATGTAAAAAGATATCAAATGCTAATTCTCGGGATTTTTTTAGGAATCGCTTTCACAAGCATGATGTTTAAAATTATAAAATCACAAAAACAAAAATGAAATTTATTCATGACAGACGATAAATTATCAAGGCGTCAATTCGTTCAGCTTACGGGCTCATTTCTTATAGCGTCAATAGGAGCATCAACGCTCTTGGCTCTGTTTCAGGGATGTGGGAAAGAAGAATCAAACCCCACGCAACCACCAACATCTGGGGCAAGCTTTACTATAAAATTAAGCGAACATCCTGAGCTTGCACAGGTGGGCGGGTTTAAAACATTTACTATAAATTCAATTCCAATCATTGTATTTAGAACAGGGGAAACAACATTTAAAGCGCTTTCTATGATATGCACTCATCAAGGTTGCACAGTTAGCTGGGTAAATTCATCGCAACAATTTCAATGCCCATGTCATGGTTCAAAATTTGATAAAGATGGAAAAGTAATCCAAGGACCAGCAACACAAAATTTGAAGTCTTATAACACCGAATATAAAAGTAGCACGAATGAAGTGATTATATACCTGTAATTTATTTTCCCCGAATAAATCGCTCAATCAAAAACTCTATTTTATCTATATCATACGGCTTTTGAATGAAACCGTTCAAACCTTCTTCCGCCATCAAAGTTGCTGGATCTGATTCAGGTAGAAAATATCCACTTGTTAAAACAACACAAGCATTTGGGTTTATCTGCCTTATCTTTCTAAAAGTTGTAATTCCATCAATCGTTGGCAAACCAATGTCTATCAAAACGAGATCAATTTTTTCAATGTTCATTTTGTAAATCTCAATTGCATCATAACCATCATCGGTTGCAAATACTTTATAACCCCTTGATTCAAGATATTCTTTCAAAAGGTATCGCAAACTTTCATCATCTTCAACTATTAGAATTGTAGCTGGTGTAATTTCTTTAACTTCAACCTCTTCAAATTTTTTAACTTTCTTTTCAACCGCTGGTAGATAAATATAAAAAGTTGTCCCCTTTCCAACTTCTGTTTCGTAAGTGATGAAGCCATCATGGGTTTTTATAATCTTCAAAACTATTGGAAGTCCAAGCCCTGTGCCTTTTTCAGGTGGTTTTGTTGTGAAAAAAGGCTCAAAAATTTTATCTCTGATCTCCTCTGGAATCCCCATCCCTGTATCAGAAACCGAAATAACGACATATTCTTCAGATTTCACACTTGCGAACTTATTTTTTAAAACTTCCCCCTTAACATTGCTAACACTTATCCTCAAAGTTCCTCCATTTGGCATAGCATCTCTCGCATTTATACATAAATTCATTATCGCCTGCACCATCTGCCCGTAATCAACATTTATAAATTTTACATTCTCATCAACAAATGTCTCAATTTTTATATTTTCTGGGAAACTGTGAGTGATAAGCGTTTTGATTTCCTGAATTAAATCATTAACATCCACAGCCGAGAATTTCCCAATTTCCCTTCTAACAAAATTGAGAAGTCGTCTTGTTATATCAGCACCTCTTTCAGCACTTTGCTTGATAATTTCAAGCACTTTAATTATTTCCTGATCTACTTCAGTTAGCCTCCTCTTTAAAACTTTAACCCCCGCTTGTATTGATGCGAGGACATTATTGAAATCATGCGCAATTCCGCTTGAGATAGAACCAATTGATTCAAGTTTTTGGAATTGAAGCATCTGCGCTTCAAAAAGTTTTTGTTCAGTTATATCACGCTTTATAGCAACAAAATTCGTTATGTTGCCTTGGCTATCAAACAATGGAGAAATTGTCATGTACTCATAATAAAAATCACCGTTTTTCTTTTTGTTAATCAATTCACCTTCCCAAATCTTCCCGCTTAAAATTGTTTCCCACATATTTTTATAAAAATTGTGGTCATGTTTCCAACTTTTCAATATCCTTGGGTTCTTTCCAAGAACCTCGTGAATTTTATAGCCTGTCATTTTCTCAAAAGCAGGATTAACATACTGGATGTTCCCATTTATATCAGTTATCATCACCGCTTCAGATAAATTTTCAATCACCTTGCTCAACTTTAATTTCTCATATTGAAGTTTCTCTTCCTCGGTTATATCCCTTGCTATGATTATATATCCATCTATTGTGCCGTCAGATGAAAAAACTGGCTGGATATCAACAACAAGTGAAATTTCTTTTCCTTTATTCAAACGAAACGGAATTAACAATTCTTTTACGCTTTCCCCTCTACCAAGAGTCTTTTTAAAAAATTCAATATCTATACTATCAAGATTTAAAAATTTCTCTAATTTCTCCCCGATTATTTTTTGAACATCTGCTTCAGCAAGATCAAGTATTCGCCTCATCTCCAAGTTAAGATAAAGAACATGTCCTTTAGCATCAATTCTTAAAATTCCAACAGGTGCATTTTCAAGAACTGTTCTTATAAATTTTTCCGAACTTTTATAAAGTTCAAACAATCTCGCATTTTCAATGGCACTTGAAAGGCTTCCACATATATTGACCCCAAGTTTAATTTCTTCTTCTCCAAGCCCTCGTTTTGAATTAAAATACACATCAAGTCGTCCAATGAACTTTCCCCTGTGCACGATTGGAAAAAATGCAAAGGATTTGATCTCATCACGAACTAACACATTTTTAAATTCAAAAAGTGAATTCGCGCTTTCAACATCCTCAATTACAACTGGGAAAACATATTCTTCATTGTGCCATGGCATGTATTCGGAGGCAATTTTAATATGTTCTTCAGACAAACCAATTGAAACAGCACAAGTTAATGCGTTACCTTTGCCTTCCCTTTCCTTTAGGAAAATTGCAATTTTATCTGTGTTATAATTTTCTTTCATCAAGTTCAACACAGATCTCAAAATGCTCTCTATATCAACTTTAAACCCGATCATTTGCGAAACTTTATTTAAAACATTCAACTCCCGTAATCTTTTCATCGCTTGGTTATACAACTCCGAATTTCTAAAAGCGGTTGCAATTTGAATTGCGATACGACTCAAGAATTCCCTATCCTCGTGTTTAATTCCATCAACTTTATCACTTTCAACACTTAAAATTCCAATAACTTCATCGCCAAGTGCAAGCGGGATATCAAATTCAGATCGTGTATTTGGATGTCCTCTGAGATATCTTTCATCGTTTAAAACATCGGGGGAATAAATTGGACTGCGAAACATATACGCGTGGTTTATAAGCCCCTTTCCGCCGAAGGGAATTTCATACCTGTGATATTTCTCTTCAAATCCGATTGACCGAAGCAGATGGAACTTCTGATTTTCCTTATCAGCAAAATAAATTGCAAAACGCTGATACCCAAGTGCATCTTTTAAAATTTTTAATATCTCTTCAGCGGTATTTTCAATTTTGATATTTGAAAGCAAGATGCGGTTGATTCTTGATATGATAAAATTCTCAAGGTCTCGTCTTTTAAGTTTGCTTATAAGGTTATCAAGTTTTTTACCAAGTTCACCTATCTCATCCCTACCTTTATATTCCAAGTCAATATACTGGTCTTTCAATACACGATCAATTGCAATTTTATATTTTTCAAGTGGATTAAGGATTCTCCAGATAAATATATATCCAGCCCCGAGCACAAAGAAAAGAAGCGTAAAAAGGAGTAAGGGTTCAATTTTTACGCCAAATTTAGAAGCATTTGAAAGGATAATTAAAACAACAAATGTAAAAAGCGAAAACAGTACAAATTTTATTTTTAAACTCATAATCAACCTTCTGAATTTGCTTTACCCGTTAAAAAATTCAAGATAAATAAAGAGGCAAGGCGTGATGTTTTACCATCAACATCAAATTCAGGGTTCACCTCCGCTATGTCAACAACTTTTACATTTAAATTTAAACCACAGAATAACGCAATTTTTAAAACTTCTTCAGCTTTCAGACCATCTGGATATGTTGCGCTTACCCCTGGGGCATCTGCATTTCTAACGGAATCCATGTCAAAACTTAAATGAACAACATGACCCAGCAATTCATTTTTGAGAATATCTAAAACTAAGTCTATTCCCTTTTCCCTAATTTCATCAAGCGTAAAAATTTTCACGCCATTTTTTGAAGCATATTCAAAGTGATAAATTGAATTGGCATAATTTTGAATTCCAATTTCAAACATTTTATCAGGCTTAAATTCAGATTCAAGGATTTGCCTAAACGGGGTTCCGCTGTTTCGTGGTTGCAATTCTCGGACATCAAGATGGGTATCAATATTGATCACCGCTCTTTTCCCTTTTCCAAAATTACCAGCAAAGCCACAATAATCTGGAAAGGCGATATCATGCCCACCACCGATAACTATTGGAAGGATTCCAGCCTTAACAAGTTCTCCAACAACAAAAGCAAGTCTTTCGTGAATTTGCTCAAGGCTCCCGTCAACTCTTAAATTTCCAAGGTCAAAGATTCTCAGTTTGGTGATTTGATTTTTAAATTTAAAATTAAATGGGGTCAAGCGATAAAAATATTTCCTCACTTGATCCGGCGCTTTACTTGCCCCTGTTCTTCCCATGTTTCGTTTAACACCTTCATCCTGCGGAACCCCGATAATAGCGACATCAACATTGCTAAAATTTTCTCTATCCTTCAAAACTAAATCTCCCATCCTCGGGTCATTACTATCACCACGAGAGAAAAATAGAGAATAATCAGGTGGTGTTAAAAGCTCAAAAATCTCTCTGAACATCCCTTGTTAAATAATGAATTTTAAAAAGCCCGTTAAACTTTATAATCAGCAAACTTGAAATTTTCATTTTTTGATATTATATTTATAATGAACTTTCCCACAAGCGGGAGTAGCTCAGATGGTAGAGCGTCACCTTGCCAAGGTGAATGTCGCGGGTTCGAGTCCCGTCTCCCGCTCAAACTTTTTGACTTTTATTTTTCTCAAATTGTTTCAAACCATGAAAACATATCAGGATGAATCAACCACTTTAAATTCCCTCCTGCTTCAACAGGCATTAAAATTTCAATGCATGCGATGCTGTTCTTTTTAAATTCAACTGGCTTTGGGAGTCCTACAAGCCAAGATAAAAACTCACCGAGATGCGGTTCATGCCCAACCGCTAAAAGATTCCCCACTCCAAATGAAAACAATATGTTCAACAAGGATTTAAAGTCTGAACCAGGGATGAGCTCGTTTGTTGTTATAATTTCAGATTGAACACCCATTACATCGTGAAATATCTTTGCTGTTTGAACAGCTCTGACAAGTGGGCTTGAAACAATCAGATCAAATTTTAAATTCATCCTTTTTAAAATAATTGCCATTTTTTCCGTATTTTTCCGCCCGATATCAGTTAATTCCCTTTCAAAATCGCTCATCCCTGGCTTCTTTTGTTCAGCATCTGCGTGTCGCGTAAGGTAAAGGAGCAACTTAGCACAGTTTATTTATTTTTCACATTCTTATCAAGAAACTCAACGATAGCTTTGTAAGCTTTTATTCTATTTTTAAGTTTTGAAATACCATGCCCTTCATCATCAAAAACAAGATATTCAACGATGGCGCCACGCGCTTTTAATGACTCAACAATTTGATCTGATTCCGATTTCGGGACGCGAGGATCATTTGCACCTTGAATTATCATAAGAGGTGCTTTAATTCTATCAACATGATAAAATGGTGAGATTTCTTTAAGGAACTCTGCATCCTTTTCGGGGTCGCCATACTCAGCCATTCTATGCCTTTGGCGCCATGCACCTGTGTTTTTTAAAAATGTCAAAAAGTTTGAAATTCCAACGAGATCTACACCAGCTGCCCATAATTCAGGATAAAATGTAACAGCTGCAAGCGTCATATAACCGCCATAACTTCCACCGTAAACAATGATTTTCTTTGGGTTGATGTAGCCAGTTGATTTAAGAAATTCAGGAATCATGGCAACATCTTTGATCGCATCTTTACGCTTCGTCGTATTGTCAAGCGATGCGTAAGTTTTCCCATATCCCGTGCTTCCCCGAATGTTTGGAGCATAAATCACATAGCCGTTATTAACAAAATACTGATAAAGGGCTGAAAATCTTGGCAATTCCTGTGCTTCGGGACCACCATGAATTGAAACAATTACAGCTAATGAACTATCTTTTTTAGCATTCTTTGGAAGATAGAGATAACCTGGTATCTCCAGCCCGTCAAATGATTTAAAACGAACAAGCTTGGGTTCAACAAACGAGCTTTGCGGTATTCCTGCAGTTGAACTTTGCGTAATCTGAACACAAGTATTTGACTTCACATCATAGTAATAAATATCCTGATTTTTAACAGGGCTTTGATATGTGAAAATAATTTTACTCCCATCAGGTGTAAATCTAAGAGATCCAACAATTCCGCCTGCTGGAAAATTCAATTTTTTAGTCCTCTTAGTGGCGATGTTCAGGGAATAAACTTCGCTATACCCGTCAACATTGAGAACAAAAACAAGATATTTCCCATCTTTTGAGATCTCAAATGTTTCAACATCCCAGTTGGTGTTGAAAATATAATTTAGCTTACCATTAGGAAGTTCAATGTAGGCAATCCCAACAAATTCTTTACCTTCATCCGAGAGGAGATAAATTCTTTTCCCATCCTTTGAGAATTTAACGCCAAAATATCTTGCTGGCTGTGAATGTGGAGTTATGTTATAAACTTTACCTGTTTCATATTCAATAACGTAAAGATCGTTATCAAAACTGCTTCTGTTTTGAGATACGACAATATACCTGTTATCCGGGGACCAAGCGACTACAGAGTTATTTCCATCATTTTGCCAGACAAGTTTTGTTTGTCCTGTTTTAATGTTCATTGAATAAACATCAAAAAATGCTCTGTTTCTTTCGTTTGATGTAAAAGCGAACATAACTCCATCGTTTGACCATGCCCCAAAGTTATAAATGACATCATCTTTGTAGGTCAATCTTCTTATCTCGCTCCCATCTGACTTCAAAAGAAAAAGTTGGGTGTGCTCATTTCCACCAACATCCTTTCCAAAAAGTATCCAGTATTTATCCTTGGGATTCCATGAAATGAATTGAACCCTTTCATCAAAGAAGGTCAATTGTTCAGGACAACCAGATGTCAACCCCTTTTTCCACACTTGATTTGTCCCAGTTACATCAGTAAGATAAGCTATAAATTTACCATCTGGTGAGATAGTCGGGTTTGATGCACTCCGTATGTTAAGGTATTGCTCAATTGTATAGGTTTGAGCAAGTAAAATAAAAAGAGGTAAAATTGTAAAGACAAATGCGTTAAAAAATTTCCTTATCATGTTTTCATTTTAATTTTGTTTTCCTTTTTAAAAAGTTAAAAAATTTTTATCTTTTGTTCAAGCCTAATAAAACTCTAAAACTTTTTGTATTTAGCCAGTTTTTTTGATAATTTAAATCAAGTTTTAAAACAAAATTGGATTCGGAAATGCTGGTGGGAACAAAATTCAAGGGCGTTGATTTCTACAACACCGAGGATCTCCTCACAGAAGAAGAGAAAATGGTTCGGGATACCGTTAGGGAATGGGTTGATGAAAAGGTTATACCGATAATTGAAAAACATTATATGGAAGGGACTTTCCCAACTCACCTTATACCTGAGATGGCAGAACTCGGTATTTTTGGGGCGACGCTTCCGGAGAAATATGGATGTGCAAACCTTAACAATGTTGCCTACGGCTTAATCATGCAGGAGCTTGAACGTGGGGATAGCGGGATCAGGAGTTTTGCATCAGTTCAAAGCGCCCTCGTAATGTATCCAATTTACGAATTTGGAAGTGAAGACCAGAAAAATTATTGGCTTCCAAAACTTGCAAAAGGTGAAAAAATTGGATGTTTCGGTTTAACTGAACCCGATTTCGGGTCAAATCCTGGTGGATTGAGGACAAAGGCGGAGTACAAAAACGGTGGGTTTGTCCTCAACGGAACAAAAATGTGGATAACAAACGGTTCAATAGCTGATGTTGCAGTTGTATGGGCAAAACTTGATGGAGTTATAAGGGGTTTCCTTGTTGAGAAGGGAACGCCAGGCTTTGAAGCCCCTGAAATGAAAGGTAAACATTCACTCCGAGCCTCTGTAACAAGTGAGCTTGTATTCCAAGATTGCTGGATACCTGAAGAAAATATATTACCTAAAGCAGTAGGTTTAAAATCTGCCCTCATGTGTTTAACTCAAGCAAGATATGGAATTGCCTGGGGAGCTGTTGGAGCTGCTATGGCTTGCTATGAAACAGCACTTGAATATGCGAAAACAAGAATTCAATTTGACAAACCAATCGCATCATTCCAACTTGTTCAAGAAAAACTTGTCTATATGCTCACGGAAATAACAAAAGCTCAACTCTTGTGCATCCAACTTGGTAGATTAAAAGATCAAGGAAAAGCAAATTATGTTCAGGTTTCACTTGCAAAAAGAAATAATGTTTATCACGCCCTTGAAATTGCGCGCCTCGCAAGAGATATCCTCGGAGCAAATGGAATACTAAATGAATATCCAGTTATGAGACATATGAACAATCTTGAATCAGTGAAAACTTACGAAGGAACACATGACATTCATACGCTTATAATTGGTGAATATATCACCGGTCATTCAGCATTTAAATAACATAAAACCCTGAGCTCAATAAGGTTGCCTGATAGAATGCTATTGCAAGGAACAAAGCAACAAAGTAACCCACTTAATGATTTACTTGGAAACCAGCGACGGATTGAAAAATCGTTAAATGATTAACTCACCTTCTGTCACCTTCTCTATAAAATGACTCACCCCCTATCCCCTTCTCTATCAAATAGAGAGGGGGAATTGAAGGGGGTGAGTTAAAAATGATTTTTTGAAACTGCTTCTCACTTTTACCACTCTCTATAAATAGAAAAAAATTGACTCACCCCTGACCCCCTCTCTAAAATTAGAGAGGGGGAATTATAAAGGGGGTGAGTTAAAATCTAAAATAGCTCCCGATAATATCAATCAGATAATATCCCAATCTCGGGGCTTCATTTTACTTCAAATTAACTATCCAATCAAGAACCTTATCAACCTTAGCAGGGTCATCAGCCTCGCAGTAAAATCTAAGTAATGGTTCAGTGCCAGACGCTCTCACAAGAAGCCAACCATCATCAAAGAAAAATTTAA
>Ga0209289_100575_pt1 | contig 18274 bp, 15 predicted proteins | sample GXS110809BmetaG_FD_184121 | JGI IMG/M metagenome (GOLD analysis project Ga0209289, IMG submission 184121) | Hot spring microbial communities from Gongxiaoshe hot spring, China to study Microbial Dark Matter (Phase II) - GXS 110809B (SPAdes)... ...
GCCTCAGAGCGGCAGAGATGAGGGTCTACGACGCCCGAGCAATCCGCAACATCGTGCTGCTGGGACACGCCGGATGCGGCAAGACAAGCCTGGCGGAATCCCTCCTCTACCACGCCGGCGCCACAACCCGCAAGGGGAGCGTCGCCGAACGCAACACCATCTCGGACTACCACGAGCTCGAACACGAACGCGGGACCTCCGTCTTCGCTTCGCTGCTCACCTTCGAGTGGAGCAGCTACAAGCTCAACATGCTCGATACCCCCGGCTACGACGACTTCATCGGGCAGGTGCTCCCGGCAATGCGGGTGACCGACCTCGGACTCCTGCTGCTCAGCGCCCAAAGCGGCGTTGAGGTCGGGACCGAACTGCTCTGGCAATACGCCCAACGGCTGTCGTTGCCGCTGGCGCTGGTCATTACCAAGCTGGATGCGGAGCAAGCCGACCCGGAACGCGTCCTCCAGCAAGCGCGCCAACGCTTGAGCTCCGATGTTGTGCTGGTCCAATACCCCATCGGCACTGCCAGCGGCTTCCGCGCTATCGTGGACCTGCTCACCATGCAGATGTACGGCGCGGACCAGCCTGGCAACCCTGCTTCTCCGCAACCCATCCCGCCCGAGGAGCAGGAGCGCGCCGCTTCGCTCCGCCGCCAGTTGATGGAGACGGTCGCCACCGTCGATGAGGAGCTCATGGAGGCGTATCTGAGCACCGAAGAGCTTTCGCCCGAACAACTCCAGAAAGCCCTGCGCACGGCACTGCTGCAGCGCCAATGCTTCCCCGTGCTCTGCGCCTCGGCTGTGCGCGATATCGGTATCTCTGCGCTCCTGCGCTTTGTGACCGAGATCCTGCCCTCTCCCCTGGAGCTTCCTCCGGCGCGGACCAGCACGGGCAAGCCGATCCCGTGCGATCCGAACGGACCCGCAATCGCCTTCGTCTACCGCGTGCTCTCGGAGCCGACCCTGGGCGATATGAGCTTCTTCCGGGTCTACTCGGGCACGCTGCGCGCCGGCATGGAGCTGGTCAATGCCCAAACCGGCGCGGTCGAGCGCCTTGCCCAGCTCTACACCGTGTTGGGCAAGAAGCGCACGGAGATCTCCCCACTGAGCGCTGGCGATCTGGGCGCAACAGTGAAGCTGCGCAATACACACCCCAACAACACGCTCTGCGAGAAGGGCATTGAGCCTGTGGAGCTGCCTCCGATCGAGTTCCCGCCGCCGCGCGTCCGAGTTGCCGTCGTTCCGGTAAAGAAGGGCGATGAGGAGAAGATCGGCACGGCGCTCCACCAGCTCCAGGAGGAGGACCCCAGCTACCGTGTGGAGCACTCACAGGAGCTGCGTCAGATCATCCTGCACGGGCAGGGCGAACTACACCTTGCTGTTGCCCGCTGGCTCCTGCTGCACCGCTTCCGGGTGGAGGCAGAGTTCGCAGAACCGCGCATCCCGTACCGGGAGACCATCCAGAAGGCAGCCAAGGGCTACTACAAGCACAAGAAGCAGACCGGCGGCGCTGGACAGTACGCCGAGGTCCATCTCCTCATCGAACCCTACAGCGAGGGCATGCCCGATCCGCCCGGGCTGACCGTCCGAGCGCGCGAGGAATACGACCTCCCCTGGGGTGGGAAGCTGGTCTTCCTCAACTGCATCGTCGGCGGCGTGATTGACGCCCGCTTCATGCCCGCTATCCTCAAGGGCATCATGGAGAAGATGCAGGACGGTCCGCTGACGGGCTCCTACGTTCGGGATATCCGCGTGAGCGTCTTCGACGGCAAGATGCATCCGGTGGACTCCAACGAAGCCGCCTTCAAAATCGCCGGCATGATGGCGTTCAAGAACGCATTTCTGGAAGCCGACCCGAAGATCCTGGAGCCCATCTACGAGGTGGACATCACCGTGCCGGACGAGTACGTCGGCGCGGTCATGAGCGACCTGCCTTCGCGCCGGGCGCTCATCCTGGGCATCGAAAGCGATGGGCACTACCAGCACATCAAGGCGCGGATGCCACTGGCGGAGCTGGATCGCTACGCAACCGCTTTGCGTTCGCTCACGCAAGGGCGCGCTACGTACACGCAGCGCTTTGTGGAGTATGTGCCCGTCCCGCCGCATCTGCAGCAGAAGCTCATCGAGGAGCACCGCGCCCAGGTTACCGAAGAGACCTCTTGAGCCGGTGTCCGCGTAATTTTGCAGCAGGAGAGCCGTTCCACAGTGCAGGGGATAGACTCGTGGCACTGCAGGTGTTGCTGTTCCTGCTCTTCGGCGCTGGCGCCATCGGTACGGCGCTGGCGGTCATCAGCCGCCGCAATCCGGTCGCTTCTGCCCTCTGGATGGTCGCCTACTTCCTCACCCTGGCGGGCATCTACCTGACGCTGCAGGCGCAGTTCATCGCGGTCATCCAGGTGCTCATCTACGCCGGCGCCATCATGGTGCTGATGGTCTTCGTGATCATGCTGCTCAACCTGGGCAACCCCGAACAACTGCGCGAGCGCTTCAACCCACGCGTTGTGCTGGCAACGGCTCTCGGGGCGCTGCTGGTGCTGCAGCTCCTGGTCTATTTTGTGAGCCGCCCGACGGGATTCCGTCAGCTCTCGCCGGAGGCTGCCCGCCTGGGCACGACCGAAGCAATCGGAAGCGTGCTCTTCACCGACTACCTCTTCCCCTTCGAAGCGGTCTCGCTCCTGCTCTTGAGCGCCGTCGTAGGAGCCGTGATCCTGGCAAAGCGCAAACTGGAGGGCTAACCCGATGCACTGGACTCAGCAGCTACCGCTGGAAGCCTACCTGCTCCTTTCGGCAACGCTCTTCACTATCGGCGTTGTGGGGGTGCTCGTGCGCCGCAACGCCATCATCATCCTGATGTCGATCGAGATCATGCTCAACGCCGTCAACGTCGCGCTGGTGGCGTTTTCGGCGTACTTGGGCACCATCGAAGGGCAGCTCCTGGTCTTCTTCGTCATGGCGGTTGCTGCTGCAGAGGCTGCCGTCGGGCTGGCAATTGTGCTGGCACTCTTCCGCACGCAGCAGACCGTCTATGTGGACGAGATCAACCTGATGAAGTGGTAGCCGCCGGCTGTGCTGCTGGAGTGGCATAGACTCCTTGAGCTCACCACCCCCACCGGGGGGAGCTACCGCAGCACCACATTGGCGGAGGCATCGCGCTTCTGTCTGTGGCTGGCGCGGCGCCATTACGAGAACTTCCCCGTTGCGTCGCTCCTGCTGCCGCGGCAACTCCGACCGCACGTTGCCCACCTGTACGCCTTCGCCCGCACCGCCGATGATATTGCCGATTTTCCCGGCATCGCCTCTCACGCAAAGCTTGCCGCGCTCCACAGCCTGGAGGAGCTGCTGCTGCGGGCAGCAGCGGGGGACGCCGGCGTCGGCAATCCACTCCAGCGCGTCTTGGCGTATACGCTCACGACGACGAGTCTGCCCGTCACACTCCTCCAGCGCCTGCTGTGCGCCTTCCGCTCCGATGCGGAGTTCCGACCCTTTGCCACATGGGCGGAATTGGAAGCCTACTGCGACAACTCCGCCAACCCCATCGGGGAAGCGCTCCTGCGGCTGACCGGCGTGTGGTCGGAACCACTCGCTGCACCATCGAATGCACTCTGCACCGGACTCCAGGTGCTGAACTTCCTGCAGGACCTCTCGGTTGACCTGCCGGCAGGACGGCTCTACATCCCGCTGGAGATGCTTGCCCGCCACGGGCTCCCTGCGGAGTTTGCCCTCTGGGGAAATTCTGCTAAATTGCGCGCGTGCCTTGCTGAGCTCAGCTCCCGTGTGGCTGAGCTGCTGCACACGGGAAGCGAACTGCTCTCGAAGGTCTCGCAGCGGCGGCTGCGGCTGTACATCGCTGCAACGCTTGCAATGGCACAGCAGATGGTTGCAAAGGTCGAACGGCTGGGTCCCCGTCTGCTGGTCAAGCGTCCCAAGCTGCACTATGGCGATGCTGCCCTCCTCTGGCGGTTTTGGTCCTATTGGCGGCGGTGATGGGGAGGTTCCGCCCATCCTGCTGGATTCCGCCCTTGCAGCGCCGCAGCAGAGCAGCTTCTTCCAGAGCTTCCTGCTGCTGCCACGCCCGCAGCGCTTAGGTCTCCAGACCGTCTACCGCTTCGCCAGTGCAGTGGACTCGCTTGTGGACGCCTTCCCTCCGGACACCGACGAGCAGCGCCAGCGCAAACGGCAGTGGCTTGCATGGTGGCGACACCAACTGGAGCGGATCTACGGCGGAGAGCCCTTCCATCCGGCATTGATGCCGTTGGCGCGGGTCATCGAGTACTTCCACCTGCCCAAGCAGTACTTCCTGCTGCTGCTGGATGGATGCGAACGCGACCTCGTGCAGCGCCGCTACGCAACGTTCCAGGAGCTCAAGGACTACTGCTACTGCGTTGCCAGCAGCATCGGGCTGCTGTGCATCGAGATCTTCGGCTACAAGCACCCGGAAGCCCGCCAGTACGCCATCCATCTCGGCTATGCCCTCCAACTGACCAACATCCTGCGCGATGTCAAGGCGGATAAGGACCGCGGCTACATCTACCTGCCGCTGGAGGACCTGCAGCGCTTCAACTACAGCGAAGCAGACCTCATTGCCGAGCGCTACGACGAGCGCTTCATCGAGCTGATGCGCTTCCAAGCCCAGCGCGCCCGTAGCTACTACCACAGAGCGCGCGCATACCTGCATCCTGATGACCGTGCAACGCTCTTCGCTGCCGAAGCAATGGACCGCATCTACTATCGCCTGCTGGAGAAGATGGAGCTGGACGATTTCCAGGTCTTCCGCTACCGCTACCGCGTCTCCACCCTGCACAAGCTCTGGATTGTGCTCCACTCCTGGCTCTCCAGCTACGTGCTCATCCGCCGTCTGCGGAGCATGCTGTGAAGTTGTTCCATCGGAGCGGCTCCCGACCATGCCCTCGGTAGCTCGGCAGTTGTATCTGGTTGATGGCATGTCGCTGGTCTTCCGCGCCTACCACGCGCTCATGCGCACGGGGCTGCATGCCCCCACGGGGGAGCCCACCTTCGCCACCTTCGGCTTTGCGAACATGCTGCTGCTCCTGCTGCGGCAGCACCATCCCGAGCTGCTCGCAATCGCCTTCGATACCGCCGCCCCAACCTTCCGGCACGAACAGTACACCGCCTACAAAGCCACCCGGCAAGCACCACCGGAGGACCTGGCACCTCAGCTTGCGCACATCAAGCAGTTGCTCGATGCCCTGGGCATTGCCCGGATTGAGCTCCCTGGCTACGAAGCCGATGACCTCATCGCCACGCTGGCAAGCGCAGCCGCCCGCGCAGGCTTCCATGTCTACTGCGTCACCTCGGACAAGGACTTCTTCCAGCTCCTCTCCGAGCGCATCCACATCCTGCGTCCCGCCGGACGCGAAGGCACAGACTACGAGCTCTGGACTCCGGAACGACTGATGGCGGAATGGGGACTCCGCCCGGAGCAGGTGGTGGACTTCCTGGCGCTCGTGGGCGACCCAGTGGATAACGTCCCCGGTGTGCGCGGCATCGGCGAGAAGACCGCGGCACAACTGCTCCAACGCTTCGGCTCACTGGAGGAGCTCTACCAACGGCTGCACGAGGTGGAAAAGCCCGCACTCCGAGAGCGCCTGGAACAGCACCGCACCGAGGCATTCCTCTCCCGCGAACTGGTGCGGCTCCGCACCGATGCCCCAGTGGAATTCCACCCAGAGGACTTCGCCCGGCGCCCAGTACAGTTGGAGGAGCTCTCTACCCTGCTGGATTCCCTGGCGCTACGGACCGTTCGGGAGCGTCTGACCGAGCTTATCCCCGAACTGCAGCACCGCCGGCGCGATTCCGCAGCCGTGCTCTCTTTGACCGAGCCCGTCCTCATCAGCTCGCCGGCACAACTTGCGCAACTGTGCGCTGAACTGCGCTCGGCTCCCCGCCTGGGGATCGAACCGGAGCTCTCCGATGCCAACCCCTGGCGCGCCGAACTGCTCGGCATCGCGCTTGCCACCGAACCCGGTCGCACCTACTTCATCCCCATCTCTCCTGGGGGTGAGCTGCTCTCGCCCCAGCCCACTCTCTTTGCCGCCGGCGGGCACGGCGGAGGCTTTCCCGCCGAATGGGTCCTGCAGCAGCTCAAGCCGTTGCTGGAATCCCCAACGCTGCCAAAGTACGGACACAACCTCAAGCCCTTCGCCCTTCTGCTCAAGCGCTACGGTATCGAGCTGCAGTCCATCGGCTTCGATACGATGCTCGCCAGCTACGTGCTCAATCCCGATGAGCAGCACACCCTCCAGGCGCTTGCCCACAAGTGGCTCTCCGTGCGGTTGAGTTCCCCACCGGAGGGCGCGGCTGAGCGCGAAGGCAGTGCTTCACGGCTCGAGCTCATCCTCCGGTTGTGCGCTCGGCTCTCCCAGGAGCTGCACACGCAAGGACTCTGGCAACTTGCCGAGCAGCTCGAATTCCCCTTGGTCGAGGTGCTGGCGCAGATGGAGTACAACGGCATCGCCGTGGACGTGACAGTGCTGCGGGAGCTCGGCGAGCAATTCCGCGCACAACTGGAGCAGCTTCGCCAGCGCATCTATGCTGAAGCCGGCACAGAGTTCAACATTGACTCCCCCAAGCAGCTCGGCGAAGTCCTCTTTGAGAGGCTGCACCTGCCCGTGCTCAAAAAGACCAAGACCGGCTACAGCACAGATGTCTCGGTCCTCTCCGAGCTTGCCCCCAGCTATCCCATCGCGGGGCTCATCCTGGAGTATCGCCAATTGGGGAAGCTGCTGTCCACCTACATCGAAGCGCTGCCGGCGCTCATCAATCCGCGCACTGGGCGCATCCACACCACGTACAACCAAGCTGCCACCAGCACGGGGCGCCTCTCCTCGAGCAACCCCAACCTGCAGAACATCCCGGTTCGCGGAGAGCGAGGGCGCGAAATCCGCCGCGCCTTCATCGCCCAGTATCCCGATACCGTGCTCCTCTCCGCCGACTATTCGCAGATCGAGCTGCGTATCATGGCGTACATGAGCGGCGACCCCGGATTGGTGAACGCCTTCAAAGCCGGGCACGATATCCATGCCGCCACCGCCGCTGCCCTCTTCGGTGTCCCCGTCGAGCAGGTCACCCCGGAGATGCGCCGCGCGGCAAAGGTGGTCAACTTCGGCATCATGTACGGGTTGCAGCCCTACGGGCTTGCCCAGCGCCTGGGCATCCCCAAGAGTGAAGCCCACCGTATCATCGAGCAGTACTTCGAACGCTACCCCGGCATCCGGCGCTACATGGAGGAGACGCTCGAACGCGCCCGTCGGCTGGGCTACGTGGAGACCCTCTGCGGACGGCGCCGCTACTTTCCCACCATCACGAGCAAGAACCAGACCGTGCGCGCCGCAGCCGAGCGCGCTGCCATCAACGCCCCAATCCAGGGCTCGGCTGCCGATATGATGAAGCGGGCAATGATCGCCATCCACCGACAGCTCCGTTCGGAACGGTTCCGCACCATGATGCTCCTGCAGGTCCACGACGAGCTCCTCTTCGAGGTTCCCGAGCGCGAACTCTCCGCCGTCGAAGAGCTGGTGCGCACGGAGATGCAGCAAGCCCTCTCCCTGGGCGAGGTCCCCGTCGTCGTGGAGATCGGCATCGGGCGGAACTGGGACGAGGCGCATTGACCGCTGCACCTGTCCGACCTCCAACAGTGGCAAGCGCTGCCCCGTGTGGCTGGGCGCCGCCATCCTCTCTGCCGCCCCTTCTGGAGCTTCCTGAGAAAGCCCAGAGAGGCTCCGGTTGCGCCGCGTTGGGAATCAAAAATTTTTTAGTTTTGCGCCGGTCAATTGGCGCATTTACGCAGGAAATGCCGCGTCAAACCGCAGAAGTGAAGGAAACCGACCGCAAAATCTGTGCACTTTTGCAGCGCAACGCCCGCCTCTCGCTCAGCGACATCGCAAAAGCCGTTGGACTCTCCCTTGCTGCCGTGCGCGAGCACCTGCGCAAGCTGGAGCAGCAGGGCGTCATCGAGGGCTACTTCACCAAGCTCAACCCCAAAGCCTTCGGCTACGACATCACCGCGTTTGTGTTCGTGCTGGTCGAATCTAGCGTGCACTACGCCGAATTTATCGCCCGCTGCAAGCGGCGCGCGGAGATTCTGGAATGCCATGCCGTCACGGGTGAGCCCTCGCACCTGCTCAAGGTGCGGGTGCACGATACAGCTGCCCTGGAGCAGCTCCTCTCGGAGATCCAGCGCTGGCCCGGTGTCCGGCGCACGCTTACAAGCCTGGTGCTCTCCACTCATGTCGAGACCTTTGCCCTTCCGCTCCGATAGGCGTATGTTCCACATCCTCGGTTCCGTGCCATGCCAAGGCTCTTCTCACATGACTACGACGTGATTGCAGCGGCGAAGAACTGGCGTCTCAACGGCATCCCGTCCCATCCCTCCGTTCCCGTCGAAGAGGTCTTTGCGCAGAACGTCTTCACGCTCCAGGTCATGCAGGAGCGCCTCTCCAGACCGGTCTTCCGCTCGCTTCTGGCAACGATCCAGGAGGGCAAGCAGCTCGATCCCGCCATCGCCGATATCGTTGCCCTGGCGATGAAGGAATGGGCAATCGAGCGCGGCGCCACGCACTACGCTCACTGGTTCCAGCCACTGACCGGCAGCACAGCCGAAAAGCACGAAAGCTTCATCACCCCCAATGCCGGCGGTGGTGCCATTGCAGAGTTCTCCGGCAAGGACCTCATCCAAGGCGAGCCCGATGCCTCCTCCTTCCCCAGCGGCGGTCTGCGCGAGACCTTTGAAGCCCGAGGCTACACGGCATGGGACCCGACCTCGCCCGCCTTCATCATGGAGCATCCCAACGGGGCAACGCTGTGCATCCCAAGCGTCTTTGCCTCCTGGACCGGAGATGCGCTCGATTACAAGATCCCACTGCTGCGCTCCATCGAAGCCCTCAACCGCCAGGCGCTCCGGGTGCTCCGCCTCTTTGGAGACCAGCACACCTCTAAAGTGTACGCCACTGCCGGTGCCGAGCAGGAGTACTTCCTCATTGACGAGGAGTTCTTCTTCCGGCGCCCGGACCTGGTCCTCTGCGGTCGAACCCTCTTCGGCGCCCGCCCACCGCGCGGACAGGAGCTGCAGGACCACTACTTCGGCTCAATTCCCGAGCGTGTGCTCAGCTTCATGAGCGACGTGGAGTACCAGCTCTACAAGATCGGCGTGCCGGTCAAGACGCGCCACAACGAGGTTGCCCCAGGGCAGTACGAGATCGCTCCGCTCTACGAGCACTGCAACGTCTCGGCTGACCACCAGCAGCTCATCATGCAGGTGCTGCGCAACACCGCGCGCAAATACGGCATGGTATGCCTGCTGCACGAGAAGCCCTTTGCCGGGCTCAACGGGAGCGGCAAACACACGAACTGGTCCCTGGCAACCGATACCGGCATCAACCTGCTCGACCCGGGCGATACCCCGCACGAGAACATGCTCTTCCTGTTCTTCTGCGCCGCCGTGGTCAAAGCCGTCGATGAGCACCAGGACCTGCTGCGCATCAGCATCGCATCCGCAGGCAACGATTACCGGCTCGGTGGGCACGAAGCCCCGCCGGCGGTCATCTCGGTCTTCCTCGGAGAGCAGTTGAGCGAGATCTTCGAGCAACTGGGCAAACAATCCGCGCGGCTGCGCAAGCCACAGGGGCTGCTGGGATTGGGCATCCCCACCCTGCCACCGCTGCCACGGCACGGAGGCGACCGGAACCGCACCTCGCCCTTTGCATTCACGGGCAACAAGTTCGAGTTCCGCGCCGTTGGGGCTTCGCAGAACATCGCCTTCCCGCTGACCGTGCTCAACACGATCGTCGCCGCAGCAATCGATGACCTGGCGACCCAGCTGGAGGAGTGGCTCGAGCGTGGTGCGACCCTGGAGGAGGCTCTCCGGAACGTCCTCCGCATGGTCTACCAGCGCCACCGGCGCATCATCTTCAACGGGGACAACTACTCGCCCTCCTGGCACCAAGAGGCGGCGCAGCGCGGGTTGCTCAATCTCTCCAATGCCGTCGATGCTCTCGTGCTGCTGACGCAGCCGAAGAACCGCGAGCTCTTTGCCCGCCACGGTGTGCTCAACGAGCGCGAGCTGGAAGCCCGCCAGCAGGTCCTGCTGGAGCAGTACGCAAAGACGCTCACCATCGAAGCCGAAAGCGCGCAGTGGATTGCCGAGACGATGATCTTCCCGGCAGCGCTGTCCTACCTGCAGGAGCTGACGGCAACCGCCAACAGCCTCTCTGCGCTGCAGATCGGCTGCCGCAGCGTACCCGCCCGCGCCCGTGCTATCGCCGAGCAGCTCGACGAGCTGGACACAGCACTCCAGGAGCTGCACTCGGCACTGCGCGCCATCCCGATGGACTCTCCGCGCACGCGAGCCGAGTACGTTCGGGACTACGTCCTGCCGGCGCTGGAGCGGCTGCGCCCCATTGCGGACCATCTGGAACGCCTCGTTGCCGACGCATACTGGCCGCTTCCGAGCTACCGCGAGATGCTCTTCGTCAAATGAGCAGGGCACGGAGTCCCCTGCTGCCGCGTCTCTACGCTCGGACAGCACACCGAGCCCGATGCGGATTGTGCGGATTCGGCGCGAGGGCAACTCCTGCTCCATCCTCACAGACACGGGGGAGCTCCTGCGCTGCCCGCTCCCGATCGTTGCGGACTTCCGGCTCCGCAAAGGTGATGAGTTGAGCCCCGAACAGCTTGCCGAACTTGAGCGCGCCACACAGCGTTGGCATCTCCGAACGGCTGCGCTGCGCTTCCTGGCTCGCCGAGCGCACTCCCGGGCAGAGCTCCGCCGCAAACTCCTCCGGCGCGCTTCTGCACCGGCTGAGCTGGTGGAGGACGTACTCAATGCACTGGAGCGCGAGGGCTACCTCGATGACGCTGCCTACGCCCGGGAATTTGCCCAGAGCCTGATACGCCGCAAAGCCGCATCCGCACTGCAACTGGAGCTGGAGCTGCGCCGCCGGGGAATCGAGCCAGCACTGGCGCAAAGCATCGCCGCAGAGCTTCTCCCCGAAGAGCTCGTCTACGAACAAGCCCGCCGCGCCGCCCAGCGGAAGCTCCGACTCCTTGCTGCCCAGCCCGCCGATAAGCAGCGCCGTGCGGTTGCAGGCTACCTGGCACGCCAGGGCTTTCCGGCTTCCCTCATCGGAAAACTGCTGCGAGAGCTCTTCCCCCATACCACACCGGATGCCGATGAGTGGTAAGCCCAGCCTTCCGATGCTTGCGTGCCTCCTGGGGCTTCTCCCTCCAATTGCCCTGGGGCAGCCCCCTCAAATTGGCTGCAAAGAGCGCCTGTCCGAACACATCAACAGCCATCCGCTCACCATCCTGCCGCTGCTCTCCCCGGACGGTCGGCGGCTCTACCTTGACCGCAAACACCATCCGGAGAACACCGGCGGCATCCGCGATCCCGATGAGATCTGGTACGCCGAGCGCCTCCCCAATGGCTCCTTCTCCGAGCTGAAGAACCTCGGTCCACCGCTCAATACCCCGGGAAGCGACGTCCTGTGCGCCCTCTCGCCCGATGGCACCGAAGCGCTCGTCTTCGGCATCTACCGCCCCGATGGCACAAAGCAGACGGGCTTCTCCGTGAGCCGCTGGACCGACAGCGGCTGGAGCTTCCCCACGCCGTTGCGGATTCGCAACTTCTACAACCTCTCGCAGCACTACTACGCCACCTGGTCGCCCGACCGGCGCACACTCATCCTGGCGCTGCAACGGCTGGACTCCTACGGCGGGCTCGATCTCTACGCCTCCCACTTGGACACCCTCACCGGCACGTGGAGCGAACCGGAGAATCTCGGTCCCACCATCAACACCTCCGGCATGGAGGGCTCCCCATACTTGGCGCCCGATGGGGTGACGCTGTACTTCTTCTCGACCGGTCATCGGGGATTTGGTGGGATGGACCTCTTCATGAGCCGACGGCTGGATAGCACGTGGAAGCACTGGAGCTCGCCGGTCAATCTCGGACCCCAGGTCAACACCAGCGGAGATGAAGCCAGCATCAGCCTGACCGTGCGGGGGGATTCTGCCTACATCGCCTCGATTGACCCCATCACGCGCCAGGCGAGCATCTACGTTGTCTGCTTAGCCGATTCACTCCGACCGCTCCCACCGCCCCCCGCCGCTGCAAGCGTTCGCGAGCTCCAGCTCTACTTTGAGTTTGCCCGCTGGGAGCTGCCTCCACAGGAGCAGCAGCGCTTGCGGGAATTCCTCGCCCAGCTCCCGCTCCAACAGGTTCGGCGGATCCTCGTCGCCGGGCACACCGACGATGTGGGGTCGCACTCGTACAATCTGAAGCTCTCACAGCAGCGCGCCCAAACGGTGGCAGAGCTGCTTGTACGCTCCGGCATCGCCCGAGAGCGCCTTACCATTCACGCCTACGGCAAGGAGCGCCCCGCCGTTCCAGGAACAACACCAGAGGCACGCCGGCAGAACCGACGCGTGGAGATACGCGTAGAGCTGCTCCCGGAGGCTTCACAGCTCAACTGAGGCACTGGAGCTGACGAGCACCCCATCGCGTAGCTCGACAAGCAGGGCAACAGGGGCAAGCGCTTGGATCACCTCCTGTGCATGGGTGGCAACGATCACGGTCGTTCCGGCTGCATGCACGCGCTGCAGGAATTGCACGACCATCCGCGCCGAGTTCGGCTCCAGGTTCCCTGTCACCTCGTCTGCCAGCAGCAGCTCCGGAGAATGCGCCACAGCGCGCGCCAGCGCCACCAACTGCGCCTCTCCACCGGAGAGCTGCTGGGGAAGGCGATGCCGGAGGTAGCTGATGCCCAACTCGGAGAACAGCTCCAGTGTCCTCCGATGTGCCTCCTGCCGAGGCATGCCGCGGAGCAGCAGTGGCAGCAGCACATTGCTGTAAGCATCCTCCGAGGGCACAAGGCGGCAGTCCTGGAAGACAATCCCCATGCGGCGGCGTAACCGCAGCACCTCACGGTATGGCAGCGCCGAGAGTTCGACTCCATCCACCCAGACCTTGCCCCGCGTTGCCCGAATCTCCCGGTACAGCAGCCGCAGCACAGTGGTCTTCCCCGCACCGGTCGGACCCGTCAGCAGCAGCATCCCACCGCGCGGGAGCGTGAAGCTGACGTCGTTCAGCGCGGGTATCTGCTCGTAGAACACGCTCACGCCCTGCAGCTCAACCTGCATCCGCACCTGCTCGGGTAATACGCACATTCGGATGCGGCGGAGGTGGCTCCAGGTCGGCTCGCTCGTACGCCTGGCGCAGCAGCGCTTGAATCCGCTCGTGCGGCAGGATGACCTGGAGCTGCTCCCCCTGCGCGATGCGCTGCCCGGCGGCAAAGGCTTCCCACTGGCACCACACGCGGTTGCCCTCCGTCCGCTCCACAACAGCACGGACAAGCAGTTCACTCCCTACCGGCGCCATGGCAATGTGCTCCAGGTGCAGTGCCGCCCCGATGGCATTCTCGCCCTCTTCGAAGAAGGGCTCGATTGCCCGCCGCGCCGCTACCTCAGCGTAGTAGGCGATCCAGAAGGTCGAACACACCGGATGCACCACCACGCCATCCAGAGCTGCCACCATCTCCGGAGTCACCCGCACGCGCACTTCGGCAGTATGTCCGAGCACCTCCGCCCTCATCTCCTGCTGCAGCCGCTACGATGCATCGCGCGCTTTCGCCAAGGCAATTCTGGAGGGCAGCGCTCGGAGGAGCTCGGCAAGGAATGCCACGCTGGAGCGCAGCTCCTCCAGTGTACCGCTGTTATCCAGCACAAAATCCGCTTGCTGCCGCTTCTGCTGCACTGGCAATTGGGCAGCCATACGAGCACGGAGCTGCTGCCAGCTCCAGCCGCGTTCGGCAAGGCGCCTGCGGCGCTCGGCAAGCGGCGCATCTACCAGCACAACATAATCGAACGCCTCTTCCAGCCCAACCTCGTACAGCAGCGGGATCTCAACCACAATCAGGCGCTCCCCACTCCGGACCAACTCCTCAATGCCGTCACTCAGGCGCTGCAGCACCTTCGGATGCAGCAGCTCCTCCACAAACTCCCGGTTCTGCCGATGGCGCACCGTCGGACCGAAGATGCGCTCCGCCAAGAGCTCGGTCCGCACCCTGTCGTTGGAGTCGAACAGCTCTGCGCCGAAGCGCTCTCGGAGCTGCTGCCGGACCTCCGGGTCGGTTGCAAGCAGCTCGTGCACGATGGCGTCCGCCTGCAGCACTGGAATGCCCTGCTGGCGGAGTAGCTCCGCAACGGTGCTCTTACCGCTGCCTGGGGGTCCGGTCAGGGCAACGAGTACGACCTCCTCGCTCATCCCAGGCGCGCCACCTGTTCGAGGGCACGCGGAAGTGCCTCCTCGTAGTGCTGCCGTAGCTGCGCCACGGAGGTCTCCAGCACACCGGCGATGGTGAAGCGGCGCGCAACCACTCGTCCGATTTCGGCACACGGCAATCCCAAATCGCGGCAGAGCGCCTGCAGCTCCGGCAACTGCTCCGGTGCGCAACTGACGACCACCCGACTCTGCGCTTCGCCGAAGAGTACGGCAGCCGTAGGCTCCCACGGGAGCGCGATATCGAGCCCCAGTTCGCCGCGGGAGGCTATCGCCTTCTCTGCCAGGCAGATTGCCAGCCCGCCCTCGGCGCAGTCGTGTGCGGAATGGATCCAGCGCCGGCGTGCTGCCTCCAACAGGAAGCGCTGCAGCGCGCGCTCCTCCGCCAGCTCCAGCGTTGGGGCATCGCCAGCAACCATTCCGTGCACCACCCACAGGTACTCCGAGCCTCCCAGCTCCGCCCGCTGCGGACCGACCAGGAGGAGAAGGTCGCCCTCCTGACGCACGCCCATGCCGACAGCACAGGTAACATCCTCCAGGAATCCCAGCATCCCGATGACCGGCGTTGGGTAGATCGCCGCCGTTGGGGATTCGTTGTAGAAGCTCACGTTCCCGCCGGTCACGGGCAGCCCCAGTGCTCGGCAGGCATCGCCCATGCCGTACACCGCTTCGCGGAACTGCCAGAAGATCTCCGGGTCGTATGGGTCGCCAAAGTTCAAGCAATTTGTCACCGCTACCGGTTCAGCCCCCACGCAGGCGACATTGCGGGCGGCTTCGGCAACCGCGATCATCGCCCCGCGGTACGGATTGAGATAGACGTAGCGGCTATTGCCATCAACGCTGAGAGCAATGCCGCGCCCAGGAAGCTCCTTGAGGCGCAGAACCGCTGCATCGGCGCTGCCGGGCAGCAGTACCGTATTGGTCTGCACCTGGTGGTCGTACTGCTCGTACACCCAGCGCTTGCTGGCGATATTGGGAGCGCCGAGCAGCTTCCAGAACGCCTCCTCTGGGGCGAGCGGTTCGGGAAGCTCCTCTGGCACAATGGCGCGGAGCTGCTCGATATAGGCGGGCTGCTGCGCTTGGCGCTCGTAGACCGGTGCTCCCTCACCGGCGACCAAGGTCCACGGTGGAAGCTCCGCCACCAGCTCCCCGTGCCGGTAGTAGCGCAGCACGGCTTCGTCGGTGATCTCCCCAATGCGGCTGATGAGCACCCCCCATTTCCGGCAGATCGCCTCTGCTTGGGGTTCCATCCCGCGCGGGACAATGACGAGCATGCGCTCCTGCGACTCCGAGAGCAGGATCTCGTAAGCGCTCATATCGGGGAAGCGCAGCGGAACCGCATCCAGGTCAATCCGCATGCCCACCCGCCCACGGGCGCTCATCTCCGCGGTTGAGCAGCAAATTCCCGCAGCCCCCATGTCCTGCATTCCAGCGATGACGCCGGCGTGGATCATCTCCTGGAGCGCCTCCCAGAGCAGCTTCTCGGCAAAGGGATCGCCCACCTGCACGGTGGGACGCATCTCTGTGCCGTCCTCCCCGAAGGTGCGCGATGCCAAGAGCGATGCCCCGTGTATGCCATCGCGCCCAGTGCGGCTGCCCACGAGCATCACCGAGTTCCCAACACCCCGCGCCACAGCCGGCACGATCCGGTCCGTGCGCACAATCCCCACCGCCAAGGCGTTCACGAGCGGATTGTCCGTGTAGCAGGGCATGAAGTAGACCTCTCCGCCCACCGTTGGCACCCCGAAGGCGTTGCCGTAGTCGCCGATGCCACGGACAACCTCCCGCACAAGGTAGCGCACGCGTGGATGCCGCAGATCGCCGAAGCGCAGGGAGTTGAGCACAGCAATCGGACGGGCGCCTGTGGCGAAGATGTCGCGCAGAATCCCTCCAACGCCGGTTGCGGCGCCTTGGTAGGGCTCGACGGCTGAGGGGTGGTTGTGGCTTTCGATCTTGAAGGCGATCGCATAGCCATCGCCGAGCTCGACCAGACCCGCATTCTCGTTGCCGGTGAGGACCCGGGCGCCGGTGCGCGGGAGCGTTCGCAGCAGCAGCAGCGAATTCTTGTAGCTGCAGTGCTCGCTCCACATGACCGCGAACATGCCCAGCTCCGTTGCGTTCGGCTCGCGTCCCAGAAGCTGGCACGCGCGCCCGTACTCCTCTTCGGTCAAGCCCAGCTCCAGCGCCATCTGAAGCATCGGAGCGCTCTCGGTGTGCATTAGCGTCCCACCAGCAGTGCGACAATGTGCAACAGCAGCCATGCCCCTGCCACGATCCCCAGCACCACACCGGCTGCTCCACCCAGCAGGGTGAGCCAGAACGCCAGGCGGCTCTGCTGCTTGAAGCGGCGGAACATGTACCCACGCCAATTGCAGTGGTGGCAGCGGTAGAGCACCAGCGTCGGGCTGAAGAGCTTCATCCAGCGCTCAAAGACATTGCGGGCGTGCGAGCGGTACATTCGCCCAACGGTCTTACAGCGCGGGCACCGGCGCAGCGTCGGGCTGGGGCGTGGGCGCTGAAACGTCATCGGTGCAACATCGAACGAGCACACGCTGCAAAATTAGCCTTCCACCGAGGCTTTCACGTTCGGTGGTCCCCGCGCCTCTGCAGCGCCTCGCGCAGCTTCTCCACGGCATACTCCAGCTCGCCAGCGGTGGTGTACCAGTGCGGGGAGAAGCGCAACCACCCCATGCGCAAGGAGCACCGCACGCCAGAGCGCTGCAGGAAGTGGAAGACGGGCTCGGCGCTCTCCCCATCGGGCAACGAGATGCTGACAATCCCGGCGCGACGCTCCGGAGGTTCTGGAGTCTGCACCCGAACGGGCAAGAATAGCAGGAGCTCCCGCAGATAGCCGCTCAGCGCGACCACACGCGCCTCGGCGCGCTCGACCCCGTAGCGGTGCAACAGCTCCAGCGCCGCACACAATCCCACAATTCCGGCAACGTTGAGCGAGCCCCCTTCGAAGCGACGCGCCGAAGACACCAGCGGCTGCTCATAGTCGAAGAAGTTCCAAGGGTCCTCGGCTGCCAGCCATCCCAGGAGTGCCGGCTGCAGCTCCTCCTGCAGCGGCGGGGCAAGGTAGAGGAAGCCCGTCCCGTGGGGTGCCAGGAGCCATTTGGCGCCTCCGCAGGCGAGCGCCGAAATCCTACACCGCTGCACATCCACCCGAACCGCCCCCACGGCTTGGATTCCATCCACGACCAGCCAGATGCCGCGCTGTGCACAGATCTCCCCGAGCTCCTCCAGCGCAATCCGGTCGCCTGAAAGGAACTGCACCGCACTGACCGTCACCAGGCGCGTTCGCGCATCAATGGCTGCCACGAGCTGCTCCAGCTCCAGCAGCCCCTCCGGCATCGGCACCAGGCGAAGCTCCACACCGAATCGGCGCAGCGCACGCCAGGGATAGACATTCGCCGGGAACTCCCGCGCTCCCACGACGATGACGTCACCGTGCCTCCAGCTCAAGCCCATCGCAACCGTTGCCAGCGCGGTCGTCGTATTGGGCATGAGCGCAATCGTCCCCGGTGACGGAGCATTGAGCAGCGCTGCGATGAGCCAGCGCGTACGCTCTACGGCTTCCAGCTCGTCGGAGAGATCCGTCTGCCCGTGCAGACGCCGCCGCAGATGCCGCTCCATCGCCTGCACAACGGGGAGCGGCAGCGGACCGGCACCGGCGTGGTCCAGATACACAATCCCATCGGCACAATGCGGGAAGAGGCTGCGGAAGGGCTCGGTCTCCTGCGCGTACGGAAGCACCGTTACGGTTGCCATTGCAGCAGGGTCGTTGCTACACATTCGCCATCGAGCCACAGCCGTAGTTGATACACCCCGGCTGCCCAGTGGGCACGGTGCAGCGGGAGCCGATACCGCCCCTGCTGTCCGAAGCTTGTGTACAGTACAGTTCGGCGCCCGAGGATGTCCACCACCTCCAGCGCGACCTGCCCACTGCGTGGCAGCGTGTACTCCACCGTGCCCTCCTGCACGACCG
>Ga0209289_100576_pt1 | contig 18267 bp, 27 predicted proteins | sample GXS110809BmetaG_FD_184121 | JGI IMG/M metagenome (GOLD analysis project Ga0209289, IMG submission 184121) | Hot spring microbial communities from Gongxiaoshe hot spring, China to study Microbial Dark Matter (Phase II) - GXS 110809B (SPAdes)... ...
GGCTTTCGGGTTGACATCGGGCGGCCTCGGTGCAGGTGAAGGTCTTCTGGGCAGCGATGAGGAAGTGGATGTAGGCCAAGTCATGGCGCTTTGCTGGGTTCATCAGCTATCGCCTCCTCGTGACAAGCGGGTCTTTGTGTGTACTACCGTGACAATGACGGGGTTCGCAGTCAAGTGCGTAACTTCTAGACTGATTGGAATCTGTTCATCAGTCAATCTGTGCCTGCTTTTATTTTCGGAGGAGTTATTCATGCCGCTGGGGCGACGCCCAGAAACGATGAAAAAAGCGCAGATCAACCCGCTGGCCTTCGGCCCGCTGACTTCGCGCGCAGGCATGCGCTGCTTCTACGGCGTCGGTCTACGCGATGTAGCCCCGCGTGAGCAAAGCTTCTGCGGGCTATTCTCGGAGGAGGATTGATCTATGAAAAGCAATATCGTTTCAGTACTTTCACTCTCGATAATGGCTCTGGCCGTGGTTTCCGTACCCAAGATCACGTCAATGGGGGGCTCCTAATCCATCGGGGGCGCACCAACCCTCGCGCAAAGCTCCACGACCTGGTATGTGCGCACAGACGGAGGCTCGCCTGAACAATGCACGGGCCTTGTGGACGCGCCGTATCCCGGCAGCGGGACAAACCAGCCGTGTGCGTGGGATCATCCGTTCCGCGCGCTCCCACCTAAAGGCACGCCGCGCATTCAAGGCGGGGACACGTTAATCATCGGAGCGGGCAGTTACATGATGGGCTATGGCGCGCCGGGGGCAACCACTTGCGAATCGGATTCTCCCTGGGAGTGTTACATGTCGCCAATTCCGAGCGGCCCTGGCCCAGCCCACCCCACCCGCATCCTGGGAGCCGGTTGGGATAGCGGATGCTCGAAGCCGCCGGAATTGTGGGGAACGGAACGAGCCGACATGATCATCAATCTCACCGATTCGAGCAACGTCGTGGTTCGCTCGGCTATCACCGGAGGCCGCCCGGCGCTTCCTCCAATCATCGGGGAAAGGAGAGCACGCTCGGAGTGGACCCCGATTACATGGACTCACGCACCGCCCAGCAGGGTGAGTAGTTGTCGAGTGTTGAGGAGCGAACCTAGGAGAAGCGCGGGGGATGATAGGGAGGATCACCCGTGGGTGACACTAAGTCTTCAACCGCCTGGGGTTACTTTCACAGAGGTATCTTGATTAGGAGAAACAAATATGAGTTGCGGCACAACATGATGGCAGCAGCAGAAACACTCGTCTTTCAGAGGAAGATTCGAGTGGTCAGGATGTTGCTGTTGTTGAGCGGGCGTGACTGAGCCGACGCCCCAACTTGCACCGCCCTAGTCCACCATCGCCAGCATCGGCGGCATCCCTTGGAGATCTTCCGGGCAGAGTCCCGGCGCCAGCAAACAGGTCGCCGGAGTCAACAGCACAGTGATGAACATCGTCACTCGAATCATCTGCGCCGCTAGCGGCATCGCTCTTACACCCTATTAAGGTTACGAGAAGAATAACTGGAACCAAACGCTGACAGCCGGAGACTGCGACATTAGGCACAGCAGGCTCATATACCGAATGCAAAACACGGATTGAACGAGCAGAACCGATGGCAAGAATTACCCCCAAGCTAAGCGATGACAGGTGCTGACCACCAACTCGGGTCGCGGTCAATCCCTGACGGGCCAGCCGGCCCGCGCCATCTGAATGTCCAATCAACACAGTACCATTGCTCTCTGACCCGGGCGGGTTTGACACTCGCCTGGCCACCTAGTCCGTCTCGATTGCTTCATCTCCAAGGAGTCGAAAATAATTCTTCTGAGCGAAGCAATTCGGACACTGCCAGTCATAATCAAGTTCATCAAATGATGTTCCCGGCTCGATATCGCTGTGGGATCGCCCATCTCAGGATCGTAGATATAACCACAGGTCTCACATTCCCATTTAGCCACGGCCCCCAGTCCCCTCCAAAAAGACTGCAAAGCTGGAAAGGCAGAAAGCTGATGATAGCTTTATAGCCTCCTAGCCTTCCAGCATGTGGTTCGAAACTCTTGTCTCACGACCTTCTTCATGCAGTGCGACCGGGCGTTTAACGAACTGCTCCCATCCAGGCCTGCCGGTCACTCTCCCTGTTAAGAACCTCCGGCATGACGGTCGCCTCTTTTTCAATATCAACGATGGTCAAATCCGCATCCGTACCAATAGCAATCGTTCCCTTCTTTGGGAACAATCCATGATACTCCGACGGATTGAGAGCAACCAGTTCGGCAATACGCACGAGCGATAGCTGCCGCCTATGATAGCCCTCCGAGATCATGATCGGATAAAGTAAAGAAGACCCACCGAATCCGGGAAGGGCTGACCACAGCTTGTCGCCTTTCAGCGATTTGGTCAGACAGACATGATCGCTCGCGATTGTGCCGATCTCACCTCGTTCGATTGCCTGCCAGAGAAACTCTACGTCCTCGCGCGTGCGAAGAGGCGGACCGACTTTACCGAGCACCCCCGGCTATTTCATCCGTAAGCGTCAAATGATGCGGCGTGACTTCCAACATGACATCAAGCTGCAGACAGTCCTTCTTGAGGGTCGTGCCAGCTTCGACGGCTTCCCGACTACTCAGATGGAGCAAGTTCAGCGGGCAGCCGGTAGCGCTGGCCAAGACAGCGGCCTCATTGATGGCCAGCTTTTCCGAGAGCGTTGGTCGTGCCGCATCGAAAGCCTTGAGCCCGGTGAGCCATTGCGCTTTCACTTGTTCAAGCGCAACGCGGATCAGCTCCGGATTCTCGCAGTGCACGCTCAAGGCGATTCTCCCTTTGCTTTTGTGTTTGCGAGCCACGCGAGCCACTTCATGCATCAGCACATAGAGATGGCCATAGTCGTAAGCATCTGCCATCACGTACTCGCTGTCACGTAAACTGGCCCCAGCCAGATCCAGGTTCTTGTAGAACATGTAGTACTTGAACGAACTGACGCCAAACTCTTCGACCAACATTTCAATCCCATCAGTTGTTCGCTGGTCATGATAGCAAGGTGATAAGCGTAATCGGTGATGAAATCTTGATGGGAAAGACCAAGCACTTCTGGAAAGATTGCTTGATAAGGCCCAGTTTTGCTCAGATAGTGCGAACCGGTACGAAAATAGTTGATGATTGTTGTTACGCCGCCGGTCACGGCGGCGGCTGATTCGCTTTGTGCATCACGCGCCAATGGCCGATAGATCCCAACATGGAAATGCGAGTCAATGGCTCCGGGGAAGACCGCTCGGCCACTGGCGTTGATCACGCTCTCCGCTTCGGATGCGGGGATCTCATCCGACAAGCAACTGATCCTTCCATCCCTAATGCCGATGTCGAGCGTGACAGCGCCCGCACCGGGAATTATGACCAGCCCGTCTTTAATAGCAACGTCATATGTACTCATTGCTTTTCCTCCTGGGTCGCTCGTTCTTTAATGAGAAAGCGATCCTCAAGCTGGCGAATTTCCTCAAGGCCGAGCAGCTCGAACCGTTCCTCAAAAGTGACCATCCGCGAAGCCATCTCTTCAGTTGTCCCGTTGGCCTTCAGGCTCAGGAGAAGTTCTTGCATCACCTTAATAGCCGATTTTTGCAAATCTCCGGGGTAGATTGCGATTTTGAAGCCCAATTTCTCCAAATGACGGACCGAGAGCATCGGCGTTTTTCCGCCTCCCCCGAGATTGATGAGCAGTGGCGCTTCGATGGATTCCGCGACGCGCCGAATTTCTTCCTCTCCATCTAGAGCTTCGATGAAAATGACATCGGCCCCGGCCTGATAATAAGTCCGCCCGCGCCGAATTGCTTCGTCAAGTCCATATAGCGCGCGCGCGTCCGTACGAGCGATGATGATGAAATCGGGATCGGATCGAGCATACAGGGCCGCTTCCACCTTTTTGACCATTTCAGCTATCGAAATGAGTTTCTTGTCTTCGAGGTGGCCGCACCGTTTGGGAAAGGCTTGATCCTCAAGATGGATTGCCGCTGCCCCGATTTGCTCAAACTCGCGCACGGTGCGTATGACGTTGATCGCGTTGCCGTAGCCTGTGTCGGCATCCACGATGACCGGAATTTTCACCGCTTGGATAACCTTTTGCGCGTGGCCGAGCATCTCGCTGAAAGAGAGCAGCCCCACATCCGGATAGCCGATTAAACTCGCCGAGACGGCGGCACCGCTCAAGTAGACGGCTGGAAATCCAGCCCACTCGATCAGTTTGGCAGAGAGAGCATCGTAAGCCCCGGGGGCGACAATAATGCCCTCCTGGTTGAGCAACTCACTGAGCAGTCGCACCTTCGATTTCAAAGGAACCTCCTCGGATCAGTGATCTCGCCCATAAGAGCCGAAGCGGCCACGGTCGCCGGACTGCCGAGATAGATCTCGGCATTGCGATTTCCCATCCGCCCGCGAAAGTTTCTGTTCGATGCCGAAATGCAACGCTCGCCGTCTCCGAGGATCCCCTGGTGAGCACCGTAGCAGGGGCCCATCCAGGCGGGATAACTATTGCCCTGGCTTCGACGAAGGTTTGAATGAATCCACGCTCCATCGCCTCAAGATAGACCTGCCGCGAGGCCGGTCCGACAATCAGTCGCACATCTGGATGGACTGACCTGCCTCAAACAACTCCGGCCGCAATATCAAGATTGTCAATTCGAGCAGTTGAAGCCGCTCGTGGATGACCACCTTGAAACTCTCTGGCACGCGCAGCCAGATGCGGCCTGTCGCCCAGATATAAGCCATCTCGGTGGCCACAATCGGAACGCCCAGAGCGCCTACAACTCCATAAGAAGTCGAATGCGAATCTTTGCCGAGAACAACTTGCCCGGGTAAAACGTGTCCCTTCTCGATCATGACTTGATGCGAAATCCCTTCGCCAACATCGTAAAAGGTGCGAATGCCAAACTCCTTCACGAACTCGCGCACGATCTTATGAGCATTGGCCGAAGCGACCGATTCCGCTGGAACCTCATGGTCGAGAAAGAGGATCACCTTCGACGGGTCCCATATCTGACGAGCCCCTAATTCTTTGAAGTACCGAATGACCAACGCCGTCGTTGCGCTTGCTGACATCACGCGATCCGGGGAGATCTCTACGACCTCCCCCGGCGTGACTCTCTCTTTTCCAGCTTTCCGCGCGAGAATCTTCTCTGCCAACGTCCCCCCCCCATATGCAGAATGCTCCCCAAAATTAATCCTTTCATTCATCCGGCACTCAAAATCTTCCTCGCATGAGGAATCAATCCTCCCGCGCGGATGATGTCCAGCAAGACGGGTGGAAGAGGTTGGAAAGAAAATTCCACATCCCGCGCCATGAGCTTCCCGGTGAAAAGAGGCACCCACCAGAGCCGCCACGCCCGCGTATCTTAGCGATGTGGCAGCCTGTTCTCGCGAACTCCCGCAGCCGAAATTCCGACCGGCAACGATAATGTCTCCCGGCTTCACCAGCGAGGGAAAATCTTCGCCTAATCCCTCAAGCACATGCTTGACGATCTCCTCCGGATCAATCAACGACAAATACTTCCCCGGATAGATGAGATCAGTATCTATGTTATCGCCCAGCTTAAGGACCCGATCGCTAATTAAACCAAGCATTTCTCCTCTTCCTTCTCTTTGAATGATGCGTGATACGGGGTACGAGATGCGGGATTGTGGCTCGTATCGCCCTCCCACCCGCTCGTATTGCTCTTCAAAACCTATATCCGAGCCTCATCTTCGGTATCAGTTTCTCATCGACGCCAGTCATACTGAAGCCGACGCCGAGGTTGATCATCATATTTTTCGAGAAGAAAATATCGAGCGAAGGGAAAAGCAAATGCTGCTGCTCACTGATGGGCAGCATGTTGGTGATCGGGCCAAGGCTGCCGTAATACTCCAGGCCCACGTTGACCTTCGGCTTTAGAAAATAAGCGAACTTGGCTCCCGGCTCGAAATCAAACCCTTCCCCTATGTCCGGGCCCCTCAGGGCTCGGCCAATAACAGGATTGAAGGAGAGCCGCCAGCGTTCAAAGGTCTTCTCGATGATCGGGCGGATCTCCAGCGTGAGTGAGTTCGCATCGTACTCGGGCCGAGGGAAAGCGACCTCTGTGCTCAAGCTGAAGTCAAACGGCATCCCCCAGGATTTGGGCAAGCGAAATCGCGGGCGAACCCGAGCCCCCGCATACTCGAAACCTCCACCGGGCCTCTGCGCCAACATCAAGTATCCCGCCAGCTCAACATGCTCGGTCAAGCCGCGCGTTAACTCGAACGTCAGATGAAATACGTTATCCGTCGGTGCGGTGCTGTCCTTAAAGCTCTTCCTACCACTGGCAATAAAGTTGAAATGGACCTCGAGATTGTACTTTCCCTTCGGCGTCGTCAGGTACTCGTAGACCTGAATCTCGAACACATCTTGCACCTGCACTTTCGATCCGCCGAGATAAAGGGAGCATGTAAGGATCGCTGCGCTCAGAATGAGGACCCTCATCTCAGGTCTGTCTCTCATAGAAAAATAGGCGCTAGTATTTCTGCCTTTCTTCGCTATTGGGAATCTCCCCGGACGACTGGCAACTCGCGACGAGATCAATCGCCCGAACTCAGCTTGTAGTACCAGCCCGTCCCCACGTCTTTCGCCCCGCGAACGAGCTTGACCGTATAGCAGTAGAGATCGCTTCGATAGACCGTCCGAACGTACTCGACAGGCTGACCCCTGGCGCTGTAAACGGTTCGCTCTATTCCAAGCAGTGGAGCCCCAACTCTCGTTTGAAGGATTCTGGCAACTTGTGCATCGGCTAGCAAGGCGGTGATTACCTGAAGCGCCTCGCCAAGCTTGATGCCAAGCTTGTCTTCGAGCAACTTGAGCAACGATCCCTCCGCCAATTCTTCCCGGGAAAGCTCCTTTCCGATCTCCTCAGGAACGTAGTTCACGATGTAGCTATAGGGCGTACCCTTCACATAGCGAACGCGCTTAATCTGCCAAATCGGGGTCCCAACACTGACTTGAAGCTGGTCTGCTTCATTCCCCGAAGCCTTCACGAGGCGAAACTCCAGCACCTTGGCTTTTGTCTCAATTCCCATCGCCATCAGGTCTTCAAGAAATCCCGTGAGCCGGATCGTCCCTTTCACCGTCTTCTTTCGGGAAACAAAGGTACCGCGCCCTTGAATTCTTTCAACAAGACCTTCGCTTGCCAGCGAAGCCAGCGCCTGACGAACCGTGATGCGGCTGACACCGTACTCCTCGATCAATTCATTCTCTGTCGGGAGCTGCTCCCCTTGGGCGAATTCACCCGACAGGATCTTTTCCCTCAATATGTTTTCCAGTTGATAGTAGAGTGGTATCTTCTTATGTTGAAACTTCATAATCGCCTCCTACGACTACCAAATATCAAAATTTATCATTATAATTTTACAATGATAGGACTGGCTTGTCAAACGCAGAGAGCGCCTGCGCCACAGATACTGCCCCTGACTGGACAAGAACATTCACCTCTTCAAGCGAGTACCCGAACTCAAGGAGAACCTCCTTGGTATGCTCGCCCAAGCGCGGCGGCTTCAACCCGATTCTCGTTGGCGTTTCTGTGAGTCGAATCGAGGAGCCAATCATTTTAATCGGGTGACCGCTCCCGCCAACTGCCACTACCATCATAGAGCGAATCCGCGATTGTTCATTCATTTTCTCTTTTGCCACGGTATCACCAATAATTTGTTCAAAAAAATCTCATGTTTACGCCGATGGTGAGGCTTCGCCCCCGAGCAGGAGCGAACTGAAATTGCTCACGGTAGAACTTGTTCCCAAGATTCTCTAGCGCCAGCGTCACGCTGAGGGACGAGCCTTTGCGCTCAACGTTCACGCCGCCGCGCACGGCATGAACCGTGAAGCCATTCAAGCCCCACAAATCCTGAGCCTGAAGAAGTGGCGAGGTGAAAAGGATCGGGGAGACCCGGTGAACATGAGTTTGCATGCCCGCCGAATACTCCCAAAAGAGGCGATTCGCACTGTCCTGCCAGCGGATGCCAGCGACCGCCTTGAAGGGCGTGATGTCACCGGTGTATTGTTAATCCTCGTTCGTGTGATGGGATTGATCCCCACGAGCACTGTCCCCCGTAAGTAGCTCGCATTGCCAAATAGGGTGAAGAACGACTTTCCGGCTCGAAAGGAGATGTCGCCATCGCCCTCGAGCCCTTCAATACGCACGCGCGAGAAGTTGAGCGTCTGATAGATTAAGCCCCCGGCCGTGCGCGAAAATGAAACGACCTGACGCGAGAGGAAATCGCGATATGTGTTGTTGAAGTAAGTGAGCGATCCGCTCATGCGCGAGGTCCTGAACTTCACTCCTACATCGAGGTTGATCCCTTTCTCCGGTCCCACTTTAATGTTAGGCACCAGCACGCCAGCCTCCGCCGGGCCGGAGAAGAAAAGCTCGCTGAGATTCGGATGCCGGAAGCTGCGACCGAGGCGACCCGTCACACTCAAATAAGACTTCGGACGGACAACGACACCGAAATCGCCAGTAACGCTTATACGATTGAACTTGATTCCGTCAATGGGCGGGATGCTCGTCGGATCAAGAGGCGGATCAGCGTCCACTAGTTCAGGCGCTTGCGGGTCATAGCCCATCGTCCGCACCGAATCAATATCGAATCGGTCCACGCGCACACTCCCGACCAGCCGGATCGAGCGACCCAACTCCTGCTCGTCCTGGAGAAAAAGGGCTAAATTTTGGAAATTTGAGATCGGGACGCGTGGCGTTTGACTCACCGCGCCGCGCACAATCGGCACGTTAAGCGGGAAAAACTGCGGCGGCGCGGGGGGACGACCGAGCGCCCCGATGGTTGTGACATCAACGCGGACAAGGCGGAAGTCCTTGTTGTGATCTCGGAAGAGGCTCGTGCCAACCGTCAGAAGATTCCTGGGCGTTACGAGCACGATCGCTTGCAGGTCGTAGCCCGCGCTTTTCACATTCGTTCCCGTTTGACTGAGAAGATCCACCCGCGTGAGCGAAGCAAATGGCGGATCGCCTGGCCGCGGCTCGGTGAGGCTCAAGACGAAGAAGTCGTTTCTGAGCACGCGATTCTGATGCTGCCAGTATCCACCAGCCGAGAGGCGCGTCAGCCAGGAACTCAACCCACTCGCTTCATAGCGAAGGCTCGCTTTGTCCAGGTCATTTCGCGGCTGCATGATTGTCTGAAAGAAATAGGGAGGCGTGAAATCAGGAAAGCCCGTAGACGCCGTGCGACGGCGCAGCCAACTGAGTCGCACAGCGTGCCCTTCGCCAAAGAAAAGCCGCGTCACCGTCCCCCAATTGCTACCATGCGATTGCGAATTAAGAATCTCCGAACTCGTGCGCGTGAACGGCTCGTTGAAGTTATCCGGGATCGGGCCAAACCGCTTATGCTGAATCACCCCCGCTTGAATCAGCGGCACGTTCGATTCATTGAACGGTTCGCCCGCGTGATAATTGGGAAAACGTTCAAGCATACCGAATAGCCGTGCCGCGAACCATCGTCCGGCTACATCCAGTCGGGCTGAACCCCGGCGACCACTCTCATTCGTGCTGTAGTAAGAACTTAAGCTTCCTCCGATGCGCAGCCCTCGATCAACTCGTCCCGGCATCCGCGTCGTGATGTTAATCGTGCCCGAAAGCGCATCCGTGCCGTACAAGGCGGAACCCGAGCCGTGCACCACCTCGATGGTTTCGATCAAGCTTGGATCGATCAACCCGATCTCAACCCCCATGGAGCCTGTTGACGTGCGCGAATTATTCAGCCGTTCGCCATCAACGAGAATCAGAAGGCGCGTTGAATCGAGTCCGCGCAGGCGCGGGCGGACCAGCAGCGGTCCGCTGTTGACCGACGTCAGGTTGGGCAGATTCAAAAGCAGATCGGCGGGGGTCACCGGATTTTGCCGCGCGATCATCTGTTCCGAAAGTGTCTCGGTTCGCGCAGGCACCTCCATCACATCGCGCTCGCCACGCGCGGCTGTAACCGTGACTTCCTCGGTGATCGTGCCCGGCACTAACACGAATTCCACCTCAAGCCCCCTGCCCGCTTCAGCCAACGATAGCGTTCTCACACTTTCCGAGAAGCCTTCCTTTTGCACCCGCAGCCGATAGAGGCCGACAGAGAGGTTCTGAAAGACACATCGGCCTGAGGCATCCGTGACCCCTACCCGCTCAATTCCTGTGGCAACATTCGTCACCGTGATTGTGGCCAGAGGCAGAAGAGCGCCAGTCTGATCTTTCACCTGAATGACGATCTGCCCCGTTGGGCGCTCGGCCGCACCAACAACTGAGCGATGAAGCCACAAGAAGACAGAAGATAGAAGCAAGAAGCTAGAGGCCAAAAGCCAAAGCCAGGATATAGGACCCTGCCTTCGATGCCGTGTATGAAGTCCGCCGCCTCTTGACAGAACACGGTGTTTCCAGAACCACATACACATACCCCCATCCTTCCTCGAGGACATACCTTGAGCGACAAATAAGTGATCAGTGATGAGAGGTAACAAGCGATTAAATGCTCATCACTTCTCACTCCTCGCTTCCGGTAGCCGACAGGCGCTCAAGCTCGAAGGGGGCACGTGAGATGTTGTATCCGATCTTTGGATCGAAACTCGGAGAAGAGGGATCAGCAGTCTGCTCAATAATGATCGCCTCCCCCTCGATCTTGTCACCCGGCGTTCCACGAACAAGCACAGTGACCGGTGTTCGCGCGCTGAAAATCTCGAATGTCAGGCTCACACCGACGACATTGCCTCCCGAATCCACCACATGTCGCCAACTCAGTCCATTGATTCTTGCGAGCGGGCCGAGTTCCAACGGTCCAGTCACTGTTCCCCCGCCTTGATGAATGAGGTCTTCTCGGGAGGTTTTAGCTTCTATCTCGTAAGTGAACGTAGGTGCTCCCTCTCCGAAGTTCAGCGTCAATTTCCACTTGCCAGCGAAACTGAATGCAGCTTGGGCTCTTGTTAGATCATCGAGCACCATTGGCACCAAGATCAGAATGGCTATTGCCGATATGATTCTTCGCATCATCTTTTTCCACCTCCTTTTAAAATTTTGCGCTCTCGCGCTTCAAATCAGAGAGTTGCTCGCTTCCCGTCCCTGGCAACTGCATCTCTGGGGAGCGACCGGCGACTCAACTCGCCACAAGCGACGAGCGACCGACGGTTTTACTGGGCCGGACGCTCACCTGCCAGGCACAAACGGCGCTGAAATGTGCGAATGCACGACTTTCCATTGGCCATTACGTTTCTCCAGGATGAACGTCGTCCGTCCCTCAAGCGAACTGCGCCTGCCGGTTTGCTTATCTTCCGTTTCGCTTCGCCACGTCCAATAGGCCCAGGCCCAGTTGCCAAGTACTCTTATCCTTGGCTCCATCGTACGCACGACCTGTACGCGGGAGGTTCTCACGGCTTCCTGAGCTGCTCGACGCCGCTCAGCCATGTTAGTGAATTTGAAGACAAGCAATCCAAATGTCTCCGCATCCTCCGCATAAGGTGCAAGAGAGCCTTCGACATCACCTTTGTTAATAGCCTCATCGAACGCTTTGATTAAGGCCGCTATTTTTGCTTCGTCCTGAGCACTCAATGCGCCCCTACTGACCCTCTGCGCTGATGATGCGTGCACGACCAGAAATACAATCGCAGCCAGTGACGTCATGATTCGACCAAAAGTTCTTTGACTCATATCGCCTCCCTCGAAAACGTGATGTAGCGCTGGCGTCCTGCCAGCATGGAATTTCACACAGATTAGATGTTCGACAGATAACTCCATGGCAGCCAATTCGTTGATCTGTAAATCTGCGCTTTTTCATCCTTCGCGGCAACGGGTTCATGAGCCATTCGGTTTGTACTCGATTAATACATACTCAAGATTGGCTTGCGGCAATGTCATTCGCACAAGCACATGGTCCTCGCCGCTGACCCAGATATGAAACATGCCTCCTAACTCGTAGTGACGGGCGAAAAATTTCCCCGCAGGTACGCTCACCTCTTCTTCGCCCAGGAATTTCGCTTTGAATTTTTGGATCACGCCGAGGATCGCGCCCGACCCGCCGCCGAGCGTTTCGGGATTGTAGACCGTGATCTCCTGCTCACCGCCGCGCGCCAGATCGTAATACCAGAAGTGCCAGCCATCGCCGGCGACAGGGTGGCCAACGAACGAGAAATGCCCAGGCACGCTGAGCTGCTGCGTGAGGCGCCCGTTCTCGGGCGTCAGCACGATGGCCTCCAGGCGATTCCCCTCAACGAAATAAACAGCCGAGCCGATGAACTTTCCTTTCACCCACAGCCGCATGTAGGCCTCTTTCGGACGAAAGCTCTCATCCACAGTCAGAATCACGTCGCGCAGAACACCTGTATCAGTGATTTGTACCATTGCGCGAAGTGTCCGCGAACCGTCCACTTGTCGTGTCAACACCCAGTCCTCTGTTCCACGCTCGCGGCGTTCTTTGAGCGTTCGGTAAAGGTACTTACCGCGAATCGTCCGAAGCACGTTCTCCTGCGCGGCGGGAGAGACCGATAAAGTCGACAGGAATAGAATCACGGGTAGAGCCGATCCCAAGCCTCTTCTGCTGATCATCCCATCATCACCCCGTCCAACATAGTTCGCGTTCTATGTCGCATCTCTGCACCCATCGCCAGAGCTTTCGCCACTTGCGCACATTCGAGCAATCGTTCGTAATTGATTCCCGTCTCAATCCCCATCTCATGCAGCATAAAAACGAGCTTCTCTGTGGCGACGTTACCAGCCGCACCCGGGCTAAACGGGCAGCCGCCGAGCCCGCCGACAGACGCATCGAAAATAGAAATGCCTGCCTGCAAGGCTGCATAGGCATTCGCGAGCGCCATATGCCGCGTGTCATGTAAGTGAACCGCCAAGAGCCGTTCCGGCCACAGCTCGCGAGCATAGGCAAGCAGGTCATACATTTGCGTCGGATTGGCGCAGCCAATCGTGTCAGCAAACGTCACTTCATCAACGCCCATCTCAAAAAGCTCCCCGGCTATTGCCATTACCCGTTCCGGCACCACCTGTCCTTCGTAGGGACAGCCGAATGAAGCCCCAATTAAGCCGCGTATGCGAAATCCATCTTGTTTCGCCCGCGCGATGATCCTTCTCAAATTGTCTGAGCGATTCGGCCACCGACATCCCCACATTCTTCTGGTTCAGAGTCTCGGTCGCCGCCACCACGAGCGCAATATCACTGAGAGCATGGCTCCGTCTGGCACGCTCGTAGCCTCTCTCATTGGGCACGAGCGCCATGAGCCGCACATCTTCACGACATTCGACGCGACGGAGCACCTCCTCGGCGTCCTTGAGGCGCGGAATCACCTTCGGACGCACAAAGGAACTTTGGCCAGCACCGCTCTGCCCGTCTCTTCGCTGAAGAGCAAAAGGTCCGTAAATGTTCCTTCGACATCTACCCCCAAACGATACCTCATCTTCAACCCTCCTGCGGAGGTCAGAGCTGGAAGCGAGATTTTCTCGCCTGAACCTTTTTTTATTCCTTGCATCTTGCTCCTGCACTCTTCTCCTCACGCGAAAGCGTCAAACCGAGAATAAACGCGCGGTCGCCCGCGCCGACAGGAATGACTCACAAGATCAAATATGAAGCAGGTTTCAATCGGTCGCGAGTATAGGTGTAAGCTCACCGCCCCGGTTGTTGCCGCGCCCACACGATGAATCGTCTCGGGCGCCGTCACCTCCATGATCGCCTGACCGGCCGAAATCACGAGGCGGTTGCGCTCGATGAGAACAACAGACCCCGGCGGGCTTGACTCTCCCTCGGCGATTTGCCTGAGATCGGTCTCGGTTCTCACCCGATCGAAGTTGATGAGTGAGAGACTCCCTTCGATCACGCGCACCCAACCCCGCTGCCCATCATGATCATGAACGGGCGTGGCTTGATGAGGCCGCCAGCAAAGCAATAGTAATTCAAACACGTCATCCCGGTAGATCAAGTTCCGCGCATACTGCTCCGAATCGAAATGACGATAGGGGGCGAGCGATTCACGCGTTGGCTCATGCTGCGAGAGAAACCGAAGCACCAGCTCGTCAGCAAATCCCTCAGCCTCTAGCTCCCTCAATCGATTAATGAAATCGTGAAGATGCATCTGCTTCATGACAAACCCTCCCTCGATTGGCTCGAGGCTTCACGGATTCGACCCTGCCTGTAAACGGATCTGAGAATGCTTACGACCGCGTATACCCCGACCGCTCCGTAGATTAAGAGATTCAGCAGGACCACTCCGTCCATCTGATCTGCTTCCCGAAGCGCGCTCAGCGCCAGAAGCGCCATGGTGAAACCGATCACAGCGGGAATGAGTAAGTAGATCACGCTTTTCATCGCTTCACACCGCAATTTCCTCCACCTCGACTCCCGACCGAATGCGCGGCAGCAGGAGAAAAACCAGTCCCGAGCAAAAGAGCGGAATCGCTACGAACAAGGAGAACGCCACATTCCAGCCATAGTGGCCGACGGCGTAGGAGACGGCCAGCGGCCCCAGGGCAATGCCGAGATTCACGGCGCAAAAGCCCGTGGAAATCCCTGTCGCACGGACGCGCGTGGGAAAGAGTTCAGCAATGAATGTCGCTTTCACCCCGACTGCTCCGTAAAAGAACATCGTCATCAAACTGAAGAAAAGGACCACGGTCAACGGCGAATCCAAGAGCCACACCAGGCCGAGGAACATCGCCGTCCCAAGAAACGTCCACAGAATGATCGTGTCGCGGCGCGTGAGGAAGAACTCGCCGACAACCGCTGACAGGATATACCCCACAGTCCCGATCGCGTAAGCCGTCCCAATGAGCAGTGCCACTGTGCCAGTATCGAGTCCGCGCTCCGCGGTGAAATAGGTCGGGAAGAAGAAGGCCGAGCCCCCATAAGCCGCCGTGTGAAGGAAGACACCGAAAAAAAGCAGGAGCGTGCGCCATCGCAAATCAGGTTCAAAAAGCTGCCGTATCTTTTCCCAACTCAGCCGGAAGTGAGGGGCCACCTCCGCCCAGGCTCCTCGCCGCAGGTGAAGAGGGGTTGTGGCTGAGGTGCTTCCTGCATCTTGTCTTTCATCGAATGAGCCCTGAAACCGCCCCGTTTCACGCAAGAATCGCCGCACGACAAAAACGAACGGGATGCTCAGGAGCCCAATGAAAAACATCGGCCGCCAGCCTAAATACGTGAGGATCGGCGCGGCCCCGAGCGAAGCTAAGAACCACCCGAGCGGATACCCCGTTTGCAACGCGCCCGTCAAAATTCCCCGATACCGTGCGGGTGACTCTTCCACGACGATGCTGAATGTGATCGGCGCATGGACGCTCCCCCAGGCGAATCCGAGACCCCGAAGGATCGTCAGTGCGATGAGATTGGGGGCCGCGCCCACCGACGTGACGAACAATGACGATATAACGATGGCCGCCTGAAACATCGTCTTGCGCCCCAGATGATCCACCAACGAACCCAACCAAGGAAGCAGCGCCCCGGAAATCGCAAACGAGAGGGCGAACACCCAACCCATCGTTTGCACGCTGATGCCAAATTCTTTCATAATGCCGGGTACCGCGTAGCCGAACAGAGCCTGATCCATGTTAGCGAAGGTCCATCCGAACAAGCAGATCCCAAAGGCTCGCAGCGGATACCCTCGAATCTGCCGCCATATCGCCGCCGGAGCGATGGTCACCGGTCCAACGGCTTCTGATTTTGCGTTCACCTTCTCCTCCAAAGATGCGCACAGACTAACAGATTGACCGACTTACTAATCAGTTAATCCGTGCTTGATCTCCTTTATTTCGCCTCCAGGCCGAAGACGCACACGGCATTTTCTCGCAACAACTTCTGCTTCGGACCTTCGCGCAGGTCAAGTTCCTCGATCTCCCGACGAGCCCGCACAAAGTCCACGACGGGGAAATCTGTCCCAAATAAAACCTTGTCCTGATCTTCAAACATACATTAGTGGCCGTGTTGATGCGCCCTCTCCTTGAGAATCCCCCTCATCACTTCCGGCCGCGTGTGCTCAAGTTTTCGCATTGCCGCCGCAGCATTCTGCTCAGGTGTTGTGATCGGTCCGACCAAAGCCCAAACAGCCGTATCAGCTTGGCTTCGTCCGCGCCGGCTCTTGATCGGTCATCCTCGATAAGTGAAGGTTCACCATCGTTGTACATAACCAGGGCAATCGCCCCTTTGGGCGTCGCCATCGGCCCTTGATAGACACCCGCCGGCACATAGAAGTAATGACCGGCTGAGTGATTCACCCCGCCGATTTGAATCGCGCCTTCCAGGTCGTCAGGATTACTTTTGTTCCCCCAACTTCCTGATGAAGGCCACGAGCGCCTTGATTTGGCTCTCGGTCAACTTCCCCTTCCAGGCGGGCATTAACCCCTTGCCGTTACTGATCACCTCGATCAGCTCCTGATCGGTCCTCTCCTTTTGCCACGCCGGACTGGTGAAGTCAGGAACCGGCACAGGGTTAGCACCTCCGCGGCCGTCGTTCCCGTGACACAGAGCGCAATTGGCCGCATAGAATTCTTCCACCTTGAACTCTGGCTCGACCGCCGCTTTTGCCTGTGCTGTGGATTGACCGGCTTGCCCGCCAAGCGTGAAGACATCGGGAAACTGTGCGCGCAGCTCCTCGGTAATGCGATAGTCGTTCTCCGCAAATGCGCGCCCAAAGACAGTGAGCGGCCCAAAGCCACTCTCGCTGACATGGCAGACGGTACAGCGCCCGCGCAACTCGGCTTTCGCATAGGGATCGGCATCATACCACTCCATGAACTTCGGCATCGCATGAAATACCGGACAGCGGAGAAAGGCGAGAGCCAGAACAACTCCTATTACCATCAGCGAAAATTTCATCCACCTCATGCTTTTCCTCCTTAACACGAATCACTCGTCCCTTTCCATCAACCCTTGGGCTACTTCAAATACTCCAACCGCTTGATCTCCAGATCGACGCGAGCCGGTTTCCCTTTGAGCGTCGAGATGTGGACGCGCGATTTCGGCACCCAGTAGGCCCCTTGCTTCACGTACTCATCAGTGAACATGTCGCGCCCGACCTCCTGTTTTGTATCAGCCAGGTAATAAGTCACTTCATACTCAGTCGCGATGTAGCGACCATCTTCGGTGAGGAAGTGTTTCTTGTTGTTAATCGTGAATTCGAGCCGGCCGATGTTTCGGCTCAACTGCTTGACCATCTTCTCACCGATGATATACCGCGAACCCATTGCATCCCCTTCGGTGAAGATCTCTCGGCCGAGCGGTGTTTCCTCCCCCAACTTGAACTTCGCTTTATCCGGACCATACCAGTCGTCAAACGGCTTGCGCGGCTGGCGGTGAGTGACAAACTGGCTCATCTCTTCATGGGCAATCGCCTTGATAGTCGGATCAGGGTGATCAATCTCGATGTCGAGACTGGGCGAGCACTTCACCTTGACCGTGACCGGGGGACCCCCGTCTACGCGCATGACCATATCGGCGACGAAACCCCGGAATCCAAGGTCCGCATCCCAGACGTAGCGATTGAGACTGGCTTCGCGGAACAGCGCGCGCGCCGTGGGATTATCCTCCGCCGCCGCTAATTCAGCCGCTAACTTGTCCCACAACGCTTTGCCCTCTTCGGCGGTCGCAATGTGCTTACCGTTAATCGTCGCTTCTTTCAACCGCGCCACGAGCGCAATTTGCTTCACGTTGTCCTTCTTCGTCACAGCCTCATAGTCGTAAGCGACAATGCCTACCCCGCGCGCATACCAGTAGATGTTTCTCACCCTAGAGCTGGACGTGTCCCACTCGACACGCACTCGCAAGCAATTCTCATAGCGGCCCATCGGCGTATCAACAGTCTCAAACCCTTCCAGTGTTGTGCTGAAGTGCATGATGTTCTTGCCGTCGGCCTCCGGCTGGCTCCAGCGATAGGTTCGACCGAGAACCATGTCATCACGGGCGATGATGAGCGGCGGGTCATAGTAGAACTTCACCCCTTGAGCCCGCAGGCCGCGTTCGCCCGATTCGGTGATGCGCAATCCATTTCGGTCGAGCATGTAGTACTGATAATCATCCTCGCTCGAGTCAGAAACGAGCTTGAAAGCAGCTCCAGCATTGGTGAACTTGGTTCCTTCGAACCAGCGCTTGCGCACCGTCGAGCGCGTTTGCCCGTCGGCCAGGCGATACGCCCAATCATAAGTCCAGCTATCCCCCTGATGATACGGGAAGTACTCAGCAACTCTGATCGTCTGCGCCGCCTCGCCCCCGATCTTCTGGTGGTTGACCGTGCCATGCAGCAGCTCGATTTCGGATCGCAGGGTCTGCTGGGCGTTCGG
>Ga0209289_100578_pt1 | contig 18167 bp, 7 predicted proteins | sample GXS110809BmetaG_FD_184121 | JGI IMG/M metagenome (GOLD analysis project Ga0209289, IMG submission 184121) | Hot spring microbial communities from Gongxiaoshe hot spring, China to study Microbial Dark Matter (Phase II) - GXS 110809B (SPAdes)... ...
GCCATTGCGACCGAACCTCCTTTGGCAGGTTTGGCGCGACGGTGCGGATAGCGTCCCCTGCCTCCGGAGGTCCGGTGCGGCAGCGGCACGAATCCGACCGTGCGTCGCTGCCAGTGTAGCACATCAGATGCTCTAATGCAACCCCTGTTTTGCCACCGCAGAAAACTGAGGGAAGGTGAGTTCGGAAAGTCCTCAACGGCACTCTCACCGCCAACCCGACAACACTTCTTTCATCTTCGTAACGCTGCAGGCATGGCTTGTGACTGACAACCGTTGTGGCTAATAGCCGCAGAGGTTATCGGTCAGCAATCTTTGTGGCGTCTTATAATTGCGATGCCTACCGCAACAATTTACGGCAGAGAGGGTTCAGAGATGGGGCGTTCAACTCAAGAGGGGCGGGAATTGCTGATAAGGTTTTTGCGAGAGAGGAACGAAGACCAAGCCCTCAAGTGGCTGGAAGTTTTCCTTCACGAGTTTGCGGTGCCCCTCATCAACGCTGTCTTGCGCCGCAAGTTAGGGGTTGACCTTTTGCGTCGGCGAAAGCAAAGGGAAGCGAACATCACCTCGTGGAAATGTTCAGAGTGCGGGACAGAAGCGACCATCCCCGCTTTGGTCTGTCCCCTTTGCGGCACTCGGCGACAAGTTCCCTCAAACCCTTTACCCCTCACCGCACAGGAACTGGATGCCGAAGACATTTTCGCTGAGGCAATGACAGCCCTGATTGACCGACTTTGGCAGTGGTGGGAAAGACCCGAAAAAGCCCCTCTTGACTATCTCCCTCAGTATCTCGTTCGGCTCACCCTCAACCTCATCGCTCAACATTGGCGGCAACAGTTCCCCAACCTCTACCGACTCCGCTCCCAATTGCTTTACTTGCTGGAGAGGCAAGGGAAAGGCTTTGCCCTTTGGGAGGGCAAGGCGCCAGGCGAGCAACTGTGCGGTTTTGTGGAATGGCAGGGACGACCCCGTTGCTCTTCCGAGCGTTACCACCTCTGGAGCATTGACCCACACCGCTGTGCCTTAGATGCCCTTCCGCCCGGCAGCGACCCCAAAACGATGCCCCTCCCCCAATTGCTCGCCCACCTCTTTCACTGGCTCGGCGGACCGATAGAACTGGACGACTTGCTCGCTGGCTTGGCGGAACTGTTGGACATCCACGACCTGCCCTTAGCAGAGTTGCCCGATGGGATGGAAAGGGCGGAAGACTTCAGGGTGGCAGAAGAAGAGACGACGAGCGATTTCCTCTTTCGCCTTTGGGACACTCTTTGGCAATTGTCTGTCCCGCAACGGCAAGCCTTTTTGCTCAAGCAAGAGCGGGAAGTGTGGGAGTGCTTTATTCAGCATGGCTGCGGCAGTTGGAAAGACTTTGCCCAGTTGCTGGAGATACCCTTAACCGCATTGCAAGAGTTGCTCCCCCGCTTGCCTTTAAGTGATGCCGAGATTGCCCGACAACTTCACTTGCCTCACCGCCAGAAGGTCATCAATTTGCGTCACGCTGCCCTTCGCCGCTTGCGACGATGGCTGGAAAACCGAAGACCTTGACGGCAATATGGACGCCGATTCCCCGATAAAACTAAAAGGAGGCGAAGAAACTATGAGCCACCTGACACCCGAACAATGGCAGCGCTATCGGACGGGAAGGCTTCAACCAGGAGAGTTGGCGCAAATAGACGCCCACCTTTCCGCCTGCCCTGAGTGCCGAGCGCGACTCCTTTCCGACGAGCAAACTCGTCAAGCCATCGCCCGGCTGCGAGCCCAACTTTTTGCCCCTCTCCCGTCCGAGTGCCCCACTTATGACCAACTGGCGGATTACTTGGATGAGCAGTTAAGCGAAGATGAACGGCTGCAGGTGGAAGAACATTTGCAAAGTTGCCCCCTGTGCGTTCAAGAGGTGCAGGCACTCAAGGAATGGCGCAAGACTGTCCCAGAGCAATTGCCTGCCCCTTCCCCACAAAAAAGTTGGAAGCAGCGCCTTGCCACCTTGTTGACCAACCGTTGGCTCATCGCTTGGGAAGGTGTTGCCCTTGTTGTCCTTGTCTTTTTTGTGGCGCTCCGCCATCATCAGCAGGCGCTTATAAACCAGTGGCAACAAGTCAACTTTTCCCTTGCCCACCTTCATGGACACCTTCAGAAACTGCAAGAGCAAGTCCAAAGCCTCCAACAAAGTCAGCGGCAACTTGCTGACCTGCGAAATCAACTGACAACCCTTCAGCGGAAACTTGAGGCGAGGCAAAGGGTTGGCGAACCGTCCCTGCCTTTGATGACTTTGAAGGACACCGCCGGCACGGTCGTGATCACGGGTGATAGACGGTTGCAACTTCCTGTGGCGTTGGCGGATGAATGGCGGAGGCGAATTTTTGACTTGCTGACGGAAGGCAAAATCAGTCAACCTGCCAAGGTCAAAATGGCGATGGCGAAGGTGGGCGAAAAAATCGCTGTGAGAGGAGAAATCCCGAAGGCGAACTCCCCTCAACTGATTTCCCCCGTCAACACCGCCGTTTTCCCCGACCAAATTGTCTTCCGTTGGAAGGGTGTCAAGGAAGCCACTCAATACCGCCTCTCCATCGCCGACGAAAACGGGACGAAAATCCTATGGGAAAGCCCGCCAATCCACCAAACGCATTGGTCTCTCCCCGCCCGAGCCCTCAAACTTGGGTCAGTTTACACATGGCAGGTGGAAGCGACGGTCGGCGGAGAGAAGATGGTTTCGCCGCCCGCCCGTTTCTTCGTCCTTGACAACCCATCGGCTTCCCTCGTCCGAAAGATGGAGCGACAATTCTCCCGCTCCGCCTTGACCCTCATCACTGTCTACGCCACTTACGGGCTTCGGGAGGAAGCCCTTGCCCAATTCCATCGCTTGCGGCGACAAAATCCCAACCACCCAGCCATTGAGATGCTGCGGGAAGCCCTGCTCAAGGTGCTCCCGAAAGAAAGTCCCTCCCCTTGACAGGCTCTGTCACAGGTTCGGTCAGCACCGAGGGCGTTCGGAAAGTTGCGCCTTGAATGCGGATGTTTTCGTCTGTTGGAGTGGCTATTAGCCACGATAGGAGTAGCCACGACACTCCAAAACTATCCTCATCAGCGCCCCAAAGTGCGTTATACTCTCCCGACGAACTCACCGCCCACAGGGAAATGGAGTGACGCAAGATGGTGCGAAAGGCAGGTGAGCTGGCGGGCGGGATTCGCCTTTGGGCACAGACTTGTTGCTGGTTGCTCCTTTTGACGCAGATTTCTTTTGCCACCCCGCAAAACCCTGACGAGCCCGCCATTCGTTCGTTGGTGGAACGCTTCTTTGCCGCTTACTCCGCCGAAGACCTCAACGCTCTCTTATCCCTTTGGAGCGATCAGTCGCCTGACCGGCAACCCTTCGCCGCAAAGTTGCCCGATTTATTCGGCAGAATTGACTTCTCCTTCAGCAACTTGCGCCTTTTGCGTCTTCAAATTGATGGCGACAAAGCCTCTCTTCGGGTGGCTGTTGATGTCCTGCAGAGAGAAATCAGCCCGCCAACCCCGATATTGCAAACCATCACCCGCACCTTTGTCTTGGTCAAGGAAAAGGGCACATGGAAGGTGTGGCGCTATTATCCTGCCGCCGAAGAACTCGCCAGGGCATTGGCATCAACGACCGATGAGGTTGAAGTTGAAAAGTTGCTGAGCGCCGAAAAGGAACTTGCCAACGAAGAACTCGTCTCACTCCTCCTTTCGGTGGCTGACCGACACCTTGAACGCAACGAAGCCCAACAAGGGTTGCGCATCGCCCAACTCGCTAAAACCATCGCTGTCCGCATTGATGACCCCGGAGGTTATGCTTGCGCTTGCAGTTACGAAAGTGATGCTTTTTGGCTGATGGGCGACCTTGAGCGAGCCCTTGATGCCAAAGAAAAAAGCCTTGAATGGCTGCAAAGGGAAATGGAGCGTCGCCAGAACATCCTTCCGCCTGAAAAGTTTGCCCGACTGCAAAAAACCCTTTTAGGGTTACTCCATGAAACAGGCTTGTTTTACGAGACGGTGGTGGGCAACCAAGACAAGGCACTCCAGAAATTCCAAGCCATGTTGCACTACGCCCGACAGTGGGGTGACGCTTGTGCCGAGGCTCTCGCCCTCAATTCCATCGGCGACAAACGGTGGTCGGCAGGGGAAATGGTTCAAGGCATTCAAGAGATGGAGCGAGCCGCTGAGTTGTTTGAGCCCCTGCTTCAGCGATACCCCAGCCACAAAAGACTGGCAAGCGCCTATTTGGTCACCCTCAATCACTTGGCTGCCGCTTACAGAAGTTTTCTCATCCCTCAAAAAGCCCTCGCCCTTTACGAGAAAAGTTTGCGCCTCTCCCAAAAGTGGGGCGACAAGTTGGGCGAGATGGGTGCCCTCTGGGGCATCGGTTTGTGCCTTCTTGACCGAGGCGATGAAGCGAAGGCGCAAACCTACTTTGAGCGAAGCCTTAAACTGGCAAAGGAAGAGGGGCACTACGGTTGGATTTACACAAACTTGGGGACGCTCCTTGAACTCCACCGAAAACGAAACGACCTCAAGACAGCCTCGGCATGTGCCGAAGAGATGCTGAAACTGTCTCGCCACATCAAATCTCACCTGTGGGAACTCGGGGCGTTGGAAAACCTCGCTTTCCTGTCTGTCCAAAAAGGCGAGTTTGAGCGAGCCCGCAGCACTATTGAAGAGGGGCTGAAGTTAGCGGAAAGGTTGGGCGCTCATCCCTCAAGGCTTTACCACGCCCTCGGTGACCTCCATCGCAAGCAAGGACACATCCAAGCCGCCATTGATGCCTACCGAAAAGCCATCACAATTGGGAACAACAATTTGTCTCCCTGCCCGAACCGACGAGTCGGCTCCTCTCCCGCGAGGGAAAGGATTGGGTGGCGGCTTACCATAAACTTGCCGAGTGCCTCTTAAGGTGCGGTCAAACGGAAGAAGCATTGCAAGTGGCGGAAAAGGCGAAAGCCAGAACATTGGCGGAAATCATGCAAACGGGCAAGATAGACCCGAAGAAGCGGATGACCGCCGAGGAGCGACGACGCGAAGAGCAGTTGCGGGAACGGCTCACCCGTTTGGGCATTTTCCTAAGGTCGCTGCAAAGTCAACCCAACCCCGACCAGAAACGGTTGAAACAACTGCTTGCCCAAATCGCTGAAGCCAGAAAAGCCTACGAAAGTTTCCGTCGGGAACTTTACCTCAAGCATCCCGACCTCGCTGCCCTTCGGGTTGAGTTGCCGCCCCTCTCCATCGCCCAACTGACCCAACTGGTGCCCGACGGGCGTGTCGCTATTTTGGAGTTCCTCCTCGGCGACGACCACTCCTTCGTCTTCGTCATCACCCGCCAAAACGAGCGAGCCACCATCACCACCCATCATCTCAAAGTTCGCCGTGACGATGTGACGAAACTCGTCAAATCGTTTCGGGAACGATTACAGAACCGAGCCTTTCGCCTCCCCGAGGCGTCAACCCTCTATGACCTCCTCATCGCGCCGATAGAAAAAGCCCTGTCAGGCAAGACAATTCTGTGCCTTGTCCCTGATGGTGTATTGTGGGAAGTTCCCTTCGCCGCCCTGAAGGACAAAAGTGGGAAGTTCCTCGTTGAGCGCTTCGCCATCGCCTATGCACCGTCGCTGACAACTTTGAGCGCCATGCAAAAGGTCACTCGCCAGCGTTCGGAAATGCGCAAGGGACAGTTGCTTGCCCTCGCTTACCCCTCCTTTGGAGCGACCAGAAAGATTGAGTTGCCCTTAAGGGGCACTTTTGAAGAGTTGCCGCAGACGGAAAGGGAAGCAAAAGCCATCGCCGCTTTGTTCGGTAAAAATGCTCAAGTCTATCTGCGAAACCAAGCGACGGAAGAGCGGTTCAAGGAGGAAGCGACCCGCTATCGCATCCTCCACATCGCCACCCACGCCATCTTTGATGCCTCCAACCCTTTGTATTCAGGCTTGCTCTTAGCACGAGGGAAAAACGAAGACGGGATTTTAGAGGCATGGGAAATTGCTGACATGGATTTGAACGCCGAACTTTTGGTCTTGTCGGCATGTGAAACAGCGAGGGGCGTCATCAAAGAGGGAGAAGGATTGGTCGGGTTTGGTTGGGCGATTTTCGTCGCCGGTTGCCCCTCAAGCCTCTTAACGCAATGGCAAGTCGCCGACAAAAGCACCGCCGAACTCATGGTCGCCTTCTATCGCTACTGGCGAACAAAAGGGCTAAGCAAAGCCGAAGCCCTTCAACAAGCCCAACTAAACCTTCTTCACGGCAAACCCTGGGCACATCCTTTCTTCTGGTCCTCCTTCGTTCTTATCGGCGATTGGCGTTAGTTTTCCTTGGAGGCACGCCACAGCCGCTTTCCCACAAGTTTCCCCCTTTTCAGCGACTGTTTTCAGAAAGCCTTCTGGGCGGTTTCCCCACGAGTGAAATCACCCTCTGGGAGGGCAAGGCTCTTGCCGAGCCGAGAATATCGGCAGGTCGTGAGATGGGCAGGTAGGCAGGTTGGGCGAAAATCGGACCCATCAAGAGGCGCGCCCTTCTTAGCGACGGGCGTTAACCTGCACAATCCCGCCTAACCTCAACACTCCCCTCCACCTTCTCACGCCCCAAGCAATATCGGCGCTTTTTCCACGATATAAACCTATGGAAGCAAGCACCCGTCGCCGTTCGTTTTCGCCGTAGGCGTTGACTGGGGGTGAGAGAAGAAATGCGCCAAAGACAACGAGGGAGCGAAGAAAAAGTCGTCTATCTCTCTTGCCCGTGCGCCGAGCGCCTTCGGGAACTGAAGAAGGTCTTGGAGCAGGCAGGCTTTACGGCGTTTTATGCCTTAGAAGCGCCCCCCGAAGGAGCAACCGTTGTCCACCTCCACTGCCCTTTGTCCTTTCAAGACCGCCAAATCCTGCAAGCCATCCTCACGACAGGAAGCATCAAAGAGGCTGCCGCCCAGTTGGGTCTTTCCACCAACACCGTCCACAAACATTTGCGCTTTATGGCTTTGGAATTTGGCGTCCATTCTACCCTGCAACTCATCGCCATCGCCCTCCAAAAAGGCTTCATCCGATGGGAAAGCACCCCATCCCCTGAGCGCCTCCCTCTGGGCAGGGAGGGCACCTCGGAGAGGCAGAAAACTAACCTTAAAAAGTGACGAAATGGTGTTGACGCCCCGACGAAGTTGCTTTATTAATCCGATAACCACATTGCCCGACCGAGGGGACGGCGAGGAGGGCAGGGGCAAGGCGTGGCAAAGGGTAAAGGGCAAGTAAACCACAAGTAAAAGACAAGTGGACGAAAAGTAAAACAAAGGTCGGAGAAGGGGCGATGAAGGCATGGGAAAGATACGAGGCGAAATCGGCGGGGAAATCACGGGGACGGTCGGTGATGTGACCATCACCACATGGAAGGGCATGAAAGTCGCCAAGAGGAAGCGAGGTCCTTCTGCCGTCCCGCCATCGCAGGCGCAACTTCAGCAGCGCCAACGCTTTTTGTTAGCGTCCGCTTATGCCAAAGAGGTGGGGGCGGACAGGCAGAAACGGGCGCTTTATGAGGCGTTGGCGAAGGGGCAACCGACGACATGGCGGGCGCTGGCGATTCAGGATTACCTGACGCCCCCTTTGATCGTTCGGGTGGATGTGGGCGAATACACGGGCAAGGCAGGGGAGCGGATAGATGTCTTCGTTCAGGATGCCACCTGCCAGCGGGTGAAGGTGACGATGTTAGACCCGGCGCAAGGGGGAGCGAACGCCTTGGGCGCAGTCGTGGAAGAGGGCGAAGCCCAACGGGCAGTGGAAGGGCAAGACTTCCATTGGGTCTATCGGACGACGACCAACTTCCCCGATGCCCAAGAAGGCAAACCCTTCCGCCTGCTCATAGAAGCCCAAGACCTTCCGGGCAATGTCGTCACGCATACAATAGAAGGGGAGTTGTAAGGAGGAACAGAATTGAGAGATAAGAGGTGAAAGGGTATGAAGAAATTACTGAGCAAGATCAGGCAGGTGTATAATGGACGAACAGTATCGGAGAGAACCAGAAGGCTTACTCTATCATTTCTTGTGATTCAATTCTCCTTTTTCATTACCGCTATTCATGCCCAGACTCCTATTAAAGTCATTGGCAGTGAGGTTAATCTTCGCAGTAGCCCTGAGATAAGGAATGACAATATCATCGGAAAGGTCGTGCGCGATCAAAAATTTGTAGCAGTGGATAAGAAGAATGACGCTACTTACGGAGCGTGGTATAAAATCGCCATTCCATCCAAAGCCGGCGCCGCTTACGGATGGGTTGCTCAAAAAACAGCAAATGGGACCCCCTTAACGCAAGAAGATAGTTCCCTTTACGGATACATCGTTACGATTATGAACGACGGTGGGGATGGTTGGAGATTAAGGTATCTCCCCGCAGACTATGACGATTACCTAAAAGACAAACAGGGCGACTCACTTAAAGTCTGGAATAATCAAAAATTCATTTACAAGGCATCTAGAAGCGGAAGCGATGGTTGTAAGTGGTGGGAGATTTATGTTCCCTACCTAAAAGTGTCGGCAGACTGGGGTTATGAGGATTATTTAGCCTTATTTGTTCGTGACGATGCTATCCGACCCACGGGGAAAATAACGGGACGAGTTCTTAACAGAGCAAACAGTAGCATTGCTGGAGCCAGTGTAAAACCTTTTCTCAAAAATGGGCGTAACGAGACTTACTGGAATGCAACGACTTCTTCAACTGGAGCATACACCTGTTCAGGCTTACCAGAAAGTACTTATACCCTTGAAGTGACGGCAAGTGGTTTCACTAAAGTCACTGTTACTGTCAGTGTTACTTCAGGTGGCACAACAACCCAAGACATTGTTTTGGATGAAACGACCCCCCCCACCATCAGCAATGTGAGGATAGACCCTCCATCCCTTCCCAGTTCTGGCGGCACGGTGACCGTTCGGGCTGATGTGACGGACAATGTCAAAGTCCAAAATGTCTGGCTGTGGGTGAAAGAACCCAATGGGACAGAGAAATCCTTCACTATGAGCCTTGAAAGCGGCAACACCTATAAAGGGAATTACACGGCGCCCGCAAATACATCTTCATCAGCAGTCACTTATAAGGTTGCTATTACCGCAAAAGACGCTTCTAACAATCCGGCCGACACTGGATGGGCTTACTCCTTCACTGTTGCAGGTCAATCTAGTGGTGAACCTCCCTCCAAGCCATCCGATCCTTTCCCTGCCGATGGGGCGACAGACCAACCGACTTCTCTGACCCTTTCCTGGTCTTCCAGCGGGGCGACGAAGTATGACCTTTACTTCGGCACAAGCAGTAACCCACCTCCTTATGCACGTGATCTAACCAGCAACCAACACTCGGTCTCTAACCTCTCCCCTGGCACTACCTACTACTGGAAAGTCGTGGCAAAGAACGACTATAATCAGGCGAGCCCAGGTGATGTCTGGCGCTTTACGACGGCAACATCCACCACTGGACGCTTTAAGATTGGTGACCGAGTCTGCGTGACTAAGGCTGCAGGTTGGCTTACCGTTCGTGATAGCCCTGCAGGTAGCCCTGTAAAATATATGCAGTCAGGACAAATAGGGAAAATCATTGGCGGTCCTGAAAGTAAGGAAGGGTTAACTTGGTGGAGGATTGATTGGGGTGATGTCCAAGGGTGGTCTCATGAGAGTGGTAGCAAAGGCGTCTACCTTGAAGCATTGCCTGGTGTGGGGCGTGTTTCTGATGTCAGTCACGGTAACTTGTCGTGGCAGGTGGAAGTTTACACCGATGCTGATCCCCCACAACTTGCAGTGCGGTCTCAACCTGCAAGTACTGAGTCAGATCCTCCAAGAAAGCCTAAAGGGTCAAGGGGCTGGACTTTGGATGAAGCACCTGTCATAGCGAACGGTAAGATTTGGTGGCTGATTAGGTGGGACGACGGATTGGTCGGCTGGAGTGCTGATTCGGATGTAGGCTACGGTGTCTACCTGGTCAGAAAAGCGACTGCTCCTTTCAGTGGGAAAATGGGGCTCTCAAGGGATCCCAACCAACCCATTGACTTTGGTTCTGTGTCCGTGAATGACACCAAAGACCTCTCCATTCGTATCTACAACCTCAACGATGGCACATCTAACAGGGTCTTAAGGGGAAAGGCTTATGTCTCAGGCGATGGTTTCGTCTTATTAAATGCCACCAACAACACTTTCAGCCTCTGGCCAGGCATGGGACGAATTTTTACCATCCGCTTTAAGCCTACCGCTTCGGGCAATTACTCAGGCACACTGACCATTGAACACAATGCCGACAACTACCCTAACCCGTTAAAAATCACTCTCCAAGGGAACACAGGCAATGTCCCGGTTATCAGGCTCTTGTTTTCACCCACATCTGTGGATTTTGGTCAGGTGGAGATTAACACTACACGAGACTTGTCTGTTTCAGTCAAGAACGACTCAGCCTCCACTGGCACACTGACAATCTCCAATATCCAGGTCATAGGAAATGGGTTTAGTTTGGCAGATGGGCAACCGACCAGTTTCAACCTTTCTCCCGGTAGTAGTGAAAATATCCGTGTCCGGTTTATGCCAACGGCAAAAGCCGATTACTCGGGGACTCTCCGAATCACCCATAATGCCACGAATATTGGTTCTCCCCTTGAGATTCCTCTCGCCGGGAAAGGGGCGGAAGTCGTCTATCGGCTCTCCATCAACGCCAATCCCGCATTGGGTGGAACGGTCCGGGTCAATGGGCAATCGGTCAGTTTGCCCTTTGAAAAGACATACGCTAAGGGGACAAATTTGACCTTAGAGGCTGTAGCAAATTCCAATTATCGGTTCAACAACTGGTCAGGCTCCCTGTCGTCAACGAACAGCACCCTCAGTTTGACGGTGAACAGCGACATCAGCCTGACGGCGAACTTTGCTTCGGCATCAACGGGCAAGCAAGTCCTAAATGTCAGCGTGAACAACTCCGCCCTCGGTGAAATCCGAATCGTTGGCGTAACGGATTGGGGGAGCAGTTTCTCCAGAGAGTTTGACGCCAATGCGACGGTCACCTTAGAAGCGAGAGCCAAGCCCGGTGTGAGCGGTGTAGCCTTCAGCGGTTGGTCTGGAGCGCCATCTGGGAGCAGCGGTAGTTCCATCAATGTGAGGATGGATAGAAGTTACTCCATCGTGGCGCTCTTCACCGACACCCAAAAACCTGTCGTTGAGAATGTCGCCCTCTCACGCACAAATGTCAACCTGGACGAGGAAATCACCATTACCGCTACTGCTACCGACAACATCGGCGTTCAAGAAGTTATCGCTACTATCAGGAAACCCGATGGGACATCTGAAAACCTGACTCTGTGGAAATTAGAGACCAACACTTATTCATTGGCTTACCGCGTCACTCAAGTGGGGACCCATACTGTGAGCATGTGGGCAAAGGATAATGCAGGAAATCTCTCTGAGAACAGAACGCTCTCTTTCACCGGAAGTCCTGCGAATACATTGCCTTCTCCTATTATTATCCGAACCCGAAACAACAAGATCAAACTTACCTGGCCTATTGAGACACTGAAGAAGTTTGTTAATGATACTTGGCAAGCCGTGGTGAACTTCGTGTCCGGCGGATCACAAACCCAGGGAAGCGGGTATACTCAAACTAAAGACTTTCACATTGACTTGTCGCAGTCTTCTATTTCGTTTGATGTGCTTCCAACTGCTGGTAGCACGGTGGCAGTGTACCAAGTAAAGGCTAGGGTTTCCGATAAGCAAAACCCGACAGTTACTACCCCAGAAATTTCATCGCAGGCGTGGTATGTTGATCTGACTTCCAAGTTTGGCGTCGATAAGGGTAGTCGTGTGCAAGGCGCGCTACTGAAGAAGGTCGACCTGATGGCGTTGGAGGGCGTTGGTTTCCTTGATTTCGCGATTCTTAAACTAACTGACGATGTTGACTTCCTATCCTTGGATAGCTTAGTGAATAAATTTGGGGTCAGCAAACAGGTAGAACAGTTAAGCGACGCGGAGGTGAAGCCCTACATTGGCTTGTACCATTTTGGTCGTCCGATTATATCTATAGCCAAGTATCTCTCCCAGAGGAATGAGTTTCCCCAGTGGAAAGATTGGTTAAATTGGGCTAACATAAATTATCCCCAGATTGATCTTCCAAAAGCGATTGAGTTGCTGAGAAATGTTAGGGACGAGGAACTAAATCGTGCTGCAATAGGTGCTGCTGAGATGTCAGCTAAGGCTTTTGTCGAGCGCTTTCAAAACGCTGTAAAATTGTTAAGTGGGTACCCGCTGCTTGTGCCGGCGCTTGATGTGGAGAAAGCTGATGACACTGGCGAGGACCCGGTCACCGCTTTGGGTCCAGAAAAAACAGCAATATGGATCAAAGCGTGGGTTGACACAGTCGTAAACGAGTTGAAATTGTCACCACCATCTGTAATACTCTATGTCAATGAATCCTATTGGAACAATTTGAAGTTGTACCTGCAGGGATATCTGGATAGTGGTAAGATCCGGTTGTGGCTTGCTGCACCTAAAATAGGCAGAGGTCGAGATGTCACAGAGGCAACCTCAGAAAAACTCCTTCGTATATGGGTAGAGACAGAGAAGCCCGATGCAACTGTGTGGCAATTTGCTATGAACATCAGTCTTAAAGATGACTTACAAACCTACAAGACGGCTGTGGTAGATATTAATTGGAGCCAGAATTTGGCAGAAGTAGTAATGAACTCATATTCGCCTGGCAAACTGTTCAGGCAAGAGGGAAATGGATTTACCGAAAATGAACCCAATGATGATCCAGAACATGCGAATGTAATAAAACAAACCATACGAGGCGCAATTCAAGGGAACGGTGATATTGATTGGTTCAAATTTCAAGGCGTTGAAGGCGAACGATTGAGTATCTGGATTATAGCAGATATGAATGGGTCCCGATTGGATGGCGTAATTGAACTGGTTGACAGCGATGGGCGAACGATGTTAGCTTGGAACGACGATGATCTGGCTCGCAAAAGCGCTGACCCGGCGTTGTGGGGCGTCAGCTTGCCACACGCAGGCATCTTCTACATCAAGGTGAAGTCCAATGATGGCACTGGTTCGGAGAACCACTTCTACACGCTGTATTTGCGTCGTGAGGTGGCGACGGACGATTTTGGCGACGATTTTGACACTGCCACGCCGATTGAGAGGGGGCAAAGGATTGAAGGTATCATTGGGCACCGAGGAGATGGAGATGTCTTTCGGTTCATCGCACAGCAAGACGAATTCTTGACGGTGGATGTTCGTGCGAGACGGGATGGCTCCCCACTGGACGCCATTGTGACCCTTTATTGGGAAACAACCGACGAGAATGGGCAAGTGGTGCGGAAGGTCATCGGAACACGGGACGATGTGAACGGGTATGACCCGACAGTGCGTCGTCTGAAACTGCCCGCCACTGGCACCTACTACCTTGAGATAAGGGACTTCAACGGTGAAGGTGGTGCTGATTACCGATACACTCTGAACTTCCAGATAGAGCCACCACCTATGGCGACCATTGACACCACTCCCGTGACCGCCGATGTCCAAATGGGTGAACAGAAGGCGCAGGAACGGAAGGTCGGAAATATTGGCGGTGGTTCCGTCGGCTTTACCAGCATAGGGCAACAAAGCGGTAAAAGCCGTCGCGACTTACCCAATCCTTTCAATGGGCGACGGCAAATCATCTTCCTTTCCCCAAAGCAAGCAAGCGTGGAATTGGAGAAAGAGAGTTCGCCTACTCGCCTGAGAAGCCCTGCAGCCCTCAGTCAACCGTTAGTGGGTGAAAGCAAAACCTTGTCCACTCCCGAACAAAAGCCAACAAACCTCGTTGGTCAAACCATTGTCTTACCTTTGCCGTTAGGAACGCGCATGGTCACAAGGTCGGCAACATCTCGGCAAGCCAGTCAACCTCCCGATGCCAATGCTTGGCAGTGGATTATCGTTGACCCAACGGTGACGACGGTAGAGAACGCTTGCAACATCCACAAGGTGTGGATGCAACGGAAGGCAGATACGCTCTACTTCAAGGTTGAAACCTCTGGACGCACATTTGAGCCGAACGCAGTTTTGCTCAAGTTCAACCTTGACACCGACATGCGTGCGGAGACGGGTGTCAACCTGTTCACGAACATGGGTGTAGATTTCCTTGTCAGCATTGGTGAAGGGACGGACGGAGTGTGGAAGTGGGACAGCACTACGGAGGGCTTCGCTTTCGTTAGCGACTTGTCATGGGTGAAGATAGAGGGCAACTTTGTGGAACTTGGTTTCCCACTGAGTGCTATCAACGATGCCGAGGAATTTGGCTTGTTGGTGGAAATGAACGATGACGACATGATGGAGCAAGATAGCGCGCCCGATGAGGGATTTGCGCTCATTACGAGGTTGCCCTCTTGGCTGAAAGTAGAACCGTTGGCTGGGACAGCGGATTCAGGACAAGAAGTTCCAGTAACCCTCACTCTTAACGCCGAAGCCTTTGACCAAACAGGGGAAGTTTCTGGAACCGTGCAGGTGCTCTCCAGTGACCCTTACAAGGAGAGGCAGGAAATCCCCATCAAAGTCACTGTCACGCCACCGCAATTGCCCTTTGAGGGCACGGCGGGGTTGTTCATGGTGTCGTTGCCCATCGCCGTTGACAAGCAATGGCACGAGATTTTGAACATCCCAGAGGACCAGATGAAGTTGGCTATTTATGACCCAATTCAAGGGAACTATCGGCTCTATGGGGAGATGACGCCCGAAGAGCGCAAGCCAAAGCCTGGTGTTGGCGTCTGGATGAAACTTGACAGTCCCGTCCAGACGACGGTAACGGGCATCCCACCGAAAGCCCGTGAGCCTTTCGTCATTGACTTGAAACCTGGTTGGCAAATTATCGGGACTCCTTGGCAAGTGAAATGGGCGAATTTGAAGGTGCGCAAGGGCACGGAAGAATTGTCCCTGCAGCAGGCTGCGGAGCGGGGTTGGGTCTACGAGATTTTGTGGACTTGGGATAGCGAGTTGGGTGACTACCAGATGGTCTGGGCTGGCGTTTCCGGCATCGGGTTGCTGGAGACGCTGGATATCTTCAGGGGTTATTGGATTCTCGCCTTTGAGGAGTGCCAGTTGGTTATCCCGCCCAAATCGGAAGCGACAAGGGGAATTCCAGTTGGAAGGAAACGGATTGCGGACAACGGATTTGTCTTCGGCTTGACGGCGGGCAACGGGGAAGCGAAGCGCCGTGTCTGGCTCGGCTTCGTTAACGACTCGGTAGGGCGAGGTCGCAATGGGCAGGGGTTGCGAGCAACTTTGCCGCCTGAGGCGCCAGAACCTTCAGGCTTACAAATCTTTGCTGTCGGTTCGGGCGGTAAGCCGTTGGCTGCTGATGTTCGCTTCGGGACACCGCGAAAAGCGGAATGGGATGTCATCGTCAAGTGGGACACGGGACAGGGAACGAGGGGCATTTGGGGCGGAACGAAGCGGGGTGAGACGGACGAAGTGACATTGACATGGGAAGGACTTGGCTACTTGCCGAAGGAGATGAGCGCCACTTTGGTGGACACGGTAACGGGGACACGCCGCTACATGCGGACACAATCGGCTTATATTTTCCGACCACAAGCAGGCGAGAAGGAGCGACGGTTCAAGGTTATCCTTGAGCAAGGCGGGACTGGACTACTTCGGATTCTGAACCTGCGGGCAACACCGGTGCGCGGTGAAGGCGTGGTCATCCAATTTGCGTTGACGAAGCCAGCGACGACGCAGGTGGAAATATTGACCCTAACAGGGCGGCGGGTCACTTTGGTAGAATCAGGGCGAAGCCGAATGGCGGGGCAAAACACCGTCATGTGGCGTGGTGTGGATAGCGGTGGAAAGAGGTTGCCTTCAGGCGTTTACCTTGTCCGAGTTCACGCACAGGATGAGGAGGGGCGACAAGTTCAGGCAGCCACGATGCTTCCCCTGAGGTGAGGGTGAAAAGCAATGGTTCATCGTGGGAGTTTACTGCCTATAATGGGGAGCACCTTTTTGTGTTGTTTGGTAATGATTTTTGCTCAAGACAATCAACCGCCCAATCGTCCCATTTTAATTGCTCCAGAGCCGAACGCTACCGTTGCTTTTCACCGACAGCGTTTTCAAGTCAAAGTCACTGACCCAGAGGGGAATCGGGTTAAGTTCAAAATTGTCGTGATGAAGGCACAACCTCCACCTCCGCCTCCTTCCAAAGGTCGGCAAGGCAATGTTCAACTTTGGGTTTTTGACCAAACGAAAGACCCGAGGGGATGGGATAAGGAGGATTACGCCTCTGAGGAAACGGCGACTTTCACGGTTCCGCAGGACCTTCGCCTCCCAGAGGGCAAGTATTTGTGGTGGGCGATGGCGACCGATGACAACGGGCAAAGGTGGAGCGAAAGAAGCCAGCAACGGAATTTAGAAATCGTGCCCAATCGTGCCCCATCAACGCCCACCCTACTTGCACCTGAGGACGGCGCTGTCGTCCTTCCAACGCCTATGTTCGTGTTAAAGTCAATAGATGAGGACGGCGATCAGGTTCAGTTTGAAATCACGCTCTCTAATGGAGTAGAGAGTAGGACTTTTAAGACGAATTTTGTGGATAGTGGCTCCGAGGCAACTTATACCATCGCTGATACGGATGCTCTACCATCTGGTCAATGGACATGGAGGACACGGGCGATAGACGAACAAGGTAAGGAAGGGGAATGGAGCATCCCTCGTTCGTTTTTGGTGAACCGCAAGCCCTCAGTGCCTAACTTGATTGCGCCTATCAATGGAGTAATAGTGCTTCCGACACCTAATTTCGTCCTGAGGTGTGACGATCCTGAAGGAGACGAAGTAAGATTTGAGATAGCGGTAACGAAAATTGATGGGAGCGAGACGAAAACTTTCAACACTAACTTTTCTCCGAGCGGAGTTGATTACATCTTTAGCACGCCTAATGACCAACCCTTATCTTCAGGTCAATGGCGATGGAAAGTCAAAGCGGTAGATAGCAAAGGGGCGGAAAGCAACTGGAGTAGGGAAGAAGTTTTTGAAGTGAACCGACAACCGTCTATTCCAAACCTTCTTCTTCCCGAGGACGGAGCAATAGTCCCACCAACCCCTACATTCAAGACCAAAGCGGATGACCCAGAACTTAACAGGGTCAGATTTGTGATAGAGGTTCGTAAAGGTAATGATGTCCGACACTTTGAAACAGGTTTTGTTGACAGTGGTGTCGAAGTCAGTTTTACCGTCCCCGAAGACCAACCACTTGTTTCAGGGACATGGATATGGCGTGCGAAGGCGATAGATGAGAAAGGACAAGAGAGTGGGTTCAGCGATGATAGCACATTCACCGTTAATCAAGTTCCGAATGTCCCAGAAATTATTGAACCTAAAGACGATGTTGTTGTCTCCCCAACCCCAACCTTTAAATTCACAACCAGTGACCCTGACAGAGACCAAGTGAAGTTTGAGATTGAGGTGACAAAGGGTAGTGAGCAAAGGATTTTCAAGACAGGTTTTTTTGCCAGTGGACAGGAAGCGACTTTCACTGTCCCATCAGACCAAGCCCTTGCGGAAGGTCAATGGACATGGAGAGCGAGGGCAATAGACAGTCAGGGAGCAGCGAGTGGATGGAGTAACACTTTGACTTTCACCGTGCAAGCCCAAGTTGCTAAACCTGACTTAGTTCCGAAGGACTTGACCCTTTCGGCATCAGAGGTCGTCGCAGGCGGTAAAGTGACGGTGCAATTCAAAGTGGTCAACCAAGGACAGGCAAGGGTGAAGGAATCTAAAACCGATGTTCGGTTAAGTGCCTCTCCTGACCGCCCGACTACTGACGACCTGCTCCTCGTTTCCTTCACCACACCTGCCCTAGACCCGAACCAATCCAAAACCCATGAGGCAGAAGTCACCATTCCTCCCACGATTGCCCCTGGCGATTACTATGTCTGGGTCACTGCGGATGTAGACAAGACTGTCGGTCAAAGCGACGAAACCAACGACCGGGTAAAAGCGCCCCTCAAGGTTATTACTGGCAACCGATCACCGACGATTCCTGTCTTGCTATCGCCTTCTGATGGAGCAACAGTTTCGCCGACACCGACATTTAGGCTCAAAGCAAGTGACCCTGATGGGGACGATGTGAAGTTTCAGATTGAAGTGACCAAAGGGAGCGTTTCCCGAACCTACGAGACAGGCTTCTTTGCGAGCGAA
>Ga0209289_100579_pt1 | contig 18117 bp, 15 predicted proteins | sample GXS110809BmetaG_FD_184121 | JGI IMG/M metagenome (GOLD analysis project Ga0209289, IMG submission 184121) | Hot spring microbial communities from Gongxiaoshe hot spring, China to study Microbial Dark Matter (Phase II) - GXS 110809B (SPAdes)... ...
GGATCTGAGGGGCGCCAGGGGCGCGCTGGCCCTGCGGTCTGGGATCTCCTCCTACGGGGACGGGGAGCTCAGGTGGGCCGAGGTGGCCTTGGGCCTTTACTCCTTCTCCGACCTCTCCGAGCCGGGCGCTGGGCTGGTCTACGTCAGGCGATGGAAGGGCGGCAAAAGCTCCTTTGGGTTCGACGACCTGGGCGAGAGGGACGAGGCTTACGCCCTGTTGAACCTGCGCCTGGCCGAGGGCACTTTTCTCAGGCTGAGGCCCGCTTACGATCTGATGGATGGCCGTTTCGACGAGCTCTTAGCCCTCCTGGAGCTGGACCTCCACTGCGTCCAGCTGGAGCTGGGCTTTCTGGTCGACAGATCTGGGGAGGGGGGTTTCTACTTTAAGTTCTATCTCACCAAGTTCCCCTCGGTGGGCGTCTTCACCGAGGACGAAAGCGGAAGGGGTGATTTCGATCCGTTCCCGTTCAAACCGTCGAGGCGTTGACTTCGAGCTCCTGAGGGAGGGCGTGTCTGGGGCGCTGGATCGCCTCAGGGCCGCTCTCGGGTCCCCCATATGGGTCCTGTGCGGTGGGGACTCACCGGAGAGGGAGGTCTCGCTGCGCTCAGGGAGGGGCGTGTTCGAGGCGCTCCGCCTGGCCGGGATGCCCTGCGAGCTGGTGGAGGTGGAGGGGCTTTCGGACCTGCTGGGTAGGCTTCGGTCCGGGGACAGGCCCTCGTGCGCCTTCGTGGCCCTGCACGGTGGGTGGGGGGAGGACGGCCGCCTGCAGGCGCTGCTTCGATCGCTGGGGATACCCTATACGGGGCCAAACCCCGCCTCCTGCCATCTGTGCATGGACAAGCCCTTCGCCAAGGCGGTCTTCGAGCTCGCGGGGGTTCCGACGCCCAGGTGGATTTGTCTGAGCAGGGAAGCTGGTTTCGTGCCCTCGGAGGACCACCTCGGGTCGCTGGGCCTATCCCTGCCCCTGGTGGTCAAGCCCGCCTCCCAGGGCTCCACGGTGGGGGTCAGCGTGGTAGAGGATATCGGAGACCTTCCCTCGGCTTTGGAGCTGGCTTTCTCCTACGGCGATTCGATCTTGCTCGAGAGCTACGTGGCCGGCCTGGAGATCACCGTCGCCGTGGTGGGTGGCCCCTCTTTAGCTCTGGCCCTGCCGCCGGTGGAGATATCCCCCAGGGGTGGGCTTTACGACTACGCCCACAAGTACACCCCGGGGATGACCGAGTACTTCTCGCCCCCCAGGTCGCTGGACGCCCTCGCATCTGAGGGGGTGAAGGAGGTCGCCCTGAGGGCCTATCTGGCGCTGGGATGCGACGGCTACGGTCGGGTGGACCTGCGGGTGGACGCCGAGGGCAGGCCCTTCGTGCTGGAGGTGAACGCCGCACCGGGGATGACCCAAACCAGCCTGGTCCCAAAGGCCGCGGCCGCAGCTGGCCTCTCCTTCCCTGAGCTCTCTGCCCTGCTGGTCCTCTTGGCCCTGGAGGGAGAGGCCTTCCTGGAGGGGTTGTTTGGCGGAGGACGAGGGATTCGAACCCCCGAGGGCTCGTCGCCCTAAGTGATTTCAAGTCACCCGCCTTCGACCGCTCGGCCAGTCCTCCGCCAGGTGGATTATATTAGCTTCCTCTTCCCCCGATCAAGGCGCTCCGCCCGTTCCTCTGTCCAGGGCGAAGAGGGCTGCTCCCAGGGCGCCCGCGTACTCGTCCAGGGAGGAGAACCTGATCTCGAAGCTCTCCCTGAAGGGCTCGAACACCATCCTCCCTATGTGCCTTCGGAGGAGGGGCAGAAGCAGTTCCCTGGACTTGGCCACCCCTCCTCCCAGGACCACCAACTCGGGGTCGAAGAGGTGGACCACGTTTATTATTATCTGCGCCATCTTGGCCGATGCCCTGTCTATGAAGGATAGCACCCTCCGGTCCGTCTTGGCGCGCTCGAAGGCGTCCTTCATCGACTCGACCTTCACGCCCGCCCTCTCGAGCTCCCTGGGTATGGAGTAGGAGGAGAAGAAGCTCTCCAGGCAGCCTCGCTTTCCGCAGTTGCACCTGGGACCCCTGGGGGAGACCTTCATGTGCCCTATCTCTCCGGCCATGCCGTGGCTTCCCTCGTAGAGCTTGCCCTCCAGGAATATGGCTCCTCCCACCCCGGTGCCGAGGGCTATCATGACGAAGTTCTTGGCCCCCACGGCCGAGCCCACCCTCCACTCGGCGTAGGCGTGGGCGTTGGCGTCGTTGAGGGCCTGAAGTCCGCTGCCGAACCCCAGCGGCTCGAACAGCTCCTCCAGGTCGACTCCCCACCAGCCCCTGATGTTGGGGCAGTGCGCTCTGAGACCACCTCCGGACCTGGATATGGCGCCCGCCACCGCGACGCCCAGCCTCGCCTCTCCTATGATCCCCGGGGATATCTCCTCGGCCTGCGCCGCTATGTACGCCGCCGTGTCCTTTGGGGACAGGTCTGGCCGCGGAAAAGCCCTCCTGGCGAGCACCTCCTCCCCCCTCACCAGGCACATCTTGACGTAGCTTCCGCCCACGTCCACCCCCAGGGCTAGGTCCCCGTTGGCCCTCATCTGAGCTCCCCCAGGAAGGACTCCATCCTGTCGCAGGCCTCCTTGAGCTCCTCGTAGGAGGCCGCGTAGGATATCCTGACGAACCCGGGGGCGAAGAAGGCCTCCCCGGGCACCAGCGCCACGTACTTGGACGCCGTCAGGGCCTCGCAGAAGCTCACGTCGTCGCTTATGAGGTGGTCGCCCCACCTCTTGCCGAAGGTCCCCCTCACGTCGACGAACACGTAGAACGCCCCAGAGGGCCTGTTGGCCCTTATGTGCGGCATCCTGGAGAGCCTATCCACCACGTAGTCCCTGCGCTCCTTGAAGGCTTCGACCATCCTCTTCACGTCCTCCTCGGCTCCCCTTATGGCCCCCACCGAGGCCCACTGGGCCACCGAGCAGGCGTTGGTGGTTATGTGACCCTGGATCACGGCCATCTTGGATATGAACTCCTCGGGCCCCAGGGCGTAGCCGATGCGCCAGCCGGTCATGGCGTAGGCCTTGGAGACCCCGTTGACCAAGACGGTGTTCCTCTTGCACTCGGGCAAGAGCTGGACCGGGTTGTAGTGCTCCCCCTCGTAGACCAACCTCTCGTATATCTCGTCGTAGATGAGCCAGAGGTCGTGCTCGAGGCAGAACCTGGCTATGTCCTCCACCACCTCGGGGGGATAGACCGCCCCGGTCGGGTTGTTCGGGGTGTTCACGAGGACGGCCACCGTCCTGGGGGAGAGGGCTTTTTCCAGCAGTTCCCTGGTGGGGAGGAAGCCTGTCTCTGAGGTGTCCACGATCGCCGCCCTGCCGCCGGCGCAGTCCACGTGGTCGGCGTAGCTGACCCAGGCGGGGGTGGGCATTATGACCTCGTCCCCTTCGTCCAGGATGGTCTGCATTATGGTGAAGAGAGCGTGCTTGGCCCCCACGCACACGGTTATCTCCTTCGGCGAGTAGGATACGCCGAACCTCTCCCTGTAGTAGTCGGCCACGGCGGACCTGAGCTCGGGTATGCCGGTGGATATGGTGTAGTGGGTCTCCCCCCTCTTCATGGCCTCTATCGCGGCCTCCACCGCCGGCTTAGGGGTGTCGAAGTCCGGCTCGCCCATGCTGAGGGCGATGACCGGCTTGCCCTCGGCCTTCAGCTTCTTGGCCTTCTCCGACACAGCCAGCGTGGCCGAGGGCTTCATCCTCAGGACCTTCTGGGAGAACTTCAAAAAACTCACCCCCTGAAGCTTGTTGGGCTTCTCGTCCCTCAATGATATGATAACTATAGATGCCGTTCAACCTGCGACGTCGCGTCGAGCTTCGCACGGCTTCCTCGAGGATGGGCAGTAGAGCGCCGAGGAGGGAGGTGCGTCTCATGTGGAGGGACAACCCGGCCATAGCCAACATACTGGCCAGGAGGAGCGTTCGCCAGTTCGACCCCAGGCCGGTGGAGGAGGAGAAGGTGAACCTCATACTGGAGTGCGGGCACGCAGCCCCTTCCGCGTACAACGTCAGGCCCTGGCACTTCGTGGTGGTGGACGACAGGAAGCTGCTTAACGCCATCGCCGACGCCCACCCCTTCGCCAAGATGCTGTATCAGGCCCCGCTGGCCATAGCCATATGCGCCGAGATAGGGGACAGGGAGATAACCAAGAGGTACTGGGAGGAGGACTGCTCCGCGGCGATGGAGAACATACTGCTGGCCGCCACGGCGCTGGGCCTGGGCAGCGTCTGGATCGGGGTGGCCCACGTGGGTCAGCCCAAGGAGGTCATAAGGAGGCTGCTGGGGGTGCCCCCGGACGTGGAGATCCACGGCATAGCCGCCATAGGCTATCCTCCACAGGGCTTCAAGGTCCAGCCCCACAGCGGCGTAGACCCATCTAAGGTGCACAGGAACAGGTGGTGAAGGGGTGGTGCGGATAGAGATCTCCTTCAAGGGGCACACTATCCGGGGGGAGCTCTTCGACGGCTCGCCCGCGGTGGAGGTCCTGAGGGAGCTACTTCCCCTCAGGGTGAGGGGCGACAGGTGGGGGGACGAGTTCTACGGCTCCATCCCCGTGGCCGTGAAGGTGGAGGGGCTCTCGGAGGTGGTGGAGAGGGGGGACCTGGCCTACTGGCCTCCCGGCAGGGCCCTTTGCATCTTCTGGGGTCCCACCCCGGCCAGCCGGGGGGACGAGATAAGGCCAGCGAGCCCTGTGGCGGTGATAGGGAAGCTGGAGGGAGACCTCTCAGCTCTGGGGGAGCTGGAGGACGGGGACGAGGTTTTGTTGCGCCGAGCCTAGGCTCGGCGCAACAAAACCTCTTTACCCCTCACCTCCATCTGTAGCTTTCCTTCCTCCAGCAGGTCCGAGACGTACCCCCTGAGGCTGCTCCTGGCCAGGCACAGGGCCTCTAAGGTCTCCGAGACCTCGAACCGGTCGAGGAGCTCCCTCTCCACGCCCTCCAGGGTCGTCCAGGAGCTGGTCGCCTCCAGCAACGCGCAGAAGACGGACTCGATGTGGTCCTTCGTGGCCTCCATCCACGGCTCCGGGTCCTCGAGGCGTCCCTGGCCGTGGGAGGGCACGAAGAGACGGGCCTTCGAGCCCCTGACCTTTTCCAGCGCGAGGAGGCTCTTCCTGGGCGAGGCTTGATAGAGTATCCCGTGCTTCCTTATGAGCTCTTCGGGGAAGAAGGCGTCGGCCGTGAACAGCACCCCGTCCGGCGATAGGACGCCGATCATCTGGAAGGAGTGTCCGCTTAGTTCCAGTATCTCTATACCCTCGTCGAAGGGGCTCTTCCCCTCCTGGAGCCTGAGGTCGACCTGGCAGGGCTTGGAGAGCACGAAGGGGCTGAGGAGCGCTTTGGGGGGAGAACCTCCCCATAGGCAGGTCGGCTCCAGCAGGGGGTTTTCCACCACGGCGGCCTCCATCGGAGAGGCCCCCACGCTGCAGGAGCACCTCCTCTTCGCGAAGGCCAAAGCCCCCGTGTGGTCGGCGTGGGAGTGGGTCACTATCACGTGGGTGACCCCTTTCCCCCTCTCCTCGAGGCTTCTGGTGAGCTTTCTGACCAGGTCCTCGTTCTTGCCTGTGTCGACCAGGAGGGATCCACCCTCTAGCTCGATCACCCCGATCTTGACTGGGCTTTCTACCACGAAAGTCCTCTCGCCCAGCCTGGTTAGCTCCAAGGGCTTTCACCTCCCTGCGGGGGCTTCGAGCGCCAAAAGCGCTCGAAGCCCTGGTCCTATCGGTCCTCTCATAACCTTATGTACGATCCTGGTCCTATGGGCAGCCCTAATAGGTACCAGGCCAGCAGGAGGGCTATCCAGACCACCAGGAAGAGCAGGGCTATGGGCAAAGCCTGGGAGATTATGGTCCCTATCCCGGCTTCTCTGTCGTATTTGTTGGCGAATCCCAGCAGTATGGGGAAGTAGGGCATCATGGGGGTTATGGAGTTGGTGCAGGAGTCTCCTATCCTGTAGAGCAACTGGGTGAAGTCTGGAGAGTAGCCGAGGTAGTACATCATCGGCACCAGGACGGGGGCCATGAAGGCCCACTTGGTGGAGCCGCTGGTGATGAAGAGGTTGACGAGGGTGGATATGAGTATCACCGCCAGGAAGAGCTCGAATCCGGTGAAACCCTGGGCCTGGAGCCAGTTGGCCATCTTTATGGCCATCACGGTGGCCATGTTGGACTTGGTGAAGGTCTCGATGAAGTTGGCTATGGGAAGTATGAGGACTATGTAGCTGCTCATCTCTCCGACGCCAGCTACCATGCCCTTTATGACGTCGGCGCTGCTCTTTATGGTCCCGGCTATCCTGCCGTATATGGTCCCGGCGAGGACGAAGTAGAGGAGCAATATGGGGACCAGGCCGTTGATGAAGGGGGAGGGTATTATGGTGTTCTTAGCGGGATCCCTCAGGGGTCCTCCCGGGACCAGCACCATGCCGAGCATCAGCGCCCAGTAGGCCAGGGTGAAGAGCATGGTGGTCTTGAAGGCCCTCCCCTCGTTCTCCTTTATGGCGAACTTCTCCGCGGCGCTGGCTTCCTTCGCGGCCTCGGAGCCCTCGAAGCGCTCGTGCCAGGCCCCGAAGCTCCTCATCATGAACTTGTCCACGAATAGGGCTGCCACCACCGATATGACCACCGTGGAGGCGAACATGAAGAAGTAGTTGGCCGTGGGGTGGACCACCCCGTCGGGCTTGACTATCTTGTAGGCCGAGGTGGTTATCCCCGACAGCAGTATGTCCGTCCCGGCTATGAATAGGTTCGCGGTGAAGCCGGAGTTCACCGCCACGTAGCCTATCACGAGGCCGAAGACCGGGTTCTTTCTCATCGAGAAGAAGAGCGCTGCCGTGAGGGGTGGGACTATGACTATGGCGGCATCCGAGGCTATGTTCCCGCATATCCCTATAAGGAATATGGCCAGCAGCAGGAACCTCTCCGGGACCTTGGCTATGGTCTTCATCAGGGTCTCGAGGAAGCCGCTCTTGTTGGTGACCCCCAGGCCTATCATCATGACCAGCACCAGGCCCAGGGGCGGGAAGCTGGAGAAGTTCTTGACCATGTTGGTTAGGATCCAGGCCAGCCCCTTTCTGTTCAACAGGCTCTCCACCACCACCTTCTCGGTGGTCCCGGGCTTCGTGGCCGAGGCCCCCTCGAAGACGGCCGACAGCACCAGCGCCAGGGCCCAAAGCCCGAGGAACAGCCAGAACGGGTGCGGCAACTTGTTGCCCGCCAGCTCTATCCCGCGCATCAGGCGGACCAGAAACCCTCTTCTTTCGCTCATATGTCGGTTTACCCCCTTTCTCTTCTACCTTTCGGATTTCCACCGACCCTCACGTAACGTCCTGGGGCTATCACCTCCTTCCGTGCGCCGCGCAGATCCTCTTGGCCGCCTCGACCAGCAGGTCCCTGCCCAGGAGGATGCAGTCCTCGTTCAGGTCGAAGGCGTCGTTGTGGTGTCCCGCGGTCTGGTCGGCCCCTACGCCCAGGTATATGGCCTTGCCGCCCCTTCCCTGGACGCGCCGCATGAGCCAGGCCATGTCGTCGCTGCCCGTCATGGGGTGTTCCCTGAGGACCTCCTCGACCCCTTCGACCTCCTGGGCAACCTCCGCCACCAGCTCCACCAGCTCCGGGTCGCTTATAGCGTCCACCGAGCTGCCCACGAGCTTTATGGACCAGCTCACCCCGTACATCGCGGCGCTGTGCTCGATCACGCTCTTGGCCCTCTCCTCCACGTAGGCGTTTATGTGCTCCTTCTCCCCCCTGATCTCGATCCTCATGAGAGCCCGGTCGGGCACCACGTTCCTTCCGGTGCCGGCTTGAAGCGTCCCCACGTTCACCCTGGTGGCGCCGTCCCTGTGGGGGGCTATGGCGTGGAGGTTCAGGGCGCAGGTACATGCCGCGAGCAGCGCGTTCCTCCCCTCGTTGGGCTCAGCTCCGGCGTGGGCCGCCTTCCCTCGGTACTCCACGTCCATCTTGGTGGTGCAAAGAAGCCCTTTCAGGGATAGGGCCACCTGTCCCAGCTTGAGGCCCAGCCCCACGTGCGCTCCCAGGAGGTAGTCCACGTCGTCCAACACCCCCGAGGCGGCCATGGCCTTTCCGCCCCTCACCCCCTCCTCCGCCGGCTGGAAGAGGATCTTGACGGTCCCGCAAAGCCTCTCCCTCGCCTCTGCCAGCTCGCGGGCCACCAGTATACCCATGGCCGCGTGAGCGTCGTGACCGCAGGCGTGCGAAGCTTTGGGGTTCAAGGAGGCGAACCCCTCCCTGGTGGGCCTGTGGTTGGGGTCCTGGGATTCCGGGACCTCCACCGCGTCCACGTCGAACCTGAGCGCCAGCGTGGGACCGGGCCTCCCCGTCCTCAGGACGGCCACGGCGCCGGTGTACCCGTTCATCTCCTCGATGAGGGACGGATCTGCCCCCCAGGATATAGCGCGCCTTACTGCCTCCTCTATCTCGCCCTCCGAGGGCCTGCCCATGGCCTCCGCAGGGTTCACAGCCCTCTCGCCGAGCAGGACCTCGTAGCCGAGGGCCTTAAGCTCCTTGGCCAGAAAGGCCGTGGTCCAGAACTCCGTCCAGCCCGTCTCCGCGTGCATGTGAAGTTCCCTTCTGAGCCTCGCGTGTTCGAGCGCCATCGCCTCCACCTCCCTATCCCAGGACCTCCAGCAGGCGCAGGGCCCCGTTGGCCAGGAGCTTCACCCCTATGGGCAAACACCGTTCGTCGGGGTTGAACCTGCCGTTGTGGAGGGTGGGGAACTCCTCCACCGGCACCTCCTTCGGCCTGCACCCCAGCCACATGAAGGCCCCCTTGACCCTCTCCGCGTAGAAGGCGAAGTCCTCCCCTCCCAGCGCCGGCTGTCTCACTTCGAAGAGGGCCTCCTCCCCGAAGAGGTCGCGGATGAGCGAGCGCATGACCTCGGTCACGAAGGGATCGTTCACGGTGGGGGGATAACCCCTGTTGTACTCCAGGACCCCGGTCCCTCCCATGGAGGAGCATATGCCCTCCACCGCGCTCCTTATGGCCCTTTCCACCCTGTCCCTGACCGCCGGGTCGTAGGTTCGCGCCGTGCCCCTCATCTCCACCCGGTCGGCCAGCACGTTGTACCTCTGCCCCCCCTGGATGGTCCCCACGGTCACGACGGCCTGGTCCGTGGGGGAGACCTGCCTCGAGACTATGCTGTGCAGGGCGCTCAGTAGAGGGCCGCATATGGCTATGGCGTCCACCCCGTAGTGAGGGGTGGAGGCGTGGGCGCTCTTGCCCAGCACCTCTATCCTGAAGGGGTCTGAGGCCGCCGACATGGCCCCCTCCTTTATCCCGATCTCGCCCAGGGGCAGGTCGGGCCACACGTGAAGCCCAAGTATCGCCTCCACCCTGGGTTCGTCCAACACCCCCGCCTCTATCATCGAGGGGGCACCCCCCCTGGGGGCCGCCTCCTCGGCGGGCTGGAAGATGAGCTTAACGCAGCCCCTTATGACCTCCCTGTTGGAGGAGAGGAGCTTCGCAGCCCCCAACAGGATGGCCGTGTGGGCGTCGTGGCCGCAGGCGTGCATGACCCCAGGCCTCTTGGAGGAGAAGGGAAGCCCGGTCTCCTCGACTATCGGAAGGGCGTCCATGTCGGCCCTCAAGGCGACGGTCTTGCCCTCGCGGGCCCCCTCCACCAGCGCCACCACCCCCGTCTTGGCCACCCTGGTGGGCCTAAGCCCCATCTCCCGAAGCCGCTCCTCCACGAAGGAGGCCGTCTCCTCCTCCTGGTAGGAGAGCTCCGGATGGGCGTGCAGATGCCGCCTCCACGACACCACCAGCTCCGTTAGGGTTTCGTCCACCTCAATGGGTTTCATGTTAACCATCCTTTCCGATTAGGCCTTTAAAAAGTCAGTGTATATTTTATCATCCCCTGCGGGCCTTTTCCTTATCCCTTTTCGGCTTGCGAACCCCCTTGGGGGTGCTTTAACATCTTTGGGGAGGAGGTGTTGGCCTTGCTCGGACTGGTGGGAGGTATGGATTACATCTCCACGGCCGACTACTACATGAGGATCTGCGCCGAGTACAGGAAGAGGGTGGGCAGGCCCTGGCGCTCGCCGAAGGTCCTCATATACTCCCTCGACTTCTCGGAGGTCTACAGGCTTCAGGAGCTGGGGGACTGGGGCGGCCTCGCCGAGCTGATAGCCGACGCGGCTGCGACGCTTGAGAGGGCCGGAGCCTCCGTGCTGGCCATATGCTCCAACACGGCCCACAAGGTGGTGGGGGCCGTGAGGTCTAGGCTCGGCGTCCCCCTGGTCAGCATAGTGGAGGCGGTCGGGGAGAGGGTCATGGCCGACGGGGTGAAGAGGGTTGGGCTGCTGGGGACCCGCTTCACCATGGGGGAGAGCTTCTACAGGTATAGCCTCCTGGAGCTGGGACTCGAGGAGGTGTTGCTCCCCCTGCCCGAGGACGCCGCATGGGTCAGCAACCTCATCTACGAGGATCTGGTGAGGGGCGTGGTCAGGGACGAGGCGGTGTCGAGGTTCAAGTCCGTCCTGGACGAGATGGCCTCGAGAGGGGCGGAGGGCTTCGTCCTCGGCTGCGGCGAGCTGCCGATGCTGGTGAGGAACAGGAGCGAGTTCGTGGGCTACAGGCTCTACAACAGCCTCGCCATCCACGTGAGCGCCATAGTGGACAAGGTGCAGGAGCTTGAGAAGGCCTAGCGGTTGGGTTTGGCCCTTTGTGATCTCCCTCCTTTGCACCCTGTGGGCTAACTCCTACGTGGTCATGTTCTTCTTCTACCCGGTTTACCTGAGGAAGGTGGGGCTCGAGCCGTGGTGGATAGGCTTGGCCATGGGCTCCTTCTACGGGGCCACCGCTGTGGTAAGGCCCACCGGTGGGGTAGCCCTCGAGAGGATGGGCTGGCGTAGGACGGCCTTTCTGTCCTTCGCGCTGATGTTCTTGAGCTCCCTGGGAGTCTTCGGGGCCAGGGGTCCCGTGGGGGTCCTGGCGTCCAGGGTCCTGGGCGGTTTCGGCTATGGCCTCGCCCTGGTGGCCCTGACCGCCTACCAGTCGGTGGTGGTCCCGGCCAGGGCCAGGGGTGGTAGCTTCGCCTGGGTCTCTGTCTGCTACGTCCTCCCTCAGGTGGTGTTCCTGCCCCTCGTGGAGATCTCCTTCGCCAGGGACTTTCATCTGCCCTACAGGGCCTCCTTTTCGATCTTCTCCCTGCTCTTCTTGGTCTTCTCGCTTCGACTCAGGGAGGTGGGGGAGGTGGAGCTGGAGGAAGGGGTTGGGCTCGGAGATTGGGGCGGATTCGGCGAGCTCCTCAGGACGGAGGGGCTCTTCGTCTACCTCTTCGCCTCCTTTCTCTTCGGCGCGATCAACGGGACCGTCCTCATGTTCACCTCCACCCTGGCCTCGGAGAGGGGGCTGTCCTCGTCGCTCTTCCTCTCGCTGAACGCCCTGGTGGCCATGTCGGCCAGGGTTTTCGGGAACAGCCTCCTCAACAGGGCCAACAGGTTTCTGTGGCTGGGCCCGTCCATGGGGGCTATGGTCGCGGCGCTCGGACTTTTGCCCGCCGCCTCCACCAACCTCCAGATGGCCGCCGTCTCCGCCCTATATGGTCTTGGGATGGCCGTGAGCTTTCCCTTCGTCCTGGCCATGGCCTCCGACCTGGTTCCCCTGAGGCTCAGGCCCAAGGCCTCCTCCTTGGCCTGGGTCTTCATGGACCTGTCGTGGCTGCTCGTGCCCCTCCTGGTGGGCGCTGTTAGCTCCTCCTGGGGCGTGTCCTCGGCCTTCCGGTTGGTCTTCGTCTCCTCCATCCCCTCCTTGGCGGTGCTCGAGCTCCTCCTCGTGTCGTTGGCCAGGAGGTATGCGACGCGGTGAGGCTCAAGAGGGTCTTCGTGGACGACTCGGCGGCCGCGAAGGTGAGGGCCTTCTTCCCCTGGGTCTACAGGGATCAGCTGGTCGAGGTGGACGACGGCCTCGAGCCGGGGGAGCTGGTCCTGGTCTGCCCTCGAAAGGGGAGGCCTCTGGGGGTGGGGTACGCGAACCTCAGGAGCGTGATATCGGTGAGGATTCTGTCGTTTGACCCCGAGGTGGTGCCCGACAGGTCCTTCTTCGAGCTCAAGCTGAGGTCGGCCCTATCCCTAAGGGATGGGCTTTGGTCCAGGACCAACGCGCTGAGGTTGGTCCACGCGGAGGGAGACGGCCTTCCCGGCCTGGTGGTGGACTACTACGACGGATATGCCTCCGTTCAGTTCAACTCGGCTGGGATGGAGCGGCTCAGGGGGCTGGTGCTGGACGCGCTGAGGGGTCTGTTGCCCCTCAGGGGCATCCTCGACAGGTCGGACGAGAGGATGAGGGAGAAGGAGGGGCTTCCGCCGTCCGAGGGCCCCATCTGGGGGGTGGTGCCCGACAGGATCTGGGTGAGGGAGGGGGATCTGGAGTTCCTGGTGGACCTCAAGGAGGGACAGAAGACTGGTTTCTACCTGGACCAGAGGGCCAACAGGGAGGCCGTGGCCAGCTCGTTCGATCCCGGCACGCCCGTCCTGGACCTCTTCTGCCACACCGGGGGGTTCGGCTTGAGCTGCGCCAGAAGGGGGGCGAAGGAGGTCGTGCTGGTGGACGTCTCCAGGTCCGCCCTGGAGATGGCCGGGGAGAACGCGAGGAGGAACGGCCTGTCGGGGGTCTCGCTGGTCCAGGCGGACGCCTTCGACTTCCTCAGGGGGGAGAGGAAGAGAGGGGCCGCCTACGGGACCGTGGTCCTGGACCCCCCGCCCTTCGCCAAGTCCCGCAGGGAACTGGAGGGGGCGTTGAGGGGATACAGGGACTTGGTGCTTCAGTCGGCTCGCCTCCTCGCCCCGGGCGGGAAGATGGCGATCTTCTCCTGCTCTCACTGGGTGGGAGAGGAGGACCTCCTGGGCGCCATCGCCTCTGGCCTGGCGGACGCGGAGAGGGAGGGGTTGGTCCTGCTCCATCTCAGGCAGGATCAGGACCACCCCGTGAGGGTAGGAGCTCCCATGTCCTACTACCTGAAGGGCTTCCTCCTGAGCTTGCTTTGAGGCGTCACCTTATGAAGCCCAGAAGCCTTGGGAGGAAGAGGGGGATGAACTCCACGTAGGAGACCAGAAGGAGCACCGCCACCTCCGACAGGACGAACTTCCATATGGCCCTGGAGATCTTCTCCAGGGGTAGTCCGGAGATGCTGCAGGTGACGAACAGGCACACCCCCACGGGAGGGGTGGCCATGCCTATCGCCAGGTTCAGCACCATCATGAAGCCGAAGTGCAGCGGGTGTACGCCCAGCTGGGCCGCCACCGGGGCCAAGATCGGCGCGAGTATTATTATGGCGGCTCCCGTCTCCATGAACATCCCCACCATCAGCAGGAAGGCGTTGACCACCGCGAGGAACACGTACTTGTTGGTCGAGATGGAGAGGAAGACCTGAGCCACCCTCTGGGGTATCATGTTGGCCGCTATGGCCCAGGCGAAGACGTTGGCGGTGGATATGATGACCAGGAGCGCCGCGGTGGTTATCCCGCTGGAGAGCAACACCTGGGGCAGGTCGGAGAGCTTGAGCTCCCTGTAGACGAACTTGCCCACCAGGAAGGAGTAGACCACGGCCACGGAGGCGGCCTCTGTGGGGGTGAAGACCCCGAGCAGTATCCCCCCCAGTATTATCGCGGGAGATATTATCGCCCAGATGGCCTTCTTGAGCTCCCTGAGGACGCCCCCCGGGGAGAAGGGGCGCACCGGCGGATAGTGCCTGTACCTGGCCTCGTGCATCACCACCACCATCATAGCCGCTGCCAGCATCAGGCCCGGGATGAATCCCGCGGCGAAGAGCCCCCCTATGGAGGCCCCGACGGACACCCCGTATATGACCATTATGATGCTCGGGGGTATTATCGGTCCTATGGTGGCTGAGGCCGCGGTGACTGCGGCGCTGAAGTCCAGGTCGTATCCCTTCTCCTTCATGGATGGGATGAGGATGGAGCCCAGCGCCGAGGCGTCCGCAATGGCCGAGCCGCTTATCCCGGCGAATATCACGCTGGCGATGATGTTGGAGTGAGCTAACCCCCCCTTTATGTGGCCCACCAGGCTCTCGGCGAAGTCTATTATCCTCTGGGTGGTCCCGCCCCTGTTCATCAGCTCTCCGGCCAGTACGAAGAAGGGTACGGCCATGAGGGGGAAGGAGTCTATGCCGGTGAACATCCTCTGGGCTATCACCTGGAGCGGCACCCCCATCGCCCATATGGAGACCAGCCCGGTGAACCCCAGCACGAAGGCTATCGGCGTCCCTATCACGAAGGTCAGGACGAAGGCAAAGGCCACGAGCCATATCATCTTTCATCCTCCTCGAGGTCCGCCAGCCCTGGGTCCTGGACGGAAAGCCCCCTATCCGACCTGGACAGCAGCTTCCTCACGACCACGAGGGCCATGTAGGCGCAGCCGAAGGGTATGGCGGAGTAGGGCACGATCATGCTGATGCCCATGGCTGGGGAGGTCTGGCGCCGAAGCAGCCACGTGAACCTCAAGCCCTGATATATGGCCACCACCAGGAACGCGAGGGCGATGAGTTCCGCCAACAGGAGGGCCACCTTTCTGGCGCGCGGTGGCAGGGCGTCCACGAAGAGGGTCACCCCTATCTGCCTGCCCTGGGAGAGGGCTATGCCTGCTCCCGCGAAGGTCACCCACACCATCATGTACCTCGCTAGCTCCTCCGACCAGGCGAGGGGGCGCTGGAGCACGAACCTGAACACCACGGCGAAGAAGGCCACCAGGCTCATGGCCCCCATGAGCGCGACCACTATCGCCCTGGAGATCGACTCAAGGGATGAAAGGACGAAGTCCAAGGTCCTCAAGGGGTCTCCTCCTCTCTTCGCTCGTAGGGGTGAGGTCGGGGGGGGGACCCCCCCAACCTCACATGACCATCTTCTTTTGCTTCTCCTCCATCTCCTTCACGGCCTTCACGACCTTGGCCACCCACTCCTCCCCTATCTCCTTCTTGAGGTACTCGAGGACCGCCGGCTGGGAGAGCTCCTTGAACTGCTTCATCTCCTCCGCGTTGGGCACGTAGACCTTCATGCCGTTCTTCTTTACGTTCTCAAGCCCCGTCTGGACCTGCCTCTCGGAGAGGGCCCTCTGGGCTATCTTGAAGAGCTGAGCCCCCTCGAAGACCGCGAGCCTCTGCTCCTCGCTCAGGCCCTTCCAGACCCTGTCGTTGACGAACATGATCAGGGGGTTGTAGAGGTGTCCGTCCAGGACCAGGAACTTCTGGACCTCGTAGAACTTCATGTTGTTCACCAGGGTTATGGGCAGCTCGGCCCCGTCCACCACGCCCTGCTGCAGGGCCATGTACAGCTCCCCGAAGGCTATGGGCGTGGGGGACGCCCCCAGGGCCTCGACCATCTTCATGTGGGCGGGGTTCTCCATGGTCCTTATCTTGAGCCCCTTTAGATCCGCCGGCGACTTTATCTCCTTCTTGCCGGTCATGAAGTGCCTGTACCCGTTCTCGCTCACGGCCAGGGCCCGCACGCCCGTCTCAGAGCGCATCTTCTCCATGAGCTCCTGGCCGAAGTCTCCGTCCAGGACCTCCCAGGCCACGTAGGCGTTGGGGAAGAGGTAGGGTATGTCGAAGACCATTATGGGCTTGAAGAGCGTTGGGATGGGACCGGTGGTGATGGTGCCGAACTCTATGGTGCCGAGCTTAAGCCCCTCCAGGATCTCCTTCTCGTTTCCCAGCTGGGAGGCGTGGAAGGCGTCCACCTTTATGGTCCCGTTGGTCTTGGTGAGGACGTAGTTGGAGAAGATCTCCACCGCTATGACCGTCCTGTCGCTGGGATCGGCGGGGCCGGCGTTGGCCAGCTTGAACTTTAGCTGCTGGGCCCCCGCGGGGACCGCGAGCAGAAGAGCCGACAACACGACCATGGCTGACCACTTGGCGACTTTCATCGAGCGCTCACCCCCGTCTCGGTTCTAGGTTTCGCGAGCTCCTTACTGACTGTGCCCTGGCCGGCGATCACCCCCTCCCTGGGCTTTTATATATTTATATACTAACCTGGAGAAATTGCTAGAAGGTTCGTTTCGGTCCTCGAGAGATTTAGCCCTCCTCAATGCTATAATCTCGGGCGAGTGCTTTATTTTAAAGATTAAAGAGCTCCAGGTGGGATATCGGGCGGTGCGGCGATGAGCTTCAGGTTGCGGTTGATGTTGATGTTCCTGCTGGCGGTGACCCTCCCCCTCCTGGTGGCGATGATGGTCTTTCTGGACCAGCTCAGGCTCCTGGAGGAGGGGATACTCCTGGACCAGACCAGGAGGGCCGGTTACACGGCCCTGCAGAGGATCTACGACCTGGGGGAGAAGCTCTCCCTTCAGGCCGAGGTTTTGGCGAGCAAGCCCGCGGAACTCTTCAGCATGGGCAGGAGCTCGTTCCCGCTCGCCTGTCTGCTCGATATGGACGCCTTCGTTCTGGTGAGGCCCAACAACTTGGAGCTCTACGGCGACTACCTGGGGGATCTGCCGATGGTGAGGAGGGTCTTCGAGGAGGGGCAGAGGTTCCACGGGGTGGCCTTCGTCGAGAGGGAGCAGCTGGTCAAGCTGGGAATGGCGGTGGAGGAGGCCAACGCCGTTTCCGGCGGAGCCCTGGTGGTCCTGGGCGTGTCGCCGGTGATTTTGGGCAGGATAAAGCTCGTGAGCGGCGCTGTCCTGGTGGGAGAGGTGATAAGGGGGCAGGCGAACGCGGTACTGAGCTCCATAAGGGAGGAGCTGGGGATGATGGTGGGGGTTTACCGCGGTGGGGTCAAGGTTGCCTCCGACAGCCTCGAGACCTGGAGGCTCTTGCCCGAGCGCCTGGAGGAGTTCATCGCCTTTCCCACCGCCAGGGTGGACTACCTGTTGAGGGCCAGGTCGGCCAGCGCCTACATACCCATAGCCGCTCCAGCAGGAGGGGTGGAGGGGTATCTGGTGGTGACCAACTTCGCGCCCCTCTCCTCCCCCTACAACCTGGCTGGCTTCTTCCAGAAGGTGTTTTTGATCTTCGTGATATCCATGGGCGCTGCGGTGCTGATGTGGACCACCCTGTCCTCGGGCCTGGCGAGGAAGATAGAGAGCCTGGTCGGCGCCATGCGCAGGTTCGGGGAGGGGGACTTCGAGGAGCTGGCGCAGGTGGACGAGCCAGTTGAGTTCAGGCTGCTGGCGGAGGGCCTTAACTCCATGGCCTCCCAGGTGAAGGAGTTCAGGGACAGGCTCAAGGCGCTGGTCAGCTCCATAGACGAGGGCATCCTGGCCTTCGACCTGGAGGCCAGGATCATCATGGTCAACGACAGGATGAGGGAGTTCCTGGGGGTTGGGGCGGAGAGGCTGGAGGGCAAGCCGTTCGGGGAGGTATTGCCCGAGTTCGACGGGTTTTTGAGGTCGCTGCAGCTATCCGACTCCAGCACCTTCAACAGACAGGTGGTGTGGAGGAACAGGCAGTTCCTGCTCTCCTTCCTGCCGATCCTCTCCGGCGGCGACCTCCAGGGACACCTGGTGATCCTCCGCGACAGGACGGAGATGCAGAAGCTCGCCGAGGAGCTCACCGGGGTCAAACAGCTGCTGGACAGCCTGCGGGCCCAGGCCCACGAGTTTCGGAACAAGCTGCACACCATAGGAGGTCTTTTGCAGCTGGGGATGACCGACAAGGCGCTGGACTACGTGCTCAGGGTCAACCAGGTGAGGCAGGACATCCTCGACTTCGTCTACAGCAGGGTCAGGGATCCGCTGGTGGCGGGGATAATCATGGGGAAGGCCAACGTCTGCTGGGAGAAGGGCATAGAGCTGGTGCTATCTCCCTTCCTGGAGCTGGAGAGGCTTCCGAGGAACGTGACCTCAGGAGGGCTTGCGAGCGTGATAGGAAACCTGATAGACAACGCGGTGGACGCCCTGGTCTCGCACGGGACCAGGGGGAAGAAGTTCATAAGGCTGGACCTCCACTACGAGGGGGAGGAGCTCGTTCTGGAGGTGGAGGACAACGGGCCTGGTATCCCCGATCACCTTTTGAATATAATGTTCCAGGAGGGTTTTACTACAAAAAGCGGACATCAGGGCATAGGGCTCTCCCTGGTGAAGAGCTACGTGGAGGTCAACGGGGGCAGGATAGAGGCCCAGAGGGGCAGGGAGGGAG
>Ga0209289_100580_pt1 | contig 18100 bp, 19 predicted proteins | sample GXS110809BmetaG_FD_184121 | JGI IMG/M metagenome (GOLD analysis project Ga0209289, IMG submission 184121) | Hot spring microbial communities from Gongxiaoshe hot spring, China to study Microbial Dark Matter (Phase II) - GXS 110809B (SPAdes)... ...
GCGCCAGGAAAAAGTTGCCGAGCCATAGAACATAGTTCGCTTATGTAGTGCTTTAACTTGCGCTTACTCCTTCTCATTTAAGCACCTCCTCAAACTCCTTCGCCTTCGCCATGCCTCTCACCCCGTCCTCGCCTTCACCTCGTCCAAAGTCCGTAGGGAGACGCCGATGAAGTAGCCCTTGTCCATCTCAATTTCCCAGACCCGTTGGTAAACAGCATCGGCGACTTTGTCGGCTTTTCGGTTCCAAGTCCGATAGGGCAACAGGACCTTAATCCATGCATCTTCCCCCTCGTCTCTGCCCTCTGGCTCCACATGCAAGATTTGGGCTTTCGGTTCTAACTGCTGAATGAACTGACACATTTCGCTGATCAACTGTCGCAGTTCCCTTTTTGATTTCCTGCGCTTCATGGGCGGCAAACCTCCTTTGCATACTGAACAAATTGCTCAGCCTTCCGCATTGCTCGCATTGCAAATTTGTTTGAGATAGGCTCTGGCTCATACATGGCATCATTCCGCAACTCATAAAGTTCCCCAACCCAACGACCAAACTCTTCGGGACACAACCTCCGTCGCTTGACACATTCCATTCCAAATCTCTCTTTCAAATCCCCATGCTTCCAACGCTTTTGCTTTACGCCGCAGTAATGCAGCATCGCAATCGCAGCCCAGAAAACGGCGTAGTAGCAAGCGATGCAGCATGTATCGCTCATCTCGGCTACGAGAGTTAATCTTGCTGCTTTCAGAAACTGCTCTGCCTTCGCCAATGCCTCCTTGGCATCCATACCTTGCTGAGCCTCACTTCCTCCAGGCTTTCATCACCTGCACGAACTCGTCAAAGATGTAGCCGTTGTCCCAAGGTCCTGGTGCTGCTTCGGGGTGATACTGCACCGAAAGAATGTTCAGTTCAGGATGGGCTAAGCCTTCAACGGTAAAGTCGTTCAAGTTGATGTGGGTGACGATTCCTCCCGTCCCTTCCAGCGATTTTTCGTCCACGGCGTAGCCGTGATTTTGGGTCGTGATGTAAACGCGCCCCGTCCGCAAATCCTTGACGGGATGGTTGCTGCCGCGATGACCGAACTTGAGTTTGAAGGTGCGCCCGCCTAAAGCCCAACCGAGAATTTGATGCCCCAAGCAAATCCCAAACAACGGGACTTTCCCGAACAAATCTCTTGCCGTTCGGATTGAATAACGCAAAAGTGCAGGGTCGCCAGGTCCGTTGGAGAACAAAACCCCGTCAGGCTCCCACGCCAGAATGTCTTGAGCCGTTGCTTTCGCCGGAGCGACAATGACCTCACATCCTCGTCGTTGGAACGAGCGCAAGATGTTAAACTTCGTGCCCAAGTCAACGGCGACAACTCGCAACTTGTCACCTTTCGGCAAGACACGCTCCAGCGGTTTCAAGCCACTGTCCCACAAGTGAAATTGGCGCGTTGAGACAAGTTGCACATAGTCCAGTTCGTCATATCGCGGCGAGCGTTTCAGCAGGTCAAAAAGTTCGTCGGCAGTTTTATTCACACCAAGAGCACCCATCATGACACCGTAAATTCGCAACTTGCGGACAAGCCCGCGAGTGTCAATTTCGGCGATGCCCGGTATCCGATGGTCGGCGAGAAATTCGTGAATTGCTTTTTGGGCGCGGAAGTTGCTCGGTTCGGTGCAAAGTTCGCGGATCACGAAACCAGCGACTTGAATGCGCGACGATTCGTAATCGTCAGGGTTTATGCCGTAGTTGCCTATGAGCGGGTATGTCATGACGACGATTTGTCCGGCGTAAGAGGGGTCAGTCAAAACTTCCTGATATCCTGTCATGCCCGTGTTGAAAACGACTTCACCGACGGCGACACCGGGGTAACCGAACCCGATGCCCTCATAAACCGTTCCGTCCTCCAAAACGAGCGTCGCTTTCGGGTGCGTCATGCGTATGGCACCTCCAGCCTAAGGTTTGGAATGCGTTGGTAATGGCGAAATGTTACGAGTGACGAGAACTAACCCCAAATTCAGAGCAGTCGCCGCCACGATGGCATCTGGTAGGCTAAGCCCATACTCTCGTCGCAATTCACCTGCTAAGATCGCAATGGGCATGTCTACTGGCACGATGGTGAAAAGGGAAAGTAACTTCTCTACCCGCTTTTGCTCCACAGGTTCTCTCGTTCGCCTTGCAGCGAATAGTTCCGCAACTGTGACTGCAGACACATAACCTCGCAATTCGCCTCGCTCATACCGAGCAATGTAGCCTGCATATGGCTGATAGCCGCGCAAATGGTCAATAAGCACATCGGAGTCCAAAGTCCTCTCACCAATCGGCAACACGCTTTTTCCACTCCTTCCTCAGGCGCTGCACATAAGTAACGCCATCCTCTTCCATGTCCGACCATGCGCCAAAGGTTTCTTCGGCGATGCTGCCAATCTTAGAAGCAACAACTCCGTTGCCCTCTTCGTCCACGACCAACTCAATACGGTCGCCCGGCTTTAGACCCAACGCTTTTATGAGCCTTTTGGGCAACTTGATTTTCATCGGCTTTTGTGGCATCGGTTTTCAACCTCCTGTCAATCGCGAAACACGATTTGCCCGTCACAAATCGTCATCACGACTTTGCCTTTCAGCCTCCAACCTGCGTAGGGCGTATTTTTCCCTTTGCTGCGGAACTTTTCCGGCTGGACGACCCATTCAGCATCGGGGTCAATGACCGTTACATCGGCGCGGCTACCTTCCCTCAATGTCCCTCCGTCAAGCCCCAGTATTTGACAAGGTTTCGTGCTCATTGCTTCAACCAACCGCATGACGGGAAAGTTCGCTTTGTGCACTAACTCCGTCCACAAAACGCCAACTGCGGTTTCGAGCCCGACGATGCCGAAAGGTGCGTCATCAAAGGTCGTCTCCTTTTCCTCAACCGAGTGCGGTGCGTGGTCGGTAGCGATGCAATCAATGACGCCTTCCGCCAAAGCCTCCCGTAGAGCCACAACATTCTCTTCTGTTCGCAAAGGTGGATTCATTTTGGCGTTCGTGTTGTATTCGCCGATGGCTTCCTCAGTGAGCGTGAGATGGTGAGGAGTTACTTCGGCGGTCACTTGAACGCCTTGCTCTTTCGCCCTTCGGATGATTTCAACGGCTTCTTTTGTGGAGACATGGGCGATGTGGACTTTTGAGCCTGTCAACTTCGCCAATTCAACGGCTCGTTGAACAGCCGTGACTTCAGCGGCTTTTGGCATACCGCGCAAGCCGAGCCGCAAAGATGTCAAGCCTTCGTTCATTCCTCCGCCTGCCGTCAAAGATTTGTCCTCACAATGCAAAATCACGACCGCATCGCAAACCTTTGCGTAAGCGAGAACTTTCCGCAGGAAACCTGCGTCCTGAACGGGTTCGCCATCGTCGGAAAAAGCGACTGCGCCTGCTTCTTTCATCATAGCCATTTCTGTCAATTGCTCGTGCTTAAGACCGATGCTGACTGCGCCGATGGGCAAAACTCGGCAAAGCCCAACCTCATCGGCTCTTCGCAACACGAACTCAATTGCTGCAACGCTGTCAAGAGGAGGTTTCGTGTTGGGCATGCAACAAACCGTCGTAAATCCACCAACGACAGCGGCAGCGCTTCCCGTCGCAATCGTTTCCTTGTGCTCCTCGCCCGGCTCACGAAAGTGGACATGCATATCAACGAGACCGGGCACAACCAATTTGCCGGAGCAATCAATTACCTCAGCATCTTCGGCGACGATGTTTTCAGCCAAAGCCACAATTCTCCCCTTGTTCCGTGCCCCGTGTCCCGTGTCCCACTCAATCAACACATCTCGCCTCGCCATCAAGTTTTGCGACGGGTCAACAACCATTCCATTTTTGAGCAACAACCGACGAACCATGACAAGTCACCTCGTTTCCGATAAGGCTGCTTCCAAATCCGCCAAAAGGTGGGCTTTTGCTTGGCGAAGGTTGTAGATGTTGGGCAGGATGGTGAAGGCATCTTTCAAGGATTGCCGCATATTGCGGTAACCCTTGCCATCGGTTATCCAAATCAGGTCAACCCCAACGCTTCTCAGACCACGCAAGACCTCGCCGTAACTGCGCTTGATTTCGGTCGGTTTTGAGCCAGCAACAGTGTAGTAGTTCACCTCAACGCCAAAACGAATTTGCTCGCGGTGATAGACGGCAAAGTCCACTTTCTTGGAGAGCCCCCCGCCATAGCGGATGGTGACCTCTTTCTTCAATGCTGTCTGGTAGCCTCGTTCGTTCAAGGCTCTAACGGTTTCGTCAAGCAGTTTGTAGACCTCTTGCTGGAAGACTTTGCCGCCGATGTTTTTTCGCCGATGAGTTTCCAGACCGATTTGAACGCCAAGGAGCAGGTCTTCCAAATCGTTGCGGAACAGAATGTTGAGGAAGCCCAAGTCATGCAGCAGGTTGGCGAGATGCTCGGCTTTCGCTTCGTTTCCCGCAGCAATGTCTCTTGCCAAGTCCACAATTGCAAAGTCGTCTTCCCTTGAGACGAAATCCTTGCCCGTGTGCCCTAAGAGTTCAAAGGCGCACTCAATCAAAGGCAACGGGTCATCACTCGCCAACAACGAATCCGCCAATTCCCTGATAAAGTCGCTCCCCATCTTCACCCTGCAAGCAAGTTCGCGGTAGAAAGCAAGATGAGGAGATAAGCGCTCCAACTTTGCGTCTATCGCTGACCACTTGATAAACTCTGGTCGGCTAATGAGCCCAGGCGTGATGGAATTGATGAAATCCTCAACGAATTGCTCCGGCTCCATGCGCCTACTTGGGAAAATTGCATCTCGCCTCATTGTTCCTTCACCCTCCTCCAGCGTTTCAGGGCGACTTTCTGATGCAACCTGTCCGGTTCCCAACGAGCCAATTTTTCGTTGTCCACTACGAGTGTCCGCCCCTTCAGGTCAACATAATCCAAAAGTCCCTTTTTGATTGCTCGCCAAACGGCTTGACGCGTCGTTTTCTTTCTCTTCGCAACTTCGGAGAGGGTCAAAAAACCGCTCAACTTGACCCGAGCCATTGTCGCTCTCACCTGCCATCTTTACATGCGCATAACTCTGAGTTATAATGTGTTGCGGAGGTGACAGATATGGCTGGGCGAAAAGCCAAAGTGATCGTGAACAAGCCCATTGAAGTCCTTGCAGCCAACGGTGAAACCGCATTGCTTTTAGAACCTGGTCGGAGCAAGGGAACGGTCGTTATCTTCATTGATGACGGCACTTGTGTAGTCCTTGAGAGCCTTTCCTGTCCCGAAGGCGAGGAAATGTTTGGTCCCCTTGCTCTCGTTGTGAAGACAGACCCATGGGACGACGAAGAAGAGGAAAGCGACATGGACGAGGAGGAATGAGCGCTATATGCCATGCTGTCCTTCAACTTACGGGTGTCCTCGGCTTGCGCTGGTTTGCGGAATATGAACAGGTGTTCGTGGTAAATGAGCAAGAAGTCACGGTCAGGTTGACGCTGCCAGCGTTCGCGGGTGCTTTTCATTTTCCACTGCACCTTAATGACATCCTCGCGCAAGATAAAGCCAACTTTCAAAAACCGCTCCATGACATGGAAGGCGATTGGAACGTAGTGCTTATGACGGCGGGTGTCGCCGACGAGAATGGCACAATGGCGACCGGGTTTGAGAACGCGATAGCACTCCTTTGCAACTTCAGTCATAGCATCCAGATATTCGTCCAACGAACGCAGCCGAGAGAGGTCTCCATTCACTGTTGCGCCTTTTGAGTAAGCGATGATGTTGGCGTAAGGAGGATGAGTGGCAATCAAGTCAATGCTTTCGTCAAGGATTTTGTCAAGGTTACGGGCATCACCGTGATAGAGCCGAATTTCCGTCGGCGGTAGCGTTTCGTAAAGGTTTCTGGGCTCAAAGTTCAGTCGGTCAAAAGTCAGCATGAGTGCTTCATAGTTGATGTCTACGCCGATGCCGTTGCGACCCAGCAGTTTGCATTCCACCAAGGTTGTGCCGCTGCCAACCATTGGGTCAAGAACCCACTCTCCGGGCTGGGTGTAGCGAAGGATTAAGTTGCGCGGAATTTGCGGCGCCCAGTTGCCGCGATAGTTACCTTGATGGGTTGCCCATGTGCCTCGGTCTGGAAATGACCAAACAGTCGTTTGCTCTGGTTCAAAATCAGTAGGCTCCAAAACAGCAACTTGCTTGCGCCCTGTCAGCGGGATACGAACATCTTCAATGACAACCTCACCCCGCTGGCGCAAAAACTCCTCGTATTCCTGCCATGTCACTTCTCTCATGGTGATGAGTTGGGTTGTTTGGCTCATGGCGAACCACCTTGCTCAAGTTGTTGAATGACCCAATCTCGGATGAGTTCGGCTTGAGTGATGCGTTCTTTTGCCGTTGCCGCATCAAAAATTTCGTGTGGGATGCCGCCAGCAATATCGGGATAACGGGCACGCAAGTAATCCTCGGTCAACGGTCGCCCAATGGCTGCAAGTTCAGGTGGAGCGCCCAAAGCGTTGGCTAACGCCTCAAGGTCATGAGTTCTCGGCGGTGTCTTTTGAAAGCGAGCGATGTAAAGGGCTTTGAGAAATTTTTCGGCTGCCTGTTGAGTGATTGCAGCAGCCCACTCGTAACTGTCGTTAGCGTAAGCGATGCGAGCAAGGTTCAAGTCATGGTCTCCTTGTGCTATCCACTTTCGCGCTTGTTCTTCGGGTGTCATCACACTGCCCACCTCTTCGTCGGGGAGAAAATTGGCTTTAAGAAGCCACAAGCCTTCACGGCAAGCATCAGCGACAACGCCAACTTGTCGTCGTAACTGCTCAAACTCCTTGACTGTGTAACACCACGCATCCACCCGCAAATGCCAAGGCACTTGCTCGTTGAACTTGCGAGAGCGTTCCAAGAAGGGGATGCCTTCAAAAACATCGGAGACGATGATTAGGTCAATGTCGCTTTCGGGTTTTGCCGAGCCGTTAACCCGAGAGCCGAAAGCAATCAAGTGTTGAGGTGCAAACAACTCCAAAATGCGTTGCCAATTCGCCTCTACATAGCGGCGCAGTTCAGGGTCAGCGATTTGAGTTAGCCATTCAGTCGCAAACATCACGAGCACCTTCCCCCGTTCTCGCTCAAAAGCAGCCACAAAACTGCCATCCTGACGGCGATGCCGTTGGTGACTTGGTCAAGGATGCGGGCTCTTTCGCTGTCGGCAAGGTCGGAAGCGATTTCAACGCCTCGGTTCATCGGTCCTGGGTGCATGACCAAAGCCTGCGGGCACAACTCTTGCAACTTTCGCAAGTCCATCCCGAACAGGCGGTGATATTCGTTGACGCTGGGAAACAAACCCGCTTGCTGGCGTTCAAGTTGAAGGCGGAGCAGGTAGACGATATCGGCGTCTTTGACGGCTTCAGGCAAGTTACGGCAAATGCGGACGCCGAAAGCGGCAAATTGTTCAGGAACCATTGTCGGCGGACCGACGAACCGAACTTCAGCGCCCAACTTGAGCAGCGCCCACATCCCAGACCGAGCAACTCGGCTGTGCAAGATGTCGCCGACAAAAGCCACCTTCAAACCTTCAATTCGCCCGAAAACTTCCCACATGGTCAGCAAGTCAAGGAGTGCTTGCGTCGGATGTTCGTGCATTCCGTCGCCTGCGTTCAACACAGATGGGACTTTACCGTTTGTCTGGCAGGCTCGTTCTTCAAGGACGCGGGCGACAAAGTGGGGAGCGCCAGAGTGAGCGTGACGGATGACAAAAGCGTCGTAGCCGAGAGCATGTAAAGTCAAGGCAGTGTCTTTTAGGCTTTCGCCCTTGGCGACGCTGGCGGCAGTGACAGCGATATGAGTGACGCTCATGCCCAATTTGCGCGCAGCCATCTCAAAGGAGGTTCGGGTGCGGGTGCTGGGTTCGTAAAAGAGGGTGACGAGGGATTTGCCGATTAAGGGACTGGGGACTGGGGACTGGGGATTGGATTGAAGGTGGGATTTGAAGAAGGCGGCGGCTTGAAGGAAAGACCAAATCTCCCACGCTTCCAGCGGCTCAATTCCGAGCAAGTGACGGAAGCGTGGTTTCGGCAACTCAGCGAGCGACGGTAGCGTTTTCGCTTCGGTCATTCATGCCCCCTCCATGCAGACACACACTTTGACCCATGGCTTTTCGCCTCTTGGGGCTGTTTACGGGGGCAATCAAAACCCTTGCAAAGTTTAGCGAGGTTAGGGGGCGGTGTAAAGGCGGCAGGAGGGGGTCGGAAAGTCATGAGGATAGGTTTTGTGCGTCGTCGCTGAAAAGCATTTCGGTCGTGGCTAATCACCATTTCGTCGTGGCTGATAGCCATCTTGGTCGTGGCTAATAGCCACTCCAACAAGAGAAAGCAACCCGACGCTTCATCCAACCTTCCTCCAACCCTCTGTTGGAGCGGCTATCAGCCGCGACAATGCTGTAACAAGGCGTGATTTTCCGAGCATCCTCGTTTCGGGCGAAGTTTCATGGTGCGCTGAGCAAAAAATGGGTCGGCATGGGATAAACCCGTGCCCTACGGCTGATTGGGCACAACTTTCCGAACACACTCTGGCGGCAGGAAGGGGGTCGGATGGCTAATTTGGCGCGGCAATAAGCCGCTCCAACGGAGGGTCAGATAGAGCATCGGCTTTTCGCCGACGCAAAGGGGTTTTTTCAGCGAAGCAGCGAATGGGATGGCTATCAGCTAGGACGCCACAAAGCAGGCGCTTGTCGGCACGAGTAAATCCGTGTCCTACGGTCGGCACGGTGTTGCAAGTTCAAGGTGGGAAAGGACGGATGCCAAAATCTCTGATGGCGTTTGAAGGACGGAGGTGTGTTGGGATGATGCCTGTCATCGGCTGGAGCCCTGTGCGATTGCTGGCGTCTATGTTGGAGACGGGGCGACCGAGTTTGACGACGGTGTTGGCGAAGGCGAAAGAGTTCGGCGTTGCCGCCATTGAACTTCACCACGCCATGCTGCCTCGTTACGACCGACGGACTTTGGACGAACTTGCGGCGACGCTGCACAAGTATGGTCTCAAACTCTCCATGCTCACTTGCGCCCCTGATTTTACCCATCCCGACGCAAAGGAGCGGGAGCGACAGTTGGACGAGATGAAGACGAAAGTCGTGGCAGCGTGGGTGTTGGGGGCAGAAGGGGTTCGGGTGACGGTCGGTTGCGCTCATCCTGAGGTGCCAAGGGAGCAAGGCATCGCGTGGGCGGTGGAGATGTTGACCCGTTTGGCAGAATTTGCGGCGCCACGCGGTGTCAAGTTGGGGCTGGAAAACCATTACAAAGACCGCTTGTGGCAACTGCCTGATTTCGCCTTTGAGCCCGAAGTTTTTCTGGAAGTCGTAGACCGCTTGAAAGGTCTCCCTGTTGGCATCAATTTTGATTGCGCCAACCCTGTGATGGTCGGCTACGACCCGATAGCCATTTTACGGGCAGTTGCCGACCGTGTCTGGCATGTGCATGTCTCCGACCGAAAAGTCGGCGATTACGCCCATCAAGTTTTGGGCGAAGGGGATGTGCCTTTGGAGGCGATTTTCCGAGAACTGGCGGCGAGGCAATTTCATGGCGTCTTGAGTTTGGAAGACGGGCAAGGGCAGGGCGATGAAGGGACAAAGCGGTCGTTGGCTTACCTGAACGCCTTGGTTCATCAACATTGGCAAACGCATTGACTTTCAAGGAGGTGTGGCGATGGAGGTCATTGAACGCCCTGACGAAATGCAACGACGGGCATTGCAATGGTGGCGGGAAGGCAAAGTCATTGGGTTCGTCCCGACGATGGGTTACTTCCATGAAGGACACCTTGCCCTGATGCGACGAGCCCGCCAAGAGTGCGATGTCGTCGTCGTCAGCATCTATGTCAACCCGTTGCAGTTTGGACCGAGGGAAGACTTCCAGCGTTATCCCCGCGATTTGCCCAGAGACCTTCGGATGGCGGAATCAGTCGGAGTGGATGTCGCTTTCGTCCCGAAGGACGAGGACATGTATCCCGAAGGCTTCCAGACTTTCGTGGAAGTGACGGAACTGACGAGGGGGTTGGAGGGTTTTTATCGCCCTGGGCATTTTCGGGGCGTGACGACGGTCGTGGCGAAACTGTTCAACATCGTCCTGCCCCACAAGGCGTATTTCGGCGAGAAGGACTTTCAGCAGTTGCGGGTTGTTCAACGCATGGTGCGGGATTTGAACATGCCCGTTGAAATCGTCCCTTGCCCGACGGTGCGGGAGGAAGACGGGTTGGCGATGAGCAGCCGCAACACTTACCTGAATGCCGAGGAACGAAAAGCAGCCAGTGCTCTCTTTCGGGCGTTGCAACGGGCGGATCAACTCTTTCGGGAGGGCGAGCGGAGGGTGGCGAAATTGAAGGCAGCGATTTGGGATGCGTTGAGCGATGAGCCGTTAGTGCATCCTCAGTATGTGGAAATCGTGGACGCCGAAACTTTGCAACCCATCTTCGTGATAGAGCACCCTGCCGTCATCTTGCTGGCAGCCTTTGTCGGAACGGCTCGGCTCATTGATGAATGGCTGCTCATCCCTTAAGGGGACGATGGCTTTCTCTCCACTCTTTCTTGCCTTTTAAGTCGGTCGTTGGCGGGATTTTGCCTCTTGCTTGAGGGCGGCGTAGATAAACTCGTCCAAGTCACCGTCCAAGACGCTTTCCACATCGCTCGTCTCCACCTCGGTGCGCAAGTCTTTGACGAGTTTGTAGGGGTGCAAGACATAACTGCGGATTTGGTTGCCGAAACTGATTTCGGGCAGTTCGCCCCGCAGTCGCGCTAACTCCTCCTCCCGTTTGCGTCGCTCCAGTTCGTAAAGGCGAGCCCGCAGGATTTGGAGGGCTCTCATGCGATTGAGGTGCTGACTGCGTTCTGACTGGCAAGTCACGACGATGCCCGTCGGCTTATGCACGATGCGGACGGCGGTCTCGTTTTTTTGCATATGCTGTCCGCCAGGTCCCGACGATCGGAAGGTTTCAATTTCCAAGTCTTCCTCGCGGATGTCCACCTTGATGTCCTCGCCGATTTCAGGGATGACATCAACGGCAGCGAAGGAGGTGTGGCGGCTTTTGCTGGCATCAAAAGGGGAGATGCGCACCAAGCGATGGACGCCCCGCTCGGTTTTGAGCAACCCGTAGGCGTATTCGCCTTTGACCAACGCCGTGAAACTTTTGATGCCCGCTTCCTTGCCCTCGGTGTAGTCCAAGACCTCAAACTCAAAGCCATGCCGTTCCGCCCAGCGGCGATACATGCGCGCCAGCATCTCTGCCCAGTCTTGGGCGTCGGTGCCGCCAGCGCCGGGCGTGATGGACAAAATGGCATTGCTTCGGTCATGTTCGCCCGAAAGGAGCGCAGCGATTTCTAATGCCCGAAACTCTCCTTCTGCTTTCCGCAGTTCTGCTTCCAACTCAGGGGTCAAACCTTCGTCGCCACTTTCCTGAGCCCACTGGGCAAGTTCGGCAACCGTCTGGAGGCGCTGACGCAAGCGTTCCCATCGCTCTAACTCGTCCCTCAACCGCCCCAACTCGCGGGTCAGTTGGGCGGCTCGCTCAGGGTCTTCCCAGAGATGAGTGTCGTTGACGAGCCTCTCCAATTCCGCCAGCCGTGCCCGTTTCCCTGCCAAGTCAAAGAGCATCACCTAACTCTTTCAGGCGTTTCAACAACTCGGTGGCGCGTTCGTGGATGACGCTCAGCATGGTCAATCCCTCCTGAGTAGGTTTTGTGGGCGACGGAATTATGTCAACGGCGAGCGACCCATTCAACGGTCTGGCGCAACTTGATCACGCTGTCAGGCGGGTAATAGCCCCGCAAGGAAGTGAGGGGGTAGGCAAGGGCGCGAGGACCGATCAAGGTGCCAGGGTTCAGGACGGCATTGCAACCGATTTCGGCGAAATCACCCAACACGGCGCCGAACTTTTTCAGCCCTGTCGGGTAAGTGCGGTCGTCCAGCCGAACGATGATTTCGTCCCGCGTAACTTTCAGGTTGGAGACGATGACGCCCGCGCCGAGATGGCTGCGCCTGCCCAAGATGGAATCGCCGACATAGTTGAAGTGCGGGCATTGAGCGCCGTCCATCAGGACACAGTTTTTAAACTCGCTGGCATGCCCCAAGACGCAACCATCCCCCACCAAAACCTCGCCCCGCACATAAGCGCCCGAACGGATGAGGCAATTTTTGCCGATGTAAGCGGGACCGAAAATGCACGCCCCTGGCTCCACGACTGTCCCTTCGCCGATGAAGACCTGCCCTACCACAAAAGCGCCCTCCATCACCGTCCCGCGAATGTCGGGCTGAAGGATTGCCCGCAAATAATCGCCGATGCGGGGAATGACTTCCCAGACGGCTGTCACGCCCTCAAACAAATCCCGATGGGGAAAGAGGGCGAGGTCAAAGTAGTGCTCAGGGCGCAATCGCTCGTCCATCCCTCGGTTCACCTCACTCAAAAATCTTTTTCACGCGGATTTTGAAGCCGGGGACGACATCTTCACCGCTGAGGACATCGTTGCCCTTCAAAACCTGCCGTTCCCCATTCGCCCGAACCACCGTCTGAGTGTTAGGGGCAACAAACCAACTCAACCGCCCCCCAACTCAGATACTCGGCGATTTCCCCCCTCGTTCAGCATCCGAAGGACTTTTTCGTGCAGTTGGGGCGTGCAAGCGCAAAGGACATCGTAGCGCCGATGAAGGTCGGCGTCAAAGGGGACGGGGTTGCCCGAAAAATCGGTGACGACACAACCCGCCGATAAGGCGATGGGCAAGCCCGCAAAGATTTCAATCATCGGTTGCTGGACAGCGAGGTAAATGTCGCAGCGCCCTGCCGCCACATCGGCAAACCCGCACGGTCCGCCGTTGGGCAGGACAAATCTGACCTGCGAAAGAAGCGGCTTGTAGCGTTCCACCGTCGGATAGAGGAAGTGTGGCTTCATCAGGTAAGTCGCCAAGTAGGCGTCTTTCAACTCGGTGGTGCGCTGGGGACGCAAAGGGACGCAAGCATCCCAATTGCCGACAGGCACCGCGTAAGCGCCGTCAGGCGTGCTGAATTCTATGCGATTGCTCAACAGGTCACCGACTGCAGCAGCGAGGGGATTGCCTTGATGGTCGTAGAGGGCGAAGGCGGTGAACCAAAAAGCCCGAAGGCGACGACGATAAAGGGCGCTGCCGTCAAAGGGGTCACAAACGGCAAACACGGGTTCTCCCTCGCCGGGCAATTCCACCCGTTGCAGTTCCTCGCTGAGCAAAGTGACGCGCCAACCTGCCTGTTGCAAAGCGCTCACATACAAGTTTTCCAGTTCGCGGTCAATGCGGATGACTTCAGGGTCCCACTCCCGATAACCTGTTTGGCGGGTGGCGACAACTTCTGTCGCCGTCTCTCCTAACTCCCGCGCCCGACGGATAGCGGCAGCCACAGCGCGGACGACAAATTGGACGAACGCATCGCCTTCTCGGCTCATTCCCCTTTCACCCTCGCTTCTTGGACGATGAGTGGTCGGAATGCCCAAAAGAAAAACCGCCCCGACACCGAAGCATCGGGGCGGTTCATTTCCGACGAGGCTACCGCTTAGAAGTTGGCAGTGGCGGCGACACCGACATATTGCTGCTTGACGCCGACATCGCCCCTGCTCTTGTTGCCATAGAGGATGTCCAGAGCCAGTTTGTCCGCCAGTTTCCAACCGCGGAAGCCAACAGTGTAGGTGCTGCCGAATTTGACGCCAGCAGGCGTATCCCCATTGAACCAACGCACAAAGAGAGGCTTGTCGCCGAAGAGTTTGATGTCCAGGCGGACATCAAACACTTTGTCCCCTAACACATTGTTACCACCGTCCACAGCGCCGAAAGCAACAGGTCGGCGGAACAAGGACTCGGCTGCTGTCAGGAAGAAGGGGTTGTAAATTGCCACTGCGTGACCGGCGAAACGGCGGGTGGGGTCTGGGTCTGTGTCTGCGTCTGTCCAACTGGCGGCGAGGGTGATGCGGTCAGTCTTGAAGATGTCGGCGTCAACAAAGTAAAGGTTGCCCCGAGCACGGGCACGGTTCATGTCACGCAAACTCCGCACCCATTCGGCGCGGAGTTCGGGAAGGATGTTGCCGCCGAACAAGCGAAGGGTCAAATCAGCGCCATAAGCAACATAGTCCCCTGCACCCGTCGCCAGCCAGTTCAGTCCCAGGCTCAACCGCTCCCCACCCAAGAAGGAGCGGCTCACCCGAGCCCCAAAGAGACCATCGTTGTTCGGAATGAGAGGCAACGCGAAGATACTAACGAGACGGGAGTTGTTGTAACCGCTAAAGCCCACATCGGGCACATCGGCGAAGACAAAGGTCCAATTCAAGCCCAACCGTCGGGCGTCTAAGCGCACCCCGTCCAAAGCGCCAAAGTCGGAGTCCAAAAGGAAGCCTTGTCCGAACTTCACCCGTTGCCGACCGGCGGTGATAGCGGTGTCGCCCAACAAGAAGAGGTGGGCACGCCCCTGCAGGTAGAGTTCATTGACCTCCAAAGCGTTGGTATTGCGACCCCCAAAGTCAGTTCCATGAACCCAAGTCAACCAAGCGTAGCCTTTCCAGTTCTCGTCAATTTGCTTCTCTGTGGAGATGTCCACGCGGTGATAGCCGAGGCGATCTCGGGGCCAATTGAGACTTGTGGGGCGAACGCCATCGCGGGTGCTGTCAACATCTTGGACATACGACAGGGAAATGTTCAAGGGCACGCCAGCGACCCCGACGCCCCGTCCTGCCTTCTCTTCCAACGCCTTAACCCGTGCCTCCAGTTCGTCCACGCGAGCGCCAAGGCGCTTCAGTTCAGGTTCAAACTCGCGAATCAAATCGCGCACAATTGCCCGAACACGGTCGTAGTCCACTTTGCCCTCAGGACCAGGCGGACCTTGCTCGCCACGAGGACCCTGCGGACCTTGCGGACCGGGCGGACCAGGCGGGCCGGGCGGACCAGCGGGACCCTGCGGACCTTGCGGACCCTGCGGACCTTGCGGACCGGCAGGACCACGAAGCAACTCGCGGATTTCGGGCTTTTCGCGGATGGCATCCAGCAACCGTTTGACGGCGAGGGCGAACTCATAGCGCGTCATTGGCTGTCGCCCTTTGAAAGTGCCATCAGGGTAGCCTTCCAGGACGCCGAGGCGATACAGTTCACGCACGGCGTCATACGCCCAGTGGGTGATGGGAACATCTTTGGGCGCTTCTTGGGCGGCAAGCCCTTTGGGCAAAAGCCCTAAGACGCTCACCGTCACCGTCGCGCCCACGAGGAGGCGAAACCACGCTGCCTTCCTCATTGGTGCAACCCCTCCTTGCTCTGCCGCTTGCGCGGCGTTTTTTTGCTCTCAAACCCGCACCGCCAGACCTCAACTTCGTGGCGGCGCTCTAATTTTGGCGCACGGCATAATTTTGCCGTGCATCCAAGCCGTTAGACTTTTGCCACTTGGGAAAGTTTCGCCTTTCAAGGCAGTGAGCCATAATGGAGACGAGGGTGGCGGCGCAGGAGGGCGGATGTCTTCACTTCGGGAGGCGATGTCTATGCCTCGGTTGGCGGCGCACCTTTTTGAGTTGTTGTATGAGCAAGGTGTTCGCCATGCCTTTGGCATCCCCGGCGATTTCGCCCTCACCCTCTTTGACGCCCTTGCCGAAAGCCCCTTGGAAATCGTCGTCATGACCCATGAACCGTGTGTCGGTTTCGCCGCTGACGCTTACTCTCGGGTTCGCGGCTTAGGCGTGGCTGTTGTCACTTATGGCGTTGGGGCGCTGAACATGGTCAACGCTGTCGCTCAAGCCTACGCCGAAAAATCGCCCCTTGTCGTCATCAGCGGGGCGCCGGGCGTTCGGGAGCGACGGGAACATGAGTTGCTGCACCACAAAGTCAAGACTTTTGAAAGCCAATGGCGGGTCTATCAGGAAGTCACCGCTTACGCGACCATCTTGGACAACCCGCTGACGGCTGACGAGGAAATCCACAAAGCCCTTGATATCGCCCTCACTTTCAAGCGTCCCGTCTACTTGGAAATTCCCCGAGATATGGTGACGGCGGAGATAGAAGAACTGCCTTACACTCCTCAACCCGTTAAGCGCACCGACCGAGGGGCATTGTTGGAAGCCGTCAGCGAAACGGTGAAGATGCTCAACGATGCCCAATCACCTGTCCTTTTGGTGGATGTGGAAGTCCATCGTTTCGGGCTTCAAACGCAGGTCGTGGAATTAGCGGAGCGCTTGGGCGTTCCCGTTTGTTCCACCTTGTTGGGCAAATCCGCTTTCCCTGAACACCATCCGCAATACATCGGTGTCTACAACGGCGAGGCGGGCGACCCCCGCGTCCGCGACCTCGTGGAAAATTCCGATTGCTTGCTGATGCTGGGCGCTTTCCTCACCGACATCAATTTGGGGATGTTTACCGCCCGTTTAGACCCTTGCCGCACCGTTTTAGCAAATTCAGAGCGAGTCCGCATCCGCCATCACGAATACAGCAATGTGGATTTTGTCGGGTTCGTCCAAGAGTTGAGGCAATCACCCGACTTGATTTGGCGCGACCCTTCTTGGATTGTCCCGATGCAACCTCGCGTCCAACCTTGCGATGGGATGCTAACGATGAGCGGCGTCCTTTACGAACTCAATGCCTTCATTGACGATGAGACGCTGATGGTCACCGATGTGGGCGACCCGATGTTCGCCGCTACGGACATCAAGACCCATGAGGGCACTTCTTTCCTCTGCCCCGCTTATTACGCCAGCATGGGGTTTGCTATCCCAGGGGCTATCGGGGCGGCTTTGGGCGATCCCTTCCGACGGGTCGTCGTGTTGGTGGGCGATGGGGCGTTTTTGATGACGGGGATGGAACTTTTGACCATCAAGCGCTTAGGGCTCAACCCCATCATCCTCGTCCTGAACAATCGGGGCTACACCTCCCTACGGACGATGGGGCATCAACAAGCGACTTATTTGCAACAGTTTCCCGAAGTGGACTTTGCCCAACTGGCGACGACTTTGGGCGGAGCGGGCTTCATCGTGGAAACCGCCGACCAACTGCGCCTCGCCCTCGCAAAAGCCAAAGAGTTGCCCGTTTTTAGCGTCCTTGACATTCGCTTGCGACCCGACGATGTTTCGCCCGCCTTGCAACGCCTCGGCGACCTTTTCGCCCAACGATTAAAGGGCTAAAAAGTTTGCCTGTCTCGTCGGCTGAAAACCGATGCGAAGTGGGACAGGGATTAATACCCTGCCGACCAACGAGGATTTGTCTCCTCGTTGGAACGACCTATCAGCCGCGACGAATTGCCGATGGCATGTGATGGAGTGCCTGAGTGTGTTCGGAAAGGTGTGCCCAGTCAGCCATAAGGCACAGGTTTGTCTTTCGCCGACGAAAATTTTTGCCTTCCAAGCCGTCGCTAACCGTCCTTGCTCGCCCGCCAATGAATTGGCGGGCTACAATGACGAAGCCCATTGAAATGGGCTCATTAGTCGGCTTTAGCCGACTTCGTGAAGGTAGCCCAGCATTTCAATGGTGGGCAAAAATGCTTTTGGAGGGCGAGGCTCCTGCCGAGCCGAACATATCGGCAAGTCGGGAGATAGGCAGGTCAGCAGGTTGGGTAAAAATTTGGGCTCTATCAGCCGCGACGAATTGCCGATGGCATGTGACGGAGTGCCTTGACGGAGGGCGACGGTTGCGCTATCTTATCTGCGCCGTCACAATTGGTGGCGGGAAAAGACCGAGGAGGCATCTTTGATGCCCAAAAAACTTGCGCAAGGAGGTTGATGTGGGATGTGCCGAGTTGGACGACTGTGTGGGTTGGTCGGTCTCGTCGGGCTGTCGGTGTGGTTGCTTGCCTGTGGGGGTGGGGAGCGCGTCCCCGGCGCCGCCGTCGTTGTCACAGGCTCTGGACCCACTCAAGTGGATGTCACTCGGGTGCAGCAAGGAACTCAAGTCAAACGAGAAACCGCACCTAACACCTTCACTATTCAAAACATCACCGTTGTCTCCCCTGTAGACCTGGATGCCAACAACGATGGACAACTGGACAAAGATGTCCTTGTCGTCCGAGCAGGCAGTGCTCCCCTCGGCTTCCCTGGCTTTTCCACCACCGACAACGCCGTTGTCGTCGTGCAAATAAGGGCACGACAAGCATCCCCGTCAGTGTCAGTGCCCATCAATCCTAACGGGGCACTGGGT